>JACCDK010361460.1_pt1 | contig 26016 bp, 22 predicted proteins | sample 7445871 | NCBI WGS metagenome assembly JACCDK01 (sample SAMN15323436, study PRJNA562643) | freshwater metagenome | isolation source: river surface water | place: USA:Blue River Watershed | collected 2017-08-15 | reverse complement strand
TAATGTAGAGGATAAAGTCAAAGCAGGGCTCTCATTCACGCGCAAAAAACCGGCTAGCCTAGATGTCTACCCTACCGAGGTCCGCTATCAAATCAACTATAAAGAACAAAATGGCAAGTGGATTTATGCCTATTCTCGCGGAGATCTCACGTTTAAACTAAACTGGGCTAAAAAAATATTCAACACAGTCTACAGCACCACAGTCGAAATGGCCGTCACCGATTGGAAAAAACAAGACAATAAAGAGGCTATCGCTACCCAAAAATTGACTTCAAATGTAATCATGTCAGATAAGGTACAAAGTTTAGCAGACCCGGATTTTTGGGGCGAATACAATATCATTGAACCGGAGAAATCAATTGAATCCGCTATTAGAAAGATTCAAAGAAAGGCGCTGAATGAGCGGGTTGATGACTAGGATATAAGCAAATTCAATGGTCTTTGAATTAATCTGACTGATTAGTAGTATTCTATAGTTTCAAATTAAATGAATTCTTGAAGGTATTGAGGTAATGGCAAGCCAGAATGCTTGTGTACCCATTTTCTAAGGTGATTTAGTTGAGATTCGATTAAAATACTTCGGTCAAATTCAGCATAGTTACTTTTCAATAGATCAATTTCTTCTTGTAATTCTTCTACTAAAATTTTAGCAAGCGATTTTGAAAAATTAAAATCCTTAAGTACCTCTATACCTAGTTCAAGACGGAATAGGTTATCTAATTTTCTCTCTGTTAAATAGTGATTAGTAGGGTATTTTTGAGATAACTTTTCTAATAACTGGGAAACATTAGTAAATACAAACACAGCGTGGAATACACCTGAGATGTGTCTTGCATCTTCTCTCCATGGCGAATAATAAATTTCATCCATTGGCGGAGGTCCATCAAAGATATCCCCAGATTTTATAATCATATTAAGTATATTATGAGAGTATTCATGTACTAATGCTTCCGCAATAAGGAATTCATTTCCCCGTGACATTAAAATACTCCCAAAAAACTGATCAGACGTACAAGACATATGTCTATCAGGATTGGGAGAATTTATAACATGAACTGTTCTTATTAAAGTAGATAAAGTAAACTCCATTTCAGGCCAAACTGATTTTACCTCATTGTAGCCATGTAAAATTTCTTCATAAGAAATCCTAAATTCATTTTCGGTAAGTAATTTGTAAGCAGATCCATCCGGGTTTTTATAAATAGAAGACCACCCTGAAGTTATATATGGATCAATTGCATCTACTACTATCTTACCACCACTGCCGACTATTGAATTTTCTATATGAATAGTAGAATTAGAAGTTTCAACAACTCCTCCCTTTTCGCATGTATATAGAAGCTCGTCCAGGTTTGTAATCTCAAATTCACCTATACTTTTTAAAGAGTTACTTACCAAAAAATCTAATTCCACCTGAACTCGTTTTCTCTTACCGGGAATGTTGACAGAAATGGCATAATGCGGGATAAAAACGCTGCTATCCAAAACATTTAACTCACCATTAAAATCAGTTCTAGAAAGCATTGAGGCTGAAAGCAAAAATCTATTTAACTCTAATAGGTGTATTTCTACTATTCTATTTTCAGTGTCTCCAGCGTAATTTATAAGATATGGGATATCTGTTAAGGGTATATTTTCATTATTTTCAATTCTCTGTTGAATACAACCTGAAATATAAATCCAAAAACAAAACGACGGGTCACTAAATATAGCTCCTAATGCCCCAGAAGGAATCATTTTACTTTTTTGATAACAATTTTTTGCGAGAATTTTATCTTCATCCAAAGGAGCAAATTCAGAAATGAATTTCATGAACAAGCTGTATTTAATTAAGTTTTGATTTATGCTTTGCTGTAAAATTTCATTAACAAATTCAGCACTTTCAAAGTATTTAATTTTCATATTTTACAAGGAAAAAGTTTTTACAAAAGTGTCATAATTGAAATTCCCATTTTTCCACAAAGAAATAGATTCATTCAAATGAGTTAAGGAAGACGTACCTAATAAAGTACTTGCAAAAAAGGAAGAAGAAAGAACAAATGAAAGATTAATCTCAGCATTATTCATATGGGGATAAATCAATTTAATTGACTCTGGAAACTTATATTCAATAAGTTTCCCCTGACCAAATGGAGCACTTGAAATTGCAATTAACTTAAATTCATCTATCAATTTAAGTAAAGAAAAATGTTGCGCTTTATAAACTTGTGATTTTTCAATTACTGAATTCAGCTTTCCGAAGTTAAATGGAAATTGGATATATTTAAACCTGTCTAAAAGATGAAATCTTTCCGCAAGCATAAGGAAATCTGTTAATTGAAGATACTCCTTAGGTTCAATATGAAAAAAACCATCCCAAGTAGATATTCCAATGAACTTAATTTGATTTGCCTTTACTTTAGATTCAAGCCACCTGAAAACCTCGCCCATTACTTTCAAAAAAGCTTTTTTACCTACTCGATGCAATAAATACTCCGGATTATGGATATAATATATATCAACATATGACCTATTTAAAACAGAAAGACTATTAGACAATTGATATTCTAAATAATTAGGGTCAAAAGATTGAAAGTAATACTCATCGAAAAGTTTTGGTTCAATTAATCCCTTTTGATAATAATTCTCGTCTATATATTCGACTTCATTCAATGAAGGATTTGAAAAATCAAAAGGAACAAATCCTCCTTTTGTTGAAATTATAAGCTTATCTAGTGGGTTTTCTGCTACTAATTCTCCCAAAATTTTCTCAGATCTTAGGTTTCGATAGTTGGGTGCTGAATCAAATAAATTTATCCCATTCTTGACAGATTCGCGCAATACAGTGAGTAGCTTATGATCTATCTCATCCGTTTCATCGCCTTGATACAGACCAATTCCTATTCTTGATAAATCGAGTGATTTTTTCATTTGTAAGAATTTTCAAACTTAAACCTATTCTTTTCAATCAACGCATTATCATCCCCCATTTCCCACCTCTCTTTAATTTTTACGATTAACGCTTCAATGATACTGTTTTGTAGATTAAACGATTCAAAAATGTCAGATAATATAGTTAAATCAACAGGAGGTATCCATTCAGGAGATATTGAAATAAATATCAAATCATACCTTTCCAGTGGTTTAAACTCCTCAAGTTTAGATATTTCAACTTTCTGCGAATAATACGTTCCTATTTGCTTCTTTAATTCATTATAAGAGTCGTCAATATTTAAATAATAAGGTATAATCCAATTTAACTTATGCAGGGACTTCTCTCTCATTAGTTGTAGAAAAAAATTACCAATGGTAATAGCCCTGCCTCTAACGTGGATTGGATTTAGCCAAATTTTATGATTTTCACCGTACAAGTCGTGATGAGCATCTAAATTAGACACCGTAAATGGTTCATCGAACTGATCTAAAAAAAAACATAATTCATGGTGATCTATTCCTATTTGAAATTGACCATACTTTACCTTGGACAAAATATCAAGATATGTCTTTAGTTTAGGATCGACCTGCTTATTTCTATTGATATATATTGTTACTGAAGTATTCCAAAATACATCCAAATCGATACTAAGTATATTTTTCATTAAATACGAGGACTCTAAATTTAATTCCCTTCCAATACCAATATAAATTATCTAGCTTATTCGGATAAGGTATTTCTAGGCTAGTATTTCCCAGATCATGAAAGACATTAAGTCCATGAAATTGTAGACCTTCTGTATTCAATGTAATGGTGTCTTCACTAATTTCATAGTTTTTAAATGAAAATGCGGAATCTTCAGAAATCAAATAGGTCCGTGACATAAAGTCCAATTGCATTTCAACGAAATCAGTTAAACCGCTTTCTAACCCTAACTTATAATATTGTTTACTTAATGTCTCTGTTCCCTTACATGTAAAACTACATGGGAAATAATCCGGGAAAACAGCATAACTATGAACTAAATAAGCGAGTTTATTATTCCAAGGTTTAAAGAACAATCCATTACTATTGTCTAAAAGAGAATTTATCCAAAACTCCCCCGTTGAAATTTTTTCATAATTTATGCAGCAACACTCAGGATATCCATATAATTTTCCAGCATCTAAATGCTCCCCACTTACCTCAATAGTCAATGCCCTTTTAAGTGCTTTTTGATTACTTTTTGAAATATAGGCAACAAACATTTCAGCACTATCATCTTCCCACGGTACATCTTGTAAAAATGTATCCCCTATTTCATTTACCCAATCTACTTTCAACTTAAAATCAGAATGCCCAATTAGCAAGGAGTTTTCAGCACAAAATTTCTCAAGTAGCGCGTATTCATCATTATTGTTAATATGAATTCTCATAACTTCTTTCTCGCCCTTTAAAACTGCGACAAATTCCAATAAATGTCGATCCTCTATTCCTGATAGATTATTAATTAATTCGAAAATTTGACTACTATTTATTTTCATTATTTGAACGTACAAAATGCAATATTCTCACTTTTTATAAAGGATTTCACCCCAGCATTATCCACAAAACTAAGTTTGTCTTTACCATTTATGGTAATTGAATGAAGGTTTAAAATTTTATCTAAGGTCTTAGAATTCTTAGGTACAGTAGCATGCAAGGTAGCATCTTCTAAATAGACCGATTCATTAGAACATGTGGCCCCCTCAAAAAGATAGATTCCTCTGTATTCGGTATATAAGATAGGCTGTTTTTGAAAATGGATGATTTGAGAAGCCTGAATTGGTAAAATTGAATTTATTAAATCATAGGTATTTTGGGCAAACCGAGCGGATTCATTGCAATTAAATGAGCAAGGGAAGAAACTTAATAAGGAATATCCAAAATACTGTGCAACATAATTATTCCAAAAATTAAATGAATGCAGCTCCTTTGTATTTTTCAAAACCAAGGGAACAAAATCATTTTGTTTTTCATAGGCTTTGTCTAAATTTTTAGAATAAAAATCAATGCAGCAAGCTGGAATTCCGAGTTTTTCACCAAATTCTTCCTCTTCGCCTTCTAACTCTGAGTTAAAAGCTTTTTGCAGTGACTTTACATCATTACTGATGTAGACTAAATAATCGCCATTTCTACGAGCTACCCAAGGCCTCTCTTCAAATTTATTAGACCACCCTCCCTTTCCTATATCTTTCCTTGCAAAAACAGGCTCATTTGAAATCTGATATTGCAAATTCAATTTTGCTAGTTTTTCTTTTAGCAGATCCAGCTTATTCTGCTTTAATCCGATTCTTGCGACTTTCAATCCTGCCCAAGCAGACATAATCTCTCGAGTCTGTAACAGACCAAACTGATCAACCATTTCATTAAAAATGCCACTCCATTTAGTAAGATTACTCATTCTTCACAAGGTTATTAATTAAAACTGATTTCATGTGATTGATCAATTTATACAACGCAGAACAATAAACTGATGGATTCATAAACTCATTTTCAGTAGAAAATCTATGAGGGTAATATCCACCTCCGCAAACATGAACTATTTCACAATTATTGCACTTTTCACACAATCCAAGCAAACCACTTTGTCTAGCCTCAATTGATTTATGATCTAGTACATCATTCAATGAATGATCCTCAATGTTTAATTTCGTTAAATTAGCTCCAGGGTATACTGATTTCATTGTATCCACCTGTTCATATTGCCCATTAACTCCAATAGTCAATAAACTGATTTCTTCTACTCCCAAAGATTCCAAGCTACCTTTTTGACCAAATAATCTATAAATTATTTCTTCAAAAAACCTGATCCGAATTTCGCTTTTGTAGCCATTAAACCAATCATCAAATATGCAAATTAGCCAATCTCCATATTGCTCTATTTTAGCTAATTCATTCTTTCCTGTCGTATTTCCCCAGTGTGCATGTGGGAATAGAAAATCAATGACTGGTGGATTAAATGAAGCTAAATAATGCCAAATGTCTAATGGATCAGAATCAATATTTATAACGCAAAGAATACCTCCGAAAACGTCAGTATTCTGTATCAATGCTAATTTATTTTCTACATCTTTGCCGGACCCTTTCTTATTATGATAAAAACGAAAGACATCATTAACTTTAGGTGGGCCATCAAGACTGACACCAATTGAAACATCGTATTTCTCAAAAATCTTTACATATTCTTCATCAATAAGAACTCCATTTGTTTGTATCCCTACAGACAAATCATGATTTGGCAAGATCTCTTTAATTTTTTCTTGATATTGGGTAAATAAATCATGTCCTACAAGCAATGGTTCTCCACCATGTAATGAGATAGAAACATTTGAAAAATCATGAATAGAAGAGTGTTCTTTAATCCGATGTAATATTTTTTCGAAAACATCAATGGCCATATATTTTGGCATATGTTTCCAAGAATCATCCCCCATATTATATTCATAACAATAGGAACAATCAAGATTACACCGACTAGCAATTTTAATTACAAAGCTTGAAAAAGGGACTTGCTTATTCATGTATACTATTTCTTTTAGCCCAGTTAATTTTGTGCTTTAAAACTACCTCATTAATATTATTTCCATCTAATTCTTCTTCATCATGATGTTCCATAAAAAATGGCTGCAATTCCCCTAATTTATGACTTTTAACAAATGGTATGTATTGTTCAAATAGTAACGATTTATACAAATCAAAAATTTCTAAACCATCCGATGTAAACTTTACATTTAATAAAGAATAATAAGCACATTCTAATTGAAGTACAAGCATTGCAAATCGTCTTTTGGATATATTTTCCTCCAAAGGACTCAAACGACCCGAATGAATCAAACTATACCAAAATTTACATGCCTCAGCAAAAACAATAAATCCATGGAAAACTCCATTAATAGGACGAGGATCGTCTCGCCATGGAGAGTATATAGTGCAGGAATCCCAGGCAGAACCATGAATAGTAGGATCAATTAATGGATCAATGTCTTGTAATCTAAAAAGTTTTTGATGGCTAAGTTCATGAACAATAATTTCAGCCATTAACATTGGATTATCTGTAAAAGAATGCCAAAACATAGTGTCAATTGAAGAATTGCTACTACTAGGCAATGCCCCATCCGGGGGAACTAGCGGTACAAAAAAATTAGTTGAACTACTAAAATAACTAGCATTATACACATCCGTTTGCGATACGTAATTAATTGCTTTATCTATAACTGATAAACTAGAATCTATTGAATCAACGTCTTTAGAATCAAACCTTGTAAGTTGTTCTCTTCCATTAAAATTAATATTAGCGACCTGAGATACTAGATCCACATAAACATTATATATTTTTGATTTAGGTAAATCAAAAAATACGGAACCACTACCTTTAAAGGATTTCAAGTCATGACAATTCAAAAAATCTTCTCCGGAAAGCTTTATATTAAGGTTGTCTTGTACTATTTGGATTGTAATTCTACTTGCACTATCCCATGCTAAATTAACTCCAGGAAACAGGCCTTTTCTATCTAATTCCAACTCAATTACGCAGGCAATAGATTTATTCGTTAGCAAATAAATTGATACAATGAATAAATCGAGCCTTTTTACTAGATATGCTCCTATATTTTCTTTTTCGACTGAAACCCACTCAGCATAAGAAGACAAAAGTTGATCTGAGTTATTTACATCCTTGATATTTTTATAAAATAAGGTAATCCATTGCCTTCCTTCAGGCTCAAGAAAAACTCTTTCTAAAACATCTATTTGAGTACTCTTAATGTATTCAACCTTAGATTTCAAACTGCTATCTGTTGGATATGATTTTATCATCCAATTTAAAACAGCGATTAACTCATGAAGTAATCGTTGTTTCTTATTCTGTATCCATTCTTGATCTTTATTTAACATTTTACTCCATTTAAGACTTTGCACATATATATATAATAACTTCTGAACCTGGATGAGGCTTATTGCCTGTATAAATATCTATTTCAGCAACTATCCTCAGACTTGCCTTTAAAAGCATCCTTCTAATTTCGGATGATTTAAATGATATATGTTGCATAGAATCTTCATACTTAACCCAACTATTTTTCCCTTTTTTACAAAAAAATGTAGAAAATAACTTTGCAACACCATCATTTGAATACTCCCCTCTTTGAGACAGAAATAAATCATCTTTTTCTATCACATTATGATAATTAGGCCAATTAAACTTATGGTCATATGGAGTATTCACATCAAAGATGAAAATTCCATTGGCTTTCAAGGATTTTGAGGCTCCTAAAAAAACAGATTCCCAATCACTTTTACTTAAAAGATGATTTATAGTATCATAAGCACTTAAAACCAAGTTATATTGATTTATTACTTTGAAATTTGTAATTGAACTACAATCAAATTGTAAATCAGGGTATGTCTTTTGTGCAATATTTAGCATTTTGCGCGAAAAATCAACCCCTCTATACGAACTTAAATAGGGCATCAAATAAGGGATTGCATTTCCCGTTCCACAGCCTAAATCCAAAACATCAATTTTATGATCTAGATCTACATACTTTTTTATTATCCCCCAATAGTTATTCCAGAATTCAGAATGAGTAGAATCATAAATTTGGGATAAATATTTATAGGAATTGATAATTTCCATCAAACAGTACTTAATTAATCAAATGTAGAAATTACTCATAAATTGAAACTAGCATGAAATCTATCAACCAGAGCAATACAATAGACGAAAAAAAAGGAGCCATTGGCTCCTTTTTATCTAGATAGAATGACTATTTATCCTTATCTTTTTTAGCAGCAGATCCAGAAACATATGATGAGTGACCTCTTCCTGACGAAGAGCTATGAGATGAGTGAGCCATACTCAAAACATCTTGATTTTCTAAATCACTAGCAATTCTCTTTAAAATTTCACTATCAGTATTCTCAATATCTGACAATGATAACGTTGACCCTTTTAAGAAATTCTTATTTTCCATAGTAGATACAATTAGGTGAATAGATTTAATATCAGTAAATCAATAAAAAAAATTCAATAAATTCAAAAAAAATTATTTAACGGTAAATTAATAAAGAATTAAGCATTGCATATAAGCACTTTTAAAACTCACATGATGATATATACTAACGTGAATACCACCTAACCAAACAGTATTTAACTAGTTCTGATCTTCCTTAGCGGGGAAATATATTGAAATCAAAATTGATAGTAATAAAATTCCACCAACAATCGCAAGAGACGTCGTTGAAGCAATATGAATGAATGGAGATACAACCATTTTAAATCCAATAAATGATAAAATAATCGCCAAACCGTATTTCAACTTACTAAACATGTGTATAAAATTAGAGAGCAGAAAGTACAAGGAGCGTAGACCTAAAATGGCAAATATATTAGATACATATAAAATAAATGGATCATTAGGTGCAATCGCAAAAATTGCGGGAATAGAATCAACAGCAAATAATAAATCAGTAAACTCAATTACCCCAACAACAACCAATAGAGGTGTTGCAACTTTAACACCATTTTCAACGGTAAAGAATTTATCTTTATCGAACTCCTTACTTGTCTTAAATAATTTATAAATAAATTTTGCACCAGGGCTCTTGCTAAAATCTTGATCATCATCATCTTCATCTACGAACCAAGATTTTATACCAGCATAAATCAAAAACAATCCAAAAACAGTTAATACGAAATTAATCGAAACTAATTTTCCGAATAATTCTATCTCAGGCAAATAGGTTATTTTAATTAAGCCAACTCCGGTAAAAATAAAAACGGCCCTCATAAGGATTGCTCCTAGTATACCCCAAAATAGAATTTTGTGATGGTATTCCTTAGGAACATTAAAAAAGCCAAACACGAGTATGAAAACAAACAAGTTATCAACAGATAGTGCTTTTTCAATCCAATAAGCAGATTGAAATTGTGCAAATTTTTCAAATCCAGATTGTTCCCTTGTCAAGTAATAAATAAAACCACTAAACAACATGGATAAACCAATCCAGACTAGTGACCAAGTAATTGCTTCTTTGTTTGTGATCGTATGACTTTTCTTATTAAATATGCCAAGGTCTAATAATAGCATAATAATTACAATCGCACCGAATGCGAATAAAATCATTGGGTGATTAATTAAGTTATCCATAATTGTTTTTAAGTGAAAATTAGCTTACTGAAAAAGCCATTTTGGCTTTTCATAAATATCAAATCAATTACTATGAGGCAATCATAAGTACTTTAATCACATTGCACTACCGATTATTGGTCCACAAGTAAAGAGTTTAGTTTCAAAAAATTACTTTTAAAAGTATCAATACTCTCATACCCATTACTTTTTGAGGCAGATATAATTTCTTTGATAAAATCTAACCTTTTATTTTGGATTAATGATTGAGCAAAGATATTAAAATCAGACTCAGGCAGCCTTAAGATATACTTTACCGCCCTTGTTGTTAATCCAAATGATCCCGAATAAATTATTTCTAATAGTTTATTACTCGAATTTACATAGTTGTAATTTAGTTCATTTTCAATAACAGGATCAATAATGGGATTGTCTAACTTTGAATAGTAAAGAAACAGACTCTCATTAGAGAAATTATTCAATTTCATAATATCCTCAATTACCCTTTGATGTGTACCCGTTATAGAAATATCATCTATAAAAACGAGACGCCAATCTTCGCGGGGTTCCTCTGAAAAAACGTATGTATCATTTTTTATCAAATCATAACGCTGCTCAGAACTCATAGCCCCATAATCTTCCGTATAGGTTTGACAACGATTAATTTTACTAAACAAAACTTGAGTATTTAGTTTTAATACATCCAACAAATAATCTTGTAAGTAATCAAAAAAATATCTTGTCAAATAATAACTTGAAGTAGGTATAGATGAATAAGGGCTGCTATAGATAACAATGGGTCTATTGCTTAATTGAAGCCACTGCGAATGATTATTTATAAAATATTCGAACAACTCCAAAGCATAAATTTTCGCAATCGAAAGATCACCAAATTTAAACCTACTATACTTTTCAGCTGATATAGGGAGTGAATGTTTACTGACCAAAGAATGAACGGAATAACGCGGATATAAAAATTCGATTGATGGAATAAAGAAAAAAGCACTTAAGCCTAACCTAACGGATCCTTCAATATCAGCAAAATAATTATCTCCTACATGCGTGATTTCCTCAGCCTCTATCAATTGATGAAGCTCTTTAGCCTTTCTTAATAGGTTATCAAAAATTATATTTGAGGGTTTCCCATATCCACATTCATCCGAAAAAATCAGAAAATCGAAATGTTCATCAATATTAATTGAAGCTAAATACTTTTTAATGACGGATCCTGGAATAAAAGCGGTATTGCTCGTTAGGGATATTGTCTTTCCTGAATTTTTTAGGAGTTGAAGAAAATTCAAAAAACCAACTTCAATTTTCGGAGGATTTTGAAGAAATATATCCTCTACTTTATCTACTACAAAATCTAAATCTATTTCTCCTTTATAATTTAATTCGTTGAATACTTTCAAATATAAATCACGTGATAAAATAGATTGTTGACCTGATTCAACAGATTCATTATATTCTCTACCTATTTTCCCAAAGGCAGCATTGATAGAGTCGATTGAAAAATCGTGTCCTATTTGATGTCTAATAAATTCGGCTCTTTCACTTTTAAATACTGAATTAGATTTAACAATCGTATTCCAAAAGTCAAATGAATAATGTTTAACAACATTGCTTTCATTATAAACTGCTAAATCACTCCACTTGCCTCTACTTTCAAATTTACTTTCCATCAACATTCTTAAGATAAATCTCTACTCTTCTATTCCTTTTGCGATTTTCAACACTTGTGTTAGGCAAAATAGGCTTTTCATCACCAAATCCTTGAGTTACTATAGAATTATTGAGACCTTTTGAAAGTAAGTATTTTTTTATCTCAAGAGCTCTTTTTAAGGAAAGCTCTTGATTATAGCCACTTTGACCAATATTGTCTGTATGACCATTTATTTCAACAATTGAAGAATTATTTAACTTAATTTGATCAATTATCAAATCGAGATATTTGCCAAAAGATTTATTTATCAAAAATGAGTCAAATTCAAAAAATACATCATTTACAACAAAAGTAGGTTTGTTATTATTTTTTAAAACAAAAATATTCGTCTCGTATTCGGCGTTCAATGATGAAACCTGTAATCCGAAAACTTCATAACCTGGTCTAAAATTTGTTTGAAAAATTCCACCATCTCCTGCACGTCCTCCTTGTGTTGGTTTAAATCCAAGAGGGGAAGCGGAAGCAAGATAGGCATCTCCGTTTATCGTTTCTTTGTAGCCCCAATCATCATAGGCCGAATTAGCATCCTTTATTTCAAAAGGGCCTTCCCACTCATTCCATGAATTCAGATTTTTCCTTTTAAAAGCATAAACATCTAAATCATGCTTCCCTTTTAAATAGCCATTAGAACTCAAATAAAGTGTCAATCCGTCTTTAGATAGCCAAGGTGTACGTTCAGCAAATTGGGTGTTAACTTTAGGCCCTAAATTAATTGGAACAGTCCAAGCATCTCCCTCTTTTATACTGACATAAACATCTGTATTTCCCCAAAAACTTTCATTCCACTTAAATCCTTTTTTATGAAAATCCCCCACATGTCCAGGTCTATCTGAAACAAACAAAATAAACGTTCGGCCTTCATCCATCCATCCATCAGACTCGGTAAAGATTGAATTAACTGGCTCTGGGAAATGATTTATTTGATACCCTGAATTAGATTTAAATAATTGAAATAAATCGGTAGTTTGAGTTCTAGCTTCTGAATTATTATTTGAACCTAATTTTTCGGGATAATTAGCTGTAACTAATAAATCACCATTGTTAAATACCTGCGAAGCCACTTCATGGCCACTAGTATTTATCTGACTAATAGGTCTACTATCGCTCCAAACTCCCTCCGTTAAGTTACTATAATAAACATCTTCACCTCCTGCTGATTTCTGCTTTGTAAAATCTAGTTTAAAATCAAAAAAACCTGTACGGTCCATTGCAGAAAAATACAATCTACTACCATCACTAGAGACCACTGGCAAATATTCATCAGCAGTAGTATTTACGGTGTGCCCTAATTTAACCTTGGGTCTTTGTTTGTCAATTATTTGGACAGATTTTGATTCAACGGAAGTTGATGGCTCTTGATCAGAATTAATCTCTGTGTTATTTTTTTTATTCTGAGAATCAGAGCTACCATCGCTCTCACAATTCATAAATAACACAGAAACTAATAACACATGAATTATTGAAAAAAAGTTGATTTTAATCAATTTCATCTTGTATTTTTTGTGGTTAAATCCATCCATAAAAACAATCTAAATCTGGCCCATCCTATTCTTCATTAGGATCCTAATCTAATACCCGCCAGCTTAAGTGAAGGCGCATCTCTCGCTAAATTAAAGCAACTTCCGTTATCTATATTTAGAGCCTGATATTTCCAAAAACTATGAATACAATTCTAATGTAGCGGCTAGCCCACCTTCAAATGCTTGACCCATCGCTTCAAATTCCCACTCACTTCCAGATCTGTAAAATCTTCCTATAATAAGCGAATCACATCCATCAAACCTCTCAGCAAGCTCATATTGGCATATTACACTGCCATTTGATTGGTCATATACCCTAACGGCTGGATTAAGAACATTACCAAAGTGTACTCCATCTTCTGAATTATGAATAGAAATAACAACAATAATTTGAACTACAAGACTAGAAACCTTATTCAGATTGATATTAATTTCTTCATCATCACCATCCCCTTCACCAGTTCGATTATCACCTGAATGTATAATCGATCCATCTCCGCTAATTAGATTATTAAAAAAGACGAAATATTCATCACTAGGGATTTTACCAGACTCATCAAGCATAAAAACAGATGCATCAGCATCAACTTCTACATCTGATGAAGGATCCCAACTTAAACCAACTTTAACGTGATTTAAACCAGGGGCAGCTTTAGCCAAATTAACAGATTTCTTTTTCTCTAGATTTATCATAATTATACTATTTTAGTTACTAATTTTTAGGTGATGATCCATACTCGTTCTCTTCCTTATCTCCCTCCGCAAATAACATCCAAAACACATAAAATGGGATTATCTGCCACCATCCTGAATTGCCACGATCATGACAACGTTTTGCACCTTGGGCCCATAGAAACCAAAGTACAGGTATAAAGGTAAATCCCTTTATACTTGAAGACTTAAACAATTCCCCTAAAACATAGACTAATACAAAGTAGATCAGAAAGCTTAATGCATATTCCGTTCTTCTTATTCTCCCATCAAATGAGAAAGAGGAGGCAAACATTTTTTGTGGCTCTGAATAAACATTCTCTTGAATCAAATCTTCGTTTCTAGAAACTTCTTTCACTTTTTCGGAATCGGAATCGGAATCGGATTCAGTTGAGACCTTTTTTTTAGCAACTTTTTTTTCAAGATTAGGTTTATTAAAGAATTTCTTCAACTCCTCCACTTCAGTCGCATTTGTCCACTCTATTCCTTCACGATACACAAGGGTGTCAGCTTCAATTTTTTCTAAAAGTTTAACAAGCGATAAGGGCCCATATACTGTCCCATCTACACTATAGTAATACAATAATTCACCTGAATTTTCCATATATATTTTAATAAAAAACTTAAACTTCTAACTATTTCACCGAAACAATTTTATTTTAATCATCTAATTAGATACAAAACATTCAATCTACAAATTCGTAATTTCTTACATGTTTACTTGTCATTTTATAAACTTAAGTTTACCAAGCATGAATTTTAAATCTATTTCAGTTACCCTTATTTTTATTTCTTTTTCCCTGGTAAAGGCGGTGGTGGTGGAGGTGGCGGCGGAGGTGGCGGCGGTGCCATAGATCTAGGTGTAGGAATAACTGGCGGACTACTTTTTAGACCAGGAGGCAGCTTTAACTCAGGTTTTGATACCGGAGGACGGTCATTAATTAAAGGTTTATTAGTAGCCTCACTACCAACTACTGCATTAGGACCAGAAGCTAATGTGGAAGGAATTGGTGGAGTCGAAGGCCTAGTAGGCATAGGCGGCACAACGGGCCTAGCTGGTATCGGTGGAGTATTTAATTGCGGTATTCTTTGATTACCTGATGTATTGATAACCACTCCATCTTCAGAATTCAGCATATTCACAGAAGAAGATACTTTCTTCTGTGTAGGATAAGTTGCCTCTTGAGTTTTAACTGAGCCAGTAGATAATGAAAATCCAGCAGGCACCATCATGTTTAAACAATGTAAAAGAAACTCAAAATCAAATTGGTCATTTTCAAAATTTACTTTAGAATAAATTGAAGTAAAAAATTCTCTAAAAACAACTTCATTAATTACATGCCCGGATAAAAAAATGGGCAATTGTTCTGCATTACTAAGTCTAATGAATGAATCTAATTCATGATGAATAAAATTCAATGATTGACGATTATTTATCCTGCCTTCAATATCATTTTTATGGAAACTAATTCTTAAAGGACTTACATCAATATTAGAATTTCTAATTGTATGCAAAACTAATCCTCCAGGAATCTTACCAAGAATGGCAATTGCGTCATTCTTTAACTCTTTCCTTAAATCAACTGAACTAATTAAACTCCCTTTAGCGTGAGCAATCTCAACCAAAAAATCTAATACAACATCTAAAACAGGATCTTGACCTTTACCTTCTAATACTTTCCTACCTAAATGTGATGGAAAATTTCTACCTATCAAATGAAAATAAATATTCCCATTAGATATGTTGGTTAATAGGAATGAATCCGATTGATTAATTAGGTTCTTTTTTATAATTAAATCCCTAAAGCAATCAAAAAAATCAATTGAAATCAATGAATTAGGGTCGAATCCAACTATTTGAAAAAAAAGATTTAATATAATTTCTTTATGATCTTCCTCAACAAAAGAGTCAAACAATATGGCAAAATTTGACTGATTTAATATGGATGGAAGATTAGAATTAAAATGAGACTTAGCAATAGAGGGCAATACAGATTCTTTAAAGACATAAGGCAATAAAGTGGCAAATGTATTCTTCGCTAAAAATCTTTCATAGATAATTGATTCATTAGATAAATTATCCCAAAAATCTCCAAAGGAGTTAGGAGTATTTGTCAGAAACGATTGTTTTGCAAAATTATCCATCAAAATTTCATCCCCACTTAATAAAAAATAAAGGGGCAACTTATTTGATGAATTATACAAAACAGGTAAAAGCCTGCCATTATTATCCAATGACCATAATTCAATACACTCTTCCCTAAAATAAATCAATAATGGATTCATTAACCTTTTTGAATTTTAGGCAATAAGTATGATCTTAAAAAGGATTGACCCTGAAGAATTAATAATGGTGCTACAAAATCAAATCCATCTTTAGATTTATTTGCTTCTTTATAATCCTCATCATTTTTTAAATCATTCAAGATATTTATACTCGAAATTGCTCTTAAAACTTCTTGGCCATCGGCTTTGAAATCTAAAGTCTGGGATGCAAAAGTATAGAAAGTATCAATAAATGAAGTAAACCTCGGATACGGGTTGTTATTTGCCTGTGGTGGCAATAATTCAGAACCTAAACGTTGGATTAATGATGGATTAATGTCCATTAGAGCACCAAGAGAAATAGGCTGTTGATCCTTCAGTTTCAACATATATCCATCTTCGCCAGCAATTTCATTCATAGGAACATCAAATTCATAAATAGGTGCATCCTTTCTTGCTAATCCTTTAGCTACCTCGGTTTTAACATTATCTTGATCAATTTCAACGCTCGAAGACATGAAATTTGCTATGATGAAGTTATTACCTAAACTAAATAAGCTATTTGCATCCTGCTCTCCAAAGCCTTTTGCAAAACATTGAGCATAGAAACTTAACGCATTTTGCTCATCCATCGCTTTGTACCAATCAAAAATTCTAGCACCTTTACCAAAGAAATCTAGTTTAATATGGTTTAATGGTTGAGCAAATAATTCAGGATTTCTTTCGGTATGCTCTCTTAATTTTCGGGCAACCATTCCTCCATAGAACATATTTAAACCCGTAATATAAAGATTCAACCACATCAAAGGCTTACAATTAGCGCCTATTGTTCTATAAAAATCATTTAATTGCTCCTTCGTTTCCAATTTGTCTAAAACTAAATTGAAATAATAAGGAGACGTATTAGAAGACATGTTCTCTAAGCCGTATATCTTTCCTAAATTTCTATTAGCATAGTCCTTTAAAAACCCATTAAAATTAGGAATCAACTTAGTCGCATCTGCTAATGAACCTGCTGCAAGCTTGATGGAATTTTGTTTAACCAATGCCGATTGATTCCCATTAAAATTCACACCTGTTACAGCTAAAAGATCGGTGGTTGAACCTCCTACATCAAATCCCAAAATAAATTGTCCGGCATAAGGAGCATTCCCCGCTGCATAACATGCAACAGCCTGGGATTCAGTCATTGCCTTATCTGGATTAACCGGAATAGGTTTTCCAATGATTTTAAATGCATGACTCGGATTTATCATTTGCTGTATTTCATCAGGTAACTCTAATGGAACTAAACCTATATTAGGTTGATCTGCTGCCCCACCAGTCATTCCAGCAGTCATTCCACCAGTCATTCCACCTGACATTCCACCTGTCAACCCTCCAGACATTCCGCCTGACATTCCACCTGACATTCCACCTGATAATCCTCCAGACATTCCACCTGATAATCCTCCAGACATTCCGCCTGATAATCCGCCAGACATTCCACCTGTTAATCCTCCAGACATTCCACCTGTTAATCCTCCAGACATTCCACCTGTTAATCCTCCAGCAGAATTTGAACCAAATAATGAACTAGCTCCCGATTGGACAGATAGTGCGCCACGTACTACTTGCAAAGTGGTATCAATAGAAGTTGTATTAACCAAAGGATTAGAATCAACTACTTTTGACCATATGTTATTTGAATATACTTGTATCCTGGAAGTAGACATTGCTGCTGGATAAGCCCATGCTAGAGTTTTAGGGAACATTCTACCCTCCTTACGCATAAATAATTCAGCATAAGTTTGCATTAATAGAGACTTGATGAATGCCTTTTTATGAGCTTCTTCCCTCTCATCATTACTCCATTTCATATTGTACACCATATGTACTTTTTGATCTGGAATTCGTTGCAAACCTAAAATATGCCGATTATTTGTACTGTCTTCAATTGCTATATTTGACTCAAAACACGGTAATCCACCTTTAATTACTTCCTCTAATAATTGATTTTTATTACCAATGCCCTTATCATCTTCTAATCTAGTTTCATCATGTAAGGTTAATACAGATTTGATTTTATTAGACATTGGTTCATCATTCTGGAAAAACAACATCTCAAACGCATCCGCAGGCTTATTCTTATTTGACTCATTTTGCTGATCATCAGATGTAAAAAATGAAATTCGCCTATTTTTAAATTGTAAAATCTGCGCCTCACTACCATCATAATAAGCAATACAAGTATTATTTGAACCAAAGTCAATACCTAATCTAGTTTCAGATAAACTTTGATGAGGCGGCACAATAGTTACATGAGATGAACTTTCTGTTCCCGCATATTTAATAAAAATAAATCCAGCCGCCTTTCCAGAATTCTTTAATTCAATTCCTCTAATCGGTTTACTTGATTCATAAATCTCATATTTGAAATTACTTAGGGTTTTGATATTTCCTACCAATAATTTACCTAAACCTTCTTGACTTTTTCCATTTTCAGCTAATCGAACAAAGCCAAATTCTGTATCAGGTAACTGACTATCTCTCAACCCAATTTTTTTACCTGTTTGTTTATCAAGTAACTGAACAACATTATTTACATCATCTATATTTCCTATAATAGGATATGCTTGCCATCCAGTAGGAGAATTATGAGGCATTTCGGAATACAAATAATATTTACCCCAATTATTACTCACAAAATTAGGCCACAAGACCATTTGTTTAAATCCAAGAGCGTCAGCTCCAACAGTTGTCAACTTGTAAGGAATAGGGCCGATAGGGGCTATTAATGTTCCGTCATCTTTCCATAATTCTAACTTTACATTTAATGTATTGTCAGCCGCATTGTATAGCGCAATTAAGGATGATTTGTTTGAACCACCCTTACCATTGATCAAACTTTCTAATTTACCGTCACGCTGAAAAACCCTTAAACCGAGAGATGATAATGGGATAGTGAAATACAATTTCTCTCCCGAAAAATCAACCTCTAGTGCATTTATTGGCAAACTAGAAATGTCTTCAACATCAATTTTAGCGATGGACGATGTTTCAGGGTTTAATAATAAATCTTCTAATTTAAAAGCAAGACAATCTTCATCAACTCCAGCATCCTCCTCTGTAAAGATTGAACCTTGATAATTCGCATAATATTGATTTACGGAATTAAATAATGTCTTAAATGGCTCAAGTTCAAAACAGGTAACTTCTGGTTTAGCATTTACATCCAGGGTAATTCCATTACTTACAGCATAATCTTTGATTTTCAGCATCCAATTACCCAAAAACTGACCAATATTTTGATCAACTTTATCATGAGGCCACAAATCTTTACTTTTACTATACTTCGCAAAAAAAGGAGTTATCTTTTGTGTAAGTTTATTTACATAAGCATATAATTTATTTAACTCCTCTGCAGTTAATTTACCGTCTGCATTTAATGGATCAGTAAACTTGCCACTATTCTCCGTGACAAACACTTTATTCTTAGTTTCCCCATCAAAGTAGTAACCTGGTGAAGTGAAAACTAAAGATTCAGGGGATGTACCTCCTACAACCTGTCCATTGTAATAAATTATATCAATAAATGGCTTCTTATTTCTAGCAGGATCACCAATATCATTTTGATCTTCCCAAAGTTGTTTTCTGTTAAACAAAGCATTTCCAAAGGCACCTCGTGGTTCATAAATATTATTAGTATTTATAAGAGTGCCATCATTATCAGAATATGTCAGCCAAATCCTTTTAACTTGAAATGCAGTCGTATTTGACTCAAGAACAAACGAAGAAATTAAACCTTTCCATTCATCTAGTAAAACGGAGTAAAAAGAGTTTAAGCCTGACGATTTGCCCTGAACTGCTGGTGAATTAAGAGCATAGGTAAACATATTCGCCCTTGCAAATGCACTAGGTAAACCTGACACCGCATTTGAAATATTTGGCTGAGGAGAATCACTATCAGCCGAATTAGAATTACTAACACCAATAGAACTAGTAAATTCTTTTATAAAATCTCCGAATGAGTTCCATTTAAACTCAGAACCATTAGGGCTAACACTAGAATTGATTAAAACGTTCTTAGTATTTTTCATAATTAATTTACTTTTTGAAGGGTAGAAATTGTATTATAAAGCTGAGCTAATAGTTTTTCCTTAGGAACACCAGTAGGAATTTGTTCTGGATATACTTGACTGCTTATAAATTGATCTATAAATGTGTTTGCACAATCTCCAGCATCCTTTTTTCTACCCCATCTAGAAATGTCATCTTCTAATAGTTCTCCCGCATTTATTTTAACAATAGAAGCCCAATCTTTGGCAAATGCTGTAGGAGGAAGAATAAAATGTCCATTGAATGAATTTTTAATTTGATATAGCCAACCATCAATTACATTGCTACCATCTTTAAAGAATAAAAAAGACTTAAAATAATCAGTTATGTCTTTTTTACTCTGATCATCAATAACATTTTCATATTCACTGTACTTCATTTTAATCATACGATTAATCCAACCGCTCATACCTTCCTTGTTATCAGCACCCTGATGAAATACAAGAGTTAACAATGCAATGGAATATAAACCAGGCAGTGCATTTTTGAATTTTTTAGAATCCCCTGCAAAATCTTGAAAATCAAAATTGAATGAGTTGTTTTCTGAAACTACAGTTCTAAATAGATAATCTGCCTCATTCTCTTCGAAATTTTCTCTATTGAAAAAATCATGTGTTGCGAAAGCACAAAGTAACTCCGTAACATGGCAAGGGTTCTTTTGTGCGGCTCCACCTGTAATTGTTTCTGATTCATTTTTCCCTTTAGAAAAATCAGCCACATCACCTACAGGCCAACCAACGTTATAAAGACATTTATAGGTAGATTTAACCGTAGGGTCATTTTGATAAAACTGTAATGCTGCCTGACTATTAAGCGTAAAAAAACTTGAATCAGCTACCACAGCATTTTTCTTGTCTTTTTTCTGAGCATCAGTAGGACTTTTGAATTTAAAGTACTCTGTTAACAAAGAGGCTCCGAATTTTGCCTCTGTAGATTTAGTTTCAATTGGTAAATTTTTTAAGATATTAAATGCGTCATTAAAGGCAGTTGGAATGACAGGAATAGAGGACGCCCCTGTACCACCAAAAATTGAACCAAATATAAAAACACGTGCTTGCGACTTTAATTTAACTAAATCCTCCACATACTTGAGCAATTCTCTTTCTTGTGGTAGTGCAGCGTTGCCTTTACTATTAACATTTTTTGCAGCTTCCACTATGGAGTGGTACATTAACTGCGAACCTAAATGAGTTTGTGCTCTATAGCCATGTGCTAGATCAAACGTTTGAGCAACATTGTCTAGAAATAATGACGCTAAATCAATATTTTCCTTAGTTTGGTCATTTTGTATTGAGATGTTAGACAATGATTGGTAATTAACACCTCCAGAATATGCTGGCCAAAATTTAGATAAATTCAATTTCGCTGAGAAAAATGTATTGGCAGATGGCTTTCCTCCAACATCTGATATATTACCTGTTGGATTTTTAATTCGATTATATAAATCAATCAAATCCCAAACTCTTTTTAAGTTCCCATTTTCTTGGTCAGTATCTAGGGTTAAAATATTTATTTCTTTGTTGTCAAACATACCCATTGCGCACATGTGCACAAAAGATTCAAGACAACGCATCCCTGTTCCTCCAATACCAATAACAAATAATTTATCTTCATTCATTTTCTATCTTATTTAAACTATTGATTAAAACCAATTTCCCACTTTCCCATTTTTAAACATTTTACTTAAAACAAAGCCAATTAGAATATAGGCAACGAATCCTGCTGCTGTAGCAAAAGGCACAACAGCCATGTATGCATCATATACCATTTGATCGTCTTCTGGATTGGGAACTAATACAAAGCCTCCAACTAAGAAATACGTAATAGGATTCAGTATGGCTAAAATCCAAAACCACATTTTTCGCTTGCTAGGGTCTTTGGGGTTTGCGCCTCCTTCAAATTTGATTTGGTTAGCAATGACTGCAGCAATCAAAATAAATGTCGCTGCAAAAATTATTGAAATGATGTAATTAGTAATAGAAGTCATGATAATTTAATTAAAGGTTTATTATTTTTCTGATTTTGATGCATTTGCAAATTTTATAAAATAAGTATAAATCACTTTCCCTTTAGGATTTATACTTGGATCCTGTAAAGTATTTCGAATAGCCTCCTTAAGTGCTTCTTGTTGTTTCCCTTTCACCGTTCCTGACTCCCATTTGAAGTCATCTAATTGAGGATTGGAATCATTAAAAGAAGCATCTTCAATTAGGTAATCAACTCTTAGTAAAGCGCTAGGATTACTACTAATTTTCTTCAATTTAAAGTTTGAATGGAAAATAGTATTCAACTCTATATTACCAGGATCATTCTTTAGATGAGCAGCAACTATACTTTTGTTTACGTCAAAGAATTCTTCCATAAGTTTTGAAGTTAAATCTTTAGGCTTATAGATCCATTCATCCTTTAATGTAGTTGTATTTGCTTTATAACATTCAACAATAATGGGGTCATTCTTAGAATTCTTGTCCCAAACCAAGTTTTTTGCTTCGTCTTTTGTCAATTTAGGCGTATGTTTTTTCGCTTCGAAACTTTGAGCAAATGTTTCATAATCATCCGAAACATCATAAACTTTTACCCCAATTTGATTCAATTTAAATGAAGATTGATCTATTGCATTCAATGTTAACTTGTTCATGAATAGGCCAGCCTCCTTATCTCTAATATTTTGGATGTATTTATCCAACTCCTCATCCAAAGGCTTGTTAAAGCCAATTACCTCGAATGGTAAGTTTTTATCAGAAAAACCATTAAAATTATAGTTCACCCATTTAGAGAAATTTTTATTGCTTAATCCAGTATTATCTTTCCCTCCATAATTGTTTGACACTTTATAAAGATTATTATTTAACTCAAAAGTTTTAGTAACAATCCTTCCTTTAAACGAATCCTTTATTTGAGTCACCATGCTATTTGCATCAGCTTGACCATGAGTAAATACAGTGAAGTAAAGATGTTTATTGGTAGTTATTTTAGTTTTTTTGTTTGTCTCTGAATAATCAGTGTAAAAAAACGTAATTGAATTTCCAGCATTTAACCATTTAGTGAAATATTCTTTAGGATAATTTTCAAATTGCTCTTTACCATCGCTCGTATACTCTTCGAAATCTGTAATGAGTAAAGCGTCATTATGAGAAGACGTGATTTTTTCTAAAGACGATTTTATAGGCGCCATTATGTCCTTATATTGGCTTGGATCAGTCACTTTGTTGTAAAGTTGATTACTAGAGTAATCCAACTTTACAATAGCTGAACTTCCTAATTTAAACCATTCGACATTAGGGCTAACCAATTTATTCGTGATAGCTTGAATGATTTGAAGGTTTTGGCTGTTGCCAGAATAAGCTTGTACTAAGCCATCAGAAAAATCTACATATACACCTGGATTTCCAGATTTAGGATTTGCACCACTACCCAATGAGGCATCATAATACCCTTGTATGTGCTTATCAATCTCATTTAAAGGCGTAAAGCTTTCCCAAGCACTTGATTTTTCAGATTCGCCTCCACAACTTATCAAGACAATTAGTGAGAAAAGTATTGACAGAAATCTACTTACTCTGGAACTGTAAATTAACTTATTGATTTTCATTTTATTTATTTTTTAATGTGTCCGAATTAACTCCTTCAATAAATCCCTCCATTTGTTTACCAAGATCTTTCACAGTCTCTTGGAAATCAGCCAACCCCTTATTTACTATTAATGATGTATATCGCCCCTGAATTCTCCCATATTCCTTAATTTGTTCATCATCATATTTATCTCTATTCAATTCAAAATCTGACTCAAGGGCCTCCATCATAATTTTCAAATCAGCCAATTCTTTATCAGAGAGGTTCTTTTTATTTTTTTCGGCATACTCTATTTCACTTGAAGCGTTATCTAATTGTGATTGAGCATGGTTACATGAAAAAACAAATAACAAAACAACGAATAGAACTATAAAATTTCTAAACATAATATCGAAGTAAATTTTGCAAAAAAACGTTCGTTTTAGGTACCTACCTTTCCCATTTATTAGTAAACAAAAAGAAAACAAAATATCTTGAAGGCAAGGCAACTAATTTACCAACAAGCCTAAGCTAATATCCTTAGTGCATAAATTGGTAAATTGAAGATAGTATTATGACAAGAAAATTCAGAATAAAATTTATTTAACGGTCAATTAAATTCACCTCAATTTTCATATTTTCCATTAAAAATGAATAAAAACATCTATTGAACGGTGAATAGATATCAATTAAGAAAATACGCTGCTGCAGCCAAAGCACTTCTCTTGCTAGGGCATTCTAATTTTGCAATTTTCCTGTAGGAGTTGTAATCTACCAAGTATTGTCCATCTAATTTGGCAATTTTCTTATAATCTGAATACCGAATAATGTATTGGCCATCAAATTTCAACAGTTTTTTATACGAACTGTATGATAGTATATAATCACCCTGAAACTTGTATAGTTTTTTATATGATGAATAATCTAAAACGTAATCTCCTTCAATTTTCAATACTTTTCGATACGAAGAATAGTCAAGAATATAACATTGTGCATTTGCATAATGCATAGCCCCTACCAAGGCTATAAAAATTAAAAGCTTTTTCATGATAAAAAAATTACAGAATTGCGACAATTCTATTTCCCCACTGCATTAAATATATTTTAATCAAAATAGTAATAACAAGGCTGAACCAGCAGACATTTGTCCACCACTTTCAACACGACCAATACAAGAACCGCCACATTCTTTTTTATAGATTTTGCTCATAATCTAGTATTTTAATAGTTTGAATTACTGTACTTTTTTGAAAATCATTTTGATTATAAGTTTAGAGATTATTTGAGAGTAATAAATAAAATATCCTCAAAAATTATTTAACGGTAGCTCACAAACATCTAAAATCATATTCAAGCTCATAAAGAAAATCGCCTTTAAATAAATAATTCTTCTGAAAAACAGTTAAATAAATAATTTTATCATTTACAAAGATATTCTTGAATTTAGAAGATTAAATGATGAACCAAAAATTAGGCGTATTCCTTCGATTATCTTATGTAGGCAGTTTTTTGGTATTAACTAAATACTTGGGAAGCATTTTAAGTACTACTATACTTTTTCAAGCTGTAGCTTGTTTAATTATAGCCTACATAGCAACTATAATTATTGAATATGCTTCATCAAAAAATTTAGCTTTAATCAAAAGTTGGGAACTAAGATTTTTGGTTTGGACTATATGCACCTTATGGTCACCATTGATAGGATTTAGTTTACCCGGAATATGCCTTGTTTTATTGTCGTTCCTTTTTCTTATGGTCACATTAACGAACTCTGAAGATCTTGTGGAATTTGTAGAGGATTTTTTCTTAAGCTTTATAACAGACAGTAGATTTTTAGGAATGATGTTATTAGTACTTATTTTCCTTGTTTATATTCTAGTATCTGAAGGATGGAGTGGAATTACATCTCTTTTTAGTATGTAAAATACAAAAGGGAAAATTAGTCATTGATTTATTGTCATCTTATTTTTCCAGCACCTTAAACCCGGCCTTTTCATGTGTCATGTGCTTAGTCGTTTCACCCCAAACCTCTTGTAGACGGGCTTGTTCACTTAAGCTGCTCGTGTAGGTTAAGTGGTTCACATC
>JACCDK010931870.1_pt1 | contig 26031 bp, 24 predicted proteins | sample 7445871 | NCBI WGS metagenome assembly JACCDK01 (sample SAMN15323436, study PRJNA562643) | freshwater metagenome | isolation source: river surface water | place: USA:Blue River Watershed | collected 2017-08-15 | reverse complement strand
TATAACTGCTGCGAAAGATTATGTTCGAATTCACGACGAATCTGATTACACATCATCAACTGCAATTCAGCAACGCTCATATTAGCTGCACGTAGTTCACTTACCAAGAAGAACAAATCGATGCGCTCCATGAACAAGGTCAAACGCTCATAGGCTTGCAAACGAAGTGGAAGGGTCGTCTGACGGGTATTTTTCTTGATTTCCAGCTCCAAATCCGTCGTTTTTGCCTTCAATAATTGCTTTAAAACGATCCAAGTAGTAAGAATAGCGGCAAGAGCAACCACCACTGCAGGCAGAATAAAGGTCAAAAGTCTAATCATGCGACGAAAATACAAGTTTTTACTTGCATTTGCACTTTACTAACATTTTAGGCGGAGTTATCCCCATTTTTTATTATCTTTGGGTCTCTTAAACAGGTCTGAAGCGATTCGGACTTAACAATCATTTTTATGACTTTGAATTTTCTTTTATTAGGATTGCCAGGTGGTAGCGAGTGGATTTTGATCTTTTTAGCTGTTGTCTTATTGTTCGGAGGCAAAAAGATTCCTGAATTAATGCGTGGCATTGGTAAGGGTATTCGCGAATTCAACGACGCTAAGAACAGCGTGAAGAAGGAGATTGAAGAGGGCATCAATGAAAAGAGCGAGGAGAAGAAATAATCCCCCACTCCCTTTCACACTTAATTAAATCAAATCAAATTGACTGCTTATTCTAACATACAAGCTGTCCGGGACGCCGTCACTAGTAAACAAACTACGTGTGAGGTGCTTCTTCAGGGCTATTTGGCACGAATTCGTGAGCAAGCGCATTTAAATGCCTTCTTGGAAACCTTCGACCAAAGTGCTTTGGAACAGGCAAAAGCTGTCGACGCCAAAATTGCTGCGGGTGCGCCTGTAGGCCGTTTGGCTGGTGCCGTGATTGCTATCAAAGACGTTTTATGTTATACCGGACACAAAGTTTCTGCATCTTCTAAAATTTTGCAAGGCTTTGAATCCTTATATACTGCCACTTGCGTACAGCGTCTGCTTGATGAAGACGCCATCATTATTGGTCGTACCAATTGTGATGAATTCGCCATGGGCAGTAGCAATGAAAATTCCGCTTACGGCAATGTGCTCAACGCTGCCGACAACTCAAAAGTTCCTGGCGGTAGTAGCGGTGGCGCTGCTGTGGCTGTACAAGCAGATCTTTGTATCGCTTCCTTAGGAACAGATACAGGAGGTTCTGTTCGCCAACCAGCTGCCTTTTGCGGTGTTGTGGGCGTTAAACCTACCTATGGCCGTATCTCCCGTTATGGGGTTATCGCCTACGCTTCGTCATTCGACCAAGTGGGCGTATTTACTAAGAATGTAGAAGATGCTGCCTTGATGATGGATATTATGAGCGGACAAGACGCACATGATTCCACCACCTCAGCGAAAGCAAAACCGAGCTATACAGGTACATTCGAAGCTATCGATTGGAGCAAAGCTAAAATAGCTTACTTCCCTACTATGCTTGATTCTGAAGGACTAGATCCTGAAATCCGCCAACGCATGTATGCGATTATGGAGGAATGTAAAGCGAAAGGAGCTACTATTGATGCGGTCAACTTCGACAAACTAGATTATTTAATTCCTACCTACTACGTTTTAACCACTGCGGAAGCTTCAAGCAATCTAGCACGTTATGACGGCGTACATTTTGGCTATCGCAGTCCGAATGCAGTAGACTTGGAAAGCGTTTATAAGAAGAGCCGTTCTGAAGGGTTCGGACCTGAAGTAAAACGTCGTATCATGTTAGGTACTTTCGTTTTAAGCGAGGGATTCTTCGACGCTTATTATACGCAGGCTATGCGCGTTCGTCGTATCGTTAAAAACGAGATGGACGAGATTTTTAAAAATTATGATATCATCCTCACCCCTACCACTCCAACCACCGCTTTTGGCTTTGGAGATAAGAAGGATCCTGTTGCGATGTATCTGAATGATATTTATACGGTATTAGGTAATATCGCTGGTTTGCCAGGAATTTCGGTTCCTGCAGGTACACACAGCAATGGATTACCTTACGGAGTTCAACTATTAAGTGAACGATTTAGTGAAGAAAGATTAATGGCCTTTGCAAAGGCGATTCATTCGATTAACTAAACAATTCATCATGAAAAAAATCAGTTTTTTATTAATCACAATTCTTAGCCTGCTACTGACAAAGGCACAGGCAAGTGAATTGACTGGAATAGAGAACTGCCGCAATCTCGACAGCTTTATTTTAAACACTTCTTCTGAATTACGTTTGCCATTGGCAGATCCACAATTCAACAAGTTAGTGGCTCCTTATGTAGCGCAGTATACCAAACAAGATTATTTGTTAGCGAAGCATATCTTCCAAAAAGGTCGTGCCATCATGCCGGTAATCGACCAGATCTTCCGTTCAGAAGGTATTCCTACGGAATTAATGTACTTGGCTTATATCGAATCAAACTTCAACAACCATGTGGTCTCTCCTTACGGAGCAAAAGGTATGTGGCAGTTAATTCGTCCGACAGCCATCTATTGTGGTCTGAAGGTGAATAATAAAATTGATGAACGTACAGACCCTGTGAAGGCTACACACGCAGCGGCTCGACTCTTTAAAACAACGTATCACGATTTTCAAGATTGGTTATGTGTCATTGCAGGATTCAATTGTGGATCGAGTGCTATGCAATATTATATCAATCGTGTAGGTAGCAAAGATTTTTCAAAAATCTATCCTCTTCTTCCTCGTCAAACAAAAGAATACGTCGCTCAATTTATGGGTATTGTTCAAGTGATGAACAGTATTCATGATGAATTTCCTGAAGATGAATTTTGGCATATTGAAAAACGTGGAGAGAATGCGAACAAACCTGCGATAGACTTGACGGTCAATGCCGGTCCTATAAGCACTCCAAAGCCCGCTCCCAACGAAGATACGAGTCCGGCGAACAAACAAGAAGAGATCTACGAAAAGGAATATTTCGTATACGTGGTTCGTAAAGGAGATAGTCTTTATAAAATTGCAAAACGATTCCCAAAGAATCGAGTGTCCAATATCCGTATCAATAACAGCATGTCGAGTGATATCTTATATCCAGGCATGACGATTTTATTAGAAAAATAGGGTTAAAAACTGCAACTTAGCATACCCTGTTATAAAAATGAATGTATGCAAAAACCAGTGAGAAAATCGGAAGCCTTAGATTACCATGCTAAAGGCCGTCCCGGGAAGATTGAAGTCATTCCTACCAAAGAAACTAAGACACAAAGAGATTTAGCATTAGCTTACTCGCCAGGCGTAGCAGAACCATGTTTGGAAATTGCAGCGAATCCTGAAGACGTTTTCAAATACACCGCAAAAGGAAATCTAGTAGCCGTTATCAGTAATGGAACGGCAGTGCTTGGCTTGGGTGATATCGGACCAGAAGCTTCGAAGCCCGTTATGGAAGGTAAAGGATTACTTTTCAAAATCTTCGCTGACATTGATGTTTTCGATATCGAGTTGAACACGAAAGATGTTGAAGAATTTATTCGTACAGTTAAAATTTTAGAACCAACATTCGGTGGTGTCAATTTAGAAGATATCAAAGCTCCGGAGTGTTTTGAAATCGAAGAACGTTTGAAAAAGGAATTGAACATTCCTGTCATGCACGACGATCAGCACGGTACAGCAATTATTTCTTCTGCAGGCTTATTAAATGCGTTAGAAATTGCGGGTAAGAAAATCGATAAAGTAAAGGTACTAGTACTAGGTGCTGGAGCTTCGGCTGTTAGCTGTACTAAGCTCTATATGGCATTGGGTGTAAAGCGTGAGAACATAGTAATGTTCGACTCTAAAGGCGCTATTACCAAGAAAAGAAAAGATTTAGACAAGTATAAGCAACAATTCGCTTGCGATAAAGAATACGCTTCCTTGGAAGAAGCTTTCAAAGGCGTAGACGTATTCTTAGGTTTGAGTAAAGGGAATATGGTGACCCCTAAAATGTTAAAAGCGATGAACAAAAATCCAATCGTTTTTGCACTAGCGAACCCTACCCCGGAAATTGCTTACGAAGACGCTATTGGAGCGCGTGAGGACATCATTTTGGCAACAGGTCGTAGCGATTATGCTAATCAGGTCAACAACGTATTAGGATTCCCATATATCTTCCGCGGAGCGATTGATGTAAGAGCAAAAGAAATTAACGAAGCGATGAAACTCGCTGCAGTAAAGGCTTTGGCTTCTCTTACAAAGTCACCTGTACCTGATATCGTGAACATGGCCTATAACGAATCGAACATCACGTTCGGTCGTCAGTATATCATTCCGAAGCCAGTAGATCCGCGTTTATTGACAACTGTTGCACCTGCTGTTGCGAAAGCAGCGATGGATAGTGGCGTGGCGCGTTTCCCAATTAAGGACATGAACGCTTATGTTGCTGATTTAGCAAAACGTCGTGGCGAAGATGATCAAATCTTCCGTCTATTGACGAACAAGGCTAAACGTCAACCGAAGCGTGTGGTAATGGCCGAAGCTGACAATATCAAAATCATCAAAGCGGCGCAGATACTTGCTGAAGAAGGCATTGCACATCCAATTTTGGTGGGTAATAGCGAAAAGATTCACAGCATTATCGAGCAAAACAATATTGAATTAAGCGACGATATTCAAATTATAGATTCTCGTTCAAACGCGCCTGCTATCGAAGCGAAGCGTGTGAGCTTTGGAGATATCTATTTTGAAAAACGTCATCGCAAAGGAGTGAACTGTTACGAAGCGCGTAAGCGTATGCGTGAGAGCACTTACTTCGGCGCCATGATGGTAGAGACAGGAGAAGCAGATGCAATGGTAAGTGGTCTTTCTCGTCGTTATGCAGATGTTATCAAACCTGCCTTGCAAATTGTAGGCACCCATCATAAGGTGAACAAGATTGCTGGTATGTATATGTTGATCACGAAGCAAGGTCCTATCTTCTTCGCAGATACAACGGTAAACTTCAACCCTAGCGTAGAAGATTTAGTTGAAATCACTGAATTGACTTGTCGCGCTGTAAAAGCCTTCAACGTCAATCCTCGTGTGGCATTCTTGAGTTATTCAAACTTCGGTAGTGCAGGCGGTTATGATGCAGAGAAGATGGCAAAAGCGGTAGAAATCCTACACGAACGTCATCCTGATCTAGTTGTGGATGGTGAAATGCAGGCGAACGTTGCTTTCAACAAAGATATCCTTCGTGATAATTATCCTTTCACAGCTTTAGCGGAAGGTGGTGCTCCGAACGTGCTTATCTTCCCTTCGCTTGCTGCTGGAAATATCGCGCATAATTTAACTGCAGCCTTAAGTCAGAATACAGAATCTATTGGACCGATCCTTTTGGGTATGAACAAACCGATTCATGTATTGCAATTAGGCAGCTCTGTTCGCGATATCGTGAACATGGTAACTATCGCAGTGGTAGACGCGCAAGCGCGTGCGGATCGTGATAAACGTAAGGCAATTGCCAACGCGGCAGCGACTTCTAAAAAAGCGACTAAACCTGCAAAAAAAGTAAATGCTAAAAAAGCAGTAGTAAAAAAAGTAGCGGTAAAAAAGACTGCGAAGAAAACTGCTAAAAAGAAATAAATCATCATGAACAACAAACGCGTCTTGCTCCTAGGCAGCGGTGAATTGGGTAAAGAGGTCGTTATTGCTTTGCAACGTTTGGGGCAAACAGTCATTGCGGTCGATAGTTATGCCAATGCGCCTGCCATGCAAGTAGCAGATGCGTTTGAAGTGATTGATATGTTGAACGGCGATCAATTAGATGCGGTTGTTGCTAAGCACCAGCCCGACTTGATTGTTCCTGAGATTGAAGCGATTCGTACCGAACGTTTTTACGATTACGAAGCGCAAGGTATTCAGGTGGTACCAAGTGCAAAGGCAGCAAATTTCACCATGAATCGCAAACTGATTCGTGATCTGGCCTCCAAGACACTCGGCTTGCGCACGGCACGCTATGCGTACGCCACAACCTTAGAAGACTTTACAAAAGCGGTTCATGAAATTGGCATTCCTTGTGTGGTGAAGCCATTAATGAGTAGCAGTGGCAAAGGACAATCTGTTGTTAAATCAGCGGAAGATATTAGCAAAGCATGGGATTATGCCTGTAGCGGTAGTCGTGGTGATTTGCTAGAAGTGATTGTTGAATCCTTTGTCCCTTTTCATACAGAAATCACTTTACTTACTGTCACGCAGAAAAATGGTCCTACCCTCTTTGCGCCGCCTATCGGGCATCGACAGGAGCGTGGTGACTATCAGGAAAGTTGGCAGCCTTGTGCTATCAGCGAAAAGGATATTGCAGAAGCGCAAGCGATGGCAGCTAAGGTGACAGAAGCATTGAGTGGTGCGGGCATTTGGGGAGTTGAATTCTTCCTTACCGACCATGGCGTTTATTTCTCAGAACTCTCTCCTCGTCCACATGATACCGGTATGGTAACTTTGGCGGGAACACAAAATTTGAATGAATTCGAATTGCATACACGTGCGATTCTTGGATTGCCCATCCCACAAATTGAATTGTGGAGAGCGGGTGTGAGCGCAGTAATTCTAGCTACGGCTAGTTCTAATACTGCCCCGACCTTTACAGGCGTAGAAACGGCTTTAGAAACGCCACAAAGCGATATCAAACTATTTGGTAAGCCTAGCACTCGTCCGTATCGTAGAATGGGTGTAGCCTTAAGCTATGATGAGGTAGGAGCTGATATGGACGCTTTGCGTAAAAAGGCAAAGGCACTCGCTGATCAAGTAAAGGTTGATTAAATATCTTCTATTCCTTTTATTTCCCAATTACGCCCAAGGCTTGTAACTCCGTAATACTAACGGTCGGTGGCATGATTCCTTGTACTAATTTTTTGCGAACCAAGCGTGCGACACGTTTGGCTTGTTTGCGTGTTTTAAACGGTTCGTTTCCAGCAATGGCAGGAACGCTTGCTTGATGAATAAAAGGCTTTCCAGCATTTAGAATATCGTATCCATAGCCAATATTCTCCTTATGCGTCGTTTTAAAAACGTGAATGCGATAATGAGGACGAGCGCTTGCGATGCTAAAGCAAAGGCTGAAAAGCAGGATAAGAGTCGAGATTCTAGGCATAAAAAAAGGATGCTATCGAAGATAACATCCTTTTTTAAACATTCATAACGGTTTGGGATTAGCCTCCCAAGTAAGAGCGCAACAACTTACTGCGGCTTGTTCCGCGTAATTTGTTAATCGCTTTATCTTTAATCTGGCGAACACGTTCACGAGTAAGGGCGAATTTCTCACCGATATCTTCCAAACTCATCGGGTGTTCAACGCCGATACCGAAATATAATTTAATAACGTCTTTTTGACGATCAGTCAAAGTCGACAAAGAGCGTTCGATCTCTTGGCGCAATGACTCTTGATATTCCATACGGCTATCAGCACGTGTAGCGTTTGGATTTTCAAGAACGTCTAATAATGAATTCTCTTCACCATCTACAAACGGAGCATCCACTGATACGTGGCGAGCAGCAACACCTAAAGTTGTTGCTACTTCTTCCGTTGCGATTTCCAATACAGTTGCTAATTCTTCTGGAGAAGGCTCACGCTCGTATTCTTGTTCTAGTTGAGAGAAGGCTTTGTTAATTTTATTCAATGAACCTACCTTATTCAAAGGTAAACGCACGATACGACTTTGTTCTGCCAATGCTTGTAGAATCGACTGACGAATCCACCAAACAGCATAGGAGATAAATTTGAAACCACGTGTTTCATCGAAACGTTGCGCGGCTTTAATCAAACCTAGGTTTCCTTCATTGATCAAGTCAGAAAGAGATAAACCTTGATTTTGGTATTGTTTAGCTACAGAAACTACGAAACGGAGGTTCGCTTTTGTTAAGCGTTCCAACGCAGCCTGATCACCTTGCTTAATTCGAACCGCCAACTGAACCTCTTCTTCTGGGGTAAGAAGATCGACTTTACCGATTTCTTGTAAGTATTTTTCGAGGGATTGACTTTCGCGATTAGTAATGGATTTGGTAATCTTAAGTTGCCTCATTGCGAAAATTGGATTTAATAGTATTCCTTAAAGGGATACAAAAATACGGAATTTTAGACGTAAAACAAATTTAATAGACTAAAATCATTTGGAGAATTGAATTAGTTTTCTATTTTGCAGTCGGAGAATTGACAAATAATCCTCCGAAAGCAATTATGGCGAAAAAGAAACAATATAGTTTAGAATATGTAGTGCGCTCTTCACCTGGAATTTTATATGAATTCCTTACAGAGCCGAGTGAATTAGCCTTATGGTTTGCTGATCACGTAGACAACCACAATGGCAATTATTCCTTTACATGGGAAGGTTATACTGACCACGCTGAATTGGTTTCTTCTGATGAGGACGAATATGTGCGCTACCGTTGGGATTATCAGGCAAAAGATGAGTACTTCGAATTTAGTATCAAAAAGAGTGATATCTCTCAAGACACGATTCTAACCATTACTGATTTTGCAGATCCTAAGGAAATGAAAGACCAGCAATTGCTATGGGACTCGCAAATTAAATCATTGAAGAAGCATATCGGAGGCTTAGGTTAAGCCTTCACCCCGTTGAAATAACGTTTCATCCAAGTCGTTTCTATAGGCGCTAGCCACTCAGCTCGTAACTCGCCGAGCGTATTCACGAGATTATTAAACACCGCTGTTTGTGGGTGAACAAGTCCGCTCTCCACTTTGTGTTGTAATTCCTTTGGACTTAACAAATGGAATTGATTTTGCATTTTCACTACGGCATTTAATCGATTGAAGAAATCGATATTCAATTGCGCACCAATTTCTTTGATAAACTTCACAGAAGAGTCGATACTGCAACCGCTTGCGTCATGGATATCTTCGTCGACTACCAACACGATAAAATAACTATTCAAAACCGCTGCATCTGCACGTAGCGCCAGTTTATGAGCCGTCCATTGCGAAGCAAACTGCTTTAATGCTGGCGTTAAACTCTGCTCTTCGTAAGGCGTGAATGCTCGGTCCGCTTGATAAATCCAAACGCGGGCTGTTTCAGGAAAGCTGGCAAAATAATTTTCCATTCACTTATTCTTTAATACGCTCTGCAATTAATTCTGCGATATCCTTCAATTCGATTTCATTCTCTACACCCTTTTGCTTTACGCCATCTTCCCACATAATCATACAAAACGGACAAGCGGCAGCAACTACCGAAGCACCTGTAGCGATTGCTTCTTCTGTACGTGCAATATTGATACGTGTTTGACCAGGTTCATCTTCCTTAAATACTTGGGCTCCACCCGCTCCGCAACACAAACCATTGGTGCGACAGCTTTTCATTTCTACTAGATCTGCATCTAAGGCTTGTAAAACTTGACGAGGGGCTTCATAGATATTATTTGCACGTCCCAAATAGCAAGAATCATGGAAGGTAATTTTCTTCCCTTTCATTGAACCGCCTTCTTCCAAACGAATTCTTCCCGCATCGATTAACTCTTGTAAATAGGTTGCATGATGGACCACCTCATAATTACCTCCTAATTCAGGATATTCATTTTTTAAGGTATTGAAGCAATGCGGACAAGTAGTCACAATTTTCTTGATGCCATAGCCATTCAAAACTTGAATATTCATATTGGCCATCATCTGAAATACCATTTCATTACCAGCACGGCGTGCAGGATCTCCGGTACATACCTCTTCTGGTCCGAGTATCGCGAAGGACACCCCTACTTTATTCAAAATCTCTGCAAAAGCTTTTGTGATACGTTGTACACGTTGGTCGAAGCTACCCGCGCAGCCTACCCAAAATAGCACTTCTGGATTTTCGCCAGTGGCCATCATTTCACTCATCAATTTTACGTTCATAAGAATCTCTTTTTATGATTAAGCATTGCGCCAGTTAGCGCGATCTTCGTTACTAAATTTCCAAGGACCTTGGTTGTTTTCTAAATTACCAAACATCATCGCCCATTCATTCGGAACATTCGAATCTTCCATTACTAAGGAACGACGTAATTGTAGGATAATGTCTAAAGGAGAAATATTCAATGGACAAGCTTGAACGCAGGCGTTACAAGTCGTACATGCTCTAAGTTCTTCTACACTAATACGATCTAGCAAATTACCTTCTACAGGCACTTCTGCATTCTTTTCTAGTAATAAACCAACTTCTTCCAAGCGATCGCGTGTATCCATCATCACTTTACGTGGTGACAATTTTTTACCCGTTTGATTGGCCGGACAAGCGGCTGTACAACGTCCGCATTCGCTGCAAGAATAAGCATCCATTAAATTCTTCCAAGATAAATCTTGTACATCCTTTGCTCCAAATTTAATCGGTGCATTCGGGTCTGTTTCAGGGAATTCATTCGCACGTTCTGGTTGTAACATTAACACCACTTCCTTTTGAACGATCGGCATATTCTCCATCTGACCTACCGGGCGTAAGCTCGCGTAGAAGCTGTTTGGGAAAGCCATTACGATGTGCAAGTGCTTCGAAAAAGGCAAGTAGTTTAAGAAAGCAAAAATTCCGATGATATGTAACCACCAAGCCGCGCGTTCCATTAGCATTAATGCGTTTGGAGAAGTGCCATTCAACCAGCTTGCAATATGCGAAGAGATAAGAAATGGCGCTGTACTCGTGTAGTGTTCTACTCCTGCATCCTGCAATAAACGATCAGCCGCATTCATGAATAAGAACAAGGACATCAAGACAATTTCTGTAAATAGAATAATGGCGGCGTCACGTGTCGGAGCACCTTCTAATTCGGACTTCGTGAAGCGATTCACCTTTACAACATGGCGACGGAATAAGAAAACCACGCAGGCCGCTAAGACTAAAAATGCTAAGATCTCGAAAGAGTTAATCAACCAAGTATAACAGTCGCCTAGGAAAGGCGCGAATAAACGGTGTTGCCCTAGCAGTCCGTCTAGGACGATCTCTAACATCTCAATATTGATGATAATAAACCCTACGTACACGATTAAATGTAAGAAGGCTACGAGTGGGTTGGTGAACATCTTCTTCTGCCCGAGTGCAAAAATGAACATGTTTTTCCAACGCTGTTCTTTATTATCGGAAAGGTCTTCATCACGCCCTAGCAAGATGTTTTTACGAATACGAATCACCTGCTTCGTGAAGAAATAAATAGCAGCTGCCGCTACTAAAACAAAAATCACTTGTTGAATAATATGCATATTAATGGAAACAAATTTTAATCTTGAACATAATCAGTTAAGTACTCATAGTAAGTAGTCAATACCCCGTCTTGCGTTATCGTAGCGCGATCTAGAATATCACTCTGCGTTTTCAATAATTCAGGTAACACCATTTTTGTCAATTGTACCCCGAAGAAATCACTCGCATCGCGCGGTAATTCATTCGGTAAATTATCTACAGCCATTACATCCACGGTACCTTGCAAATACGGCGCAACTTTCTCCAAACTCTGACGATGAACGCCATAGGTTGGATCCTGGATAATGGTTGAACCATAATTGATTGGAATGGAACCATAAGCGTCGCAGGTAATATCTGCGATTACTTGAATATTGAAGTCGGGCTTTGCTAAATCCTTCGCATCGAAGAAAGCAGGAATATTTTTCTCCCAATACACCCCATTCAATAACACATCTGCTTGCTGCGTATAGGCTTCAAAATCGCAATAGTAATTCGCAGGATGCTTTCTAAAATCTTCTCGATGATATACGTGCGTATCTTGATGTTTGTACAATTGCTCGGCTGTCAACTCCACATAAACAGGATAGTCAAACTTCTTTTTCAAGAACTCAGAAGGGCTTACACGTTTGATATCGAACATATTCATGGTTTCTACAATACCGGTACTTACACGACCATTACCAGTAGAAACAATTTTTATCGGAGGAAGTTTAACTTCGAAATACTGACGGATTACTTCTCTAAAGTCGGTGAAGCGATGAACGGGCGGTAAACTGAAGGTTCCTGTCTTTTTACCATAGGTTAAAAGTCCGTTATGCGCCCCGACAATACCTGCAAAAAATCCAAAGCCTAAAATGCGCTGTTTATCAGTATAGGTTAGGCATTCATAATCTATGAGTCGGATCTTCTTTTGAATAATTGCTTGTAACAATTTCTTGTTATACGGTTGCTTCTTTTTCGTGTGAGAAAAGAAGAAATAGGTTTTACCTGCAATAAGCTCGTCAATCGGTACTTCTTTGATACCGATTAAAATATCACAATCACTCAAATCCTCTTGCATAGTGATTCCTGCAGCTAAATACTCTTCATTCGTATAACAACGATTCGGTGATGGTTGCACCACTAATTCCCATTGTGGAAATTGGCGTTTCACCACTTTACACTGATGCGGACTAAGCGCCACACGATTGTCGGGCGGGTTCTTCCCTTCGCGAATAATTCCTAACTTCATAGCATGGCCAAGATACGAAGAAAATGCCCAATTTTTTCGTGGTTTTACTTCGGTCTTTTCACTATTTTTGTTTGGTATGGGTTTTATGAAGAAGTGTTTATGGATTATTATTTTCAGCTTGCTAAACGGAGCTGTCGCTAGTGTATTTGCGCAAACGGCAGATGACAAAATCAACCCAGACAAATTCGATTATATCCTATTCGACCAGATTTATCATCGTAAAATAAATGAGCAACGATTATCTCAAAATAAAGATGAGTTGCTTTGGAGTGAGGTTTTAGAAAAAGCGGCGGTTGATCAGTCTGCCACGATGGCGAAAACAAAGAAAATCAATCAAGAAGGCTCCAGTAAAAATAAACGTACCACCGGCGACCGTATTGCGTTTTATGGTGGAACAAGTTTAGGCCTAGAAATTGTTCAGGGGACGAATATTGGGAAAGATGTAAAAACTTATTTCACCTATAATCAGGTCGTAGATGATCTTTTAGCGAAAGTCAACAAGGCAAAAAAATATTCAGACATTATCAATAATCCAACAGCCTTTTATATTGGCATTGGAGCAAGCGTAGACGCGAGCGGGAAACGAATTTTCGTTTCTATTGTGGTAGGTGGTTTGGAGACGATAAATCAAGGAAAGAGCTTGCGTAAGGTATTGAATTTACCCTACTCTAAACGTGATTATGGCATAACAGGTGGCAATCAGAAAGAGTGCCGTAATTGCGAGCGTTTCGACGATTATAATGCTTTACAACAAGGATTAAGTATACAGCAGGGTAAGATTTATTTTGAATATGGCAACTTGCGTCGTTTGAAAAAGTTATTGGCCAATGCCGATGATGGAATAGCGATTGATATCATTCAAAAAGCGCAATATCCCTGCGATACCTTCAATATCTACGATGCTGAAAAAATGCATCGTGGAATTTTACTCAAGCCTATTTATTCAAAAGAATTATTCAAAAGTAATAGTTCTCCGGAACGTGAAAATCGTTTCGAAGGGTATATTGCGACGGTGCCGCGTTCTATCTTAAAGAAATTAGGCGGGGAATATGAGATCAACGTAAACATTATTCAAAAAGGCAAATTCTGTAAACGTGTGATGCGCGCCTATATGGAAGGTAATCGTATGAGTAATGATCGAGGGATGAGTCTAATGCCCGACACGATCAATCCTTGCCTAACCTGTAATATCCGCGACGATATTGAGATGGATTCCACCAAAAACAGTTTGGTGTTTAAAATCCCTTTTGATAAAAATAAATCAGAATACAAACTAAAAGATTTGCAGCCAATTTTGGATGCATTGAATGAACCTAAATATACTATCGAAGCGATTGATATCGTTGCGTACACAAGTATTGAAGGCGATTCAATTAAAAACACTTTACTTCAAATTAAGCGCGCGAAGAGTATTCTAGAGGCCTTGAAGAAGTTTAATAAATCAGACTTCGTGAATACCATTGAAACGAGAGATGGCTACGAATTATTTCAGCGACAAGTGCTTAATACGGAACGAGCCATTTATACCAAAATGAGTAAAAAGCGTTTGCTAGATACGATTAATAGTTCACTAGCGCTTCGCAAGGAGTTCGAACCAATTTTACAAGAAGAGCGTGTGACAGAGGTGCATATGAAGGTTCGTTATATGACAGAAGGTGATAATGAATTACCTTTTGTGATTCATTCATTGGAAAAAGCGATAGCTAAAGAATCGTATTATAAAGCACTTCGTATTCAACAATACGCTATCCGCCAATGTATGATTGGCAAATATGATCCAGCGGTACTTCTACGTGTTAAGATTCCGGTACGTTTTGAAACGGTTCCATTATGTATGAATCAGCTTTTTATTGAAAGTCGGTTTTACAGAGACGATACCTTAACAGCCGCCATGCAAGGACGTTTGAATGAATTAGTGAAGCTAGACCCTAATAATGATAAACTCAAATTCAATCGAATACTAGCCTTTTTGAACAATGATTATTTCAAAGACCAGGCGATGATTGATGAGTATGGGAATCGGATTGAGACGTTGAAAAAAAGCAAATTGAAACCAGAAATGGTGAATGCGCTGTATATGGAATATTTATTCAAAATCATTTCACAGTTCGACTCATCTGGCACTGGTCTTGGCAATAAAAACGTGGTGATGGCGATGGAGAAATTGAGAAAACAGTTCTCCGTTGACAAAGGCCGATCGAATTGGGAAAATGCCTTACAGATGGCGGATATATTTATTCGACACAACGACTACCGATATGCAGCGCAGTTGATGACACCGTATTTACGTGACGAAGGCGTGAGTGAAAAGTTTGTTTTTACATATATATCCGTGATTGGACGTTACCCCGAAAATTGGTTTAATCCTGATTTTAGATTTGCACTTTCCAAGGCTAAGGAGCTCAATGCGAAAAGATATTGTCAGCTTTTCAGCGACCCCTATCTCTCGATACAAGTTTTAGAACACCCATTAATTAAAAGAGAATACTGTGAAACCTGCCGTTAAGCAAAGCTCCTTTCTTGGATTTCTATTAGTGGTGTTTTTAACACTCGCACTTCTCGGCACGCAAAGTAGCTGCCGCAAGTCGAATAGCATTTTAAGCGACTCTAAGGCTGCACCAAGCTTTTCAACTGATACGCTTAGCTTCGATACTTTATTCACTTCGATCGGCTCAACAACGGGTTCTTTTAAGATTTATAATCCGTATTCGCAGACATTACGCATCAGTGATATCTACTTACAAAGTGGCGCGAGCAGCGTATTCTATATTAACGTAGACGGTGTATCAGCAAGCACTTTCAAGAATATTGATATTCCTGCAAATGACAGTATTTATGTTTTCGTTGGCGTAAAACCAAACGTAAATAATCAGAATACGCCTTTAGTAATTGATGAAAACATCGTTTTTATTTGCAATAATAATAAGCGACAAGTGACTGTTGAGGCATGGGGACAAGACGCATATTTTCATGTGTATGAAGAGATACAAACAAGCACTTGGAAAAATGACAAGCCACACGTGCTCTTGCGTAGTTGTTTAGTGGATACAAACGCAACTTTAACTATCGAAGCGGGGGCAAAAATTTATTGCCATCCAAGAGCCTATTTATTGGTGAGTGGAGCGATTCAAGCGATTGGAACTAAGCAAGACAGTATTCTTTTCCGTGGTGATCGCTTAGAGCGTTTTTATGATGAATTACCTGGTCAATGGGGAGGCATTGTCTTTTTAAGAAATGCGGCTAGCGGTAGTACTTTCGAGCACTGTATCATCAAGAATGCAACCAGTGCCTTTATTCTTGGTTCTACTTATGCACCGGATGCAAACGTTAGCTTACAGCTGAGTAATTTCTATTTCAATTCCGCTCCGTCAGTAACTATTAATAAATGCAAAATTTATAATTGTCAGGAAAACGCCATTTTTGGATTTAATAGTATTGCCAACGTCAACAACACCCTCATTTATAACTGTTCGAAGGAGTGTGTAAATATCGCCTTTGGTGGGCAATACCATTTCAAACATTGTACGATTGCCAATTATACTAGTAATACGATTGACCATAGTTCTCCTTGTTTGGTCATTGGGAATTATATGGTCTTTAACGGTACAGGAGCACTTGCGCAGGTGGATGCCACGTTTGATAATAGTATGGTGATTGGTAATATTTTCAATAAAGCGGACAAGTACAACAACAATTATGAAGTGTATATAGATCATGCGCTAGGATTTAATGCCGGAGCACCTTTCAACTATAGCTTTACTAATTGCTTATTACAAATCGAACCTACTTTAATTGATGCTACTAAATTGAATAATTGCGCTGTCAATTTGGATTGGAGCGGATTGTTCTATAATCGTACTGCCGATAATTATCACCTAGTAAGCACGAGTGCTGCACGCAATGCAGGTGACGCGACGATAGGCTTGGTAGATGATTTGGATGATGTAATTAGAAATGGAAATCCAGATGTTGGATGCTATGAATATTAATGACTGATTAATTCAGAAGGATTAATTCCTGTATTCTTTTTAAAGGCAGCACTAAAATGGCTGACACAGGAAAAGCCCAATGTATAAGCCACTTGCGATACCGTAGCACCGGGCTGACCTAATAAGGACTTCGCATTTTCCATTCGTTCATGTTGAATATAATCATGAATGGTATAGTTAAAAATGCTCTTAAAGCCGCGTTTTAGGTAATTTTCATTCAGGCCAACCTTCTTGGCTAATTCTGCGATGGTTGGAGGATCTTGTAATTCTTGAAGAATGATTGCCTTCGCCACATGAACTTTCTGCGCCTCTTCTTCACGAAGCGTGAATTTCTCCTTCGGCACTTGATCAGGTTCGTTGAGAAACTGAAACAAGTAATGTAAGAAGCCCAAAATCTTACTTTCAGCAAACATATTACGACGAATACCAGGCTTTAAACGGGTATTGACTAATTGCGTCAAATAGAGTTCTGTTTTTGATTTCAGCCCTTCGATGTTTTCGAATGAATCACTGTGTTTACCGTTCAATACGCGTTCCACACAACTTGGTAACTCATAGGTTAAATCCTCGGTGAAGGCGATGATATAATCGTGGCCCAACATCCAATTCACGAAGTAAATAGGTGTTTTCGCTTTGAGTATATCTCCTTCTCTTTCGAGCTGATGTACAAAACGAAGCTGAAGATTTGGAAGATGAGTTTCAGTTGGAATATGTTTCAATTCCAATTGCAAACGTTCTTCAGTGACACGGATATCAAAGTTCAACTGCAACTTGTAAATGGTTGCATGCAATCCTTTACGACTTAAATTTAATTCAAATCGTTGTACAGTGCCCATATGATGCGGTAGTTCGAGCTCTTCTTGCAAAGCACCAGTCGCATCTTGTTGCAAAGTAAATTGCAAGAGATGTTCAAAGTGTTGACTTTGCGATTTGAGTCCTTGAATGAATTCCGCAGGTATCATGAAGGAACAAAAGTACACTATGAAAGAGTGCGGTACTTATTAAATCGGGAAAATATCCTTAATCAATCTTAAATAGCAGCTTTCTTGTCTTTATTGGCAAAAGGCAAATAGAGTAAAGCGAAGAGTCCGCCTATAACGAAGACGAGGTTTTGAACGCCCCAAGAGATCCATGCATAGGCAAATCCATATTCTTTCGCTAAGCCATACAAAGAAAGAATAGATTGAATAATGAAATGATAAGCGCCTAAACCTCCTTGTGTGGCTATTACGCCGAAGCTACCAAAAGTCATGCATGAAAACGCGGCTCCGATAGGTAAGTTGCTCGTCTCGTTGAGCGTATAAAAAGCAATGTATTGTACGGTGGCATAAGACCCCCAAATACCGACTGTATACAACAAAAACAAGAACTTATTCTCCATCTGAGCGATGCTTCGTATTCCATCTCCTAGTCCGAAAACAAACTTACCAATTTTAGAATCCTTATGCTTCATCAACCATTTGATAGCGATGAAAGCAGCCATTCCGCAACACAATAAAAACGCAAGAGGAATCCACCAAGCAATATGTCCAAACTTCTCTTGTATAGGCATTTGCAGGTTATGTACAAAAAAATCTTGCAATAAGCCAAGTTGCGTAAGTACAGTTCCGGCTAATAATATTAATAGGCATACCGTATCAAAAAGTCGCTCTACGATAATCGTTCCGACCAACTTATCTACCGGTAGTTTTTCATAACGATTTAGGATGCCGCACTTCAACACTTCACCCAAACGTGGAAAGGCTAGATTAGCGAGATAGCCGATGGTAACGGCAGCCAAGGTATTCCCGGTGCGCGGCGTGAAGCCCATCGGTTTCATCAGCAACTTCCAACGAAGAGAACGAAAATATAAGGCAGAAAAGCCGAATACAATCAAAAGGCTCACATACGACCAATGCGCGTTTGCAAAAGCTGTTTTACATTTTTGTACTTGCTCCGGTGTAAGTCCGCGATAGATCCAAACGACTAAAAAAATCCCTAAGCCCAAGAAAAGCAAGAGCTGAAAAATGGAGAGCAGTCGTTTTTTCATAGAGGTTATTTGGAAGACTTACGCTTCTTTTCCAATTTATTGTTTTTGTCGGGGAAGATGATGGAAGGAACAAATGACTTTGCTTCTTTATCATCCATCCAAGCATAACAACAAATGATAACGATATCCCCCGTTTGCACTTTACGTGCAGCGGCACCATTCAAACAGATCACACCAGAATTGCGTTCACCTTTGATGATATAGGTTTCAAGGCGCTCGCCGTTATTGTTATTGACAACTTGTACCTTTTCAAATTCGCGCATGTTCGCAGCTTCCATTAGGGCTTCGTCGATAGTGATACTACCAACATAATTTAAGTTAGCCTCCGTCACGGTAGCGCGATGAATCTTTGATTTCAGTAATTCGATTAACATAGCGCAAATCTAATAATTTCATTAAGATTTTTCGCATTTTCCAGCCTAGTCTAGAAAGGCTTTCATTAACACTTTTTTTGTTTTTTTACCACCTCAAAAGCCTTTCTTTAAAGTTAAATTTGCAAAAAGGATATTTTAAATAAAATGGAATCAAATAACTTATCTACCGACATCAAGGCTTTAAATGAACGCATTCACAATGAAAGCGCATTTATCGAGCTTTTACAAATGGAAGTTGGCAAACGACTCATTGGTCAGAAAGCGATGTTTGAACGTCTTATGATTGGCCTTTTAACGCAAGGTCATATTCTTTTGGAAGGCGTTCCTGGTCTGGCAAAAACGTTGGCAATTAAAACCCTCGCCTCCGCTATTGACGCACGTTTCAGCCGTATTCAATTTACTCCTGACTTATTGCCTTCTGATATCGTTGGTACTTTAATTTATAACCCAGCGAAGGGAGATTTCAATATTAAGAAAGGGCCTATTTTCGCAAACTTCATTCTTGCGGATGAGATCAATCGTGCTCCAGCAAAAGTACAATCTGCTTTGCTAGAAGCGATGCAAGAACGACAAGTAACAATCGGAGAAGAGAGCTTTCCTCTCGCAGAACCGTTCCTTGTTTTAGCGACTCAAAATCCATTAGAACAAGAAGGTACCTATCCCTTACCGGAGGCGCAATTAGATCGTTTCATGTTGAAGGTGCAGATCAGCTATCCAACCTTAGAGGAAGAACGATTGATTATGCGCAATCAAATGTCGGAACAAGCGCCGATACAAGCGCTCGTAAGCCCAGAACAAATTCTTAACGCACGCAATTTGGTAAGAAGTGTGTATATGGATGAGAAGATTGAGCGTTATATTTTGGATATCGTATTTGCTACGCGTGAACCTGAAGAATATCGTTTACATCGATTGAAGCCATTCATTTCTTACGGGGCTTCGCCACGTGCAAGTATCAATTTAGCGCTTGCGGCAAAAGCTTATGCGTTCATCAAACGCCGTGGCTTCGTGATACCAGAAGATGTGCGTGCAGTTTGCGCAGACGTATTACGTCACCGTATCGGATTAACGTACGAAGCGGAAGCAGAAAACATGCAAACAGATCAAATCATTCAAGAGATCATCAATAGTGTTGAAGTGCCATAGTCGTTTCTCCGAATGAGTACTACTGCCGACATCATAAAGAAAGTACGCCGCATCGAAATCAAGGCGCGTGGACTGAGCAATCATATTTTTGCCGGAGAATATCACTCTGCCTTTAAAGGAAGAGGTATGAGTTTTTCGGAAGTACGTGCTTATCAATATGGTGATGATGTTCGGAGTATTGATTGGAACGTAACCGCACGTACCGGACAAGCACATATCAAGGTGTATGAGGAGGAGCGTGAATTGACGTTATTACTGATGGTTGATATTTCGAAGAGTAGTCAATTTGGAACATTAGGAAAACAGAAACAAGAGTTGATTGCAGAGCTTTGTGCGCTGTTATCCTTTTCGGCATTAAAGAATAATGATAAAGTTGGCTTGCTCCTATTTAGTAGCGAAGTTGAATTGTTTATCCTGCCTAAAAAAGGTAAATCGCATATTCTTCGTATCATCAGAGAGCTACTCGTTTTCGAGCCAAAACATAAAGGCACGTCTATTCAAACAGCTTTAAGAACGGTACATGCGCTTATTAAAAAACGTTGTATTGCCTTTTTGATCAGCGACTTTATGAGTCCTAATTTTGAAGATGAGCTTAAAGTATTGAGTAAAAAACACGATTTAATCGGCATTCATGTTTTTGACGAAAAGGAAAGACAGATGCCTGACATTGGCTTGTGTAAAGTTGAAGATGCGGAGACTGGCGAAACGCTGTGGATTGACTTTTCAGATCCTAAGGTAAGAGCAGCGTATCAAGAGAGTTTTTTAAATCAGCTCGTTCGCATCAATGGTCAGTTCACCAAAAATCATTCTGATTTAATCAGCTTGAATACACAAGATGATTATGTCATGAAGTTGAGACAATTCTTTCAAAAGCGATGAGATTTATTGGCTATTGCATATTGTTACTATGCCTTTGTTTCAAAGGAGTTGCGCAACAAGCGGAATGGAAAATAGATTCCACTCAATTCTTAATGGGTGCTCCGTTAAATGCAACGCTTTTGGTAAAAGGAATTCCTGCAAATGCGCAAGTCCTTTTTCCTTATTTCGAAGAAGACAGCACTGCGAGTATCGACTTTATCAGTGCAAGTAGCATTGACTCTTCCACCTCTGGCGTGCAGCAGCAAATGATTCATTTCATGGCTTTTGATACTGGATGGTTTGCCTTACCCAATGCGATGCTCCTAATTCAAAATTCAAAAGGTATTGACACTATATATCCGAACTCTTTACGTATTCATGTTTTCAGTTTGCCTATCGACACGCTTAAATCATTTCGCATCAACAAACCAATTTTAGAAGTGCCTTATCATTGGAGAGAGTTTCTCTGGTGGATCATTGCAATACTTCTTTTACCTTTTATCATTTTACTGATTCGTTGGGGAATCAAACGTCCGAAAACAACGATTCCATCAGCAATTACATCTATCGAAGAAACATTGACAGCTTACGAACAGGCAAGACGTGCGTTGTTGCAATTAGAAAAATCAGAGCTATTATTGAAAGGCAAGGAGAAAGAGTTTCAGACAGCGCTCACGGATATTGTGCGTGTATTTTTAGCGAAGCAATTTGGTATGGCTACAATGGAAGCAACTAGCGAAGAGATTTTAGAGCATAGTAAAAAGTTTGTTCGTCAGCCGGAATTGCAACTATTAAGAGATTTATTCACGCAAGCCGATTTAGTAAAGTTTGCCAAACAATCCTTGCCAATAGAAACACATTGGGAAAGTCTTCGTCAGGCCTTTCAATTCATAGAAGTATTCAAACCAAATGAGAATTAGAAGCTAATGCAAATTGGAGAATACATATGGTTATATCCTTGGTTGTTTTTAGCAATCCTACCAATCATTGGTTTTGTTTGGTGGAATCTTCGCTTCAAACGTCGTAGGAAAGCTTCCTTACAGCTCTCTAGCTTTAGTGGCCTGACTTATATCGGTCGCTGTTGGAAGCAATACGGTCGACGTGTTTTGTTTGTGATGCGTATCCTAGCGTTGACCGCATTAGTTTTCGCTTTCGCACGTCCACAAAATCATTTATCTCATGATGAAATTGCTACGGAAGGAATTGATATCGTTTTAAGTCTGGATGTATCGAGCAGTATGTTGGCTGAAGATTTTCGTCCGAATCGATTAGAGGCTGCCAAAAATCTAGCAAAAGAATTTATAAAAAGTAGGGCCAATGATCGGATAGGCTTGGTGGTATTTAGCAGTGAGAGCTTCACCCAATGTCCGATAACGATTGATCACAGTATCCTGAACGATTTATTTGAAGGTGTTCATTCTGGCATGGTAGAGGATGGAACGGCTATTGGTATGGGACTTGCGACAGCTGTGGATCGTTTAAAAGATTCAAAGGCGAAGAGTAAGGTAATTATTTTAATGACGGATGGTGTGAACAATACCGGTCTGATAGATCCACAAACAGGTGCTGAGCTAGCGAAGACTTATGGCATTCGTATTTATACGATTGGTGTTGGTTCGTATGGCATGGCTCCAATGCCTGTGCAAACACCTTTTGGCAAGAAATATGTGAACCAAGAAGTGATGATTGACGAAGCGATGATGCGAAAAATTGCTACCCAAACAGGTGGTCAATATTTCAGAGCGACCGGTAACAGTCGCTTGAAGGATATTTATGCGCAAATTGACAAATTAGAAAAAACAAAAATAGAAGTAAGTAGCTACCGACAATACAAGGAGGAATATTTGATTTTTGCCTTGATTGCCGCTCTCCTACTATTGCTAGAATTTGTTTTACGACATACTATTTTAAGGACTTTCCCATAATGCTACGTTTCGAACATCCATATTATCTATATGCGTTAGGGCTTTTACCTTTCTTCCTACTATTGCTTTGGTGGGTTAGAGCAAACCGTGCTAAAAAGATTCGTCGTATTGGCGATCGCGAATTGGTATTGAAACTTTTACCTTCTTTCGATGAGAGTAAATTGACCTGGAAATCAACTTTATGGCTCTTGGCTTATACTTCACTGATTATCGGCATTGCGAATCCACAGATGGGAAGTAGAATTGAAAAGGTGAAGCACAAGGGATCGGATATTGTGGTAGCGATAGACGTGAGTCGAAGTATGAATGCAACGGATATTGCGCCGAGCAGAATGGAAAGAACGAAGCAGGTGGTTAAAAATCTAATGGAAGCCTTACCAGAAGAGCGTTATGGCATTGTGATTTTCGCTGGGCAGGCTTATATTCAAATGCCGATTACAACTGATATTGCCGGAGCGAAATTGTATATCGACAATTTGAGTACAGACATGTTAAGTGCGCAAGGAACTTCTATTGGCAATGCGATTGATGTTTCAATGAGTGCTTTCCCTGAAAAGGCACCGAAAAATAATAGAGCTATTGTCATTATTAGTGATGGTGAAGAGCAAGATGAGACCGCTTTGGAGGCAGCGCAACAAGCGCATGATAACGGAGTAATTATGCACAGTGTTGGTATTGGTTCAAGTAACGGAGCTCCGATACCTAATGAAAAAGGAAATCAAGCGGCAGGGTTCAAACAAGATGGCGAAGGACATACGGTTATTTCGCGATTAAATGAAAAAGTCTTAGGTGAGGTTGCACGTATCGGAGGGGGCAAATACGTTCACCTGGAAAACAGCAAAGAAGGATTAAAGCCTATTGTGGAGCAATTAAGCAAAATGGAAGACAGAGTATTGGATGAGAAGCAGTTTACAGCGTATGAGTCGTATTTCATGCACTTTTTAATCATTTCTTTTGTGTTGCTATTATTAGAAGGCTTGTTTTTTGAAACACCGAGTAAGTGGTGGACTCATTCGAAACGTTGGTTGAGTTGGTCGATTGTTTTGATGGCTTGCTGTACGAATAAAAGTGAAGCCCAATTGCTCGACACGAAGCCTGCACTTAAACAATTAAGACAGGCGAATGAATGGGTAAAGGCGAAGCAATTCACGCGAGCGGATAGTTTGTATAAGAAGATTTTACAACGCGACTCTTCGAACGTAATTGCCCATTATAATTTAGCGTGGTCTTTATACGAGCAACAGCAATTTGACAATGCTCTATTCCATTTCGAAAGTGCCGCACATTACTCAACGGATAGTTTGGTCAAGGCTAAGGCTTTCTTTAATGCGGGTAATTGCAAGATGGAAGAAAGAGAATACCAGCGCGCGATTCAATATTTCAGAAAAGCATTGAAGTTGAATCCTGCAGACGCAGACTTTCGATACAACCTTAGTTATGCCAAGGCGATGTTGGAAGCAGAGAAAAAGAGAAAAGGGAATAATTCGAGCAATAAGCCAAAACAAGAGCAGAAAAAAACAGCCCCGAATATCGCTAGTTTGAAGCAGCAGTTAGAGGCGCTCCTTAAAGAAGATAAATTCGAAGAGGCTTTACAATTATTAGAGGCTGCTGAACAAAAACAAGGTGATATCGGAGAGTTGAAAGAATACAAGCAACGTTTAAAAGATATTATTGAAATAGAACAATGAGAAAGCTATTCCTATATATCATTTTTTGTGTACTCCCCTTTCTTTCGATAGCGGCGAATAAAAGTGCTAGAGCCTATTTCAATGAAGCGGCACGCTACTATGTTGCGAAAGACTTTGGTAAAGCTAAAGCAGCTGTCAGAGAAGGTTTGTGGCAGTACCCAGAGGACAAAAAACTGTTGGCTTTGAAAAAGAAATTAGAAAATCAAGAGAAGGAAGAGCAACAACAGCAACAGCAGCAAAAAGAAAAAGAACAAGAGAAAAAAGAACAGCAGCAACAGCAGCAGCAAAAGGATAAAGAAAAAGGAGGGCAAGGGACAGAAGGAAAGCAGAAGAAAGAACAACAGGAGCAGGAGCAAAAGAAAAAGGAAGACGAGCAGAAGAAGAACGGTCAAGGCCAAGAGAGCGAACAGCAAAAAAAGGAACGCGAGGAAAAGGAGAAAAAAGCAGCAGAGGAAGCGCGGAAGAAAGCCGAGGAGGAAAAGAAAAAAGCGGCTGCTAGTCAAAATAGCGGCAATCCTTCTTCGAAATCAGAAGAAGGCAAGCAGGCAACAGGTGCTATGGGCGCAAGTGCCGCTAAGCCTGTCATGAGCAAAGAGGAAGCAGAGCGTTTACTGTTAGCTTTGCGTAATAAAGAACGTCAGACGAAACAAAAAATAGACCAGAATAAACAAGCCGTGCCTGCAAGCAGACAAGGCAACGATTGGTAAACTGCATTAATATGAAAAGACTACTTAGTTTTTTATTGTGCCTTTTTATCTCCTTCCTCAGCATGGCGGGTGGCATAAAATTTACGGCTAGTAGTACCCGTAATCCTGTACAGGTAGGAGAAAACTTTCAAGTCGACTTCGCTATCGAAAACGGCTCCGTTAGACAATTCATCAATCCCAACTTCGCTCCATTTCAAGTGATTCAAGGCCCTATACAAGGGACCCGCATCAACGTGGGGATGAACGGTGCAACACAAACACTTACCTTATCTTATATACTCCGTGCTACGAAGGAAGGGCGTTTCACCATTCCACCCGCAACGGCGGTGACGAATGCCGGTAATATTGAATCTAACTCTTTCGTCGTACAAGTGAATAAAGCAGCCCCTAGTCAGCCTTCTGCAGGATCAAATAATAACGCAGCTACTAACGGAGCAGATTTATCGAAAAATGTTTTCATACGAATTACAACAGATAAGAATAGTGTTTATGAAGGAGAACAAGTGACAGTAACCTACAAGGTATACACTAACGTAGCAATTGTAGGCAGTCAAGTAACGAAGGTTCCTTCCTTTAACGGTTGTTGGAATCAAGAATATAAAATACCAGAAGGTGTGAGCGGACAAGAAGTGATTAATGGAACCACCTATAATGTTTTAATATTTAAACGTGTGGCGCTATTTCCGCAGCATGCAGGGACTTTGGTATTAGATCCTGCAGAAATAAAAATACTCGCTCGCGTTAAGAGCAAACATAAACGACAAAGTATCATAGATCAGATGTTTGGTAATAACCCGATGTTCAATGATCCGTTCTTTAATGATCCGATGTTTAACGATCCTTTCTTCAATGGCTATGAAGATATCCCTTATGTAATCAACTCGGGTTCTTTAAAAATTAATGTTAAGCCACT
>JACCDK010094193.1_pt1 | contig 26066 bp, 22 predicted proteins | sample 7445871 | NCBI WGS metagenome assembly JACCDK01 (sample SAMN15323436, study PRJNA562643) | freshwater metagenome | isolation source: river surface water | place: USA:Blue River Watershed | collected 2017-08-15 | reverse complement strand
TAATTCCTTTTGCGTCATCCATCAATATAGAATTTCCACCAGGAGTCTTTAAAGTTAAATTCTTTTTTTCATCATCAAACTCAATTGAAACTTTATTTTTAGAAACAATTTTTCGCATATTGTTTTCCGCTTTCCAAGTTTCAGGTGGGGTATTGGTTTTGTTGTATAATGTGCCAAGAATTACTGGCTGAGAAGGGTCGCCATCGAGAAAGGAAACCACTACTTCATCATCTTTTTCGGGCACAAAGAAGATTCCTCTACCTTTTCCAGCATCTGGGAAAGTGAGTCTCGCCCAAACTAAGGCATCGGTTCCAAAGTTTGGTAAGAGTATTTGAATTCTGAGCTGTGAATTTGGATCTCCGTCTAATTTTGTGACTTTTCCTAAATGTAATCCAGTTACAGGTCCAACACTTCCGCCAACCGTTTCATTATTTACAGAATGAAGTTGTTCCCAAATAGATTTTTCATTAATACCAAAATGCATGGTTGTTGTAAACATACCATCTGAAAATTGATGTTCTATTCCTGAGCAATAAAACTTACCGCTCATTTTACCCATTCCTTTAATTTCAACGATATCGCCTAATTCAACTGCTGCTTCTCCCAAAACCGTTACAAAACCTGTAAAACTTGCTAAAAGGGAGCGAACGATTTTTCCATTGACAATACCTTTGAGGGAATCTGCTTTATGAATTCCAGCAGTATAAACACCTACAGCTTCCTTCGGAGCTGCCATGTCCTTAATTTTGGTTGCTGTTGTAATTGTGGGAAGGGGAGGGACATCTGTTGTGTCGCTAGCACCAGCCTTAATATTGCCTGTATCGTAATCCCAATGTTGAACAGACATGCTTTTAATGGCTGGTTCACCAGTAGCATGGCTTTCAAATGCTAAAATATCTGTTCCATAGGAGTAAGTATATGTTGCCCCTGAAGTAAGAACAGGTTTTTTCGCGATAACTTTATTGTCGAAATTTGCAACTAAAAAACCATTGGCTTGTGCTCTCATGAGCAGGAAATCCCAGTCACTAACTCCATATTGAACAAGCTTTTCATGTTCAATAGAACATGTATCTGTGGTTGCTGTAACTCCAGAATAATTGCCAATGAGCGCTTTCATGATTGCGTCATCTTTTTTCTTAAGGAAAATTTGAGTATTTCTTCCTTTGGTCATTCCAATGGCTTTATCTGCGCAATGGATGATGACAAAACTCTTATTTAAACTAATTTCAGTAGCAACTCCGGTAACAATACCTGTGAAAACAGCAGCAACAGAAGTAGGCGTTCCACCTATTTTGATGACTATGGGATCGCCAATATTGACAGTGTTGCTTTCAAAAAGTTCAAATTTCTGTAAAGCAACATCGCCATCGAGAATTTTAATTGAAGCTCTACAAATTTTGTTGATATACTTTTCTACTTGGATATCATAAACATGTGGCGACAACTTAGACGCAGCACCATTAACTGTAAATTCAATTGTTACAGTTTCATTATCATTACCAAAAAGTGACATGTTATGTTATTTTAGAGGTGGGAAATATAAAAGGGAACCTAGTTTTAAATTTCTAATGGATTTAAGTCCATTAATTCTCGCAACTTCAATATAATATTTAGAGTCACCATAAATTTCTTCGCAAAGACTCATGATGGTATCACCTTCTTTAATTTCAATTTGGTGAGAGACATCGGGTGATTGCCTACTTTGTTCGGCAAGCATTGCGGTTGCAGAAATGACTTCTAAAAATTGTGTTTGAATGATTGCTCTGGTTGGTTCACCTTTATCGTTAAATCTACCATATATAATTTGGTATTCTTTAACTGTGGCTTTCATGTTGAGGTTATCTCCCCATTCAATTAACAAGTAATGTGGTCTATGGGTTGAAGATTCATAACCAACAATGTCCTCAAAAATTTCAATTCGTTCGCTCAGGCTGAGCAATGTTTCGGCAGCTGGCAAGCCTGCCGACAATGAGAACATATAAACTGGTTCAGCTGCGGGATCAATAACCAATTCTACATAAAGTAATTTTGGTTTGATATTCACAAATTTAGGATTGATACCTGTGAAACCTGTGGGTTGGGTTAGGTTGAAAGTATGAGAAGTTTTAACCTTTAGAGTACTCGGATTGAAAGGGAATTTGTACATCAATTTGCTAAAATCAAAAGCCAACATTGGTTTGATTTTAGGGATAACAGATTGCGTACAACTTACGTCTTTATATGCTTTGATTTGAAATTTATTGAAAGTAGTCAGTAAACCTGTTGGCATAATTAACGTTTATTAGATTTTTTAATGGCATTTTGAATTTTTTTATCCAATTCTTCCATTAAGTTTAATTTAAATTCTTCTAAAATTGAATCAATATCCTCAGTATCAAATGGGCTATTTGAATCAGATTTTCCTTTAGCATCATTTTGCTCTATAGATCCTCTGATAATAAGTTTTTTGATTTCTGTCATAGTTTAATCGAATCCAATATCATTTAAAATGGGAGTAACGCGTCTAGAAGTCCGCCTTGAACTCTAATTTGAATGTATGATGAGTATTTTAATTGTATTTCTTCAGTCAGAATTCCAGCTGTTTGGGCATTAAATCCTGCTGTGGTCCATTTTGTTGGATAAGCATTGTTAAACAACCAACTATATAGTGGCATATGATTGTGATCTAAAGTACTCACAACAACAGGAATAGGGATTCTTCTTTGTGTAACAATACTCAAATTCATCCAGTCAATGAGATATGAACCAGTGAGCATTCCTCTTTTGAGGGTTAAGGTTCCATAATCAACCGATACTGGAGCAAAAAAAGGGACTTTATTGTCCCCCAAACTATCTGTTTCCATAACAATAGTTCGATCAATACCAGAGATTTCTTGAAATTTAGTTTCAATGGTACGATTTGGTAGGGGGAAAATAAAGTCCACTCTAAAATGATATCCTAATAGCGGTTGGTCATCTGTAGAAAAAAACATCTGATCAATTTTAATTAGGTATCATGATTCATCTTAAGCTAGAGAAAGTCCTTCGTGAACAATTGTAATTGTTTCAACAGCAACTTCACTTGCGTCAGATTTCAAATCTGGGTTTTCAACTTTTGAAGGCCAAGCATTTTTCAACACCCATGTCATAATTGCGGCATGTTGCTCATCTAAAAGTTCAATTGTAACAGTCTTACGAACAGGGTCGTTCATTTGAACTGCGTTGTACCAATCCCAATATTCTTGGTGGTCTTGGAATACACCTTTTTTAACTACAATATCACCGAATTTACGCAAACCTGACATTTTTTGTGTGCTAAATTCAACACTTGCACCATCTCTGTATTCAATTACATCTAAGGTTGTATTTAAACCTGTAACTTCATTGCAATTGATAACTGTACTATCGAAAGTCACTCTAAAGTGAAACCTTGGTAGTGGATAATCTGGATTAGCCATATAATTTTATGTTTTATTTTTATTAGTTAGACAAATGATTAATTAAACTTATGATTCTTGTAATTTGTGAGAGAATTTCAATACGATGAATTCAGCAGGTCTTACTACAGCCATACCAATTTCAATGTTCATTCTACCTTCAAGAATATCAACTTGCGACATAGTAGTTCCTAAGCCAACGTTAACGAAATATGCTTGATCACCAGAAGCACCTGCCATAGCACCTGCTTTCCAAAGGTTGTTCAAATAATTCTCGATCATTGCTTTTACGCGGATCCAAGTAGAAGCGTCGTTTGGTTCAAATACAGCCCATCCTGTTGCGTTACGTACGCTTTCTTCAACCATGTTAAAGAAACGACGAACAGAAATGTAGCGCCACTCATTATCATTACCTGCTAATGTGCGAGCACCCCAAACCAAAGTACCTTTACCTGTAAAACTTCTGATTGCATTTACACTTTTACCGCTAATTACATCAACGTTTAAGTCTTCTTGTTGTGCATCGTCAATTTTAACAACTGGTCTAGAAACTGAAGCTAAACTTACGTTTGCTGGAGCTTTCCAAACACCTCTTTGATTATCAACCATTGCATATACACCAGAAACAGCACCTGAAGCAGGAACTTTAGCAAGTTCTTTCAAAGTTTCGTTTACAATGTTTTGCAACAATGGGTTGTTATTGAAAGCAATTTTAGCCAAGTTATCTTTGATTGATTCAGCATCTTCAACAATACTAGAAAGAATATTGCTTAAGTCAACACCAAATTTGTAAAGAGCATCTTTGCTAAGTTTGTTTTTAGTATCTGCATTTTCTTGGTTAGCAATTGCCGCATTTGCAATTGGTTCGCCTAGATCTAAAGTAGGGAAACTACCTGCATTGAAAGCACCTGAACCCATCGCTGCATCAGCTGAAGCGAAGTTTTTCAATAATGCAGAGAATTTAGAGCTAGCATTCACTTTAACGCTCATTTCATTTGCAATTGGCGCACTGTTAAAGTTGCCAGTTGCAAAATCGTAAATTTCTTTCATTGAAGCAGCAACTAAACCTGCAGCACCATTGATATCGGCTGCATCACCACTGATATTGTCTAATAAATTAGTTAAACCAGTTTTGTAGTCTTTGTTTGCAAAATCTTTAATGTTAGCTAAATCTTTAACTGACATGTTTAAGTTTTTCAATGAAAGAGGGTGAGAACAAATTTCTTCAAGAGTTTTGTCTTCTTCACCAACTTTTACTTTAATGCTTTCGTGCTCGTATTTATGAGGTAATGCATTGAAAATCCAAGGGTAGTAAGCTGCACCGTATTTCATGTTGTTTACACCAACGCCATTTCTGAAGTTTAAAACTACATCTTTGTCGTTTCTGTGTAAATATCCTTCATACACGTCCAAAATAGCCACTCTGTCTTGCATTTCAGCACACTGCATCAACATCGCTTGTTGAATGCTGTAGCACTGATCTGATTTTGGTAATAAAACAGCATCAGGACAAACCAAGATAGTTGGTTGGTTTTCTCTTCTGCATGCATTAAGACCAGTTTCAAGAGCTTCAAACTCAATATCGTCGGCATAAGATCCTACAGATACGATGTAACATTCACCTCCGCCATTAGCGAAGAATAAACGTACAGAATCAAATAAGAAGAACGACTTGTCTGAGTTTACCGCAGTAACTTGTAAAGAAGAATCTAGTTCAACACTAATTTCTTTTGGTACATAACCTCCGCCGAAATAATCAACGTAGTCTAACATAGATGAGACGTGCACTGCGTTGTTCTTAACGCTGGCGCCGCCCTTGATTGCTTTAGCTGTGTAACCAACAAAAGCAGGAACCGCAGTAGGTACTTGACCTACTGATGGTGGTAACGTAGAAATCTCTTCTACATAAACACCGGGTGTTTTGTAATTTGCCATGTAATTCGTATTTTTTTGTATGGTAAGTTCACAAAACTATCGAATTATAATTTAATTTCTTTCAGTAATGCTGGAAAATGTGGATAAGTAGGGGATTTGCCTAAATCTCGAAGCGAAAAATTAGGTGTTTTTACCTTTAATTTCGACATGTTGCCTCCATCTGAAACCCAATAAGAATAACACTCTAGGTTATTTAGCTCATGTACTTTAATGGTGTTTTCAGATTTGAAAAATATAAATTCGGAGTTATCAACATTTGATGCCTGAAAGGTGGTGTTTTTGCTTTCATCATCTATAAAATTGGGTGTTTTTTTGTTTTTCACACCGGTTCGAACTGCATAAAATAGCGGATATGATTTTGAATCTGCAATTATTGCAATTTCGTTCGTATTTCTTGATACGCAGCTTACAAAAAAGTCATGCGGTTGACTAAAATTAATTTTTAAATTCCCTAATTTTTGATATCCTGTGGGCAGCGATATTAATTTATCGGTTTTTAAGATTTCCCCTTCATTCAAATTTATTGAATCAGGAAATTGATCAATTTGATCAACGATGAGATTAAAATGATGTTGATGGTAAAATATTGGCGAATCTTCTATATTGGTATATTGCTGAAAAGATAAATCATTAACCCCTAAATAGAATTCTAATTCAAGTAAATCATTTACCGGAGAAATTTCTGGCATGTTTTGTTGATTCACTGAAAATGAAATCTTCAATTCATGATTAGTAAACTTCCAATTGTGTCTATGATTTTTTAGCCACAGTTGAGTTTTTTCACTAGGGAATATCCCTAAGCATTCCATATTTTTTGACCTAAAAAAGGGATGGAAACTCTTAATTGTTAACCAGTTGCAAAAACTCATAAATTATCAAGATTTTTACCAATTCCCTTGATTAATTCACCTTCAACATTCATTGAACTATCTTTATAGAAAGGAATCATGCCAATTTTATAACAAACATGTGGCAATAATTTAGAGCCCATACTTCCCCACAAATTACTTAGATCGCGGATGTCCATATTCTGTAATTCGAACGAAACGGAATCTACTTGATCTGGCAAATTTGGTATTTCTGCGTGGGTAAATTTATTGTTGGTAATAAAATAATGAAGGATCCATGAAATTAAATTGACACCATCAGGATATTGTTTACCAGAATGAGATGCAGAAAAGAGAATGTAAAGATTGATTAATGTAGGTGTATTTCTTCCGAAATTTCCCTGCCAGCCGCCAACTTTATTTAGTGTTTTATCCTCTTCAATCCTCAATAAAGTAAAATTGATGATGTTATCTTGCTGAAGCGCTTTGTTTCCATTTTGGTCAACAATATTCGACAAAATGATTACATCTTCTGAAATTCCAAATGCATATTTTACTTGGGAATTGAGTTCCTTTTCAATGGCATTTAAAATCTGAAAAATCATATCTCTTAACGTTTTAATGCCCAAACAATGAGGCGAGCAATGTAAATTCCAAGGAATGAAATTCCAACGATCACAAAATACAAAGTTTCAACTCCATCAAAATATTTCGCTAAATCAATCATTGTGTCGGTGATCACATTGGCAAAAATATAATAGAAGATAAAACCCATTAATGGCGCCAACAAAAGAGTTGCAAAAAACCATTTTACTTCTCTTGCAAAAGCAACTTTGAATTGTTCTTTTCGTTTACTTTCGAACTTTTTAAATAGAGAATCCTGACTTTCCGCAGCGGCCTTAAAACTTTTGCGATAAAGCTCACGCTCTGTGCGTTGTTCTAGTCGTTTAAAAAAAACATCTGGATTCATTTACGCAAACCTAATAAAAAAATCTCAAATTAATAGAAATTTCGCTTCCTTAATAGATTTTCGAAAGAATTACTGAATCTTTGAATAGAATTTAATTAGAAATCGATATTTTTGACATTTATGATTGGAAATGATTTTTTAAAGGCTTTAACAACTGAATTGAAATGGTTGGAAAACCTCATAGATTACAGGGTTAAAGCGTTCCATGATCAGAAAATAGATTTTAATTTAATTTCATTCGAAGAATTAACAGAGAATGAAGATATTTATTCGAATATAGTTGCACACTACAAGTTCTCAAGCATTGAACGTGGCATATTCATCATTGCTTTTGCCAATTACTTTTACAATCACATCTTTGATCCAATCATTGATTTAAAGTTGAAATACCCTAATCGGTCTCAAATTGGTGGCGTTCTTAAAAATCAAACTCATTTTTCTCCAAATTTGGAGTTTATTTGTTTTTTGCTCACCAATCAAACCCTTTCAGAAAGGTTAGATTGTTATGATATTTTTAAGGGGAATTCAAGTCTTTTTAAATTTTCCATCCTTGAATTTGAAGACAATAGTCAGCCTGTTTCATTGTGGTCGAAAGCTTTTTCACTAAGCAATGATTATGGCCAATTGATTTTAACCGGATCAGTGAGTAAGCCAGATTATTCGCTAGAATTTCCTGCTAAATTACTTACAACCAAAGCCACTTGGAACGATTTAGTGTTACCTGAAAGTACATTAAATGATTTAAATGAAATTGTTTCATGGCATTACAATGAGGGTAAAATTAGAGATGAATGGGGGTATCATAAGATTGTTAAACCAGGATTTAGAACGGTTTTCTTTGGGCCTTCAGGAACTGGAAAAAGTTTAACAGCAGCAATTTTAGGTCAAAAACTTGGAATTGATGTTTACCGAATTGATATCACAAAAATTGTTTCAAAATACATCGGAGAAACAGTTAAAAACTTAGAAAATCTATTTAAACAAGCGGAAAATAAAAATTGGATTTTGTTTTTTGATGAAGCAGAATCTTTGTTTGGGAGAAGAACTTCAGGAAGTTCAGTGAATGATAAGTATGCCAATCAGGAAGTTGGATATCTTTTACAAAGAATTGAAGATTATCCGGGTATCGTAATTATTGCTACGAACTTAAAGTCTCAAATGGATGATGCATTTTTAAGACGTTTCCAAAATTATATTCATTTCCCTCAACCCGAACAAGATCTCAGAGAACTGCTGTGGCGCAATTCATTTGTCAGTGAAAATAGTTCGTTGACTTTAGACATCGACTATAAAAAATTGGCATCTCAATTTGAAATTACAGGTGGAGTTATATGTAATGTAATTCGAGCTTGTTTGATTCAGGCAATTGTAAATGAATCAAATGTTATTGTGACTGATGATGTGGAACTCGCTGTTCGGAAAGAGTTATCTAAAATGGGTCAGTTTTATTCAAATAGATAACCATGGGACACGAAGGTGCGGAACAAATACACAATGATCGAACGAATCAGGATTCAAATCGGATTTCGTCTGATGTATTGAACGCTCCTAGTCCCTCAAAAATAAAAGAAACGAGTATTTCAGAACCCGAAAGTGAATCTGAAAACTCTATTGTAAAAAAAGGCAATTCTTTAGAAGTCAATCAAAATATTGCATTACTTGAGGGAAAAAGGTCTTTTGGCGCCAGCTTTATGTCGTTTTTTGGTAAAGATTCAACATTTATTCAATTACAGAAAAAAATTGACCTTTTAAATACTGTAAAAACTCCTGCCGACAGAGAAAAAATCAAAAGCGAAGTTTTAACATTGGGTCAAAATTGGTTAACAAAACATCCTGAAATAAAGAATGAGAATGATCAGAAAAAACACGATTCTATTCAGAAAATTGTTGATGGGTTAAAAGCTGAAAATTCGTCAGATAAGAAGGATTCAAAATCCAAGGGATTAGAAATTGTGTCGATGTCCGACAAAACTACTTTTGGAGAAAAGGTTATTACGGCAATTACTGGAAATGAAAGTGAATTTTCAGAAATAGAATCCGATTTTGCGAATCATTTACAATTGGCTCAAGGCAAAATAAAAACCTTGGAATTGTTGTTTGATGTGGTCAAATCAGCCAAGGATCTCAAAACTAAGGTAGAATCATATTCAAGTAAAATTGAAACCAGTACCTCGAGTAGCGATATAGAGAAGCTAGGGGTTTTGAACAAAATAAAAACCAATTTAGGTTCGGTTACATTTGATTATAACATTAACAAGAATATTTTGGTGTCGGCTGCTGATATTGATTTGTCAAAAGCTTTAGAAGAGCAAATTTTGGTTGATAAAGCCCAAATTTTTGTAACTTTCAATGGAGATCATCAAATTATGGGTGAAGTGAATGGACTTCAACTGTCAAAAACGGAAGTTTCATTTACGTCTGCTAAAATTGAATATAACAAATCAATTAATTTCACTGAAGGCATTGCAGTTTCAAATCCTAGTCTAGAAGTGTTGAAATTAGATGGTGGATATGAGGTCGTTGCCAATGGTGGTTTAGAGATTTCCGTGGGGGAACGGGTCAATATTAAAGCAGAAGCCAAAGTTGAAGGGAAGTACAATACTGTTTCTGAAAAATGGGGAGTAGAAATTTCTGATTGTTCTATTTCCGGCGATATTGATTCAATTGTGAATTTTACAATTAAAGATGTCAATTACAAAGAAGGAATTTTAAGTGCTGCTTCGGCTACGGCGGAAATGATTTACAAAAAAGATAAGCTTGAAGGCGGCATTACTGACATTTCAGTATCGAAAGAAGGCATTAATTGGGGCACTGCATCAGTGACTCATTCAGGTGAAATTGATATTGGGAATGCAGTTTTGGTGAAAAATGCTTCGGCTGAAATCAAAGGTAAAAAAGATAATTATTATAAGAAATTTAGTGGCGGTTTATCCTTAGATTTTGGCATTCATAGCGTTAGTAGTGTAGCTGCATCTGGAGAAGTTGAGGTTAGCCAAAATGAAAGTGGTTGGAATGCCATTGTATCAAACGGAAGTTTTACTGTTGATATTTTGAAGGGACTTGTGCATTTAGACGCTTCTGGAATAGATTATGCCGAAGGAAAATTAACCATACAAGCAAGTGAACTTAAATTAATTACAGGTTTAGAAGCCTTACCCAATATTGCGGCATCTGGCAAGGAGATTTCTTTTTCTAAAGAAGAAGGATTTGATTGGGAAGAAATTTCTTTGGGCAGCTTAGGTGAATTTTCGGAATTTGAAATTTTCAAATTCAAGGTTCCAGATATCAAATGGAAAGGTAAAAAAGACAACTATCAATTGCGGTTTGAAGATGGTGAAATTGGAACTTCGGTTTTTAATGGCAATTTAAAGGCGGATGGTAAAGGCACTTTAGTTTGGGATTATATGGAAGGTAAACCCATTGAGTTCGAATCTGCATCTTTGGCATTTAAAGCTGATTCTCCAGAAGATATGCCTTCAAGTTTTTTACCAGAAGGTATATGGCCTTTTAAGTTCGATTTTGGCTTTCCAATTGTACCTGGTGTGCATGCTGGATTTGGTCTTGAATTTTCTGGAGGGATAAAAATTGCTGTTTCTGGTAAAATGGACTATAGCGCTGCGACCGGATTCGATTTTACAGGAAAACCAAGTTTAGATGGAAAGCTTGGTTTCGGAATTTCTATTTTTGCCGGAGCAGGAATTCCAAATATTGCTCAATTAGACGCCTACGCTTCAGCTGGTGCTGAAGCAACTGCAAAGGCAGAACTTGAATTAAATACAAGTGCAAAGAAAAAGGAAGGTGGTAAAGGATTTGATTTCTCGACAGTAAGTGGGAATTATACCTTATCGGCATCGGCCAAGGCAATGGTAAAGGCTGGTATTAGAGCCAAAGCCCTCATGGTATTTGAAAAGAAAATCTATGAGATATCTATAGGTGAGTGGGATTTAGGCGAAGGTAAAAAAACGGGTGTATTGGGATTAGGGAAAGAGTCTGCAGTTCCAAAGAAAGACGGTTCGTCCACCGGGTTCTTTGCGAAAGCTGTGAATAGTCCTTTTGAAAGCCAACAGAGTGATTACCTCAAAAAGTTAAATGCATTGTCGAATTATTTGCCAAAGAATGCCGAAATAGCCCCTGAATTAGCAAATATTGAAGGATTTTTAAATGAAAATGCTGTCATAGAACCGTTTAAGTTAGAAGAAAATTTCAATTTGGCTAGATTAGTGATGGATAAAGTTCCTCGTAGAACAAATGCAATGATTTCTGTTTTGGATGATATGGAAGCTCGTAAAAAGAGTCAAATACTCATTTGGCAATCAAATAGAGAAAAACGATTGGCAGAATACAAAGTCATAAAAGATAATATTGGTGTGATTCAATCCAGAACTACCGAACTAAGTGATAAAATTAAAGTTGCTTTAACTCCTGAAGACAAGTCTGAAATTACAGATTTTATTAAAGAATATTCAAATAAATTGGTTCAATTAGAGGAGCAATTAACGCATGCAAAGGTAAATTTTGACACAATTGAACAAAGGTCTAATGCTTAAATATGCTCATTATTACATGATTAAATGGAAAAGAACAACATGATACATTTGAATTCGGAGTGTATTGAAAAAGAATTTTCTTGGTTAGAAAATTTAATTAAATATCAATTGGGATCTGCTGATCCTGAACTCATTGATAGAATTGAAAAACAAGGTGAAATACAACCTCCATCTCTTGAAAGTGGCACATATTATTCAGATTTCATTTTAGACAACAACATCAATGGAATTGAAAGAGGTATTTTACTCATAGCTTTAGCGTCATATCTTAAACCGAAAATTTTTGACCCATTGTTAGAATTGGCGCTTAATGAGAAGTTATTTGATACGCGATTGGGAGGAATTATTTCGAATAATCAAAATACTTTTATTCCAACAGGTGAAACGGTTATTTTCTTGTTAACCAATGATTCCATTGCTGAAAGACTCATAATCTTAGATATTTTAGAAAACAACCATTGGTTTTTTGAACAGCAGATTTTGATTTTCGACAATATCGTTCCAAACAGGCCGTTGAGTCAGTTTTCAATTCATATGACCAAAGACTATGTGAGTAAATTGACAACTGGAATTTCAAATAAACCGAATTTTTCTATTTCTTTTCCTGCAACTCTAATGACAACAAATTTAGATTGGGAGGATATAGTTTTATCGGATCAGGTCAAAGAGGGGTTAAGTGAAATTGAATTGTGGATTCGATTTGAAAAGAAAATTTTGGAAGATTATGGGTTGGGTAAAAAAATCAAGCGCGGGTATAAGACCGTTTTTTACGGACCATCGGGTACGGGTAAAACGTTGGCAGCCTCTTTGTTAGGTAAAAAGCATGGATTAGATGTTTACCGAATTGATTTGTCTCAATTGGTTTCAAAATACATTGGTGAAACAGAAAAAAACTTAAGTAATTTGTTCAATCAAGCAGCAAATAAAAATTGGATTTTATTTTTTGATGAAGCTGAAAGTTTGTTTTCTAAAAGAACAAATAATTCATCTTCGAATGATAAATATGCCAATCAACAAGTTGGATATTTATTGCAAAAAATTGAAGAATACCCTGGGGTTGTTATTTTGGCTACCAATTTAAAGGGCAATATTGATGATGCATTTTTGCGTAGGTTTCAGAGCATGATATACTTTGAAATTCCGGAACAGGAGCAAAGGTTTTTGTTATGGAAATCTGCCTTTGGCGAAAAATTCATTTTGGAAGAATGTATTGATTTAAAATCAATAGCTAAGGAATACCAACTTGTAGGTGGGCAAATTATTAACATTGTGAAATCTTCTATACTCAAAGAGCTTGGCAATAACAGCGAAGTAATCACTGAAAAAATTCTCATAGAGTCAATAAAGAAAGAACTTAAGAAGAATTAGAGGTGGTTTTATTAACTGAACAAAATTAATTTGTATTTAGGTATATGAATGCTATATTTGTTTTGTATAATTTCAACTACAACTTCTACACTAGTAATAGTGTTGTATTGTATTATTGGGAAGTTACTTAACGCAAAAATAAATACATGAGTATTCTTGACTTCTTTCGAAGAAATAACGACAATAAACCAGCTGTAAAATCTAGTCCCAAATCTGCTGTAGATTCAGGGGGTAATAAATCCATTTCTGTTACGAATCCTTTGTTAAATGCAGAGGAATCGACCGCCCCAGAACCTGAAAAAGATTCAAGCAAATTGGAACAATCCACTATAAATCCACTTTTTCTGGAAAAGCATGGTAAAGACAAAGGGGAGACTGAAACAGAAGATACTGGGCATGATACTGAAGAGCATACAGCAGAGAAGAGTCCTGAACCACGGATGAACATACCTAAAAAACGTGGAAAAATTAGAAATAAAGTTGTAAAAGATTTTGGTAAGGGTTTGTTAAAATATAGTGGTTTAGGTTTGCTTGGAAAAGGAATAGCTTATGTCGCGGGAGCTGCTGGAAAAGGAATAAAGGCTGGTGCTATTTCCGTTGGAAAAAAGATGGGCATTGGTCTTACAAAAGAAGAGCAGGAAACTGCGGAACTTAATAAAGCCAATCCCAATTTTGATGAGAGATTTGGTACGAATAAAAAGACAAATGAAATCATTGGGGGTGTTGGATCTGGATTGGGTATTGCAGGTACTTCAACAGGTATCGCTTTGGTTGCTGAAAATGTTTTAAAAAATACGGATGCAACAAAATTCAATGCAAGTGGGGGTGCTTCAATCCTGGGCGGAGCAGTTGGTTTAGGGTTGGGTGCTTTGGGTATTAAAAAGGGAAGTGATAGATTAGATAGAGCCAAATTATCTGGTGATAAAGCAGGTGAAAGTTTGGCAATTGATCAAATTGCGACAAACTCTGTTGGACTAACTAAGGGAGCATTAAGTACAGCATCCGCAGGAGTTAAATTTGCTGCTGCCGCGAAGGATATTGGATTAGGTGCTGCCAAAGGTGCAATATCTGGATTGGGTGCAGCTACGGGTGCTTTAACCATTGCAGAAGGCCTATTTAAGGGTGGTATCGACGCAAAGCATTTGCATAAAACTAGAACTTATGCGCCAGTAAGTAAAAAAGGGATAGATTGGAGAAGTCATATAGTTAAGAAAAAAGCTTGGAGGGTTGGAATTAATGCATTAAAAGTAGTTGGTGGGGCATTAGGTGTGGCGGGAAGTGTTTTGACAGGTGGCGCTACAGCTATTGGCTTAGCTGCTGCCTCTGCGGTTATAGGTATTGGCTCTTCAGTGGTTAAAATGGGAAAAGGAATTGCCAATAGAAGAAAAATGGCAGCTGGACGTAAAGAAATGTTCCCTAATGCAGGTGCAGATGGAAAAGCAATTTCGAAAACCAATATTGACAATGCAAATAAATTAAGAAGTAATGCCAAAGTAAGTAAAACTGGATCAATAGCCAATGAAATGATAGAGGCTGTGAAGAAATTTGACGAAGGTAAATACAAATCAATTCAATCAGTCCATATTGTATCGCAAGAAACGCCATCTATTAAAGATAAAATTTTATCTTTAATTTCTAAGGGAGCACCAAGGGCTCAAGCCAAACAAAATAAAGAAGCTGTTAAGGTTAAAAATGCAGAAGCGAAAGAACAGCTGACAAAATTTGATGAGAACGATAAAGAAGTTTATGATGCGAATGAAATATTATCAGCGATAGGAGTTTCTCGAGAAGAAGCAACTTCAGCTTCTGGCCAAGAGTTAATCGAAAAGAAAGTTTCAGTAACGAATAGTCTATAAAATGGAAATCAATTTTTACAATCAATTAAATCGTCAATTAAAAAGTGTTGAATTAGAAACTTATTGTTTCCCAAATTCTACTGAAATTGAATCTTTACTCGTTGAAATTCCAAACATACCAAATGAAATGGGTATCCTTTCTGTGAGTTTAAATGAACCTTTTAAAGATTACATTCTCTCAACCTGCAACTTGCATTTTTTGGAAATTCCACAGTTTGTAAATAACAATTCTTGGTTATATTTAGTGAATCAGGTCAATATCTCGTTGCCATTTTCTGGATTATATATTCATGATGACGGTATTTCCTTTCAATATAAATTTCCTGCAGGATCTATAATATTCGACAATATTTCTTATCATTTAGTTTGTACCTTACAAATGATTGTTCAAGAGTTAGAGCGCGTGTATGATTTAATTTATACAAAGATTAAAGATCTTGATATGAATGATTTTGAATCGAATAAGGCTGAAATCGATAATAAATTAATTGAATTTGAACAGAATTGGTATTCTCAATCCTAACCCAAAACCAACCGAGCCACATTCTCACTCACATTGGTGCCTTTAGCACTTAACTGTTTCCAAAGTTCATCGTAACCTTCTAAAATGTTCTTTTGGGTGTTTTCTTCTTGCAACCTCTGTACAGCACCCCATAATGTTTCAACGTCCATTTTTTGCAAATGTTCTTCAACTAAGTTTCGTTGCAATAAAATATTTACTAAAGAGATGTACGGAATTTTAAGCAATTGTTTTCCAACAAAATAGGTGAGTTTATTGACCCTGTAAGCCACAACTTGAGGCAATTTGAACAAGGCCGTTTCTAATGTGGCAGTGCCACTAGCAACCAAGGCAAATCCTCCAGTATGCTTAGCCTCATGTAAGATTTCAAACGTTTTATTAAATTCAATAATGGCCTTTAAATGGTGCTGATTTAATATTTCATTGTAAAATGCAAGATCCAAACCAGGTGCTCCAGCAACCACCACTTTCACATCAGTTAGTTTGTTTGCTACCCGAATAAAATTTGGCAATAACGTTGACACTTCATTGCGTCGGCTACCGGCCAAAATAGCAATTGTTTTTGTCTGTTTTCCGGTGGTTTCTTGGATTGTTTCTATGGCATGATTAAATGCCACTACCGATTCATAAGTAGGGTTGCCTACATATGTGCAGGGCATCCCAAGTCCCTCAAAAAAAGAAACTTCGAACGGAAAAATCACGTATAAATGGTCAATGCATTTTTTCATTGTTTTCACGCGACTTTTGTTCCAAGCCCAAGCTTTTGGTGCAATGTACCAGTGAACTGCAATGCCATTTTTCTTTGCAAATTGGGCCAAAGGAAGATTGAATCCGGGATTGTCTACAAAAACCATTGCGTCTGGTTTTTCACGAAGAATATCGACCTTGGCTTGGTTCATGTAGCCTTTAATGGTTCGAATATTTTTAATGACCTCAACCAAGCCCATGTAGGCTCGATCTTTGAAGTGCGACAATAAACTAGCGCCTTCGGCTTTCATTAAATCGCCACCCCAAGCCACGATTTCAGTGTTTGGATGAATTTTTTTGATTTCGGCAATAACCCTTGAGCCATGCTGGTCGCCGCTGGCTTCGCCGGCAACAAAAAACAATTTCATATTAGAATGCCTGAAGCTCAATGACCATCGCTAAAATTGCAAGCAACATGGTTGCAATGAGCATTCCTCTATTGAAAAATATCATCTTATCGAACTTCATCATGTAAAAGAAAAGTCCAATGTTTGCGGCAACTCCAACCTGAAAAGGGGTGTTGTACACGTGTCGTAATTTGATGATACTTTTAACAAAAGTATCGGCATGTATGCCCATTGACATTGCAATGAGGGTTCCAAGGGAAAAGGGGATAATTAAGCCCACAATAAACCCTAAAAGCATTTGTTTTAAATTAAGTTCTTTCATTTAAATTCCATTGATTAATAGTTCCAATTCTTTGATGATCAGTAAGATCAAACATTGTTGGCACAACTGAAATATAGCCGTTGTCTAAAGCCCATTGATCGGTATCTTCGCCTTTGTCCATATTCACAAATTGACCTGTCATCCAAAAATAATCTCTTCCAAAGGGATCTTTACGGCGGTCAAAATCTTCCTTCCATTTTGCTTGGGCCTGCCTACAAACTTTAATGCCCTTGATTGTTTTATCTTCAGGTACTGGAATATTTACATTCAATAAAGTACCGTATGGCAAACCATTTTTAAGGGTTTCTAGAGCAATTTTCTTGATAAATGGTTTGATTGATTCAAAATCGGCATCCCATGAATAATCACAAAGTGAAAATCCAATTGATTTCATCCCATCAATAGATGCTTCAACAGCTGCAGACATTGTACCCGAATAAATCACATTGATGGAAGAGTTACTTCCATGATTGATTCCTGAAACCATTAAATCTGGTTTTTTAGTCAGGATTTTATCGATGGCAATTTTGACACAATCTACGGGAGTACCAGTACATTGATATGCTTTCACTCCTTCATATAAATGCACTTCTGTTAATCGAATGGGATGATTGATTGTAATTGCATGACCCATAGCACTTTGGGGCTTATCTGGGGCTACAACAATCACTTCTCCGATTTCCGACATAACAGCTATAAGTGCTTGGATACCAGGAGCTGTGATACCATCATCGTTGGAAATTAAAATTAAAGGTTTTTGATGCGACATGAGAAATACAAATTTACGAAATAGATTGTTAGTTTTTCTGATATGAGAATATTTGCAAAAAATACGAAAATGTGACATCGTATTTAAAAAACTATTGTTTAAACAATGTAAAACTTGATTACTTTTGTTTTTTATCCTATCGGTGAAAAGCGGGTTTTCTAAATTGTTAAAATTTTTCCTTTATGGATTGTTAGCATTAGTTATATTGTCTAGCAATGTAAACGCACAAATTGACCCGGTTGCGCTATCTAAAATTTTGGCAAAAGCGAATGCTGAAATCACAACTAAAACAAGTTCTATTATTGGAGAGGGCGATTATATTCTTTCAGGTGATTCTTTGTTTGTGAATCCCGATGGCACGCACTATTTATATTCATATCATTCGCGAAGGAATACGTTTATCCGACAAGATCATTCTACCTTTCATGGACATAATTTCACTCGTACATTGTTTCTATACAACCAAGAAGTTTATGCTTTTGGAGGATATGGATTTTGGGCAAGTCATTCGAAGCTCATAAAATTCGATAAAATTACGAAGGAATGGGAACTTGTGATGATTCAAAATTTAGATTTGAACCATTTTCAACCCATGCATTCAGCCAAAATAGGCGACTCTATTTTTGTATGTGGAACCTATGAACATCATGCAACTCAAAAGAGCTTACAAACTACTTTAAGGTCGTTTATAATTAATTTGAGGGATTTCAAATGCAAAGAATATCAAAATCCTCAAGTTCATTTTATTGAAAAATCATCTTCGGCATCTTACAATCATCAACAATCTAATTATGTAATTTGGGGCGGGCCAAATACCATTGATTATATTTTAGATAAAGCAAATGGTACTTATTATAAAAATGCTTCTGGACCATCATTTTATGCACCCACAAATGATCGAAAAATCAATTTTCAAGATTCTACGTACCGATTTGTAATTGGAAATGAATTAATCACAGTGAATCCTGATTATACCATTGAAAAGCTCGATTTGCAGAATTACATTAAACTATTTTGTTTGCCAGAGAATAATATCAATGATTGGAATGAAATGACTTCATCGGCCAAAGAGCAATCAATTTTCATTTACCAAATGATTATAGCTGTTTTGATAGTTGTATTTGTAGTATTTTTATTTATTTACTTTAAAACAATTGCAAACATAAAACAATCAAATTATACTGAACATAATGGAATAGATAGCAATGCATCTGTTATTTATACATTGTTATCGATAGGGAATGGGGAATATTCGGAGAAGGAGATTGATATGATACTTCGCATTTCTCATTTTCCTTATAGCGCTCGTAAAATCAAGAGAAGTCAGATGATTTATGCAATTAATGAACAACATCCCTCATTAATTGAAAAAATCAAAAATGTGAATGGTAATGATTTTCTATATCTGATTCATTCAGAGATTCATTAAATTTGATCGTTGCGAATGGTTATGTGACAATTGTAGAGTTTTCCATCAAAATTTGCACTAAATGTTGCAAAGTATTGATTGATAAACTTTCGATTAAAGAGCTGAATTCTTTCTGCAACAAGTCTTTGACCAAGCCCTGTTCCCGATATCCTTTTAAATTCTTTCTCTAATCCACTATTTTGGATGATGATATCAATCTCATTTGGCGCTATTTGTAGGATAATGATTTTAATTTTACCTGGAGTATTCCCGAGTAATAGTACACCGTGTTTCACTGCGTTTTCTAACAATGGCTGTAAAATGAGTGGTGGAAGTGCCCATTGTTCTGGAACTATACTCTTTTCTGTAGATATAGAAAAATCGAAAGTTTTATCTTGCTCAAACCGCAACTTTTCTAAGTTTATGTACTTTCGAGCTAGGTTTAATTCTTCTTTAAGAGTAATGACTTCTTTGTTCGTCGTTTCTAAGAATAATCTGTTCAAATGCGCTAACTCACTCGTGGCCTTGAGTGCCTTTTTTTGATCGGATTTAACAATCATAGCTTGCACAAAATTCATCACATTAAATACAAAATGTGGATTCATGTTTGATCTTAAAGTGCTTAACTCCAAACTGAGGATTTTTTCTTGAAGTTCATAACTACTGCGTTGTTGGTTATATAGAATGAAAAACAAAATGAAAATGGATGCAAATATATAGACCCAAAACTCTATTCTTTTTACGACAGAATTATTGACGAGCAGAGGAAATCCACTAACATGATTTAGGCAATTAATTCTAATTTGGTATAGATCTCGCGATAAATCATTCAGCCAAATTCCATTGTCGTTATTGTAAAATTTTTGGAATAAAAAATGATTTGCATTCGATAAATCAATTTCATAAATCCAATATTTATGATTGATATAATCAGGAGACTCAATCATGAAATTGAAGTTTTGACCTTGATTAATCAATGGGAAAGTATAGATTGGTTGGTTACTTTGAGTGAGGTATTTAATTTCGAACTTTGTAGAATTTGGTACCGTTTTGTTAATTGGAATTTTTTGAATGAAATAATTGCGAATAATTGAGATATAATTTTTTGAAATGTAAATATTGCTCAGTTCCTTGGCTTCTCCCAAGTAAAATTGCCGTAAAATTGTAAATCTAGATGTTTGAGGATTTACCGATGCTTGTAAGGCGTATTTGCTATTTCCTAACCATAAACCTTGGTTTGAACCTTTGATCCACTCGATATTAAAAAATGGGAATAATTTTTTAAGGTTTAAATGGCATTTTGAAATGATCTTATGTTGAATTTCATCGATTTCACAACAAATTAAATTATTTCCATTTTGGATAAACATCAAACGTCCAGAAACGTAGAATGAATAATTACTGCGGGATAAGGGTAAATCTAGTGATAATGGAATTAAACTGTCATGAGTTAAAATAAAATACCCTTGATTATCGGTATGTAAAATTGTATGCAATTCACTAGAAACAATAGAATTAAAACCTTTTATGTTTTGAGGAAGATGGTTAATGATTTTGTTATCAATTAATGAATAAGACCATATGGGTCCGAAGTAATTCACAGCATACAAGATTTGGTTTTGAATGAAAACAGTTTCAAAGGTGTTTGAAAATATTTTGATTGTTTTACGTGATAACAAATCGGTTATTTTGTATACGCCGTCTTCGGAAACAATGATAATCTGTCCCTCAAATTCCATCACATTTCGGATGTGATCATTGTGAGTGTGTAAATTCCATTTTTTCTGAGTTTTTAATTTGAAAAATAACTCATTGTTAATCCAAGCGAAATCAAAATTTTTTGATTCTGAATATTCACTTAGGCTTTTCGGTAAGGGTAAACGGTCATTGTAATTTGGATAGTAGTAAACACCATGATTAATTGAACTTGCCCAAATGCCTCTATTCCAAGGATCTACGGTAATGGTCCATAGAAAATGTTGTTTTTCAAGCATTGAAACTTCTTTTGGTGTTTCATTTTCAATAAACTCGAAGAGCAAGCCTTTTTCAAAATTCTCAGTATTGCCAACTGCAAAATAAACATGATTTTCACTTTCCTTAATGTCCCAAATCACATAATTACTGCCCAATTTATCTGTAAAGTGGTAATATTTTACTTGGTTGTTTTCATCAATGGTGAGAAATTTACTGTCGCCTGTACTACAAATAAGTTTGTTGTTGTAATAATGACTACACATAATTGTTTTCAATTTTTTTGGACCTACTTGCAATGTTTTACCAATAGTTTCCTCACATACAACCCATTGATTTTGATCAAATTCCAATAATTTTTCATCAGGGAAATATGATACATGTAATTTATTCTTCCATTTAAAAATATCCATACACATTGAGTTTGTGTCTCTAGGGTATGGATGCCGGCCTAATAATTTAACTAATTTAATACCATCAATTTGATATAATCCTTTATTTGAAACAATGTAAGTCTTTTGGTCGATGGTTTTAAATTTTCGAATTTTTGGAATTTCACTGAACTTATATCGTTTCAATAATACACCACTTTGATAATTAAAAATAAAGAGGCCAGAGTCATATGTGGCAAAATAGATGAAACGATTATTTTGATAAATATCCCAAACTTGGCTATATCCAACTTGCTTTGTAATTCTAACTTTATTGAGGTTGAAGTTTGGAAATAAACCCAAACCGGCGTCTGTACCAACCCAAACAGTACCATCGGGGTCAATATGTGTTTTCCTGGCAACACTCGATGGAAGACCATCTTTAAAATCTAGCTCTAATCCATATTTGCGTTCCGCAAATGCAGTTTGAAATAATAAAATTATAAAGACTCCAACAGCAGTTTTCTTCCAGTTTTTGAAAGGCTGATAGATTTTCCATTTTTCAAACATACTTGAGTGCTATTGAAGCTGTTAATTTGCCATTTGGGAACTAAAAATGACCTGTGAGCGCGAATAAAGTCTTTAGGCAAAGATAATTCTAAAGTTTTTAATGTTTTAGATAATAAATAAACCCGATTTTCTGTCACTACTTTTGCGTAAGCTCCGCTTGCTTCAACATATAAAATATCTGAGTATTTGATGATGATATTTTCTCCACTTTCTTTGATGATCAACGATTCATCAAACGATGAATTTTCATCGGGAATGGTTAACTCTTGTTTGAATTTTTCTAATAAACGAGTTCTGAATTTCAAAAACTCATTTTCCTCAATTGGCTTTAAAATATAATCAAAAACACTCGCTCGAATGGCATTAATTGCGTATTGTGAATGCGCAGTAATCACAACAACAGGGATATGTTTCGGTACCAATTTAGTGATCATCAATCCTTCTTCACCTCGAAGTTCATAATCGCAAAAAATTATATCAGGTTGAAAGTTGAGTAAAGTATTGATAGCAGAATTGATGCTATCCACAGAAACAACTTCGCCAATGTTATCAGACAAGTATTCTTTAATGTAAAATTCAATCATGGTTCTCCCCGACATTTCGTCGTCAATAACCAAAGCTTTTAATTTTTTCGATTGATTTAACATCTGTTCACAAATTAGATTTGTAGGATTCTTCGGGAATTCCTAATTTGTGCAAAATGAACAAAATTTATCTAAAAAACAACCACTTTTTAGTCAGCATATCAAAAATCGGAGCAGAAATACTTTCGATTGAAAATACCAACGAAAATAAGCAGTTCCTTTGGTCGCCAGATCAAATTCACTGGAATAGAACAGCACCAAACTTATTCCCAATCGTTGGTCGATTGAAAAATGATGAATATCAATACAATGGACATAAATTCAAAATGTTACAACATGGTTTTGCTCGAAATTTAGAATTTGAAGTTTCAAAATCTAATGAAACTTCTGTGTCCCTCATTTTAAAAAATAATGAAATCACCTTCCAGCAATTTCCTTTCGAATTTCAATTGGAAATTTCTTTCGTTCTCAATGATGCGTCGTTAGACATTCACTACAGTGTGCTTAATCTTTCCAACGTTGAAATGCCGTTTTCAATTGGTGCTCATCCAGCTTTTGCAATTGATAAACCCTTGGATGCTTATCAATTGATTTTTGATCAACCCTTTACCGCAGAGCGTTATTTGATTGATCAAGGTTTGTATACCGGACAATCAGAAACCGTGATTGAAAATTCAAATGTGTTGAATTTGAATTCGCAACTCATAGAAAATGATGCCGTTGTATTTAAAAAACCTCCTTTTTACAGTGTAACTTTAGCCGAAATCGATGGCAATAAACTTGTCACTGTAAGTAGCTCCGACTTTTGTTATTGGGGATTTTGGTCTAAACCTGGTGCGAAATTCTTCTGCATTGAACCGTGGGCTGGCTTAGCCGATATGACCTCTGCCGATGGCAATCTTTTCAATAAAGAAGGCATTCATGTTCTCAAACCAAATGAATTTTCTCAATTTTCTTACTCTGTCGAATTTCATTGATGTTGAACGATTTTAAAAACTTAACCTAACAATATTCATTATTTTTGCACTATGGATTTGTACGTAATTGTAGGCTTTGGATTGATGCTCGCGTCACTCATTATTTCAAGAATCTTTTCTGAAAAAGGACTCAAGGTTTTATCAAACGAAGAAAAAGGGTTGTTGATTTCGAGTTTTTCAAAAATGAGAATGCAATCAACCATTTTCCTTGCGTCTATCGTGGCGGTTTACCTCATTGTAATGTACAGTGGTGCAAATGATTGGTTGACAGCTCACAATGTTCCTCCAACAACTTTGTATTTTATTTTCTTGTTTTTGTATATGGTTTTTTCATTTTCCTATACGTACAAAAAACAGAAAGAGTTAGGACTTCCTGATGAATACATGAAGGCTCAATTGAAATCGAACATTACCCGTTTTATTGGCATTTTAGCCATGGTGATAGGTTTGTATAAAAGTATTAAGCCTTTTTAAGGTTCCTGAATTCGTAACTTTTTAAACGGTTTAATTTACCGTTTTCAGAGAAATATAATTGATCTACAATATAAATTTCCCTGGGTTTGAAATAAGGGTTTGTGAATTTCCATTCTTGAGGGACATTTGTTTGAGTGGTCAATAAAATAAGCTTTTGACCCAAAGTATCATCGCCCTCATACCAACAACAAAACGAGTTCATTGGCCATGAATTCATCTTGGCAATTTCGGATTCAACAGTTTCTAATTGAATTTTAACACCTCCTGAATTAATTGTAAAATCGATTCTTCCTTTCCAAATAAATTCATCGGAATTGACAATTTCAACCAAATCATTTGTAACCAACCATTCATTGTTGGTGAGAAAATTCCTCAGCTGTAAAGTTCCAATTTCTGAAATTGAAATTTCAGTTTCAGGAAGTACTTTATAATGAGATTCCCCTAAAAATCTCCCTGCAAAATGAGAATACGTTTCTGTCATTCCAAAGGTATGAATCCACCGAGTATCGGGATATTCTAGTAGCAGTTGATTTTCTAAATCTACAGATATTTCACCACCGCCGATGAGAACGGTATGAAATTGATGTAGAATTTGTTTTGATTCTGTTTGTGCCATGATATGTGTTAACTGCATTGGAGTTAACGATGTAATGGCCGCAGTGCCTAAATAATTTAGCAATGGATTTGAGGACGGTTCCACAACATCAATTGGGGTATTCCACACGGCACTTCGAACGAGTTGCATAAGTCCTCCAACTTTTGTCACGGGTAAACAGCAAAGTTGATATTTGTTGATGCTCCGGGTAAAAAAAGCTTCGAACGTTTTTTGAGCACTCCAGATCATTTTTTCTCTTGTAAGAAATATAGATTTAGGCTGCCCGGTACTTCCCGATGTACTCAAGCCAAATTCGGGTTGATTGTGATGCCATCCCTCAAAAAAAGAATGGGCATTTTGTTCGTTGGTATTATCCGAAGGCATAAGTTTTCAGCAAAGATACGCATTGTTCTATTTCCTCTTCGGTGTTATAATAATGCGTAGAAATGCGAATATTGTCGAGGCCATTTTCGGCAACGTGCCTCAAAATCATTTGATTCGAACGTGCGTGGTTTACAAATCCAATGTTAGGATTGTCTTTTTTAGATTGTTTGATTCTAAATCCAATTTGGGCACCTCTCGATCTTTCTTCTGTTGGCGTTAGCATTTCAATTTTATCGCCTAGTTCTAAGAGTGAATTTTGCAATTTTGAGGCAAGGAATTTCACCCTGGCTTCAATTCTGCTAGGCCCAATTTTTTGATAAAATTCTAGGGCTTTTGTTGCTCCTATATGCAACGGCCCACAGAATGTTCCATAGCTATAACGACTGGCTTGATCTAAAATTGGACCCATACTCGGCGGATTGCTTCGCATGTTGAATTCATTTGCGCTGTAAGCGGCAACGTGGAAAATTTTAGTTTCCTTCATGCGTTGTTGCGAAATGTAAAGCCATCCAGATCCTATTGGCCCAAGTGCCCATTTGTGGAAACACCCTGCATAATAGTCGCAGCCAATGTCCTTCACATTAAATTGAATCATTCCCAATGGATGCGCTCCATCGATACAGCTAATGATATTTTTGCTTCTTGCCAAATCGCAAATTTCTTTCACTGGTAGAATTTGTCCTATGGTACAAGGAATATGGGGTACGGCAATGGCCCTGGTTTTCTTGGTGATTGCAGCATTCAAATGATTGAGCGTTTCATCTGCGGTTTTTCCAAGCGGAAAGGTTTTAATGACAATTCCATCAATTTTTGCACGGTGAAGCCAAGCCAAACATCCTCCAACGTGTTCATGTTCAGTGAGTATCACTTCATCGCCGCGCTTGAGGTCTAGTCCCCAGCAAATGTGGTTGATGCCCTCGCTTACGTTTTTTGTGATGCCAATTTCTTTGGCATCGGCCCCAATAATTTCCCCCAAAATCTTTTCAAGTGTATCTGAATGATGAGGATATTCTGCGGTTTCTGCAATTTTTTCGAAGCTATTTTGAACGGCTTTGAGCACAGGATATGGGGTAATTCCCATGGTGCCGTTGTTTAGAAAAATACGGTC
>JACCDK011760979.1_pt1 | contig 26100 bp, 20 predicted proteins | sample 7445871 | NCBI WGS metagenome assembly JACCDK01 (sample SAMN15323436, study PRJNA562643) | freshwater metagenome | isolation source: river surface water | place: USA:Blue River Watershed | collected 2017-08-15 | reverse complement strand
TTTGTGTTTGTGGTGAATGGGATGGGGTGTTGGGTTTTTTGGGGGGGGGGGGAGCCAACGAAAAAAAGACCAAAAAATTCTTTATTCGCTAAAAAATCATTAGAATAAAAGATATCAGCCAACGTTAAATGCCAATGGCCAGTTTTGGGTAGAGTTTCAGTAGTCTGTACGTCTCAGCGGTCTTGCGTCGCGCGTTCGTATTTGGGTCCGTGATTGCAACTTCCAGGATGTTGGGGAAAACCTTGACCCACTGCCTTCGACCTCTGATTCCAGATGGCACCCTAATTTCCTTGAACTCATGCGTTTTTGAAACAGGCGGATTCTCGATCCACGAGATCAGAGACTCTCGGGTCCCAAGCAGTAGTCTTGCCGGAATCAACCCCTTAGAGGCTGTGAGTGCGTGAGGGATGTCCGTTTGTGATAGTCTCTGGCCTTTCCTGGACTTAAGGAATCTCAGGGAGCGCTTTTCTTCACTGTCTCTCGCCAAAGTGAAAAGTCCGTACGTAGCCAGAAGGGAGCCTGAGATAGCAGAGGCGGCAATCGCGGTTTTGACGACCACTGGCGCAAAAGTTTGTGGTCTTAAATCCCCTTTTACCTTAAAAACTAATCCCGATTCCCGTTTATTGTTACTTAGCGCCGAATAATAAATGTCCGTTGGTTCCTCGCTCACGCACAAGTTAAATATGGGGATCAAACATTGAACATCCAGCGGATTTCTCGAAGAAAGATAAAATTCCACGGCGTTTAAAAGGTAAGGAGTCACCGAGGAAGAAGAATAAAATGTGCGATTTTTCCATTCATCTCCCCTAAAGACGTCTGGCTCTTGGATGTAAGAAATAAATCTATTCCCAAATTCCGTTGGGTTGTATTTTATGGTTAAATAATTTGCAATTTTCGTTAAATTAAAATCCGGACGTGTGGTTTCCTTTGGTAAGAATTCAAGGATGTTTTCGAATCTTTGAACGTCATCGCTTGTTCCCAATTTCTGAGCATGATAACATAATAATCTTAAAGTTTCGAAGTTCGCATCTTGAATGTCTAGTAATTCAAAGCAAATTTTACTGATTTGGCGGAATAAAGAGAATTCCGTGGGGTCCACTAAAATGACTTTGGAGTGTAAATATTGTATAAACTCCTTAAGTTCAATTTGTGGAATAGCAAGCTTGATTTGATCTGCAAGTTTAGTTTTACATGCGTTGTCATTACATATGTCCACGATAGCTTGAACGGTGCCGAGTCGTGACCATTGTTGACTATCCACCGAACATTCGTCAATTGCTCGTTGTTTTAGTGCTTGTACCTCGTGTTTTAATACCATGCTAATTAACGGCGCTTCTCTTGGTTATTTAAAGCATCACATTTAAAAAAAAATGAAACTATTGGTGCTTGGGTATGCAAGGCACGGGAAAGACACGTTCGCCGAGATCCTGGCGGAGTGCTTAGGGCTAACGTTCAGGTCCTCGAGCCTCTTCGCGGCGGAGAAGGTCGTGTTTCCTGCTATGAAGGAACTTTTGGGGTACCGGTCGCCAACGGAGTGCTTCGAGGACCGCGCGAGCCACCGAGGCACCTGGTTCAGGCTTATCCAGGAATTCAACGCCCAGGACCCAAGTCGGCTGGCCCTAGAGCTAATCTCCACGTACGACATATACGTTGGTATGAGGTGCAGACGCGAGCTCAAGGCCTGCGCCAAACTTTTTGACTTGATTGTTTGGGTCGACGCGGCCGAGCGGCATCCACCGGAGCCCCCGGAGTCCTGCACCGTCACTCGCGCGGACGCTGACATCGTCGTGGATAACAACGGCGGGGTAGAGGACCTCGTGAACCGCACGGTTCGTCTTGGGCTTTTCCTGAAAAAAATGCAGGCAGAATACGGGCAGATGCGCGGGTTCGTGGAGGGAAGCGCCAAAGACCCAGAAAAACAAAAAGTCGAGGATTGCGGTAGGTAGGTGGTCACAATTATGGAAATACCTATTTCTAGAATTAAACATATCCTTCACTTATTTGGCGTTGGAGAATTTGTGCAGGTGTCTGGTTGGCCATTGGCCGTTCTATTTGCTTCTCATCAAATTGAAATTCACGCGCATCGAAGCCACGAGGTCCCCTTCCGGCATTTGAAAGCGGGTCTTATCTACACTATTCAAGCCCCGGTCTTCCCACACACGGTCGCCGAATTCGAGCACCGACTCTTCTTGGTTGCAATGATCGTGAGGTTGCATACCATGACCCGGTCAACGGCGGGCGTGGAGGTGCATCGAGAGGCGCGGGAGTGGGAAAATGCGTGGATGGCGTGGCCGGCCTGTATCGCGCCCTCGAGGATTCGCAGGGTCCTAGGACGCGTTAAGACTAAATTATTAAACCGCGCGTTAGCCCCGCCACGAATTAGGCTCTTGACTCATGTAAATGGTATATACATGTTTGCCAGAAACCCTCAAGTAATGCTATCGATAAAAAAGGGCGCATCTTGGCTGGTTCGTGGCGGCTTTCGAGCCGGGGAGCCGCTGGTTGAGGCGATATCCGCCCTTTCGTGTGCTTCCAAGCGGTTCCTGACGTCAGAAGTCCTCAAAGGCCACGCGTACGTTGACGAATCTGTAATCTTTAACCGCGAGGAGTTCAGAGGCACGAGGGGCGAGCGTCTGTGGTCCCTCTTCGTTCATTGCATGCCCGCGCTTCCGAATGCAATCATGGAAATCTTAAGGTTGTATGTGGGTCACCCTTCGGCTCACCCGAGCAAAATACCTTGCGAATCGATACTTTGCACCTCATGGACAATCACGATTCGAAGCCCGCCACTTTAAGGTAAACCTCAAGCTTACACGAACACCCCCCGCCCGCTCTGCAAGAGTCCTTAAACTTTCAAACACAGACTTTGAAATTTTAAAACCTTAAATTCCAAAGGCAAATATGCAACGAACGCTGGTCGAGCTTGCGGTCGATTTTGCTTTGGGGTCGAATCTTCGTATTTTGAGAGGCAGGCTGAATCTTTCTGTCGCCATGGACTGGCTGCTCCTTGAATCTAAGAGGTCGAATGACCAATTTGTGTTGTCACGCAAGGAACCGAGAACTCAAGCCTTGGAATTCTTCGCGTTTGTGGTTCAAGACGTATTGAACTGCGGTTCTGAGTTCATCGAACTTGCCACGCTCGTCTCCTCTGCAGCACCTGGCCATGAATGGTTCAATGTTCGTGAATGGTTGCATTTATTCGACGAAACACGGTTAAACGCCCCCATACGTGTGTGGCGAAAAGGGAAAGCCGTTTTTCGCGCTTCGATTACCCTGAGTGAAGCCCTCGTCCAAAAATCTATGTTCCACAGCCAAACTTTGTTCTCGCCCACAATGGTTGCCTTCATCGGCGAACGCGTGCAAGTGAAACCCCAATTTACCCCGGAAGAGGCCAATTACCACCGTCAGTGGGGGAAAGGTATCGCGGGAAATGAGGCCGATCAGGAGACCTTTATCAACGCAGTTATCAAAGCCCAAGTCCCAAATATTCAACAGGAATTTTGGAAATCTAACCCTGCCATGATCGAAGTTTAAGGATGTCTCAATCTCGCTTACGAGGTTTGCGGTTCCTTTCGCTTATTTAAATATTTGCGTGTGTTTTTTCAAAAATAAACGCGAATTCTGTTTGATTATAATATACTGGAAAATAACGGAGCTAAGGCCCAAGACACTGTTGTCGCCATAAAAACGCAAGATTCCGTTGAGGCAGCGCACGGGCGAAGAAGAACTTCGACCTTTGGGTTCAGATCGACCAATTTTTTCACAGCCGTTTCTTTCGGGGTCCAGCGCCCGTTTTCGTAAAAGCTAGTCTGGTCATGAAGCCTCAACTTGAATAATCCTTCGTCAAGCTCCGCTGGCTCTCTCGCCATGCTTTTGCATCTTTTTGCTTTGAATGGTGGGTCTGGTACTTTCGCGCAGCTGAGCTCGCAGACGCGCCTCATGGTTGATAAACATTCTTGGTCAGCTGAAACCTCAAGGTAAAAGCCGCTCTCAATATTCTCCATTAGTCCAAGAAAAACAAGGCGCCCGCGGCAACGCAGGACGTGGTCAGTAACTAGTTTGAAGAATCCAGAGGTGTTGGTGTGCTCAAGGTCAGAAACACTGACGGTGTCGACGTAACTTTCGGCAGAGTGCAGGAACTGGAAGGCGTCCTTGATCCTTGAACCGTCACCTGGAACCTGATAACCTCTCTCGTTCGCCGCGTCAGGGTCACGGCCCCGAACGTTCGTGATGGCTACTGGGATCCTCCACCCGGAGGGAGGCTCGCGCACAGGGATCAGACCAAACCTCGGCAACGTCCAGCGTGTGAAGTCAACTGGGATACGATCATTTTTCACCTGATCGATAAGCTCATGTACTTGATCGGAGTCGGGTTCACCGAGGTTTGAACGCAGGAACTCCAGGTCATCGTCGTTTAAAAAGAACCCCTTGGCCAAAGCCTTTGCCACACGGTCCGGTTTTCGAATGCGCCCGTCTGGACCGGTTGGGTGAGCTATTCCGGATATCCAGTCGCGCGCGGCTTCTGCTGAGAATCTGACCGTTCCCGCCTCCACATCGAGATATGCCTGGCAGTAACCGTAATCGAAACTCGCGATCAGCTCTTCCGGCGACTTGTGGTTTGTGCTAATTATTTGGACCGACCGCACACCGGGCTTTACCAGAACGAACACCCCCGAGCCTTTCGTGCAGGTAGTGAAGCCCTCGTGAACCGCCCACCGAAGAAGATCGCTTAAAATCTGGTCGGGACACCCAGCCAGCAAAAAAACGTCCAGGTCCGACGTGGGCAAGATGAGGTCTTGCATCCTGGTTCCAGATTGGGCCATCGCCGCGGCAAAGCCCCCAGCAATACAAGCGAATTTTTGATCTATTATTTTGGAAACCCCACCGATTACCTTGGCTGTTTGGAGGTCACATTGGCTCAAGTTGCTGCCGAAACTTTGACAGCCGTAGAACCGGGGTCTGCGGTGCGCGAGCGCTGCGAAAATTTGGGTCCGAAGATAATTTGATAACTGAGGGGCAATCGTCCACCAGACAGTTTGCTCTGTAATTTCAGGAGTTCTCACCGATTCCATAGGTTCTTGGAACGCAAGGAAGTAGCTGGCGTATGTTGTCCAGGATACACTTTGGCAGGCTTGTGCAATTGCGTTAATTGAAGCTTGACACTCACGCGCGTGGTTTTGGGCCGCGCAGGTCATGTAAGCCATCACCGCAAGGACGCTGCATATATTGCTGTCCAACTGGCCAAAGGGAGATAGATCGCGCTTTTTCGTAAATAGCAAACCCAACAATTCCCGATTATCGCGCTCTCGGCTAAGCAACTGCGTAATGGAAGCTGGGAGGCGATACACGTAACGATCAATAAAAGAGTGACACGATGACTCGCACTCGCCAGTACACACGATAACATCTTGTTGATTTTCGTGCATGAGAATCGGAAGAACCCGAGATATTAAGTTGCTTTCAAGCACGTTTTCAATTGAAATGTCGTGAACCGCCGGGCCATGGCGTTCTTGGATGCAAAGAAACACCTTCATTTTTGAAAAATATCAACCAAATTTTCAAAAGTTCGGGTTTTAAAACTCCCTTAAAGGTAACTTTATTTGTGAAACAGAACAGAGGAGCGAAAGTTGACTGTTTATGGAAAACTCCACACGTGGTCCGGCGGTATATATCCATTGCGGATCCACAGCATCTGCAATGTCCGCAATTCGTTCCGTTCTGCATTCCGCTGGACCTCCTCCGCCCTTCGGATTTGCATTTTAAGCAACTCGATTTGTTCGTCGACTTCGCGCGCCTGCCTGCATGTCCGCTCGACTTGCTCCGCGAACGCGTCCAATCGCTGCCTGAAGGTCAATTCCGGACTGGTGCGTTGGGGTGCCCTCAATGGTCGCTCTTCCACTTCGGACTCGGACGACAACTCAGACATCGACGCAAAGTCGTAATCTACGTCGCTGTCCATTCCCGCACTTTGAAATCTGCCACAGCGACAAAAAGCAAACGTCTGCGTTCGGCGGCTTTTTTTTTCCGCGAGGGAAATTTTTTTGTTTCGCGGAATTTCTTGGTTACCTTGGCGCGTCACATTTCCGCGGGCCTATTTTTCCATCCATGAGAAGCGAGTTCTCGAGTTCGGAAGACGGTAGCGAACCGGAGGCTGTCAGGCGAAAGCTGGCCGAGTGTCACGACTTCCTGATTGACGATCCGACGGACGGGGGTATGAAATACCCAAGACCTCCACCAATCCTCGGTCGGCACTCGCGAGCCTTGATCCCTGCGTTCCTTGAAGCCGTGACGTCCATTTTACCAGGGGCCTCGAGCGATTTTTACATTTGCCGACTTGGCGCTGGCTGTTGTTCATGGACACCCCTCTCAGGCCCGTCACTGCCTCCGGAGTCAAGCGCACTCGAGCGCCTGTTTGCTCATCCCGCAACAAGTTCCCTTATTGAAGCGATTGACTCGGAATTTTCGTCGAAACTCGGGCGACTGATACCCTCAAGTTTTCAATTTCATCGACGGCCGGCAAACTCGCCTGCGTTTCCTCCAGACATTGATGAATTTTCGTCTGCGATTTCCCGGAAACTCAAATTTAAAACGGGCTCATGTTGTTTTTGTGGTCTTCACGGGGCATCGCCGAGCTGCGAGCGCTGTTGGTCCGCGGGCTTGTCCACCGTCGGAATACCTGTTGACCTCAATTTGCCCATAGTTATTTCGAATGGACGTGAGCCCAGGGCTGGTCACGAGTATGGATTGGCGCTCCGTTTCCATAGTTTAAGTTTACCCAAACTCGAACTCCGGCGACCAAAGGAGGATAGTACGATTATTTACGAATGTTTGGAGCTTCTGCTTTCCGACTACCGGATGTACCGTGCTGAAGCTTGTAATTCGACACTTCTCTTTTCCCACCTTCGGCTTTGCCCTGAAGTCGAGGCGCAGGTGGAACTTGGGCTTCCGCAGGTCTCCGCTCCGTGGCGGCGCGTAGCGGGACTAGGGTGCGTCTCAACCACCAAGTGTTCGGAATGCGAGTCATCAGCGGTCTTAACAACGGCGATGGTCACCCAGTGGTTCGAGGGCCCCTTATCGCCAGGCGATGTTTTGACATTTTACGGAAACAAGCTGCTAACGGCTCTCAAGAAATGGGCAGTGGACAAAAAAAGTCCGTTGACAGGGGCCGGGACAGTTCAAAAAAGATTTGAGCCTCTTGTGATGTTCGTGACTCACTTTATTTTCGTGGTTACGGACTGGCTCCAGGATTCTTCAAGATGGGATGTTTTGGTCAAGAATCACGATTTGCGATTTCTCATTCGAGTTTTTATCGAAAAATCAACGGAAGGCCTGTTATACTCGGAAGACCCGGAAATGTGGCTTGAAATTTTTGCCTGTCACCACGCTCTTTTCGACCGCTCACATTGGCCGGTGCCCCCTGGAAAAGAACCCCCAGACGTCACGAATGTTATCTCAAGGCTGAAAAAGCAACGCTTTGAAAACGACATTGTCATTCACACCAAGTTCCTCTGGGTATGGTTTCACGCACTTCGCCACAAACACGATTCACCAATACATAAAATATTTTAAACCAGACTAGTTTTTATTCATTTGAGGGTGTTTTAAGCGTTTGAAAAGTTGAGTCCCAAAAAATGGTAAAAAGTCCATAGTTAAATCGATTGTACTTGTGGTGTATGGCATGGAAATTTGCACCCATAAAAGGGTACGGAAGATTCCAGCCATAAACGTGAATCCCCATGGTCCACACACAAGTGCAAGCCGCAATGGCCACGGCAATTTCAAGCGGAGGCGTCACGATCAACGCCGCCATGATAAAGGGAACCCCTTGCAGAGTTCCATCGAAAGGCTCAAATGCGAAACCGGTGGCCGCAGACATATGCGCAGGCGTTTTGGCCTCGTGATGCACGTTGTGCCCACATGGCACAATAGTGTGAAGGCCAAGGTGTACAAGGTACACCAAAAACTCAAGTAACATGAAAAATCCAAGCGATTTTGATGCATAAGTCAAAGTTCCGCCGCAATCTTGAAACCCCGAACAAACAGCAATCGCTCCTTTGTAGTATAACCAGTGCGCGAAAGTTGGGATCAATGAGTACATGTGAAACGCATGGAAAGATAAATCCACATGCTCTTGGTATCTTTTGGAATCTAGACTAAAAATCAAAGGTCGGCTTTTTTCCATTGTCTGAGAGAACACGCGGACCAAAATTGTAAAGGAAATTTGAAGCCCGAACCAGTATGTCGCCCATAAGAAAACGAGTTGTAAAAACTCCATGTCCAAACTTGGTTTGACCTGGTTATACTCAATCTGGGTTTTTTATTATAAAATTAAAATATATAAAACCCCCCCACCCAAGTAAGTTAAGTTTATGGAAAGACGTTTTGGGACTCCGGGTATCAGGACTGAGGTTTTACTCTCGGTAATGTGTATCGCGCTATTCGCAGGTCTCGTGGCTGTCGTCATCTCGGCCAGCGTGCAAGAAAGCCGGCGTGGCGGCCCTCCTCGGAGCTTGATGGGTAATCCGACGAACGCGAGAGGGAAAGTGGGTGTGATCGGTATAGGCCGAGGCCTGGCCTTGAATGGCGAAACCCCGGCCGTTCTTGGTCTGGAGAGCGTTGGCTCCGCTGTTTCGGGGAGTTACGCTTGCGCAGACATCACGGTCGATGAGACCGGAAGGGTGATTGCCGCGACCGACGGTAACGCGGCTGGGGTTACCGAAGTGCGTACCGATGGAGGTTTAACCGGAGGTCCAATCACCTCCCGAGGAACCATTCGTCTGGCCGAGATACCTGGGGTCGCAGGAAGTTACACATCCGCGGACATCTCTGTCGATTCAAATGGACGGGTGGTGGCCGCGGCAAGCGGTCAGTCCGGAGGCACCGTGAACAGTATTTCAACAGACGGGACTTTAACCGGGGGCCCCATAACCGTTGCGGGGACCCTTGGACTAGCTGATGTTCCGGGACTTCAGCCTGGGTCGTATACAGCTGCGAATATTACGGTGGACTCCCGGGGTCGCGTGGTCGCGGCCTCTGATGGTCCTGCCGGCGGAACGGTGACCGGGGTTTTTACGGATGGAACCCTCACAGGCGGCCCAATAACATCCGTGGGGACACTTGGACTCGCGCCCGTGGGTGGTCTGGTTCAAGGGACCTACCTTAACGCGGACGTCACTATTGATGCTTTCGGACGAGTGATTGCCGCTGCGAACGGGGATTCCGGAACGGTGACGTTGGTAGCCACAGACGCCACTTTGGTCGGTGGGCCAATCACGAGCACTGGAACCATTGGTTTGGCGAACGTTCCAGGGGTCGAGGGTTCGTACACTTCCGCTGACATAACGGTCGACAACAAAGGACGGATTATCTTGGCTTCCAGTGGTACTCAAGGAGGTGGGGGGTCGGTCACGAGCGTCAGCACTGACGCCACTTTAATAGGGGGGCCAATCACCACGTCCGGAACACTTGGGCTGGCAACCATGCCCGGATTAACCCCTGGGAGCTTCCAAGGCGCCGATATAACCGTGGATGCTTTTGGGAGGATTGTCTCCGCGTCTAATGGAACATTCACAGGGACCGTAACTCAAGTCAGCACTGATGGGACCTTGGTCGGTGGGCCGATTACAACCTCTGGGTCGCTCGGACTCTCGACTGTTCCTGGGGTCCTGGGTTCATACACAAACGCGGCCCTTTCGGTCGACCAACACGGGCGGATCGTGGCTGCGGCGAGTGGCCCACCCCCACCGACCAGCGGGCTTCTTCGTTACCTGAGCACGACTTTGTCCCCGACTCCTACTGAAATTCCGAACACAGGAGCCGCTGTCGTGTCATTTTTCACACTACCACTGCCGGTTTTGGCCGTTGGAAGCGTAATCGAGGTTCAGCTTGTTTTGATTACAACAACAAACGTGTCTGGAGGCAACAATATTACTGGGGACATGCGCATCGGATCTGTATCTTTAACTCCGGCTATTTTGTTTAACGGAAATTTGACTTTGGCCAATGTCATAACCACAATCATTGTTACATCTTCGACCCAGGCTTCTGTTGTCACTGTGTACACCCTGACTTCAGGTGGCGCGGTAAGCTCGGTCTTCGCAGCCACCAACCAGGTTAACTACAACTTTAATAACGCAACCGGCTTGGACTGGACATCGATTCAAGCCATAAGTTTCACGGGAACCTGCAATACTACCGGAATTTCCAAAGTATTTATGAATTATAAAATCCTCACTGAGTAAAACGATTAACAAAAAAACAGTGCTCAAGGGGGATATAACGTCAATTAATATTTCAAAGCCTTGGTCCCGGACCATGAATGTTGCTGAAATTGTGTTGTATCTTATCTCAGGGTTGATTTTGATTGCCTCAATCGTGCTTGTAATTTTGATTTCAAGACTTAATGGTTACCTTGAGTCCGGGGAATCCTCTGGAACTTTGGGAGAAACTGGTTCGCAAGCCCAAGGAACCGAAAATCAGTTCACCACCGGGACAGTGGCTTTTATGAACCCCCCAATATTAGACGAGTCCTTTATCGAGAGGCCTTCCATTTTTGGGGATAATGTCGCTCTTGAATTCAAGGGCGCCACTGATCTCGTGAGCTCGATTTACGAGTTTAGCATTGAGCAGCTTGAGGCTGGCAAGACGGGTTTCACCGTGAGGGCGAGCCTCAAGGAAAAGCCTGTATCGGTGGTGACCGAGGTGACCCCGGAGCTCCCGTCTGACTCTGTGGACATCCCTGTGTTCATTATGGACGGACTCCCTGGATATATTGATCGCAGTCAGTCAGGTTTCCAGGTGGCTCTGAGAGATGAGGCTTCGCCCGAATTCGAGGTACTTGGAGTGTCACCGAAAATTCAGGGGGTCCCAAAAATTGCGCAGGACCGTCGGAGGATCTGGATTTTAAGCAGGGTTGGGCAGAATCATCTTCGACTTTCGTATTGGAATTACGAGGATCAGGAATTCAACGACAGACAGACGGCGATTGTGCTTACGGGGGTAAAGGAGGTATTTCAAGTTGCGGTCACGCCACAGAAGAAAAATGGAACGGCGAACCCTTTCACAATCACCACTTTCGACCCGACTAGCGTTCAGTCGGGTGGAGGTTTGATCGTAACTGCGTTCACAAAAGACGGGAACACGGAAATCGGCAGACAAACACTGCCAGTTGGCGGTACTTTGTTCCGCCAGACTTTTTTGAATTTCGTGGTCGCCGTGAGCAAGGTCATCTATGTCGAGGATATCCAGTCCATGTTTTTTATCGCTCTGGACTCCAACCGAAGGATTCTCTTGTTCAAGAGCATAACTTTGAACCCTCCAGTATTCGCATCAGCAATTGTTTTGACGACCCTTCAAATAACCCTGCGACCGATATCGGTCTTTCTTACTTATTTCAACGATTGCCTACAGATCACGACGCTTAACAGAGTATCTGAATCCCCGTTGAAAAACCGTGCCATGTATTTTTGTGTTAAAGGGACAAGACTTATCCGAGCTAGAATTATCGGGAACTTCAGGGATGACGACGTTGGACTTAAGGCACCCCCACTGGTGTTTCCTTATTTGATTAACAAGAGCACAAAGGTTCCAGCCATTTTAACCGCGGGTCGCCTTGAACCCGAAAGCAAGGACAAGGTCCTTTGTTTCGTGGCGAGCGACGCGGAAGGTGGCCCTTTTTATCCCCCGGTGGTAGTTGATAGCGTGGCGGAAGGGTTTTCAGTTGACCGCGTAAACTCGGTATCAGACTCGACGTTGACTTATGTATTCTTTTCAATGACTAACCGCGTACAGAGAGTCACCGTGGCACTCCCGCCCCTTGGTCGCCTCGAATCAAGGTATGTTATTTCAAATAAATGAACATTGGACTGAAAAAACAAAAATGTACTTGATATTCGTCATTGCATTTTTGATCATTGCGGTCGTTGGGGTTACCGTTGCATGTGCGTTTTTTGGGGTCATACTGGAATTTAGGTCCAAAAAGCGGACCCGACGTCAAGAGGCGACGACAAAGCAGTCGAATTCGTTTCAGACCGGGGGCGTCACGCTGACGTTCCCTCCATCGGCCGTTGACGTCTCGGTAAGTTTTAATCCGGTTATGGAGAAGACGCCAGTGGTAAGACAGGGCAGCAGCGGAAACGACCTTGCCAATGTCTACGGGTATTCTTTGAACTTCACATCAGTAAGAGAGACAGGCTTCACCGCCCAGATTGAAGGTGATGCTCTTGGGACCTCTGTTGAGATAACCAAGTACGATTTTAAAGTTAGTGCGCATAATCCAAGTAACTCAATAGTTCTAAATGGGTTGCCAGTAATCGTATGCCTATCTGCAACCGGGGAGTTCCGCTTGGAGAGACGGGGCTTGGAAACTGTTAGTTTTTCGAGATTCGGGGGGCTTCACGGCGTCACCTCTCACCCTTGCATTTCTAGATTAAATGAAACAAGCGCGCTCCTTATCTTCGAGATCGACAAGCGTCTGTTTTTCCGGATCCTGGAGGAAGTGGGTGGAGCCTTGGTTTCAAGCAGGCCCGATGGACCAGTGACAGCAGTTGGGGATCTTCTTGACGGTCCTGAGGTGGCCACTTTCGAGGTCCTGGTCCCTCTCAATGGGAACCCGATTGTGGTTTTCTCGGCGGCCGGAGGGGTCTCGGTCTGTACGGCCGACGGGTCGGTCGGGGTTTGGACCTCAAGTATCTCACAGCAACTTCAGCCCGCTTCCATTATAACCAAGGTCTCCAGGGTTGGTTCCATACACAGCCTGAACTCAGGTCTTGGGTTGTGCTGGGTCGGGTCAACAACCGATTCCCGGATCGTTCTCTTTCGCGTGGACGCGGAAGTGAAACAGTTTAAACATCAGGTTGAGATATCTCGGGACACACCCAACTGCCAAGGGTTTGGATCTACTATTATCAATGGAAGTTTATTTGTCACCTTTGTGCGAGACGGGAAGGCCAATATTCGGCGGTCAAAAGGCCAGGATTGCGCCGAGATGGATTCCGAAATTGAGATCTTCAAGTCAACAGATGGGCTTATGAGCCCGCAAATTTTTGTGTTTACTTTTAAACCGGTGGAATCTATTGCGGTCCCTGCTGTCTTGTTTGGCCTTCGGTCCTCGGTTTCGTCAGCATTTGAGTTGCGATGCGCCATTGCTCTTGACAGTCAAGGACTAACCTGGCGACCCCCGGTCTTGGTTGCTCGCCTCGGCATCGACGAAGAAATTGATAGAATTTCTGGTGTTGATTTTGGCGAAACAACCTTTATGAATGTGCGAGTAGTTGGCCCATCCCATACACGCGTGATTTCTTTACCCGCATTTGGGCAGATTAACGCCACGTGGTCGGCGGAAACTCAAGCGTGACAAGGTCTGGACCCAAAGAATTTGCTTATATTTTTTATAAGCGAATATTTTATAAAAAGAAAAGAACTCACAGTTGTTACACCTGGACCATGGATCCCAAAATGCGAAAACTTGGATGGGCTAATCTCGGAGCCGCTGTTCTGCATGCCGGAATTGCCGGGGCTTCATTGATCTGGTTCTTAACATCTTCGGATAAGAACCCAGATCCAATTAATAACGCATTATACGCCATCAACAGTGAAGTTGAAACCTCGAGCTCCGGGGAGATGGGGGTTCAAGCAAAACTCATTCAGGTCACCAGTAGCTCTGGAAACTTAATCATCAGCTTGATTGTGGCCTTCACTGTTTTCACGGCTGCCATACACTTAATTTACTTTTTTGCCAAAAATTTTTACTCTAAAATGATCGCCGATCAAAACAACTGGGTGCGATGGCTTGAATACGCGATTTCAGCGACCATCATGCTCGTAATCATCGCAATATCATCTGGGGTAAAGGACTTTGACGTTATTCTACTATTTATTTTCGCATCCGTTTCAATTATGCTTTTAGGTGACACTGTGGAAAAATCGATTAACAAGGGGTCCAAAGGGGCAATTTCAGCAACTGTGTCCGCTTGGCTAATGCTAGCAGGGGTGTTCACCGTACTTCTGCGTTCTTTTGGGTCCACTGTCGCCTCGGCTGACGGGCGCGTACCGGGCTTTGTAATAGGAATAGTAGTCATTACTCTGATGTTTTTCTCCTCCTTTGGCGGCGTCCAAATAGCCCAAATGTCTCATTTCTTTGAAAAAAGAGGTGGTTATTCCTCTGTGGAGTTAACTTACATTGTTTTAAGCTTCATTAGTAAGGCGTTATTGGCTCTATTAGTTGTGTCTGGTCTTGCGGCTCGATCTTCAAGTCAGGCGACAAGTCAGGCGACTTAGTAATCACGTTATCCACGTTAAATTAGCATTCTTAGTTTTTCTAGATTATTTTAGGTGTCACAAATATAAAAATACGTAATATTTGAACTCATGAGTTCGCCTGAAAGTTTTGTTAAGATACATGCGGGCCCCTCAGAAAAAGATCCAGATGAATCCTTATTCACGTTACTTTCCTCAGTGATCTCAATCGGAATTTTCTTGTACACTATGATGCGTCCAAAATCTTTGAAACTTCAACTAGAGGCATTAAAAAACATCCAATTTATGGATGGGCCAATGACACCTAAAATTATGACTTGTGTTCTCCAGGCGTCCGGGGGTATGATCCCTGCATCAGTAGTTGCCACAGGTCGGGTTGCTGTCGCCCGTTGGATCGAGGTAAATTTAAATATCAAGCAACGCACGTGGTTTGGAAATTTAACACGTCTTTTGATAATATTATCTTTTATTGCAAATGAAATTTTTGGATTAGAGGACCACAAAGTATACTCCCATATAGCCCATATAATTGCGCTTCTGGGCCTCGGAAAAGGCGCTCGGAAAGCGATTCAGTCCGTAGCCCCTCCTGCGCTACGCGGAGTCCCAAAAGGTCTACGCACTCGCGGAGATTGGGTTAAAGCTTTTCCCAACATTCTTGAAATAGTGCTGACTGACCCAGCGACGGGGAGGCGTCGTAAAACTGTTGAAAGTTACCGCATTGCAAAAAGCGGGAGCGCGGGGTCGGTTTTAGTGGGATTAAAACCCTCGGTAAGCTAGCTATTTAATCTTGCTTGGTCTCGATTTTTTGTTGTTCTTCTACTTTGGGGGTTTCCAAATCTAAGCGCGACTATTTGGGCACGGAAACGATTGGAGTTAGTTGAGGATTGGCTTGGTCGGTAACTCCTTTCTTCCGATTCGCGTTCGAGGATGTGTTTCAAGCATTAAAGGCCGGACGTTTGGGCATGGTGACCACTTCAGGTACTCGAAGATTTTCTCGAGCATCGACTGCTGACTTTCAATTCTTGTTCGGGGGTTCGTGACAGGGATGAAAGGAAGAACGTGATCGAACTTCAGAAAAGTACACAGGCTTAAGGTAATAAAACTCATTGTGAAAAACGTCGACGTTGGCTTCTCCTTCAGTTTCTCAAAGGGTTCTTGTATAGCGGCAAAAACTACGTAGAGGGCCTCCTCTTGGGACGGAGAAAGCGAGGGAGGCCTGCACCCCTTGAGTCTAATGTAAATCTGGGTCGCGTAGTCCCTGAAGTTCTCGAGACCCATCTCGATAAGAGTACTGGTAATAAGCGTGAACGATAACTGAGACGCACGCTCGCACATTCCGTTTTTAGCGAGTCTAGCGCTGATGTCAAGAAGAACGCTCCTCGGAACCACACTCTTTTGTTGCGCGAGCCTTTGTTTCAAAAAATCCTTGAGCTTAATCAGCCTCTTGTGAGCGATGAGTGAAGGTCTTCGGTCGAGGTTGTAGTAAGTAATCGACATCGACATGCTTCCGGGGTCCGGGCAGTCTTGTTTAGCACCACACATCGGACAAAGCAGCTGGTTCTGCGCAACATGCATCGCCAGTCCAGCGTGGCAATGGCCACAACGATCGAACTCAAAAGAAGAGTGCATAACCCTCGGTTCGCTCTGGATACCCAGGATGGAGGCCGGTGCCGACGGAAGTAAGGCCCGAAGCTCAACGTTGCAGTACTGGTCCTTCTGCCCTCGACCAAGCGTTTTAATCACGGATAAACGGAGCTTGCGTACTTGCCGTTCCAAGTTCTTGGTGGCAATCAACCTCTCTCGTTCTAGGGCCTTCTCCTGCATCTTATGAATAACTCCGCGGCATGATGGGGCCCTACGCCCCTTGAAAACACGGGCCAATGAGGCCTGGTGTCGGGAATTGATCTCTTGTTCCAGATAAACCCAGAGCTCCTTTCTCTTTTCGGGCAGCGCGTCAATCAGTCTTTGCTCCCTTGACTTTCGGAGTACTTTGCTCGTCGATTCGCCCGACACCAACACTTGAGTACATACTCCCGGTAGTAGGATGTCCCTCAAACTCCGGCCAACCCGGAGTTTGGTCTCCCGGTTTTCGCAAGGAGCATCAAAACACAAGGCTTCATGCAGGTCCTGATCTTGCTTTATCGTTGGGTACTCTGGGACCCTTCCCTCTCTCTTTTTATGAATTGCCCATCCTTTGGCCCTTTTGGTGGGTGGTCCGGGATTTCGAAACTCGAAGTTTGCGCCAAGATGAGTGGGCAAAGTGAGATTTTCTGGGCAAGACATCCGCAAGAGTGCAACGAAGTGATCGAGAAAAGACTAACGGCTTTGATGTCGACCGTGCAGCTTCTGGTTTACTTCTATTCCTTATTCAAGTTAACACAGACGCTTTTTGGGCTTGTTCTTCAATGGATCGTCTGTAAATTTCTGTTTAAACAAAAGCTTCTCGCGTTTGGCCAGAATAAGGTCACTTAAAGGGGATCCCAAAATTCGGCGTTGAAATTCGGCAAATTCTTGCTGGTCCGCAGGAAGCGACTTATACTACATCGCATTCGGAGAACATCGGTAAATCCTGGTAATCCTTAGAGGACAAAGAAAAAACAAACAAAAGGGACCTAAAGTCAAACCCCCACCAGAAGCTATTTCCTCGATGCCGCCTCGAAAGCCGAAACTCACTGTTTCAGTCAAAAGTGACAATTCCAAAGACCAGGAGACCCTCACCCGCGTTTTAAATGACTCTTGTGATGGATCCACAACCTCGGAGGCATCAGATTCGAACGAAGTAGTCGAGGATCGTATCGATGAGGACGATGTGGAGGAGGAAGAGGAGGAGTCTATCCAGATTGTGCCACCTGTCCGTCGATCACAGAAGACGTCCAGAGGCGAAAAGAAGAAGCGACGGTATTATTCACCGGAGCCCAATCAAACCGAACACAAACGCAAGGTTGTCGTGAAACGACGAGCGAGCGAGCGCCTGGATTTCGCTCCATCGAACAAGGACGACGCCAGTAACCTTGGTCTGGACACCGTCAGCGTCGGAGCTTTCCTGAATCTCCCTCCCTCGCACATCGACGGAATGCTCCTTAACAAGATCTATGAAATAAGGCGCGGGGATCATTTGTGTCTTCGATGCGGGAGTCCCGGACACACCGCTGAGCAATGTCGATCATGGAAAACTCAGCCCTGCCAAACTGAGCTGAACTCCGGACATTGTCCATTCAGGAAAACAAGCTGCCATCACGCGCACGGCAATGAACCTCTCAGGAGGAGTTCGGAAGTTATATGTGCAAAGGTCCAGTACACGAAAGCCTCTGGTTCCACCGTCGCGGTCGTGCTGGGGTGCCAGAGCCGTGACCATGCAATTCACGGGTGTCCTCACACTCACTGCACCAGTTGCGGCTCAAATCACATCAAGGAAGTTTGTCCAGTTGAGCACGCGCGTAAGCACCCACCAAACCCTCGATGGATCGATCGCTCGGTGATCCCACGTGGAACTTACCGCTGGAGGGGGCGTGGCATGAGAGGATGGAGAGGGGGATTCAGAGGCAGGCGAGGGTTCAATTCCTATAATTCCGCACCCCAGGGGGTCAACCGCCGTCATACATACGACCCGGAGGTTCCGGCCTTCACCCCCGCCAACTCTATTAACAACCAAGAAAGTTTTAGTCGCGAATGTGACGAGTACAACCCGGAGAGCCCGAGCTACACGTCTCCAATAGCTCCCCGATCCCCTCGTTATTCCACGAGAAGCCCAGAGTATGTCCCGACTATCTCTCCTGAGCCCGAGCGATTCAGGAGAGGGCCAGAATCCGGAGCTTCTTCATAAATAAAAGGACCAAGGGGTGGGGGGTGTAAAAAAAGCATACGCGAAATAACAAAATGCCAAAGAGCCATGAATCAATTAATGAAGATTTTGGTCTTTTATCAAGTATTCAACGGGACCTCCTAAACGAAATCCAGGGGTCCAAACAGCCGAAAATTACTCACGAAACTCTTAAAAAGCCGTCCCATATCGTGCAAAACACAACTTTATTAACTGAAGAAGTGAAAAACATTATCCTTCTGTTCCCAGACCCGTTTGCGTTGGCGGTTATTTCTTGGACCAAACATATGAAGTTTGTCGTAAACACGCACTTTCAGGAAATGAGGGTAATAGAGGTGCAGGATTTAAGACTACCTGATCACCATTCTGACACGCAAGAGATGATACAAGTTCTGAAACAAGCCATGCCGTTCCTAAAGAATCAAGACCCGCAAAACGTCCAAGGGACACGACAAGTCATGCGCCAGGTATTCGACAAAATTGATTCGGTTATGTCTGATATAGGGACTCGGATTTGTCAGTTGCTTGTAAACCCGGGCGCAACCTCGCCTGAGAGAGACTATATCTTGAAGGAGAGTCAGACCCTGCTTGCGCGGGTGGCGCCTGACTTGGAGGTCCCCTGCGAAAGCCTGAGGGATTGTCTTCTTACACTTTCCGACGGCGATGTTTTCAAGGAAAGAGCGGTTTATCTCTTGCGCATGCTTGCGCAATGCCCACTGGACCCCGAAAATGAGCGAAAACTCCAAGATATAACTTCTCTGCTTCATTCAGCTGAAGAACGGTGTTTTCCCTCGGCGGTGATGGCCGACCGCATTTTTAAGTCCTTAGAGGTGGACTGCTCGGAGAAGGTGGTTTGTCTGTTGCTTGCATTGTCGATTGGCAGGCCAAAGTTAAAGGGAATTACTTTAAGTTGATCTCACCCAGGATTCGGGAAAGATCGGTGAGCGGCTTGTCATCGAAATCGTTTATCTCCCTTGCGAATGAAATGCAAAAACTCCGAAAAGACCGGAGTAAGATAGGTTCCATGGTCATGCTTGATTTCGAGCTTTTGTTGAACCCTTCGATCAATCTTGACAAGAGACTGCGTTCTTTCCATCTATCCCAGACCCTCATCACAAATGGGTGAAAATTCTGCAACTTATTGTGTGCATTTGTAAGCTTTGATCCATACTTTAACTCAAAAGAATGGAGACCTGACCTTCCCTGACTTGCGATCCCGGAAAGTGAATTTTTCCAATCTACAGGAAGGCAATTCCAGACATTGGCATGGACCGGACCGACCGGAAGCCCCTTTTCCTCGAAAAGTGGGACGAGTTGCTCCCCGATGGTGGCCTGGGTCGCTGAAAACATAAAACAGAGAATGAGCTTGTCAGTGGCGAATGTGAACGGAGATTTAGCAAAATTTGCCATATCTCTGTCCAATGGACATTCTTCGGTTTCGGAGGATATAATCTCCCGGAACTCCATTGCACGAGGTAAAAACGCAAGCCCTCCTTTTTTGTAGGATGCACACACCCTCAGTTTGACATCCCCCGGCGTCCTACTTTCGAGAATAAACTGGATGTGATGCCCACCATTGGAGGCGCCGCTACGCTGGATATTCGAACACATGAGATAACCAGAACTCCCAGAACCAGTAATACAAGCAAGGCCCAATTCTTTTCCACGTGCCATCAAGTTCTCGAAGCCAAGAGGGCCGAGTAGCCACAGGAGGACGTGTGCCTTTGCGTGGGGTTTTGTGAGCATGTTATCCCGGAGACTTTGTTCGGCTAAAATGTCCCTTCGGATGTCCTTGGGCACATTCGCCCATAACATTCTCACGAACATACTGGAGTCAAGTGGGGTCTCAGACTTAAAGGGTTTACCGAAAGTCACCGGTAAAGTTACCATGGCGTCATTGAGCTTTATGATCGCACCTGATAAATCCGATGACCCCTCTGACACCAACTCCACCAGCGCGAGGTTGTTACTCTGGTCGCGATAAAAAATATAGAATTTGTCGTTAATCTTTAAACTGGAGTTTTCCTGACCTTCTTCTGTTTCGATGCGCTTGGAATCGTCCATAAGAGTAAGATCCCCTGTATCCGTACCAGTGATCGAGGTTCCAGCGGGTAGGGGAAGCCAGAGACCTCCGCCCTGACGGTCAATGATCTCTTTTAAATTCCGACTATGGGCCAAGACCGGCCCTTCTTTGGGAATGCTTGTCATGTCCATTGTTTGTATTTTTGTTTCGACTAAAACCAAAAAAAAGAGTTCGAGTTCAGTTTTTATTTTTTTGTAAAATTATATCAACCGACAGTGCGTCCGCTCACATCGAACTTTCAGGCGGGCTGACCGAAAGAGGATTTGACGCTCGCGCGTTGGCGGAAAATCAACACAAGGAAAACCAAGAGAACGGCAAGACCCACAATGATAACAGATAAGGCACCCACAAAGGCCCCAACATTATCCTGAATCCAAATAGCGTCCACGTTCGCCTGTGTCCCCGCACTGCCATCAGACTGGGGGAGCTCCGAGGCCAGTTTCTCGCCGCAAACTTGCGCGAAATCCACGTTGTTGACGGTAATATTTCCGGTATTTTTGACAAAGGAGATAACTTGCTGGCAGAATGTGAGTGTTATTGGACCGCAGTTTTGCCTGTCCGTGGTCATCCTGTCGTCAAAAACCTGGGAGTTTTGGTCTGCGTTACCGATTGTGCAAGGTTGCGCCCAGCAGACCGGCGGTGGAATGACTTTACACTCTGGACACCCTTCAATAGCCTCGAAAACGGAGAAAAGGCGGCGGAAGATCTCTGTTGTCTCGAAGCGCATGCAAAGGCACTGGGGGTCGCCGGGGTGACTTTCGCAGAAATCGGGGGCCGAGGCGACCAGGCATCTTGAAGTCGTGGCTACCTTTCCAGGGTCCCTCCGACACCAGGTTGAGCAGTTCTCGTCGGAGGTCAGCCTGGCGAGTCCCGAGCGTGTGGCACCAGAGCAGTAATCCTGAATCCCGCTCTGAGAGGACCCTTGGGACCCGAAGTAACCACTGCACCCCTCTCCCCACCCGCACCGCGACAGACCACAGACTGTGGAGTCGACGCGGAAGTCGATGCGGACAAGCTCCCAGACTCCCACGGATGACGCAACGTCGTCTGAGACAGCGAGCACGAAATCGCGGTATATCAGGGTAGCGAGGGGGCCCGTCACCGGGGGGTCCAGGAGAAAGATCCATTTCCACCCGGGTCCGGTGGAGATCGCGCGACCCGACCCCACGGGTCGGATTTCCTTGGTGGTCGGGCGGACGAGGAACAAGCGATCCGACCTAGCGACCCCTGCAAGGCCCCACACCCTCAAGTCCCCGTCGGCCGCCGAGAGAACAATCCTCGAACTTTCCCCCGCCCGTGCGAAGTCCGGACAGCCGAGTCCGATCACGGGGGCGTTGGAGGCCGGCGAGAACACGTTTGGTACCGCGGTCTCCCTCACTTGAACGAGGTTTTCGCAGCAGGCCCTTAACTCGGCGGCGCTCTCTGCCGGCGGATCCAACGGGTCAACGTTGCAAGGGTTAACCGGAAACGTCGCAAACACGCCGTCGCCACCCCCGGTGAAGTTCCGTATCCCCTCCTGCTGGGCCTCCTCAAGTATTAGACAGTCCACCCACGAGAGCACGGTTCGCGCGTCTGTGGCCGGGACTAAGGAAAAGTCCTCCGTGGAAACGCAAAGTCCGGTGATGGTGTCTTGAATACGGAAGCGCTGGTCCAGACTCCAGTCCATACCCTGGATCTCCTGCGCGATCCGGAACCTTTGGTAGCTCTCGGGACCTTCGGGGGCCTCGAAGCCCTGACACGTCGTGGACGCGAAGTTTTGGTCGCATGAGCTCAATGTCAGACCAACTGGGACCGGGCTCGAGGGGTCGAAGTTCGCGGGGGTCACTGGCGTTTTTCCAAACGACAGGCTGTATCGCTTCCTTGAAAAGTCGTCCGGTTCAAAAAAGACCTCGCTGGTCTCCGGGTCATAAAACAAGACGAAAGCGCGCGTTGGCTGTCTACCGGAGTCAAAAAATGTCACCGGGGCGAGCCGGAGGCCGGTGCGCGACGGGTTTAGGGTCAAAGCGAGGCCGGAGTCCAAGGGCCGCAGCGAGAACCGCAGGACCCCGGGCGGAAGTGGGGCAAGGAAGGTCTCCTGGAGGCCAAAGAAGCTTGCGTCCGCTTTGAGAACGCGCGAGGCCGAGATCTGACCGAGACCCGCCCAGTCTGCCCGCGCGAAGTGAGGGCTCTCGACGGATCCACACGGGTCAACGAGGATTCGAGCCACCGCAGGGTCCGGCTCCCCCATCGCGCACACGTTCCAGGCGTCGTCCCCGTCGAACAGACTCGACGTCCACCCGAACCCGGTTTCCCCGGCCCGAAGTTCATCGTTTGGAGCCTTTTCAACCCTGGAGGCCCAGTCAAGGAACTTGCGTGAATTGAGGTCCTGGATAACGAACCCAGAGCGGGACTGGGCCCGCAGGAAGGCGACGGACGCCGCCTTGGTCACGTCGCGTGTGAGGGACAAGGAGTTGGAACGGATGTACCACCAAATTCGTGACGAGTAGTCCCAGGTTCGCAAATGCGAGTCTGAAGTTAGAAACCAAATTGAGGTTTGGTCCATCCACCCGCTAGAGGAAAACTTGTCATTCACACCGCTCACGTTCCCAAACGGCAGAGGAACCACAAGATTTGGGTTGCTGCCCTCCGATAATTTAATCCAAGTCAGGGGGAATGAAACCCCGCGTCTCGTAGAATCGAAAGATAAAGAATTTAGAAATTGGTTCGTTTGAAACCCGGATATTTGCAATGCACCGCTTGGCACCGACATCCAACGTTTATATTTATAAAGATGACTGAAAGCGTAACGAGTGTTTGTTTTTATTTTTTGTTCAACGTACGCCATATTTAAAAAAGGCTCCATCCTCGAGATCCCTGATCTCTTGTTCCGTTGGCTTGCAATTTCCATCAAGAGAAAGACGCGCCACAAGTTCTAGTCTCTCGCGTTGCTGCGCAAACTGGAACTCCCGTGTTTCTGCGGCCTTGGCGACCACTCGTGGAATCTGACCCTGCCGCATGCCGGTTTTCACTGGCCTCCAAGCAACCAAAGTCTTGCACTGTAGCGTGCAGCAGGACGCAAAAAGGGATTCTAAGTCAGCGGAGCACAACAGCGCAAGGTCGGAGATGCCGTCCATCACGTCAGAGCACGTTTGGAAGGGCGAAGAGGGCAGAGCTCGGGGCCAATTCTCATTGAGGACGCCCAGGACGGCCCCGGGTTCAGCGGCATCCACGTTGTTTATAATAGTGCCAATAACGGCCGCCCCTCCCTCATTCAAAGGGGAGACTACCCCCTGTACCCCGCCCAGCAGGTTTGCCACGGTAGCGAAAACGTCAGTATGAAACCCACACACTCCACGATCAAAGATGTGTCGATTCCCAATAAACTCATCAAAAAACGATCGGAGCCTCCGGAAATCGCCGTCCGCGCGTTCAACGAGCTCGGGGTCTGGGTCGCTTCCAGCCCAGCGAATCCAGGCTAACGTCAGGTCTTCGCGCGTGGCGGCGTGGAAAAAAACGCGCCTAAAACAATCAGGGAGATCCAGCAAACCACGGGATCGCATGGTACGCATGAGATCATTGGCGCCGTTGTCCATCACCATGCACAACCGGTTATGTTGCCTGGCCCTGGGGACCATGCTCGCTTGAATGTAGTCAACCACCGCAACGGCTACCTCCTTTGAAAAAGCCTCGCAATCTCGGATAATCACAACTTTACCACAAGGAGGGACGAGCTCTCGAGACAGCGCCACGTACACGCGTTCGGGTTCAAAGGGGAGGTCGCAGGCATCCACCACCGATACGGACAAGCCCGACTTCCGCGCCGCAGAAATCAAGGTTGTGGACTTACCGACCCCCGGGGGGCCAGACACCAAAATCGCGCGCGTGGTTCTGGAAAGGTCAGCCTCCGCCATAAACCCGAAAATCGCGGACACGGCGGCCGAGTTCCCGAAAATATCACCTTTGCCCGTGGCTGTACAAGAAACAACATTTACTGGCGGTAGGAGCGGGGCCGATGTGCGTAGAGGCGCAACCTGCACCGCCAAGCGTGGTTTCTTCGACTCAGGATGTGGTACGGTGGGAACAGGCGCGGCTCTTACTGGTGATTTCCTGGACTCCGGATGCGGTAAGATGGGCGCAGGTGGAAGTTGGAAAAAGTATCTTCCCGAACTCTCAATTCCCTTGGGCGTGAACGCGAGGAAAAGCGGGATCTGGCTTCGCTGAAGGAAAGAGGGCCAAAAACGCCCATCGGCGTTAACGTACCTTGGGTCCCTCGCGCCAGAGAAACCTTGAAGCATCGATACACCGGGAGCCTGGTGGTTGGGAAATGGAGGGTTTTTGGCGATTTATTGACGAACGGAGGATTTTTGACCGGAGAGGAGGAATTACTTTTTTTTACAGTAGACAAAAAAAACCTCGCGTCGCATTTCCCAAAAAAACGACTACCGCAAGTCAATGGCTTCTCCCGATCTCGGGGGTTCCCAAGACGCGGAACACGTTGCCGAATGCAAGCGACGGAAGCAGATGACGATGAAGGCCGCGCAAGTGAGCACACCCACGCCCAAAAGACGACACATTCAAAAGCAGGACGAAAGTGCCGCGGTCCTTTTTTGCTTGAATAAGGCCGAGTCCTTTCTATCACCGGGGAAAGATTCGGAGTTCAGTGGCTGCCAACCAAGCGGTCGATTTCAAAGTCTGGCGGAACATTCATATTTCCAGTTGGCGCTGCGTCCATTGGTTTGTGAACCCGAGCAACTTGCACCGGTTGCAGAATTATCCGCACCGATGGTAATCCCTGCTTTGCCGTTTCGTATCGACGCGCGCGGAACAACGTTGAGCCTTTCGGGTTTATCTTCATTTTGCAGCCTAAAGGAGGAAAAGGGTCACGTTTGTCTGCATGGAATCACCTGCTCACGTCCATGCGCTCATGTTCCAAAGTCATAACGGAGGAAAGGGGGGGGGGGCGCGGCGCCTTTTTTTCATGCTTCTTTTCGTTGTTTTTTGCGATTCAAGATCGCAAAAGCAACCCCAGCCACTATCGCTGTCGTTGATACCGCAACCGCTATTGACACGAGAATTACCGGCAAACGCGAGCTAAGTTCTACGTTATCTTCAGTTCCAGTTGCCGATTTCCAGTTCCCATCGTCGATAAAAAAATTATTGGGGTTTGATTTATGGAAACTTGAATTTTGGGGGCGTGGCGCGCGTAAGTGACTGAGAGTCATTTTGCTTTTTTTTGTTCTTTTTGTATACTGCGAAAAAAACAAAAATAACCTAGTTTAAAAACTAAAAAGTTATAATTATTGTTTGGTTTCCGCACTCTTTCTTTCCGACTCTCACAAAAGGCCAAAGAAACGTAAACATGACAGATCAATCTTTTCTTGAAATTGCATCTGAAAACTCAACGGGGCAAGGGGAAGAGGCAGTGCCAACGCAGAGCCAAACTGAGGAAAGTGGAAACTTAGCATTTCTTGGCACGTTATCGGTGACATCCATGACACTCCGAAGAGATTGGCAGGTGTTTCTCGCGTTAGGAAAGGGGGAACGTCTGTTCGAGTTGTTGGCTGATAGTCAAACTTTACAACCGATGCATTTTCAGGTGGAAACGACGCCAATTAAACGTTTGACAATGATGACCCCGGCTGCGTTACACGTCGCCCGCGCCATTTCTGGTAATCAATCACCAACTCCAGAGGAGATCCAGGTTTGTGGCGGGGCGTTGGTTTTTCCAGGGCGATGGGCTCTGATAGTTGGGGCCGATTATCAGTTTTGGAAGAAGACACTGAAAACAAGTTTTGCCACGGTTAACTTCGACTCTGCGAATTTAGGCAAAGACGGATCATTGACGCCAGAAACATCCGAATTACTGAAACAGGCACTTCTCGGGATGCGTCGTGATGTTTCATGGTTACAGGCGTCATCAAAAGCACACGCCTTGGCGTTCGTGATGGCCATTGTGGCACTT
>JACCDK011138967.1_pt1 | contig 26102 bp, 23 predicted proteins | sample 7445871 | NCBI WGS metagenome assembly JACCDK01 (sample SAMN15323436, study PRJNA562643) | freshwater metagenome | isolation source: river surface water | place: USA:Blue River Watershed | collected 2017-08-15 | reverse complement strand
GGCATAGGCCGCAACAGACAGGCCCAGAGCGCAGGCCAACGAGAGCAGAGAACGAGGCATCGTGGTCATGTGTGAATCCAGTTGGTTAAAGTAACTGAGGCGACTGTAGTGGGCCTTTATGACAATAACGTGACATATTGCCGACAGACTGCAGGGCCGATGCTGGAGGTTTGACACCAGGCTGATGACATCCACGACATGCTCGGCAGCCCGCCGGCGGCCTCAGCTTTCCAGGACATAGCGTCCAGGCGCACGACCTTGGGATGCAGGGCCAACGACGACTTTTCCCCGCTGGCTGGCCTGGCGCAGCGGTCCAGCCTGCCGTTCCAGCCATTGCGCCCAAGCGGGCCACCACGACCCTGGGTGGATGGCAACTTCCTGCGCCCAGCTGTCCGGGTCCCGGTATTTGGCCCCTTGCTTGCGGCGAGACAACTGGTAATGCCGCGGGGTGCTGCCCCCGGGTGGGTTCACCACGCCCACATTGTGTCCCCCGCTGGTGAGACAAAACGTGAGCTCGGTGGACGTGAACAGCTGCAGCTTGTACACCGATCGCCAGGGCGAGACGGTGTCGCGCTGTGTGCCCAGGCAGAACACTGGCAGACGCACATCCCGCAACACCACGGGCCGTCCCTCGACGAGATAACGCCCCTCGGCCAGATCGTTGTGCCGATACAGGCTGTGCAGGTAGTGGCTGTGTTGCCGGTAGGGCATGCGGGTGGCATCAGCATTCCAGGCCATCAGGTCGGTCACGGGCTCGCGCTGTCCCAGCCAGTAATCGCGCACGATGCGAGAAAACACCAAGTCGCGTTGATGCAGCCAGGTGAAGGCGCCGGCCATTTGCTTGCCATCCAGAAACCCCTGGTCCGACATCACCCCATCGAGAAAGGTCAATTGGCTGTCGTCAATGAACAAGGCGAGTTCGCCCGGTTCGGTGAAGTCCACCTGCGAGGCCAGCAGGCTCAGGGATTTCAGCCGTGTGTCATCGTCACGCGCCATCAGGGCCGCCGCAATGGACAACAAGGTCCCACCCAGGCAATAACCCACCCCTTGTATCTTCTGCCTGGGTACCCTCTCGCTCACCACGCGAATGGCCTCCATCACCCCGTGGTTGAGGTAGTCGTCCATGCCCAAGGCCCAATCCTTGGCCTGTGGGTTGCGCCATGACACCATGAACACCGTGTGCCCCCGGCTGACCAGGTAGCGCACCATCGAGTTGTGGGGCGACAGGTCCAGGATATAGAACTTCATGATCCACGAGGGCACCATCAGCACGGGGCTGGCGTACACCTCGGGTGTTTGGGCGCTGTATTGGATGAGTTCGATCAGGTGATTGCGGTACACCACCTGGCCCGGTGTGACGGCCACCTCATGACCCGGACGAAACTGCTCGGTGTTCATCAGGGGTTTGTCGGACAGTCTACGCATCACATCCTCCCACCAATTGCGCGAGCCTTCCAGCAGGTTGAGCCCCCCGCGCTCGATCGTGCGCTGCAACACCTCGGGGTTGGTCCAGAAAAAGTTGGACGGTGAGACGATATCCAGCAACTGGCGCGAGGTGAAGTCCAGCACCCGTTCATGGTGGTGGTTCACCCCGGGCACATCGGTGGTGGCGTTGTGCCACCACTGTTGCTGCATCAGAAAAACCTGGTAGATGGCCTGGTAGGGCATCTGCTGCCATGCCTCGGCGGTGAAGCGGGTGTCCTGCGGCAAGGGTTCGATGCACGACTCGCAGGGCCGCCAGGTGCTTTGCATCAGATGCGCCAGCATCTTGCGCGCCTTATGCCCCGCCTTCACCGCCAGTTCATGCTGTTTGCCCGGGGAACTGCTGAGGTGAATCAACCAATCCACGTAGGCGTTGAACAGTGACGCCGGCGACAGGCCCGAGGTGATTCGCGCGATGTTGGCATTGATGATTTTGTCCAGATCATGCGGGGGCGCTGTATCCGCTTTGGTGCTCATGCGTCGTTCTCGATCGGTTTCATGCAGTACTTTTCCCTTGGTTGACTCGCGACAGCACCCACTGCGCCACGCGAGCGCCGCCCATCCCGTTTATCGCGCCTGCCCGCCCGGTCACTCTGTTCGCTGACCCACGGGCTGAGGGGCCCCACCGCCTATCGACTACCATCCAGGCCATGTCTGTTGAACAATCCCTGGGAGTTGCCGTGATCGGCGGGGGACCTGCGGGTCTCATGGCCGCCGAAGTCCTGGCCAGTGCCGGTTGCGTGGTCGATGTGTATGACGCCATGCCGTCGCTAGGTCGTAAATTCCTGCGCGCTGGCGTGGGCGGCTTGAACATCACCCACAGCGAGCCACCCGATCGGTTTGCGCGCCGCTACGGCGATCGTCAAGCCGCCCTGAACGCCGCGCTGGAGGCCTTTGACGCGTCGGCGCTGTGCGCATGGGTGCAGGGTCTGGGCATCGAGACCTTTGTGGGCACATCCGGACGGGTATTCCCAACGCAGATGAAGGCTTCGCCCCTCCTGAGAGCCTGGCTGCACCGCTTGCAAGGCCTGGGCGTTCGGACCCACGTGCGCCACCGCTGGCAAGGCTGGAACTCGGATGGCAGCCTGCAAGTGGCTCATGACGGCCAGACCCTCAGCGTGCGGCCTTCTGCCACCGTCCTGGCCCTGGGGGGCGGCAGCTGGCCGCAACTCGGGTCAGACGGGGCGTGGGTGCCCTGGTTGCAAGCAAAACACGTCCATGTTCACCCCTTGCAAAGTTCCAATTGCGGCTTTGAGGTGAGCTGGAGCGCGCATCTGCGCACGCGCTTTGCAGGCGCCCCCGTCAAACCCGTGGCGCTGAGCGTGCAGCACCCCGATGGACGGTGGGAGCGCAAGGCAGGCGAGTTCGTGATCAGCGAGTATGGCGTCGAGGGCAGCCTCATCTATGCCGCGTCAGCGGTCTTGCGCCAGCAATTGGCAACACAAGGCGTTGCCCATCTCTTGCTGGATTTGCTGCCTCAGCATGACCTGGCTCGGGTTGAATCGGAGTTGCGCCACCCTCGAGGGAGTCGCTCGATGTCGAGCCATTTGCAAAGCCGTCTGGGACTGCAGGGCGTGAAAACGGCGCTGTTGTTTGAAGTGCTGGGCAAGGACGGGTGGCACGACCTGACGCGCGTGGCCCACACCATCAAGGCCTTGCCCTTGCGCGTGCTGGCGGCACGCCCCCTGGCCGAAGCCATCAGTTCCGCGGGCGGGGTCGATTTCGAGGCGCTGAACACCGACCTGATGCTCAACCTGTGTCCGGGCGTGTTTGTGGCTGGCGAAATGCTGGACTGGGACGCGCCCACAGGGGGCTACTTGCTCACCGCCTCAATGGCCACAGGCCGTGCCGCAGGGCTGGGGGCGTTGCGCTGGTTACGCGCCCAGCACCCAGGTCAATTCGGAACCGCGTGACGTCTGCAACCAAGCTTCACATCTGCCCATGAACGCTATCTCCTCTCCCTCTCCCGTTGCTGTGGTGACCGGTGCTGCGCGCGGCATTGGATTGGCCAGCGCCCAGTGGTTTCTTGACCACGGCCACCGCGTGGTGCGCCTGGACCGAGATGCACCGGCCCTGAGCGCCAGCGCCTTCTCGGACCCCGACACGGTGCTTGATGTGGTGTGCGATGTGTCCGAGCCGGCTCAGGTCGAGGCCGCCGTGGTCACCATCGAGCGCCAGTTCGGTCGCGTTGACGCGCTCGTCAACAACGCGGGCGTGGCCGTGTTCAAACCCATCGGGCAAACCACCTTCGAGGAATGGCGCTACGTCATGAGCACCAACCTGGATGGCATTTTTCTCTGCACCCAGGCCTTCGCCCCCTTGCTGAAGCAACACGGCGGCGGCGCTGTGGTGAACATTGCGTCCATTTCCGGCCTGCGGGCCAGCACGTTGCGCGTGGCGTACGGCACGAGCAAGGCAGCGGTGGTGCATCTGACCAAACAACAGGCTGTGGAATACGGCCATGACGGCATTCGCGTGAATGCCATCGCCCCCGGCCCGGTCGAGACCGAGATGGCCAAGCAAGTGCACAGCCCTGCCATTCGCAAGGACTACCATGATGCGATCCCGCTCAACCGCTATGGTGCATTGGAGGAGATCGCGGCGTGCATTGGTTTTCTGTGCAGCCCGGCCGCGTCATATGTGAATGGTCAATTGCTTGCCGTGGATGGCGGCTTCGATGCATCAGGCATTGGCTTGCCCTCGTTGCGTGCAACGGGGGGATGACCTGTCACGGGCTCTGACAAAAACATGGCGCCATTGTTCTACGCCCACCGATTCTCACGGACGTCCCAACGTTGGCAAGGGCGACGCCACCCACTCATCCCCGAACACCTCCGGCTCGGCATAGGCCTGCATGCGCTCGAAATGGTGCTCGATGTCTTCAGCCCACAAAAGCCCAGCCAGCGTGGTGGCCAACCGCAGCGCACCTTCGCTGATCGCCGGGATATCGCCAGTGATGACCCCCAAGGACAAGGCTGCCGGATAGTTGAAGCAGTGCAGACGGTCCAAGCCCGGGCAGGCCTGTCCCGCTTTGGCTTGAAATTCAAAGTTGTGGCCCAGATCGGGACACGCCAACAGCTCGGCATCTTCCTGTCCGGGTTCGACTTGCCAGCGATCGCCCCAGGTACGCACATGGGGGGCGATATGCCGCAACATCGGACGCTGTGCCCAATCCACCCCAAATCCGGTGGCAAAGATGAGAAAGTCGAGTTCGATTGGTCCGGCTGAGGTGCTGACCTGCAAGGCTCCCCCCTGCAGTTGAGCGCCCTGAACCGCACACCCCAGATGAAAAAACGCATTGGCATGCTGCGACACGCGCAGCGTGCTGCCCCGTGGCGGCGGCACTTGCTGCACGTTGATGTAATGACGAACGCGCCACTTCCAGGCATCGGGCAATTGACTGTGCCCATGAATAAAGCCCGGATTGCCTGCCCCCTTGCCTTTGTTGACACGGGGGATGTCGGTGCGACGCACCAGCAAGTGCACCCGCGCGGCTCCCGCCTCCAGCGCCGTGGCCGCACTGTCCATGGCAGAAGCACCCGCCCCCACCACGCCCACGCGCAGCCCTTTGAGTGCGCCGTAGTCGAGGGAGTCGGATGAATGCGCCCAGTGCGTTCGAGGCAACTGGCGTGCCCACTCTGGCACCCAGGCGCCACCCAGCCCGGCTCGCCCGGTCGCCACCACCACGCGCCGAGCCCAGCGCTCCAGCACCGCACCGTGCGGATCTTCCAGACGCAGTTGGACCCGACCATCGGGTTGCGGCCACACGTCAGTCACCCGATGTCGGTTGTGCACCGCGATGCCCAGCACGCGGCGATACCAGCGCAAATACTCCATCCAGTGCAGTCGCGGAATCTTGTCCATCGCCTCCCAGGCCGCCGTGCCCCACTGCGCTTCAAACCACGCGCGAAAGCTGAGCGACGGGATGCCCAATGCCGGGCCCGTCAGCTGTTTGGGTGACCGCAAAGTTTCCATGCGGGCCGTGGTGGCCCAAGGCCCCTCAAAGCCTTCAGGCGACTCGTCGTAGATATCGACCTGCAGCCCACGGTGCTTGAGTGCGGCCCCCAGCGTCAGGCCCGACATGCCCCCACCGATGATGACCACGTCCGCGACCGAATGCCCCGCGTGGTGCACCTCGGGCGTCCAGCGGGCGGCGGGCAATTGCAACGCCGCAAGCTCCCAGGCCAAACGGGCCTCCAATGCCTCCAGCCCAGGCTGGAGGCCGGGCGTCAGGGGCTCGCCGGGTGTGTTGTGGGTCTGGGGTGGGACTTGATCCGCCATGTCTTTCACCTCGATCTGGGCGACGCGCGCCATGCGTGCCCAGCACTCGATCTCTGCTGACGCATGCTCAGTGTGCCGGTGTAAATGTACTTGAAATACGGCAACGGTTAGCGCCGTATCTGGGCTCGTCGCAGCATGGCGTCAAAGATCAACCGATGCATTTCACCACTTCCGGCCACACGGGTGGCGGGAACATCCTTCAGGACCTGTTCGGGGATCGACCGATTGGGTCCCGCCCCCGCATCCGAGGCCAGCTGAATCTCGCATGCGCGCTGCAGTGTCCACAGGCGGTTGAATGCCGTGGGGATGGTCGGCGCCACCACCAGCAATCCATGGTTACGAAGTATCAAATGGTTGCGTGTGCCCAGCGATGCCACCAACCGGGGTTGCTCATCCAGACGGGTGGTGACCCCTTCGTAGTCGTGATAAGCCACATCGCCAAACATCAGGGCGCTGTAAAAGTTGTCGTGCCGCAAGCCCTCTTCCTTGCAGGACACAGCACTGCCCGCCGTGGTGTGCACGTGCATGATGCAATGCGCATCGGCGCGCGCCGCATGAATGGCACTGTGAATGACAAAGCCAGCGCGGTTGATCTGTCCCGTCTCCCCCGGGCGATGGTTGCCGTTGATATCGATCGCCACCAGGTTGTCGGCGGTCACCTCGGCATAGTGCAGCCCGAACGGGTTGATGAGGTACTCGGTCTGGGCGCCCTCACGGTCAGGCAGGCGCACCGTGATGTGATTGAAAATGAGTTCGGACCAGCCCAGCCAATCGAACAAACGGTAACAGTCGGCAAGATCGCGCCTCAATTCAGCTTCAGTTTGCATGCATCCCCCCGCGTTCAACACAGATCCTCAGACTGTAACTGCATGTCAGCATGCGGTATCGGCACCGAACACCCGTTCGCCCTGATGTTCTAGAAAAAAATCGACAGGTTCTTGGCCAGCAACACGTTTTGATGCAGGCGGATTTCGCGTTGGCACAGGCGCCACCCCTGTGCGGTCTGTCGAATCCGGTCGAAACGGTCGCCGACAAAGAAATATTGCTCGTATTCGCAACGGTTTTGATAGATGAGAAAGCGGCTGCTGACATCCACCTCCATCTCTCCCGCGCTGTTGGTCTGTAGGGCTGTCAGCTGCACGTTGCTGACCAGTCGGCACACGCGCGAGAGCGGTTCCTCGGCCCAATGCAGACCCGTGAGAATCTGCTCCACACGCTTGTTCAAGGTCCACTTGCCTTCATTGAACCAGCTCATTTGCTCGTCCCGTCGTGTGAGTTCGAGGCTCGCGTGCTGACCGAACTTCACGTTGAATTCCATCGGCATGAAATAGCGCATATCGTCGGCCAGGGTGTCGATCCAACCCTTGAAATCGCGCTCATCCAGCAGCTGTGCTTCGTCGAAAAGAAACTCCTCGATCTCGCGCTTGATGCTGAAATACCGGTCATCGCGCTTTAAACGCGTTGGTTTGGTGGCAGGTTGAACGACAGCGTCAGTCATCTGAACTCCCGTGAAGGCTTGGGACCGATCGGTCCACCCTGGTGGGCAAAACATCCAACGTCGATCACTGAGCCCGTGATCGCTTCGGATTCGTCGGAGAGCAAAAAGGCCACCGCCCGCGCCAGGTCACGACCGGTGGCGGGGCGGCCCGCCACTGTGCCAGTGGCAGGCTTGTTGACGAAGGCCTGGGTGTCGCCGCCCATGCGGCCCACACTCATGCCCGACACGATACCGCCTCCGCCTGGAATCGCCACGTTGACACGGACATGGTCGTGAAAATGGTCATAGGCCATGGCCATGGACAAGCCCAGGATGCCTGCCTTGCTGGCGCTGTAGGCGGCCATGTTCGGTTTGCCATAGCCCGCGCCAGAGCCGATGTTGACAATAGCCCCCCCACCCGCACGAATCATGTGAGGCAAGACAGCCCGGCTGGCCAGGTAGGTGCCCTTCAGGTTCACCGCCAGAATGCGCTCAAACAAGGCTTCATCCGTATCCAGCACCGTGCCCAAAGGGCCAATCGCCGCGTTGTTAACCAGTCCATGAATCGTGCCGTACCGCGACAGTGCATGCTCCACCACACGACCGATGGCCTGGGCATCGGAGACATCGGCCTCCAGGATATCGGCACTGCAACCGCACGCCGTGAGTTCCGCGCGAAGCGCTTCATCTCCTTGGGCGGTGCTCGATACCTGCGGTTGCATGAGGCCAAACGCCACCACGTGATAGCCGCGCTGTGCCAACTCGACCGTGATGGACTGTCCCAGACCAAAAGTGCCGCCACTGACTATGATGGTTTTCATGCTCGTCACTCAGCAAAACTGGCGGGACCCGTGTCGTGGCGTCCCAGCAAGGTGTCCCACTCAGCGCCTTGCATGTAGTCGCGCCAACGGCGGTAAAACTGACGTGGGTTTTCCTCGCTCACTTGCAGGCTGACGTTGCCCGCCACCGGGCCATTCGTGGTCACCTTGCCCATCGACTGCTGGTAGTTGTAAGGATGACGTTTGGCAATGACCCCACGACTTCCCGCTGTGGCGTAATTCCAGTTTTCCATGTCATCTTGCTCGGTCATGCCTGCAGGGCCCGAGTAGCGCATGTAGTAGGTGCGCAGAAAGTCCTTGACCTCCTGCGGCGCATCAGCATCTACCAGGAAGAAGCGCCAAGCCTCGGTGGACTCGGGTCCGTGCGGGTGCCACACGCAAAGGTTGCGCGGTTGGTTGCCGTGGAACGAGACGTTGGGATAGATGGTGCCCACAAACGGAACGAGTCGGTAGCGGTCCTCGCCCATGCGACGTCGGCGTTCTTCATGGCAGTGCTGGAAATACTCGGCCACGATGGGGTTGTTCTGGTAGGTGTTGGTGTACTCCCAGCCCTCGGGCATGATGGCACTGTGTACCCCATGACCAGCAGGGAAGTTCACCCAAACATGCTGGGCCTTGTCCATCTCGTTGTCACGCCGCCCCTTCACCCCCGCTTCGGCACTCGGCCCGATACCAATCAGGTCCACCGAGCGGTGACTGACATTGTGGTAGGTGTCACCCAGAAAATTTTCTGCGGCGAATTTCCAGTTACAGGGGATGATCCACTTGTGCACCCCCACCAGCACCTCGGAGCCCCCTTCCCGACCATCGCGACAGTCCAGCGCCAAATCCAGATGCGCGCGTGCATCGCCCAGATACGTCATCAAGTCCGGCGCATTTTGATCCCAGGTCGCCCACACCGTGCCTTTGTAGACTTCCATCTTCGGCACTTCAATGAGTGACCACTCCTCCTTGTCCAGGCAGCCTTCGTAGAGCGTCTTGAACTGAGGCACACCAAACAATTTTCCTTCCGTGGTGTAGCTCCAGCTGTGATAAGGACATACGAACAGTTGGGTGTTGCCGTGGTCATACTGGCATACCTTCATGCCACGGTGGCGACACGAATTCAAGAAGACGTGGACTTGGTTATTTTTGTCACGCGCCAGGATGACCGATTCAGCCCCCATGCGAGAGGTGAAAAAATCGCCTGGGTTGGGAATCTGGCTTTCGTGCCCGACAAACAGCCAGGCGCGAGTGAACACTTTTTCCAACTCCTCCTCGTAAATCGCCCGGCTGGAAAAAATTTCGCGGCTGATCTTGCCTTCGCGCAAGTTGATCATCTCTTTGTAACGGGAATCAGGGGTGATGGGAATCATGACGCTCTTCTCGTAAATCAATCAGCTTCAATGTGCGCAGAAAATTTCGGCATCCGGATCGGACTGCCTCATTTCACTCGACCCTGGCACCCGTGGCCTTCACAACCGCGCCCCAGCGAAGCGTTTCGCTGCGAATCCACTGGCTGAATTGTTCCGGGGTACTGGCCATCACCTCATACTCCATCTCGGCCATCTTGGCCATCATGTCGGGAGTACGCAAAATTTTTACCAACTCTTTGTGATAGCGATCGACGATGGGCCGCGGTGTGCCGCCCGGCAGCAAAAAGCCCACCCAGCCGCTGGCCTCCATGTCCTTGAATCCCAATTCAATCAGGGTGGGCACCTGAGGCGTGCTGGGAAAGCGCTTATCACCGGTGGTGGCCAACAGGTTCAACCGCCCCTGTTGCACAAACTGCTTGACATTGCCCGGCACCATGAAGGCCACCTGCACCGTGCCGGCCAGCAGGTCTGTCACTGCCGGGGTGGCGCCTTTGTAAGGCACATGGGTAGCCTGAAATCCTGCTGCCTGCTTGAACATTTCCATCGTCAGATGGGAAGCGCTCCCCACTGCAATGGACGCATAAGAATATTTGGCAGGCGCTGCTTTGGTTTTGGCGATGAACTCCTCCACCGTCTTGAAGTCAGCGCCAGGGCCTGTCACCAGATATTGAGGCGACTTCACCGCCAGCGTGATGGGCGTCAGGTCCCGTTGCGGATCGATAGCCATCTTCTCAAACAACGAGACATTGATGGCCAGCGGACCGTTGTAGCCCACCATCAGCGTGTGCCCATCTGCGGGCGAGCGCGCCACGAACTCGGTCCCGATGTTGCCCCCAGCCCCTGGCTTGTTTTCCACCACCACGGGCTGCCCAACCGCCTCCTGCAACCGTGGCGCGACCAGCCGGGCAATCGTGTCGTTGGTACTGCCCACAATAGGCACCACAATCTTGATGGGCTTGGTCGGCGACCACTCCTGTGCCCAGACAGGACTCGCCCAACACCAGGCGAGCGAGATCACACACAACACAGAACGGGACAGCCCTGGACACATGTCACAACTCCTTACTGGGTTGGCGAAAGGCGAGCAATGACGCCGGCCCATTTTTTCGACTCGGCCGCGATGAAATTCGCAAAGCCAGGACCGTCCAGATAGGCGGGCTCGGCTGCCATGCTGGTGATCTGCGCCTGCACATGCGGCAAGGCCATGATGGTGGCCATCGCCGTGGTGAGCCGGGCGTGGACATCGGCAGGGGTTTTGGCGGGCAGGAACAAGCCCATCCAACCGGGAGCGGCATAGCCGGCAATGCCCTCTTCAGCCAAGGTTGGAATTTCAGGGGCCACTTTGCTGCGACGAGAACTGGTCACGCCCAAGGCCACGAGCTTGCCCGACTTGATGTGCGGATACGCCGAGGTCAGGTCCACCATGGCGGTGGGGACATTGCCCCCCAGCAAATCCGTGACAGCCGGACCGCTTCCCCGGTAAGGAACCGCCACCAACCGGGATTGCGAGAGACTGGCCAGCAACTCAGCCGCCAGGTGTTGAGAGGTGTACTGACCCGAATTGGCGCAGGAGACGCCGGCAGGATTGCGACGGGCTTCCCGCAGCACGGCCTGCACATTGCCAAATCCACTGGACGCCGACGCCACGAAGACCAGCGGAATGTCGGCCAACTTGTTGAGGGGGAGCAAATCCTTTTGCGGATTCAGGGGCGGCGCGTCGGGCAGATGGGGATTCACGGCAATGGCACCCGTGGCACCCAAGCCGATGGTGTAGCCATCCGGCGCAGCCTTGGCCACCGCAATCAGCCCCAAAGCGCCGCCTGCACCCGCCTTGTTTTCGACGACGACGGCCTGCCCCAGCGCCTGGGACAACTCTTTTCCCACCAGCCTTGCGATGCCGTCGGCCGATGCGCCCGGCGCAAACGGCACGATCAACGTGATCGATTTGACGGGATAGGTGTCAGCCACTGCGTGACTCGCCAACGCCATGCCCAGACCTAACCACCACCCCAAACGCCAGCATCCGGCCATGGCATTCACCTTTCCAGTCCACAGACTGCGTTGATATCGCCGAACCGGTGATATCGAATCCACCGAGTTTCAATGATTCTAGGAATTTTGCTTGACCGATGTCAAATGGCACATGATCTGTCCGCTATGCGGACATGATCGTCTGATGCGCATTCTAAAATTCATGATAAATTGTCCACTGTATGGACAATTTGAATGAGTCCGGATCATCATGTCAAGTCCCGAAAAAACCGACAACGTTCGTGCTGTTACCCGCGCCCTGGAGATCCTGCTGGCCTTCACCCCCAGCGACATCGAACTGTCTCCCGCTGAGTTGCTCCAACGCGTGGATCTGTCGCGCCCCACGCTGTACCGCTTGCTCTACACCTTGCAGGAAAGCGGCTTTCTGGTGTCGGTGGGAGAACCACAGCGATTCCGACTGGGTCCCTCCGTGGCCCGACTGGCCCATGTCTGGACAGCCAGTCTGGACATCAGCGCGCTGGCTGAACCTGTGCTGCGCCGCATCTGGAATCAAACGCATGAAACCGTCGCCTTGTTTGTGGCGCAAGGCGAAAACCGCTTGTGCGTGGCCGAACTGCCCAGCCCACAGCCCTTGAACTTCAAACGTGGTGTGGGCTACACAGAGCGCATCGTGCGGGGTGCCACGGGTCGCGCCATCCTGGCGTATCTGGACGCCACACCCCAGGAGATGAAGGTCTTTGCGCGCGGCACCGGTGTGGACCTCAAGACACTGAGCGACGAGTTAATCGCGACACGCAAGCGCGGGTACGCCAGCAGCCATCACGAATTGATTCCCGGCGCGGTTGCTGTCGCCGTGCCGTTTTTTGATCAACATCGCAAAGTGGCGGGCTCCATTGGCGTGTTTGGCCCAGAAATACGGCTCAGTGACAGTGCCTGCAAGCGCATTGCGCAAACACTCAAGACCGAGTCACTGCAACTCTCTGCACTGCTGGGCTATCGGCCTTAGTCAATCGGCACAAAGCTCGATCGCGCCTCACGCTCCAAGGCCTGTGTCAATTGCTGCAGCAGAGTGACCAACATGACCTGCTCCGCTTCAGTGAAAGGTGACAACAATTCCTCGTAGGCTTGATGCACCGGCTGACGTGCTTGCTGCAGCAAGGCTTGTCCCGCCGCAGTGAGGGTCACTGCCCGCTGACGACGCCCCCGAGCAAGTGGCTCGCGATCGCACAAACCGCGCTCCTGCAGCCCCTTCAACACACGGAGCACGGTCACCTTGTCCAACGCCAGCGCCTTGGCCAAACGCGTCTGATCAATCAAGGGCTGGGCCTGCACGATGCTCAGCACGCCGTACTGCGCGGGCGTGAGGGACAGGCCAGCGCAGGCACGCTCGAAAATTGACACCGAAATCTGGTGCGAACGTCGCAACAGAAAGCCCGGCCGTTTGTATAACCCGTCAGTCGACATAGCCTAGGGATTCCCGGTAGCCCGCGCAGGTTCGCAGGCTCTGATAATGACATTTTTCATTGCTGACACCGACCATGCACCGCCTTGCGATTTCCCGACGTCACATCCTGGCTCTGATGGCCAGTAGCACCGGTACTGGCCTGACACTCGCTCAGCCCACCGGCACGCCCTTGAGGTTGATGGTGCCTTTCACACCAGGCACGGGCATCGACCTGATTGCGCGCACCCTCGGGCCCAAGCTGTCGGAGCGGCTGAATCGGCCCGTGGTGGTGGAAAACCGGGTGGGCGCATCGGGCAACATTGGCACGGAGGCCGTGGTTCGAGCGGCACCTGATGGTTCCACCCTGCTGGTGAGCGTCAACACGCTCGTGATGAACCGAAGCCTCTACCCGCAGTTGTCCTTTGATCCGGTGCAAGACCTGGAGCCGATCAGCCAGACCAGCTGGGGCCAGTTGCTGCTGGTCACACACCCCAACTCGGGCTACCGCAGTGCCAGCGAACTGGCGCAAGCCGCGCGCCGTCAACCGGGGAAAATCAATTACGCCTCGCCCGGCGTCGGTACCCCGCACCACCTGGCGATGGAGTTGTTGAAGATCACCGCCAAGATTTTTCTCACCCACATCCCGTACCGGGGCACAGGCCCGGCGGTCACCGATGTGTTGGGCGGGCAGGTCGATGTGATGTTTCTGCCCATTCATGTGGCCTTGCCGCATATCCGCTCGGGCCGTTTGACGGCGCTGGCCATCGGCAGCAACAAGCGCCATCCCCTGCTGCCTGAACTGCCCACCGTGGCTGAGCAGCAACTTGGCGACGTGAACGTCGATATGTGGTTTGGCATCTTTGCCCCAAAGGGCATGCCCACCGACATGGTCAACATGTTCAACCGCGAGATCAACCAGTTGCTCACGGGCGACGACGTGAAAAAGGCCTTCGTGTCCCAAGGCATGGATCCGCGCGGCAGCACGCCCCAGGAATTTGCGCAACTGGTTCGACGTGACGCCGAGCGCTGGGCGAAGGTGGTGAAGGAGCAAGGCATCCGTCCCGAGTAAGCCGGCTGTCTCAACAGCGAAGCCAGCACCTGTTGCTGGGGTGGAAACAGCGGGTACAGACGCACTCATCAGGTTTTGCGTTCAAGACTGCGCCTTGCCCCGCAACCGGGCGACCACCGATGACGCCAGGCCCGGCGTGATCTGATCCCCTCGCCACACCACATGACTGTCTTGCCGAATCAAGTGCCAGGCATGCTGGTACTCGGCGGGCCACGCGAGCACGTCATCCATGGCCAGCACGGTCAAGGGCACACCTGCTGCCTGCATGGCCTGCTGCATCATCGCCGTTTGATCCGCACGGGCCTGCTCCGAACACAGCAAGGTATAGCCTTGACCCAAGGCATCCAGCAATGACACGCCGTCAGACAACCAAACATGCGGCGCTCGACACCCCGGTACCGTCGAGGGCGTGAAACTGCCCATGCTGTAGTCTGGCGCGACCGCATCGTCGTACACCATCACCGGTGATGCATCGTAGTAATACCCAAAATTCAAGCCGGCGCAACAGTACTGCTGCACATTGAGTTCATACAGATCCTGACCGAAGCTGCGCCGAGAGGCGTCTGCGACCTCGCCCTCGTCCTCAATGTCCGCGGGAATGGCGCGCCTGCGCTGACTCATGGCATGTGCATGGTTCATGGCGAAATGCGAGACCTGCTCGGTGATGGGATGACGCTCGCGTTCATAGGCGTCGAGCGCCTCGGGGCAAGCCCAGCCCTCAAATTGCGCCGCCAGGTGCCAGGCCAGGTTGTCCGCATCAGCCAAGCCTGCATTCATGCCATAGCCTGCATAGGGCACCCACAGATGGGCGGCATCACCCGCGATGAACACCCGCCCCTGTCGCAACTTGTCAGCGACCAGACGGCGTCCAATCCAGTCTTCCTTGCTCAGCAACTCGATGTGAAAGTCGGGGCCGACGCCAAGGATGGTGCGAATCGCCCAATCGCGATCCACCGAGTCAAAATCGGTTTCGTGGTCGCGCAGGTAGTTATGGACCAGCCAGGTTTCACGGCCGTCAATGGCATACACATTGCCGCTGCGGCGAGGATTGACGGTGAACATGGCCCAGGCCGGCGGCGCTTTCAGGTGCGAAATCAAATCCGGCGCTTTGATACAAGTGCTTTGCACGCGCTGAACCACCTCATCACCGACCAGTTGAGCGCCGATGGATTTGCGCACCCATGATCGCCCGCCATCGCACCCCACCACATAACGCGCACGCAGTGCCAGGGTGGATCCGTCGTTCAGCACTTTGCAATGCACCTGGACCTCGTCCTCGTTCTGCTGTATCTCGATCGCCTGGTGCTGATACAGACAGTGAATCGTCGGCTGCCGGCGCACATGGCTGGCCAAAATAGGCTCTATGTAACGTTGGTTGATGCGATGTGGCGGTTCAGGCGTGGGCCACCAGCCATCGGGACCGCTGTGATCCGTCAAACGGGTAAGCCGACCAGGAATGTGAATGCGGGTGATTTCCTGCCCCACCGTGCTGGTGCGGTACGAGACGTCATGCGGGTAATCGTCAGGCAGACCACTCGCGCGCAAGTCGTCAGCGACACCCAGGCGCCTAAACACCTCCATGCTACGCGCCGAAATATGGTTGCACTTGACTTCCGTCGGCGCATCGGCCGCCTTGATTTCCACCAGTGTGGATCGGATCCGACGTTGCGCCAGACACAAGGCCAGCGTCATGCCCACGGGGCCCGCGCCCACGATCACCACATCGGTATCCAGGGCTGGAGTCATGGCGTCACCTTCAGGGGGTCATACTCAAACAGCCAGTCGTAGCGCCGACGCACGGACTCAGGCTGCCACTCTTTGTCCACGTAGGCCACCGCCATGGCATCGTCGGCCAACTGCGGGTTGTGGAAGCGCTGGGCATTGTCACGAGAACGGTTCACGATGTCGGCCGTGCGTTGCCAGCGCAGAGATTCAAACCGGGCAAACGCCTCAGCCGGAGATGACGCTGCCGCCAGGCAACGCCCCATGACAGCGGCATCCTCCAAGGCCATATTGGCACCTTGCGCCAGGAAGGGCAGCGTCGGGTGCGCGGCATCGCCCACCAGACACACAGCACCCTGCGCCCAGCCGCGCCGAGGCTCGCGCCCCAGGAGGGCCCATTTGAATGGCTGATCGATCTGTTTCATCAGCGTTTGAACATCCTCATGCCAGCGCCCAAAGTCGCGCAAGAGTTCATCAGGGCTGCCGGGCTCGGTCCAGGATTCGCCACGCCAGTCATCCCGCTCGACAATGCCCACCACATTCATCAGCTCGCCGCCGTGCACCGGATAGGTGATGACGTGTGCCCCAGGCCCCACCCAATTGGTCCCCACAGCACGACGCAAATGCTCGGGCAGTCTCTGCATGGGCACCAAACCACGCCAGGCCAACAAGTCCATGAACTGCGGCTTGTCCTCTCCCAGGCATTGCTGACGCAGCAGGGAATGAACGCCATCCGCCGCAATCAGGGCATCGGCCTCCAACGTCCGTCCATCAGCGGTTTGCATGCGCACACCTGCACCCGCAGCTTGCGCTGCGACGATACGCGTTGACAGGGTGATGCTGCCCGGTGCGCGCGACTGCACAGCGCGCGCCAGCACCTGGTGCAAGTCGCCCCGGTGCACCATCCAGTAAGGTGCTCCAAAACGCGAACGGCAATCCTCGCCCAGATCGAACAGCTTCCAGCGCTGACCGGTCGACCACAGCCGAATTTCCTTGCCGGCGGCCTCACACACCAGAGGCTTCAACTCGGACTCCAACCCCCAGTGCTGCAACACCCGGGCCCCGTTGGGTGAGATCTGCAGGCCTGCCCCCACTTCGGCCAGTTGGGACGACTGTTCATACAGGCGGACTTGGAAGCCCTGTTCAAGGAGAGACAGCGCCACGCCCAGGCCGGCAATGCCCGCGCCGGCAATGGCGATCTGACCTCGCGAACTCATTGCGGCTTGATGTTGTTGGCTTTAGCCACTTGTTGCCACAACTCGATTTCCTGCGCCAGGGTGCGCCCCAAGTCGGCCGCGGTACCCCCGATGGGACGGATATCCAGCTTGGCCAATCGCTCCTGCGTTTCGGGCAATCGCATGATCCTGGCCACTTCCTCTTCCAGGCGTTTGACGATGGGAGCGGGCGTTCCGGCTGGCGCAAACAAGCCCGTCCATAAATTCACAGCCAGGTCAATGCCCTGCTCCTTCAAGGTCGGTACTTGCGGATAGGCGGGCATGCGCTGGTCCGACGTGACCGCCAAAGCGCGCAACTTGCCAGCCTTGAGCAAGGACGCAACAGGACCGGAGTCCACCAAGGTCATCTGAACCTCCTGCGTCATCACCGCATTGATGGCCGGCGCACTGCCTGGGTACGGTACGTTCAACGCGATCAAGCCCGAGCGACTTTTGATCAGCTCCATCACCAGTTGAAACGAAGCGGCCGGGTAGGAATAGTTGCTTTGATTGGGATTGGCCTTGGACCACTGCACCAAATCACTGAGGTTGCGGGCTGGCGAGCTGTCAATCACACCCAGGATCAGCGGGAACGATCCCACCATCGACACTGGCGCAAAGTCACTCACCGAGTTGTAAGGCGGCTTGGACAGCAAGACCTGGTTGAACACCATCGGTCCGCTGGCCGCCACCAACAAGGTGTGGCCATCCGGTGCAGCCTTGGCCACAAAATCGGTACCCACCACAGCGCCCGCACCTGGCTTGTTCTCCACCACCACGGACTGTCCAAGGGACGTGGTGAGTTTTTCGGCCAGCAAGCGAGCCAAAATGTCATTGCCGCCCCCGGGTGTGTAAGGCACCACAATGCGTACCGTTTTCGTGGGCCAGGGCGCCTGCGCTTGAACGCTGGCCGACCACCCCAGCGCGAGCAACATCAGCATACCAGGCAGCCAACGGCTCAGCTTCAAACTGCATGTGTCATGGTTCATTGCTTGTCTCCTGAGTAAAGATCAAATTTTGGCCACCGAGGCCACCAGCACCGCAGAGCGACCTGACTGAAGTGCCGCAAAACACCGGTCCAGCGCTGCTTCCATCTCGTCTGCACGGCGCACCCATTCGCCATGAGCGCCAAACGCTTCGGCGACTTTCTCATAGCGACGCACCTCGCCCGGCCAGCGTGCATAAAACTGGTTGGCCTGCGCCGCCCCGCCCGAGGGGTGCACGCGCAACACCGCCTCCTTGACCGCCTGCCACCCACCGTTGTCCAGCACCACGGTGAGAATGGGCAAACCGTAGGACTGCGACACGGCATACACAGACGAGGGCGTTGAAAAATGAAACCCGCCATCCCCTTCAATGTGCACCACACAGCTGTTCGGTCGTGCCAGCTTGACGCCAAGGGCCATGCCAGCGCTGTAGCCCAGGCCGCCGCCTGCACCACCCAGAAAGGACATCGGCTGGCTGCGGGGAATCTGTTGCAGCACCGCCGGCGAATTGCGAATCCCTTCGTTGATCACCACATCCTCTGGTGCCAACCGACGTCCGACGGCAGCGCACACCCAGGCCGGGTTGAGGGCATCCGTGCTCCCTGCCTCGGCCGCTACCGACGCCCACTTGGCACGGCGTTGGGCCTGCAGATCCGGCCAACTGCGCATACGGTCGCGAACGCGCGCATGAAAGGCCTCATCCGCCACCGACTCCACCGCCTCATGAATGGCGCGTAGCGCCACAGCACAATCAGCGGGCCAGCGGGCATCGCTGGCAAAGCCCCACATCGGAAAATCCTTCTTGATCGGATCCATATCGATGTGCAGCCACTGGGTGTCTTCTCGGGGCTGGGTGGCATGGGGCAGCCATGGCACATCGATGTCGAGCAACAAACCCAGATCGGTATCGGGCAGGAACGGCGTGGGATCAAAGCCGAAGAAACACGGTGACTCGCGTGAGATGCACAGCCACGAGGGGCTGAACTCCACCACACGAATGCCGCACAGCCGTGCCAGCGCCTCCAGGGCCTGCACCGCTTCAGGCTTGCGTCCCAGGTACGAGGTGATCACCAGCGGGTTGTGTGCCTGCATCAGTGCACGAGCCACCTGTTGCACCGCCTCTGGGGGCAAGTTTCCCTGCTGCGCGGGACCAAACCGCTCAGCCGGATAAGAACGCACACGCTCGGTGGGCCAGGGCTCAATCAGGGTTTCGCGCGGCAAGGTCAGGTACACCGGCCCAGCGGGCTCGCTGTGCATCACCGTGTGGGCACGGCGCAGCACTTCCTTCGCCACCACCCCCGAGGGCAAGTTGTATTCCCACTTCACATACGGGCGCACCAAGGATCCAATGTCGAAGGGGTCTTGCACATAGTGCACATAGTTGTCTCGGGCACCAGGCAACTCACCGTGCAAACTGAAGGGAGACTTGCCCGCCATCAGCAGCACGGGCAAGCGCGCTCGCATGAGGTTGTGCAAGCCCATCACCGCGTTGGCCGTTCCCGCATCCACATGCACCAGCACGCCTTGACCACGCCCCGTCACGGCGGCATAGCCACCGGCCATGTGAATGGCCACATTTTCATGGGGGCACAACACCACCTGTGGGACGGCACGTCCATCGAGTTGCGCTTGCGCAAGTTCGTCGACCAGGGTCACGTGGTCCGTGCCCAAGTTCGAGAACAGGTGCTCAATGCCAGACTCGAGCAAACCCTCCAGGAAGTGACGCGCCGTGGTGTGCATGGAGATCTCAGCCGGTGGATGCCATCAGGTCGATGTGCATCGGGTCATAGGGATACAGCCAGTTGTTGCGGGAGGCCGCAATGTTGCGGTCCTTGAACGCTTGTTTCATTTGCTGGGCATCGGCGATGTGGTACAGCTGCCCCATCTCGGTGGATTCGTTCACCACGCGCGCGGTTCGCGGCGCACGGTGCTGCTGGTAGATGTTCAGCCTCTGGGCAAGCGGCATCTCAAGCTGCAGACACCGGCTCAAGATGGCGGCATCCTCAATCGCCATCGCAGCACCTTGTGCCATGTAAGGCAAGGTGGGATGCACCGCATCTCCCAGCAGGGTGACGTGTGCCGTGCTCCAGGTCATCACAGGTTTTCGGTTGTTGAGGGCCCAGCGGAAGCATTGGTCGCGATCGGCTGCGTCGATCACAGCACGCACCATCGGATGCCAGCCCGCGTAGTCTTGGTCCAATTCGGCCCAGGGCTGACGCGCCGTCCAAGACTCCTCTTCCCAGGGGCGCTCCACACAGCCCACAAAGTTCAGCACCTGGGCCGAGCGCATGTAGTACATGACCGCATGGTTGTTCGGGCCACACCAGATGGTGGAGGCAATGGGTGGGCGCAATTCAACCGGAATGCGCTCGATGGGAATGGCGAGTCGCCACGCGACCTGTCCGGTGAACACCGGCGGGTCGGCATTCACCACATGCTGGCGCACCACCGACTTGATACCGTCGCCCCCCACCACCAGCTCGGCCTGCACGGTCTTGCCATCCACAAAGTGAATTGAAGCGCCCTGTGCTTGTTCGGTCACATGCGAGGCACGTGCGCCCAATTGCAAGGCTTGTGGGTCCAGGCTTTGCACCACCGCGAGCAAGGCCGCATGCAAGTCCACCCGGTGGATCTGGTAGTACGGATGACCATGACGCGCTTCGTGGTCCGCCCCGAGCCGGATTTCATGCAACAACTCACCGGTGTCAAAGCGTCGAAACTCGAACGACTGCGGCTTGACCGCTTGACGCTCCAGCATGTCGCGCAGGCCCAGGTGGTACAACACCTTGACGGCGTTGGCGCTCATCTGCACCGCCGCGCCGACTTCGCTCACATCACCCGCCTGCTCGTACACGCGGACGCGGTGACCATTTTTCAACAGACAGGCAGCGGCCGTGAGACCTCCAATGCCTGCGCCGACCAAGGCGATATCCATGGGATCCATCCGCAAGAAAAAGGACGATGCTATCGGTGCACTGTTAGCATGCCATCAGGGTTACCCCTAGGCCATGTCACCCATGAGAACGCAGCCCACACGCTGCGCGATCAGCCGTGGTTCAACCCTGCACAGGCTCCACCTGGCCCGACTTGGCCGAGCGGATCACAGCCTCCAGCGCACTCACGTTGGCAATCATCTGCTCGCGCGGCACCGGGTAAGGCGCACGACCCAGGGCCGCATCGGCAAACGCTTCCAGGTTGTGCAACACAGCCGGCGCCGGCGGAATGTCCTTGACCTCGATCGGCTTGCCGCGCAAGCAGGTGGTGAAGGTCCAGCCTTCGGGGGCTTCGGGATGGGTTTTATCGCGCACCTCGGCCCAGCCCTGCGAACCATAGACCGCAAAGCGGCCGGCAAAGGGCGTGGCCAGAATGGCCGAGATGAGGGCATGACCACCACGCTTGAAGGTCACCAGGGCTGCCAGGGTGTCGCCGTTGGTGAGCGGACTGCCCAGTTGCTTCACGCTGGTGAACACCGACTGGGCCTCGCCAAATACGCCAATCGACAAGTCGAGCAAGTGAATGCCGGTGGCCGTGAGGGGTCCGGCCGGGGCCTCCTGACCGGACAGGCGCCAGTTGTCGGGTTGCAAGGCCAGGAACTTGTCCTGGCTGAAGTTGGCCTCCAGCTGCAACGGCGTGCCCAAGGCACCGGACTTGAGCAGCTGCATGAGTTCCAGAATGGGCGGCTCAAAGCGCTTTTCATGTCCCACGGCCAAGGCCACACCCGCACGGTCCACCGCATCGCTGGCGCGCAGCACATCGGCACGGGTCATGGACAACGGTTTTTCACAGAACACGTGTTTGCCAGCCTGTGCGGCCGCGACGATTTGATCGGTGTGCAGGGTGTGCGGCGTGCACAGCACCACCCCTTGCACCTGCGGGTCCGCCAGGGCATCTTCGAACCGCGGCGAAAACGGCAGACCGCGCTCTTGTGCAAAGGCCTGCCCTGCAGCGCCAATGTCCACCACCCTCACCACTTGCAGCTTCGGGTTGTGAGCCAGCACATCGACAATGATGCGTCCCCACCACCCCAAACCGATCACCGCCACTTTCAACATATCAAGCTCCCTGTCAAAACGCGCCATCCTAGCGACATTCACCCAGGCACACAACCTGTAGCCGCCATGTCCCGCACAGGCGTGACACATGGCAAAATCCGTGTCGGCGTTGATTCTCCTTACCCGATGAGTCATGCTTCCTGATTTGATCAGCGTCCAAATGCGCCCAGGCCGGCGTGATGGCCTCCTGCTTCAACCACGACAACCCTGTTGACGTCACCTTCATGAAAATTTTCACCACTCTGGCCAACCTGTGCGCCATCCTGGCTGGCCTCTTGATGACCGTCATCACCTTGCTCACCTGCGTGAGCTTGATCGGCCGCAACACCACAGGCTGGACGATCGTGGGTGATTTCGAATTGACCGGTATTGCGGCTGGCGCGGCCATCGCCCTGTTCATGCCACTGTGCCAACTCAAACGGGGGCACATCATCGTGGACTTCTTTACCGCCAAAGCCAGCGACAGCACCAACGCCACCTTCGACCGCATGGGTGCATTCGCTGTCAGTGCCACCTTTGCCCTGATGGCGTGGCGCACGGTCCTGGGCGGACTGAATGCCTACACCAGCTTCTCTGGCACCATGATGATCGGCTTTCCCGAATGGATCGTCTACACCGTCATGGTCCCCCCCTTTGTGCTCTGTAGCCTGATTGCACTGGTGCAGGCACTGTCGGGTACGCAGGAAGGAGTTGCTGCATGAGCGCCCTGACCCTCACCCTGGCCATTTTCGCCATCATGCTGGTGCTGATGGCCATCCGCGTGCCCATTGCCATCGCCATGTTTGGCGCCGGCACCTTTGGCTACATCCTGCAAAGCGGTTGGCATCCTTTCGCCAGTTTTCTCAACACGCTGCCCTATGCGCGCTTTGCCAGCTATGACCTCTCGGTCATCCCGCTGTTCATCCTGATGGGCAATTTCGCCACGCAAGGCGGGATCAGCAAGGCTTTGTTCCAGTTTGCTGCCGGCATCATGGGTCGCTTCAAAGGCGGGTTGGCCATGGCTGCCGTGCTGGCCAGCGCAGCCTTTGGTTCCATCTGCGGTTCATCGGTGGCCACAGCGGCCACCATCACCGGGGTGGCCCTGCCTGAAATGAAGCGCCATGGGTATTCGCCCCGGCTGTCCACCGGTACGCTGGCGGCAGGCGGCACCCTGGGGATTTTGATTCCGCCCTCGGTACCGCTGGTGATCTATGCCATCCTGGCCGAGCAAAACATTGCCAAGCTGTTTGCCGCGGCGATGGTGCCCGGCCTCATCGCCATGCTGGGCTACATGGTGGCGATTGGCATCTATGTCCGTCTGGTTCCCGGCCAAGCGCCGGACGCCGAGAAGCCGCAACCCATGAACCGTGAAGCCGTGATGGGCATCCTGCCCATTGCCATTGTGTTTGTGATTGTGTTCGGGGGTATCTACGGGGGACTGTTCACCCCCACAGAAGGGGCTGCCGTGGGCGCAGCCTCCACGTTCGTTGCGGCCCTGTTGAAGCGAGAGATCAACTGGGCCAAGTTCAAGCATTGCTTTTACGACACCGCCACCAGCTCGGCCATGATCTTCATGATCTTCATCGGCGCCGACGTCATGAATGCCTCGCTGGCCTTGACCCAGACGCCTGCGCAGCTGGCGGAAGTGGTCGGCAGCTGGGGGCTTCCCCCTTTGATGGTGGTGACAGCCATCCTGCTGTTTTACGTGGTGCTGGGCGCCGTGATGGACGAACTGTCCATGATTTTGCTGACCATCCCCATCTTCTTCCCCTTGATCATGGGCCTGGACTTTGGCATGCCCAAGGAATCCGTGGCCATCTGGTTTGGCATCATGGTCCTCATGACGGTGGGTTTTGGATTGCTGGCGCCGCCTGTCGGCCTGAACGTCTACGTTGTCAACAGCATGGCCAAGGATGTTCCCATCGCTGAGAGCTACCGGGGCGTGATGCCCTTCCTGGTCAGTGACACCATCCGCACCATCGTGTTGCTGCTGTTCCCGTCGATCTCGCTCACGCTGGTGAAGTACGTGAGTTGACGGTTGTCGGTTGTCAGCGTCCGACCTCTGACCGGATCCCGACAAGGCCGTTGCCAGACCTTGCGGGATGGTGTGACAGCCGGGCTGCATGGCCCGCTTGCTGTCTGTGGTGAATACCGGCCTCAGGCCTTGAACACGCCTTCCGAGCTGATCTCGGCCAGCGGCTTGCGGGCGTTGGGTGCCTCGCGCGCCTGCAAAGCCTCGGACAGCTGGGCCTTGTCACCCTGCTTGCCGATGACCATGACAGCGTCAATCGCGTAATCATCGGGCAGGTGAATGGATGCGCGCAGTTTGACCGGGTCGAAACCCGCCAAGGCGTGGGCAGCCCATCCGCACTCCACCGCTTGCAGGGCCATGCTCATCCAGGCCGAACCCGTGTCAAAGGAATGCCAGGCGTTGGGCGCCAGTTCGGTCTTGCCAGGAAACAGGGCTTGCTTGGCAGAAGCAATCACCACCAGCGCGCCAGCACGGTGAACCCAGCTTTGGTTGCCTTCGTTGATCGCCCCAAAAATGCCGTCCCAGCCTTGGCCCCCACGCAGCGCGTAGATGAAGCGCCAGGGTTGGGCGTTGTAGGCGGAGGGCGCCCAGCGACCCGCTTCCAAAATCGTCATCAGCACGTCGTGTGGCACGGCTTCGTTGGTCAACGAGCGCGGCGACCAGCGGTTGATGAACATCGGGTGAACGGGGTGGGCAGGTTGACGAGGATTGGACATGATGCGTGGTTCAACAAGGATGAAAAGGCTGAAGTCTAGTCGAAGATGCCCCCACGGGCTCAGGCGGCAGGGGCCAGCACCTGCCTCAGCACGGCACGCACCTCAACCAGGTGTGCCGGCTCGGTTCGGTGGGCCAGGGTAACCAGACCAAAGCGGGCTCGGGCCTGCAGGGCCGGTTGTATCTTCAGGGGCTTGAGGGTCGGGCACGCGGCCCGAACGGCCAGCAGCACGGTGTCACTGCGCTGCGCCACCTCCACCAGGTGCGACACCTCGTCGGTGGTGAGTTTGACCATGCGAAGCGGATGCGCCCCAGCCCCGTAACGCTCGACCAGCAAACGGGCCAACTCATCACTCAAGGGGGTAGAGGCCAAGGGGTAGGCCCTCAGCCGCTCGGCTGTCAAGCGACGCACTTGCAGCAAGGGGTGTCCTGCTCGACACAGGAACGCGCCTTCCAACTCATGCACATCCGACACCGCCAGATCGGGTGCAGGACGCAAGGAGCGCAGGTCGACCACCACGGCATCCGCTTTGCGCTCTCGCAGCATCTGCGTCAATACCTCGGTGTTGGCACGCAAAATGTCCAGGTGAAATTGAGGAAACTGCTGGGCAAAGTGCGTCATGAGGGGCACGGTCAGCAGCGTCCCGGGGCCGGAACTGAGTCCGATGCGCAAACGCCCCGAATCCTGCGCGTCCATGGACCGGCCCGCACGAGCCAGGTGTTCGGCGTCCTCCTGCAACGCCAGCGCGCGCTCCAGGGTGCGTTGCCCAAAGGGGGTGAGCTCGATGCGCCGCCCCAAGCGGTCAAACAGCAACTGCCCCAGTTCATCCTCCAGGGCTTTGATGCTGCGGCTGAGTGCGGGTTGAGTCATGAACAGCGCCACCGCGGCCTTGGCAAACGAGCCCAGCCGTGCCAGGGTGATGAAGTGTTTCAGCTGCACCAGGGTCATGATCGGCACCATTGATCTATGCATTCAAGATCATTGATTATGAATCCATAATGCATTGGACGACATGGCTTGTGCCCCCTAGTATTCGGTCATCACAACGCAAAACGGAGACAAACCATGCATGCATCATGTCGCTGGCTGGCCGCCACTGTGGTCTCATTGAGTCTGAGCACTTTCGTCTGGGCTCAGACATTTCCTGCAAAACCCGTCACCCTGATGGTGCCCTACCCCGCCGGTGGTGTGTCCGATGTCATTGCGCGGACCCTCAACACCACACTGGCCAAACACCTGGGTCAACCCGTCATCGTCGAGAACCTGGGCGGCGCCAGCGGCGGCATTGCCGCGCAGAAGGTGCTCAACAGCCCTGCGGACGGTTACATGATTTTCCAGGGGTCTCCCAACGAACTCATCCTCGCGCCCATGGCCAACGCCGCCATCAAGTACAAGCCGGAAGACTTTCGACTGGTTCAGATGATCACCATCAACCCGCTGGTGATGTTCGCACGCAAGGATTT
>JACCDK012076112.1_pt1 | contig 26166 bp, 22 predicted proteins | sample 7445871 | NCBI WGS metagenome assembly JACCDK01 (sample SAMN15323436, study PRJNA562643) | freshwater metagenome | isolation source: river surface water | place: USA:Blue River Watershed | collected 2017-08-15 | reverse complement strand
TTAAGGCTAAAAACGATTTTGTTTCAAATATCAATTGGGCAAAAGTAAGTGCTAACGATATTTCTTGTAAGCCTATTCTCTGGGGAGTTGTTTATGGAGATGAATTTTTTGACGCATATTCTTCTGCTTTAAAAAGGAAATTAAGTTGGGCTGAGTTCTATATGCATTGGGACAACAAAAAGGGGGAAGAGAAAATTGCGAAAAAATATTTGCGTTGTTCAAGAGACTCTCTTTTCAAAAAGGAGGAAGATTCTGATGAGTATACTTTATCCTGGGGATATGAAGAGCAATCTTTTCGAATTGTCGATTTGAATATGGTCATGGATTGGGATAACGACGGCTTTGCCGATAGGATGTTACGCTGGTATGCCTATCACGGTTCGGGACTATGTCGGGTTACCAGGAAGGGTGAAGGAAAGCAGATTGAGTTTTTTGAGTTGTCATTCTTTGCCAAATAATTTCAGCCCCGTTGTTTAAAGTGTGTTTTAAACATGCAGTGTGATTGCACAGATTTGTCTAGTGTTTAAATAATTGTTTTGCAGGGAATTGTCGAAAATTAATGGTAGTGTTGTTTTATATTTTGTTTTAATTTTTTTATTGTTGTTTTTCTAGAAAGTTGTTTTATTCGTCAAGAATTATTATTTTTCACGATGTAATAATTCCTTTCACGGTGGTTCAGGATAAGCAAAAAAAAATAAAGATTCTTACAATACAGTTTGCCAACAGATTGTCACCGAAGTTGGTCCCTGCATTTCGAGGCGCTATTATTGAGAAAGTTAATCGAGAGCATATTTTGTTTCATAATCATAAGTCGGATACCCAGGTGTTATACCAATATCCTTTAATTCAATATAAGTCTTTATATGGTAATTCAGCCATTGTATGTATAGGTGATGGCACGATGGAAATTCACCGATTATTTAGTAAGTCTAACCTGAACATTAAATTACATGATGAAAAAGTGATATTGGAAATTCATCAGATGGAGATGCTGAATTACAATTTATCATTGAATCCTGGGGGTAAATATGTTTTTGAAATGGTAAATTGGCTTGGGTTGAATCAAAAAAATCTAGGTGAATTCAACAATTGTGCGAGTAATGAAGGAAGGGTTGAATTACTGGAAAATGTATTAAAAGCTAATATTTTATCTTTTGCTAAAGGTATTGATTGGACAATACATGATATTGTTTCGGTTAGTATTTTAGAGATAAGAGATCAACGTGTAATTCGATATAAAGGATTGCCATTATTGGCTTTTGATATATTATTTGAGTGTAATGTGAATTTGCCACTTCATATTGGTTTAGGTAAAAGTGTTAGTCATGGTTATGGAATGATAAAAAAAAGAATCAAGTCTTTATGAAATCACAATATTTATATGGTGCCAGTGTTCATGGTATACAATCTTATATTTTTAGTTCTAACAAGCTCAGGGAGATAGCTGGTGCAAGTGAAATAGTGCTGAATATTTGTCAAGGATTGTTTCAATCTAATGTAGAGGGATATGATCAGGATCAGCTTATCGTAGGAGCTGCGGGTAAAATAAAGTACATTTTTGAGAACCGTGAATCGTGTCAGAAAATGATTAAGAAATTTCCACGGAAAGTGCGGGAATATGCTCCTGGAATAATATTTAGCCAGGCTGTAGTCGAATTTACAGAAGAAGATTCATTGAGTGATGTAATAGATCAATTGGAATCTGAATTGAATGCCGCAAGGAATAGAAAATTGAATTCTATTGAGGTTAGTTGTATGGCGATAGCACGCTCTCAGAAAACTGGTTTGAATGGTATAATGCGCAAAGATTCTGACGTTATAGATGCTGTCGCAATTGCTAAAAGCAAATCGTCAGATTCTGTAGAGCATTTTAAAGTGCTTCTAGGTGAAAACGTAAATGTAAAGGCAATACCGCATGAATTGTCAAGTATTACAAATGTGGGCGGTGACTTAAACGCCAACTCTTGGATGGCAATTATTCATGCAGATGGAAATGGACTAGGTAATATTTTGCAGAACCTGGGTAGGGTATTGAAGAACGGTAGAAGCAACGAGGATGTCAAGTCAGCTTTTAGGAAATTTTCATTGGCTATAGATAATTCCACTAAAAACGCATCTAGAATAGCTTTTCAGAAATTACTTACGGAGAGGACTGAAGAGAATTATTATCCAGCACGTCCTGTTCTTCTCGGAGGAGATGATTTGACAATCATTGTAAGAGCGGATTTAGCAGTTCCATTTACGGTAAATTTTTTAGAGGAGTTTGAGCGACAATCAAAATTAGAGCTTGCATTCTTGTCTGATTTGGGTGTGGAAGGATTCGAAAATGGAATAACTGCTTGTGCAGGCATAGCATTTATAAAAAAGAACTATCCTTTTTATTACGGAGTTGATTTGGCCGAGCAACTTTGTAGTGATGCAAAAATGTTTTCCAAAAAAGTACTTCCTAGAAATTTCAATGTGCCGCAGTCTTCTTTTTCATTCTTTAAAGTTCAAGACTCATTTGTAGAGTCGTTATTACAAATGAGGAGGCGTACTTTAACAACTTCAGAAGGTTTGGATTACTACTACGGTCCATATGCTCTTCATGAAAATTATGGATTTCCAAATTATCGTGATTTAAAAAAGGATTTGGATCGCCTCTTGGAATACTCAAAAAATGATGGGAGCAAGTCAATTGGGAAATTACGGAAAGTTGTCTCTGAATCATATAAAAGCTCTGATTACGCAGGGTTTCTTTTAAAGAGGATGAAGGATGTCAACTCAAAGTTGTTTAATGATTTGTCGTTAGACAGCGAATTGAAAATATTCGAGATAAAAAGCGAGAGTAATTCAACATTACTAAGTAGAAAGTCGAAAATTTTAGATTTAATTCATTTACAAGGATTTAATTATGGAAAGTAATATTGTGAAAATTGAGATAAATTTTTTTAGTGAATGGCACATGGGTTCGGGTCTAGGAACAGGTTCCCATCTGGATGCAATAGTAGTGAAGGATGATTATGGATTACCATACGTTCCGGGGAAAACATTAAAGGGTTTATTAAGAGATGCTGCATATGATTTGTTACAGTATAACGCATCAAATGTCTCTTTGTCAAGAATTTTGAGATGTTTTGGACAGGAATCTCATTCTGATGAAGACGGAGCAATGGGACTATTGCATTTTTCTAATGTAGATCTAATTGATAAAGATTTTTTTCGACATAATCATCATTTGGTTGATTATTTATTTCTAGAAAGAGCTAATATTTCAATTGGTGAGGATGGAATATCGACCAATGGAAGTCTAAGGAAAATTGAAACAGTCATACCTGTGGTATTAGAAGGCGAGATTAGAAATGTGCCACTTGAAGAATTTGAGTTTATTGAGATATTATGTAGATACACCCGTTTTATTGGGTCAGGAAGAAACAGAGGAATGGGTAGATGTTCAATTAAATTAAAGAAATCCTAATTATGAAGGAAGTATTTTACAAGTGTACTTTTTTATCAGATGTAATACTTAACAGTTCATTGGCCACGTCGGGTAGTGTACAAAGTTTGAGTTATATCCCAGGAAGTAATTTTCTGGGTATTGCGGCTTCAAGATTATATAGCGTTATTGACGATAATGCGGCATATTCTTTTTTTCATTCTGGAAGAGTGCGATTTGGTGATGCTACAATTTCACGGGGAAATGAATTGTCATTCGCAATCCCTTTGAATGTTGTAAAACCAAAGGATAGTATTGATGAGGAGGGTGATTTTTATTTAAAGGGGTTGGCTTCATTGAAAAGAGAAAATGGTGATAAGGTGCAGTTCAAATCAATTAACAGTGGATTCTTATTCAATAATGGAGGTCGTATCGCTCAAATACGTAAACGATTTACATTGCACAATTCTATCGATAGAGAAACGGGCTCATCAAAAGATGGCGGATTATTTGGATTTGAATCTATTCAGAAAGGTCAAGATTTTATATTTTCAATTCAATATGATTTTCCTGAAGATTTCAGTGTTATTAATTCTACAATTGTAGGTAATCACTACATTGGAAAGTCTAAGTCAGCGGAGTTTGGATCTGTCGTGATTGAAGAAATTGAAGAAGTTGAAAGCATTGAATTCTTTGAGAATGACAAGGGTACCTGGGTCTATGTTCAGTCAAATTTATTTTTGTTAGATGAATACGGTAATGCGAAATGTAAGATCGAGGCTTCTGATTTGGGATTTGAGTCTGGATACATCGATTGGACGAAGTCTCAGGTCAGAAAGTTTGAGTATTCGAGTTGGAATTTTAAAAGGAATACACATAACGCAAGTAGATTGTGTATCGCACCTGGATCGGTTTTTTTTGTAACCGGAGCATTTAAAACTGGAAAGAACAATGTGGGTGAATTTCAAGCAGAAGGTTTGGGAAAAGTGCTTTATAATCCTGCTTTTTTGGCCTCAGATAATTTCGGAAGATGTAATTTCAATTACGGTGAAAAGAAAATAGATATTGGCGATGTTAATGCCCTGAACCCAAGTATCAAAATATCATCATTAATTTCATATGTTTCGAGTAAGTATGAGACAAAACAAAAAGAGCTTTTGATTGCAAAAAGAGTTTTCGATTTTGTTTATTCAGACAAATACTACATGCCTATTTTGTCGACGGTAACAAGGAGTCAGTGGGGTGTTATAAGGTCTTGCGCTTTTCAATCAGTTAATATGAGCGATCTAATCAAGAAACTTTTTGGCACCATTGAAAGGACTGAGGATTCTTTTAAAAACGACTTAGGTGTATTAACACATGGAATTTCCTTTCAGAAGTACTGGGGGGCAAATGGAGCAAGAAGATTGAGTATGCTTTGGGAATTTTTGAATTTGGAGGAGACACAGTTGTTAGGGCCTCTATTCATTGAAAGATTAGCTGCAGAAATAGCTAAAAACATTACTAAAAAATAATTGCGATGAAGAATAGTAATTTTCGTTTTTTAGGCCGTTTTATTTGTCAAGCGGATACACCTTTATTTGTTGGTTCTGGTGAAAGTTCATTAACAAAGGATTCATTGGTTGTTAAGGATGTGAATGATTTGCCTTTTATACCAGGTACGTCATTATCAGGAGTTTTACGTAATTTGATTGTACAGTCTAAGTTGATGGATGCACAGACAATAAGTGCTGTTTTTGGAAGCAAGGAGAATAGCACTTCATCACGTCTGAAAATTAGTTCTGCCTATTTCATGGTTTCGAATGATCATTGTTCAGAGATTGTCGAACAGAACAATTCATTGATAGATAATGCTAAACTTGTACTTTCGGATTTGCCTAAAAGACAACATGTGCGTTTGAATGAGAAAGGTGTTTCAGACAACGCAAATCATGGACTTTTTGATAATGAGATTGTTTTTAAAGGTGCTCGATTTATTTTCGAATTGGAACTTGAAGGAGATGAAAGTGATGAAGAAATTTGGAATTGTGTCCTTGGAGTATTGCAAAGTGGTGTTTTACGTGTTGGTGGCGGAACAAGAAATGGATGGGGTAGACTGAAATTGTTGCGAAAATCAACTGCGGTTTTCAATCTAAATAATCAAAGTGATCTTGAAAACTATTTAGAATTGAATCCATCTTTGAATTCTATAGTTCAATGGCAAGATTTTAATGATGAAAGTGTTGGGTTGTCATCATTAACCTCCTACAAGTTGTCTCTAAGAGCTGAGTCATTTACTTTTTTTTCTGCGGGATTTGGTGATGACGAAGTAGATAATATTCCAGTTTCTGAGCATATTCTGCAATATTCAACCAATGGGATAAAATTGTCCGAACAATCTTATCATCTCATTCCGGCTACTTCAGTTAAGGGTGCTATTTCTTCTCGTGTTAATTTTCATTACAACAGACTGAGAGGATGCTTTATTGATATAAATGCAAATATCAATAAACCTATACTAAAAGCTCAACATGAGTTATTCGGTTCAAGTGCTTCCGATGAAAACCCGAGCGCGGGAAATATTTTTTTAAATGACATTTTTGTTCAGCCCGTTGAGACATCTTCAACAGAGGTTTTTAACCATGTCGCTATAGATAGATTTACTGGAGGAGGAATACATGGAGCTTTGTTTTCAGAGAAGGTGAGTAATTTACAATCCGCGAATATTGATATTGATATTCAATTGGTCAATAGGAATTATTCTGATGATGTGATATCGGCATTTGAAAAAACATTAGAGGATATCTGTACAGGACTATTACCATTAGGCGGGGGTGTTACAAAGGGATTTGGCCAATTTGTGGGGAACTGCTATAAAAATGGTTTGCTGATGTTCGAATATTCAAAATAGACGAGAATGAAAGTTGAAAGATTAAATAATTTGGATGGAGTTCCAAAAGGAAATTACGTTGGGTATGTATGGTTGTCAGATCAGAAAAAGCCAATTGTACTAACTGGGCAAGAATTTGTAAAAGCGAATTTTCAATCAACCAATCCTTTTATTGTGGAAGGGTACTTATTTGATGAGTCAGAAAAGCGTTCTGTGCAAATCAAACATTCTGGACGATTGGATATTCGATTGTTTCATTTGGATGATAATGATTTTGAAAGTGGATATTTAGTGGAGTTTCTTGCGCATCGCCTTGAAGGAGTGTCGAAATTGAAATTTCTCGAAATTTGGAAGTCAAGCGCTGACAAATTTTGTTTAGAAATGGAAGTAGACGAGTGCGTTGCAAAAGTTTTTGTTGGTTTTGTAAATTCTAAGAATCATGAAATTTAATTCAGCTTACCGCTTTATTTCAGCACCCTTGCAAAATCAGGTTTTTTATCCTGAATGGGCGAAACATATATCTTTTCAACAACCGTTCATCGATGGTAGATCAGGTGAAATCGAGTTCGAGATTAAGGCTAACTCCCCTGTTTTTATTAGAGATGGCAAATCAAAGCAGGGTGATATTTCCGTGGAATTTTCAAATTATGTCCTGAATGGAGAAAAGATTTACTTTATTCCTGCAACAAGCTTGAAAGGCTTGGTGCGAAGTACTGTTGAGATAATTTCTTTCTCAGAAATGAATAAAAAATTGGTAAACAACGGTCGTTTTGGATACCGTGATTTAACAAAGGATTCTGAGTATAAATCAAAATATGATGCCAATAAGGTTAAGGCTGGTTGGCTAAATCAAGAAATTGATGGAAGTTGGAAAATTTCTGAGTGCTCATTTTGGCATGTACATCATGCCGAAATTGATCTTGCATTAGGTACCAATTTTAGAAGTTCTTTTTTAAATAAACAGCCCAAAGAAAAAACTGCAAAGTATAAGTACACTGAAATGTGTAAAGGTATGAATTTGGGAAATTTTACTTTTAACTTAGATTTTTCAGTTCGGAGTAAACCCAAAGGAGTGGCGGTGTATGATAGGCAAGGTGAGAGTCATGGTGTGTTGGTTCTAACAGGTCAGCCCGGCCCTCGAAAAGAACCAAATGGGCAGAAGCCAAGCGGCAAAGTATTTGAGTTTGTATTTGAAAGCAAAACAAAAGGAAGCTTTGATATTTCATCAGATTTACAAAGGGACTTTAGGTTTTTATATTCGGAACATGACCCCAATTCAATCTCGGAAGATTGGAAATTTTGGAAGAATAAGTTGAATAATAATGAAGAGGTACCAGTGTTTTTCACAGAGGAAAATGGGCAAGTTGTACACTTCGGGTTGTCATATATGTATAAATTGCCTTTTGAGAAAAGCATTCACGATTTGCCTCAATTAAGTTACGAGCAAAATCAATTGGATCTGGCCAAATCCATGTTTGGATACACAGATGGTATGGAAGGTTTGAGAGGGCGGGTAATGTTTGGTCCAGCGATTGCCATTGATCCAAAATTTGAGGATGAGGTTGTTGAAATTTTAGGTGGTCCAAAAGCTTCCTTTACACCGTATTATTTAAAAAACGGTACTAATTACAATAGTTCTACGGCAAGTTTAAAGGGGTATAAAAAGTATCCCATACACAGTACTGTCAAAAAAGGATCGTATAGTGCAGATCAAAATCTGACTAATGTAGGAACCACATTTAAACCCATTCAAGCCAATACAGTATTCAAAGGTAAATTGAGGTATTTCAACTTAACAAGAGTTGAGTTGGGGGCGTTGATTTCAGCATTAACTTTTCATAATCAAGAGGGATTGTATTTCCATAATATAGGATTGGCAAAATCTATGGGTTACGGTACAATTTCCATACATATAAAGAATATTGACGATTTTATATCTGAGTTGCAGGTTTTCGAGCATACCATGAATATTCATACAAGAAAGGTATTTCAGAAAGATTGGCGTAAAACAGATCAGATTAGGGAATGGGCTTCTGTATCAGCCTTTCCGATTTCAGATAAAGTAGATTCAAGCTTGAGGGCTCCGTTATTGGAAATGAAAGGCTCAAATGAATTTGTGGAAATAAAGAAGTTGGGAACTCAAGGTTACTTGGATGATTACTCCGAGGTTAATGGATTCAAAGAAATCTCTACGTTAGTCGATTCCAAATTTTTGGAGGACATAAATAAACTAGAGGAAATTGAGAACCAACGCAAGTTAGAAAATGAGAAGAGATTTAATGAATTGATTGCTAGCGCGCATGAATGTGCAAATAGTTTGAAGTTTGATGAAGCGAGAAAATTATATTCTCTCGCTATGGAAATTAAACAAGACAATAGCTTGGAATCTTTTGTAAGAACATTTCCTCAAATCGAAAAGAATTTTAAGTTGAATGAGTCTTTTCATATCGCTATATCATCAGGAGACAAAGCTTTAATGTCCGCTTTTATACTGAATAATCCTAATGATGCTAGAATTGATGAGTTGCGTGCATTGATAAACCAAATATCAGCATCTACCGAAATACCAGAGCGAGTTAAGGATTTATCACAGAAGAACAGCTTCGAAAATTTTATCAAAGCTGTTGATGATTGGAAGAAAAAAATGCCCGGTAAGGAAATAAAAGGTAGTGCTTTTGAAGATGAATTGATTACCATGGTATTGAACTTCAAACAGCAGAAAGACATGTCAAAAGATGAGGCAAAGAAATGGGGAAATGGTGTTTTTAAGAAAAAAATTGAGACATGGGTAAGACAAGAAAACATCAATCGAATTTTTAATTAATTTTTATGGGAAGACATGTTTTAATTTCTTTGATTGGAGAAGAGACAATTCCAAATTACAGAGTATACAAGGAGTTTCAGCCAGAACTTTTAATTCAAATATTTTCTACCAAAACAAAGGGACAAAATGATATTTTAAAGCAACTTGTGAAAAAGGGCGATTGTATTTGTCAATCCGTAAATGTGGATGCAGATGATTTTAAAAGTCTTGTGGGAGCATTTGGGTCAATAGATTCAATTTTACCCGATGATGATGTAACCATTAACATTACAGGTGGAAACAAATTAATGGCAATTGGAGCCGTTAATTTTTTTCAATCAATACCCAATACAGCAAAGCGTATGCTATATGTCGACTTTCAACAGCGGATACATTGGATGTTTGGAGGCACAGATGAATCTTTGGATACTTTTACTGAAAATTTAAGTTTTAATGAGTTCATCTCATTGAGTGGGCAAAAGGTAAAGTCTTATATGACATTACCAGAAGTTCAGTCACGCTTCAGTGAATCATTGAATGAAATTCAAGAATTGTATACCTCGAACAGAAAACTTTGGGATAAGTTTTTTAATAATATTTTGGTGCGTACATTGAAGGAGATGAAGAAGGGAAATCTAGCTGACTCAAAGGGGACCGGATATCTTAATAACGTTCATACATCGTTGGAAAATGTGATTGCAAGACAGGATCAGTTCGAAGTGGAATGGACAGATTCGATTTTTGAGCTCTATCACGAAGATGTATTGTTGTTAGAATTGAATGAAAATCGACAGGCAGTCTATGACTTATTGTTTAACTCTCAGTGGTTCGAGATTATGTGCGCGCTATCTCTGGAGAAGCAGTTTCCAAATTGTGAATTACTTTTAAATGTCGTTTTTGAAGTTCTTTCCGATCCACAAAAGAAATTAGATAAAAATGAGGTGGATATAATCTTAAATCAGGGCGATAGATTGTTGTTTGTTGAATGTAAATCAGGTAGTATTTTACCAGATGAAATCAATAAGATGTATGCTAGAAAGAATTTGTATGGAGGTAAAATTGCAGAGAACTTACTTATGATTAACTACGATATAACCTCCTTGAATAATAACGCTATGATCTTGGAGAGATGCAAAGAGTTTAATATCGGAATAAGAAGATTGAATATTTCTTAAATTGAAAATTCGATGTTAATCAATTTTTCAAATCATCCATCTTCGGATTGGTGTTCAAGTCAAGTTTTAGAAGCCGAGAAACGTTATGGAAATATAGTTGATATTGAATTTCCAGATATATCCCCATCAACGGATAAGGTAGGAGTTCTCGATTTGGCACAGGTTCATGTAGCTTTCATCAAATCTAATAGGCCTTCTGCAGTGCACATTATGGGTGAGTTAAATTTCACGTTTGCTTGTGTCACGCTATTAAAATCAATTGGAATAATATGTGTGGCAAGCACAACTGAAAGAATAAGTGAAGTAGAAGATGGAAAAAAGACGTCAATTTTTCGTTTCGTACAATTTCGTGAGTATTAAATATAGTATATGCTTATAAATTTTTCAAACCACCCATTCTCAACATGGGGAGATACCCAACAAAGTGAAGCCATTCAACGGTGGGGTTCAGTGCAAGATTTAATTTTCCCTTTGATTGATCCCAAATGGGATGAAATTGAGCTGCAATTGTTTGTAAAAAACTACCTTGAACAAATCGTGGATTTGAAACCCAGTGCTGTGCACATCATGGGTGAGATGAATTTTACATTTCAATTGGTATACTTCCTAATGCAACATGGGATCCCCTGTTTTGCTAGTACTACAGAAAGAATGATGCGAATGGATGGGGATCAAAAGGTTAGTCAATTTAAGTTTGTTCATTTTCGGAAATATCAATTTGTTGAGCAAATCAATGAAATTCAGAAAGTAAAAGAGAATTTATTGTTGACTGAAAAACAAAACGTTGTATTTGAAGCATTCAAAGAATTTATTAAACCAACTAATCCCAATAAAGTTTTTATCTTAAGGGGATATGCAGGAACTGGAAAGACGACTTTGCTAAAATTTTTTTATGATTATATAGTGAGCTCAGAGCAATATAGAACAGTGGTGGCCGCCCCTACCAATAAGGCGGCGCGCGTCATTCGTCAAAAGCTTAATCAGAAATCTGAGCATGGTGTTATCTCAACTATGCATGGTCTTTTATACTCTTTCGACAAGGTTACGGCTACTGAAGAAAAAGCATGGTTAGGAGGCGATGGTCATATTTATTCCAATTTTGTCTTGAAGTCACGAACTTCATCGATGAATGATTTGTTTTCCGATTTATTAAAACCTAAAAATTCCAAGCAACGTTCTACGATCTTTATGTTTGATGAAGCTTCTATGATATCATCACAACAAAGAGAAACCTTTCTAATAACAAAATTTGGAACGGGATCATTGCTAAATGATTTATATAGTTGTTTTGGAATGAATGAGAAATTCATCTTTGTTGGTGATCCATGCCAACTACCCCCTCCCAATGGAGAGCGCAATCCCAGCGCTTTGAATGGGGATTACTTTAAGCATGTGATGCAATTGCCAACTGAGGAGTATGAATTGACAGAGGTGATGCGACAATCCAAAGATTCAGGGATTTTGGATATGGCGACAGATTTAAGAATGAAAATTGTGAGTGGTAGAGTTGAGAAATGGCCTAAATTGAAAAAAAAGGCTACTGCTTTGGATATTCAATTAATGAAAAACTCAGCCGAGCTCGTTGAAACTTTCTTAGCGCATCAGGATAAATATGGCGTTGATAACTGCTTTTGTCTTGGATACACCAATAGGAGTATTCAGACTTTTAACAAGTTAATCAAGGAGCGCATTTCAGGTGGATTGAATTTGCAGGTAGGAGACATATTAATAAATTATCTTCAAAACTATCTTTACGGTATCGAAAATGGAGAACGTCTGATTGTCAAAAAAATATGGGATGAGCGTGTCTTCAAAGCCAAATTGACTTTTGTGAAAGTTAGTTGTCGTGTCTTAGGTACAAACGAGGATATTGAATGTTACTTGGTTGAAAATTTTTTAACGAGTTCATCCTCTCAGATGTCTGCCGTAGAAACTCAGAATCTGATGATTGATTTTGATAAAAGAATGCGTGAGGCTAATATTGCTCGGAATTCTTTTGAGTATAAAACGGAGCAAAGGAAAGATCCATACTTGAATGCATTGAAAGCGAAATATGGATATTCTGGAACTATACATAAAGCGCAGGGTTCTGAGTGGGATTATGTGTTTTTAAATCTGGGTTCTTCGGATTTTGGAATGGCTCAGGGTAGCTATGAAAATGCGGAGAAAATTGCAAAGGTTATATATACTGGACTGACAAGGGCCAAGTATAAGTTGTTTATTCCGGACGGCTATTGGATCAGGGTAAAATAGAATTGATTTCCTGTGCATATCGTACTCAATTCACACGGAGCCTCAATAAAAAAAGAGAATGGACTTTTTCTGATTTCAACAGCTGAAGGTGTGCAGCGCATATCTCCACGGGATATTAAAACCATTTCAATCAGTGCAAGTGCAAGAATTAGTTCCGATGCAGTTTTATTGGCAATAAAACACCAAATAGATGTTCTTTTTGTCGATTTTACAGGCATGCCCCAAGGTAGGATTTGGAGTGTTCAGTATGGTTCAATATCTACCATTCGTCACAATCAAATGAAGTTTGTTCATCACAAGGATGGAGTGATTTGGGTAAAGGAATTGTTGAATGATAAGTTAAACAATTGTATTGCATTGTTGATGGGGTTTCTTGATCAGAAAGATTTACGATTAGAGCGTAAAATAAAGAGTTGTATTCATTTTATTGAAGCGGTCATTGTTAAAATTAACCTGGTAAACGGAAATCATATCAGTGAAGTTGCTTCAAGGTTAAGAGGATTGGAAGGTGTTGTGGCAAGAAAGTATTTTCAACTGATTTCGGAGATGTTGCCACAAGAGTATAAGTTCGAAAAAAGATCAACATATCCAGCGCTTGATCCATTTAATGCATCTTTGAATTATGCTTACGGCATACTTTACGCTCGTGTCGAAAGTGCATTAATCAAAGCGGGTATTGACCCATATGTTGGGGTGTTTCATCGAGATGATTACAATAGGCCTGCCCTGGTTTTTGATGTAATTGAGAAATATAGAGTTTGGGCTGATTTTGTAACTATTCGCTTGATCACAGATAAGGCATTTCACTCGGATTCTTTTATTTCGGCTAATGGAAAGATGATTATTGATGGATTGGCAAAGCGAATATTAATTCAGTCGATGAATGATTATTTGAATGAAATTATTGTTTTAAATAAATTAGAAAGGAGTAGGGGATTTCACATTGAATTACAGGCGCAGAATTTGGCTCAGAAATTATTAAATTCTAAATATGATTTTTAAAGGATATAGTATCACCCAAATTAATGATAATCTTCAAGAAATATCTGTCGCGGATATTATCAATGAAATACGCAATCCTTCACAAGAATTTCGTAGACTTATAGAAAATCTGCGAGTTACGAAAATTATTGATGAAAATAAATATCGAATTGCTAAGCGACAGTTGCCATATTTTGTTTGCGCAAGATTCCATCCTTTGATTAGAAGAAAAGAAAATTTTGTATCAATTACTTATTTTGTTTTAGACATTGATCATATCTTTAAAGGTGATATTGATATTCAGGAGTTAAAAAATGATTTGGCTAAAGATACTAGAGTAGTCAGTTTTTTTGAATCTCCAAGTGGGGATGGCTTGAAGATTATATTCAAGCTTTCTCAGAAGTGTGTGGATTCAGGTTTGTTTTCAGGTTTTTATAAGCTATTCACAAAGGAATTTGGTTTGAAATATAATTGTATGAATGCGCTTGATTTGAAAACGTTTGACGTAACTAGAGCTTGCTTTTTAAGTTTGGATGCATATGTATATTTTAACGAAAAAAGTACAGATGTGGAAATTAGTGATTATGTGAATTTGGAGGATTCAGATGGTTTGCTGGATGATTTGAAAGATGTGAAGACTTTATTTGATGAATTGGAAAAGGAGCAAAAAAAAGAGGTAAGTGAAGTTAATGATGATGTTATTCAATTGATTAAGGAGAAGTTGAATCCGCGGTTGTCCGTTTTAAGAGAGAGCAAAAATTATTACGTACCTGCCGAGTTAGATACCATGATACCATATTTGAAGACGGAATTGGAAAAATTTGAGATGCAGTTGTTAGATGTCTCGTCAATACAATATGGTAAGAAATTAAAAATCGTTGCGGGGAGATATTGGGCGGAAATCAATTTGTTTTACGGAAAACGGGGATATTCTATTGTAAAGACTACCAAAAGTGGCAGTCATACTGAGCTAGCCGATTTGGCAGTTAAGGCTATTCAAAGTATTATTTTTCCATAAATCGCTTGGGTAGGCTGCGCAAAGAAATATACCCATTACGCGAACGGTTGGAACGATTGTTTGCTTCTGGTATTTCTGGTTTTCAGAGCAATCCCGGTAGTTCTAAACTTGATCTATTGAGTTTGGAAGAACGCATCAAACAAATTTTGGATATTATTAAATCTAAACCTCAAAAGAGCTTGACGATGAATTACTTGATCATGTATGATATAGAAAATAACAAGGTACGTGTTCGAGTTTCTAAATATTTAGAGAGCAAGGGATGTGTAAGAATTCAGAAATCTGTTTTTTTAGTGAATACAATGTCAAAAGAGTTTCAAGAAATTTATTTAACTTTGTTGGAGGTGCAGTCTTATTATGAAAATGAGGATAGTATTTTGTTGGTGCCTTTTAACACCACCGATATAAGAAGTATGAAAATTATAGGAAAAAATTTGAATATTCAATTGATTACAGATAAGCCGAGTACGTTATTTTTTTGACTAAAACAACCATGAAAATGAAAGGAAATACTGATAGCAGCACAGTTAATCAATTAAAATAGAGGCTTTTATATAATTTGCTATCACAATACAACATCCATTACAATAAGGATTAAGACTAAACGCCACCATTCTTGTCCTTGAAAGTCTTCAATCACAATACAACATCCATTACAATAAGGATTAAGACACCATCTTACCAGTCGTAGTGTAGGATTTTCTCCAATCACAATACAACATCCATTACAATAAGGATTAAGACTTATTCTGCTTCAGCAATCCAACCCATTTCGATTATCACAATACAACATCCATTACAATAAGGATTAAGACTAAGCGTTAGCTTCTTAGCCGTTACCTTAACTTCAATCACAATACAACATCCATTACAATAAGGATTAAGACGGTAGGATACACTCTGTGCTGTGCGGTGGACGTCTCATCACAATACAACATCCATTACAATAAGGATTAAGACCAAACATCTCCACCCTAGTGTAGTGATGATAGGAATCACAATACAACATCCATTACAATAAGGATTAAGACGCGTACGTCCTCGATATATGCGGACATAGTAAAGGATCACAATACAACATCCATTACAATAAGGATTAAGACAAGTCTGCTGGAAGCATTTCATGTTGGATTCCAAAAATCACAATACAACATCCATTACAATAAGGATTAAGACTCAACTTCTTTCATTGTTCCGTCAGGCTGCTCGATGATCACAATACAACATCCATTACAATAAGGATTAAGACTCTTCGATAACTGTGTTACCGTTCGCTTTCAACACTATCACAATACAACATCCATTACAATAAGGATTAAGACATCATTATCTTAAGCGCTAATAAGATTGCCATTAGATCACAATACAACATCCATTACAATAAGGATTAAGACCGTTATTTTGTAGTAGTAACGGTACCCCTTGATAGAATCACAATACAACATCCATTACAATAAGGATTAAGACAGAAGTCACCGTTACGTTCGGTGAAACGCACCTTATCACAATACAACATCCATTACAATAAGGATTAAGACTTTTAAGTGTTTAGTTAATGTTTAATTTAATTTGCATCACAATACAACATCCATTACAATAAGGATTAAGACTACTGGTTTTGCTCTTAAGAATTCTACATTTGAAATCACAATACAACATCCAATACAATAAGGATTAAGACTCTGACTCGCATTGATGTGCGTTGGGTTGCCGTCGATCACAATACAACATCCAATACAATAAGGATTAAGACTAGGCTTAGTGTTGCCATGTGATAAGAGGTGCTGTTATCACAATACAACATCCAATACAATAAGGATTAAGACCATTCTGATGTGCATAGTTATCAATGCTAAATCTATCACAATACAACATCCAATACAATAAGGATTAAGACGTAATTGCACAGAATACTGGACTTGTTATAACTCATCACAATACAACATCCAATACAATAAGGATTAAGACTCCGTTCCATTCGCGGTTAAATTCGCATTTTGTGATCACAATACAACATCCAATACAATAAGGATTAAGACACAAGAATTTGGGTCCAAGAGTTCTTGTCTTAAATCACAATACAACATCCAATACAATAAGGATTAAGACGAACTTCCCCTGTTTGTTGTAGCATGCCCGCATGATCACAATACAACATCCAATACAATAAGGATTAAGACTCGTCAATACCAAGCGACCATCTGAAGTTATAAATATCACAATACAACATCCAATACAATAAGGATTAAGACTCCACTTTTTGTGTGGTTAAGAATTTTATTCTCTCATCACAATACAACATCCAATACAATAAGGATTAAGACACGGTGTGCATTCTCCAAATCTTGCAGTTTCTGCTATCACAATACAACATCCAATACAATAAGGATTAAGACGATGGTGGATCCGTCTCCTTCTTCGATAGGTCTCAATCACAATACAACATCCAATACAATAAGGATTAAGACAGTTTGTCGATAGACGAAGAGCGATAGCAATACGCATCACAATACAACATCCAATACAATAAGGATTAAGACAGATAAGATTAAATTATCAACCTCTTCGGTGGAGATCACAATACAACATCCAATACAATAAGGATTAAGACTCTGTATCTTCTTTCCAGTGCACCTGTGCTTTGCATATCACAATACAACATCCAATACAATAAGGATTAAGACCGTGATTCAATGATGATTGTAAACTTAAACGTGATCACAATACAACATCCAATACAATAAGGATTAAGACTATCGTATAGGTAGTCAAATGCTTCCGGAGTAATAGATCACAATACAACATCCAATACAATAAGGATTAAGACTTAATCTATCTGCGCATTCAGATAGAACGAGGTTAATCACAATACAACATCCAATACAATAAGGATTAAGACATCACTCTCCTGTACCATAGGGTACTTTTCTAAAAAATCACAATACAACATCCAATACAATAAGGATTAAGACTCTATATAGTGAGCGATTACTGCTAATGATGCAACATCACAATACAACATCCAATACAATAAGGATTAAGACGGAGTTCATCATCGTCATCGTTTGGATCATACTGATCACAATACAACATCCAATACAATAAGGATTAAGACTCAACGTCGACAGACTCAGGACAAAATCCTGTAAGATCACAATACAACATCCAATACAATAAGGATTAAGACTTGACATCATTAACACGAAACTTGCATGTGAACAAGAATCACAATACAACATCCAATACAATAAGGATTAAGACTATCTGATGATACGCTCTCCTTGACAAGTCAACTCTATCACAATACAACATCCATTACAATAAGGATTAAGACATGGGCAAATGTGTATGCCATGGTAGTAGGTGTATCACAATACAACATCCATTACAATAAGGATTAAGACACATCTTCTGTTACCATCATAAATGTGGTAGCCCAATCACAATACAACATCCATTACAATAAGGATTAAGACCCTCTGTTATTCCCATATGAGTATAGGGATTGCGATCACAATACAACATCCATTACAATAAGGATTAAGACCCTCTGTTATTCCCATATGAATATAGGGATTGCGATCACGATACAACATCCATTACAATAAGGATTAAGACACAGGTTCCCATTTCTGTTTATGGGCACGTTCTAGGATCACAATACAACATCCATTACAATAAGGATTAAGACAACTTTAGGACCTTCTGTAGTCCACGTTCTGTGCTCAATCACAATACAACATCCATTACAATAAGGATTAAGACAGTTAAAAATTTACTCCACATAATAAGATTACAAGATCACAATACAACATCCAATACAATAAGGATTAAGCCGCACAAAACCAAGCTTACAAAAGATCCATCTTTTTATCACAATACAACATCCAATACAATAAGGATTAAGGTCCAACAGACAAAAATCTGTATGTGTTATTCATAGATCACAATACAACATCCAATACAATAAGGATTAAGACGTCGCCATTCTCGATGTTCATGTTCTTGCGTGACAATCACAATACAACATCCAATACAATAAGGATTAAGACGGCGGTGACGACATCGAATGAATCTATGCTACCACATCACAATACAACATCCAATACAATAAGGATTAAGACGTCTTTACTATGCTTCCATCTTCCTGATGCTGGTATCACAATACAAAACATCCAATACAATAAGGATTAAGACTAGTGTGAAGATGATGGTGCACGCTACAATCCATGATCACAATACAACATCCAATACAATAAGGATTAAGACTCAAACCAAAAGGTTTCTTCTTTAATGTCAGTTGATCACAATACAACATCCAATACAATAAGGATTAAGACACTGCTCACCCTTGGGAAGTGAGTTATGGTGCATTATCACAATACAACATCCAATACAATAAGGATTAAGACTATTGGAATAAGTACTTATTATGATGATTAGATCTATCACAATACAACATCCAATACAATAAGGATTAAGACTGCTCATCAGAGTTTTTCCCAAACTGTGCGTCATCACAATACAACATCCAATACAATAAGGATTAAGACTTGCTAATTGGTAAGAATGAAATGAATTTATTTACTTCAAATGGTAATTGCCGTTTAAATTTTGTATTAATTTTGCTGCTTTCTGGTAAGTTCATTATTTAGTTTCTTGGAACTTTTTCTCACTTGTTTCAATTATTTTTATCTGTGAAGTAATCCTGCACAGGTGATGTTTTTTTTTGCAACTTAAAATTCTGTCTATGGAAAAAATGAAAAAAATCGCTGTCCGCGATATCGTGCAATGGTTAGAAGGATATCTGGATGTTGTTCAGTATTTGGATGAAGTTTCAGAAGATCAACTTTTGGCTTGTGAAAGAAAAATGGGCGAATTTATTCGTCTTTTTGCTGCGGTTAGTAAAGCAGAGGCCATTGAACGTGAAAATAAGCGTATTCAGGAAGAAGAATCTTCCCGTTTTGACGAAGAGGATTGTCTCCCATTCTAAAATTATAATTATGGATATTATCGAAAAAAGATTTTATTTCATGGGTAGGCTGCGTGCGCTCATTGATTATTGTAAACACGGAAAAGTAGAGGTTAGCCAGCTTCAGTTTTTATTTGATGCTGTATGGGAATATCAATGTACGAAGGATGACTTGGGATTTGATACAACGTTCAAGGAAATTTCGAATGAGGAACATTATCTCTTCAAGCAAAATAGTACTTCCAGAGATGAAGATGATGAAGATTATGAGTATCAAAAACACCAAGCGATAGAGGATAGTATGGATTATGATATTGATTATTATGCCAATTATTCGGATCGTGATCTTTTTCGCGATGCTTTTGATGATGATATCGATGCATGGAATCATTGGAATCAATAATTTAAGTACATTTAAAATAAAATTAGTTATGCAAGTTGTAGGAAAAGTAATCAGTATACTGCCGGAAATAAAAGGTATTGGCAAGGCAGGGGAATGGCGCAAAAAGGATATCATTCTTGAAACAGAATCACAATATCCCAAAAAGGTATGTATTGCCTTTTGGGGCGACAAGGGTGATTCGCCATTTCTAAAAATTGGAAATGTGGTCAAGATAGATTTCGAAATGGAGAGTAAAGAGTATAATAGCAAGTGGTATACTGAAGTAAAGGCATGGCGTATCCAAGATCATGGAAGTGATGTGTCAACAGTTGTATCTACCCAAGCGCCATCTCAGCAAGAACCGCCATTGCCTATTCCTGCTAGTGCTTATAATTCAGAAAGTGACCAAGTTCCTTTTTAAAATCGCTGTAATATGTCAATTAATAAAAATCAAATGTTACGATATCGGATTTTGGATAAAATCTTTCGCAATAACCTGAGGTCGTACACCATTGATGGACTATTAGAAGAACTGAATAAGCAATTGGAGGATAAGGGCTATCCGATGATAAGTATTCGTCAGATAAAAGAGGATATTCGATTTATGCGCTCTGATGCTGGTTGGGAGATAGAATTTACCTCGGAAAAAGAAGGTAAAAAGTCGATTTATCGTTATGCTGATACCAATTTCTCTATTGAACAAAAACCATTGAGCGAAGGGCAGCTCGAATTAATAGCACAAGCGCTGGATTTGATTCAAGGTTATGGTCAACGAGATGAGATACAAGGTATAATAGATCAGTTGGAGACCCTACAGCTCATTAGCAGTGACAAACTTAGAGAGAGGAAAATTATTTTTTTAAGCCAATCATTGTATTTGAAAGGACAAAATTGGATAAAACCATTGCACCAATACATTAAACAAGAAGTCTCCGTTGTTTTAGAGTACAAACCATTTCACGGAAAGGTTGTGCATACTTGGGTATTTAGTCCGCAAGTTTTGAAAGAGTACAATAAAAGGTGGTTTGTTTGCGGTAAAATAAATAGTGCTGAATTTGACCAGACAGTTTTGGCATTGGATAGAATAGAAAAAATTGAAATTGCAAAAGGATCAGAATACATACATGCCCAGCTAGATTGGGAGGAGTATTTTGATGATATTGTGGGCGTTACAGTTCCTGTCGATGCCAAATTGGAAGTCATTAAGTTGAGATTTTTCAATGGACGGGGGCATTACATTGCTACAAAGCCTATTCATGGTTCTCAGAAATCTATGGTTTGGGTGGATGAGCAAACATCAGAAACTTCTATCGAAGTTAAATGGAACAAAGAATTGGAAGCTGAATTATTCAGTTTTGGAAGTGATGTTGAGGTGATAAGAGAAAAATAAAAAGGAAGTGCAAATAGGCTGCATAGTTGAGTTTTTCCTTTGTGAAAAATTAGAAAGGACTATGGCAACTTTAATAAAACGTAATTGGATTTCGAATGGAGATTATGTCATACACGGCTCAGCTCGAACGTTTGCTGAGGAATTTTATTATGTCAATTTTATTGATAAACTGGGAAAGTTTGATTCGAAATACTCACGAAAATTCAGGAAGCAATATCAGGCAAATGCTTTTGTTAGGAATTTGATGCGTGCTCGAGTTGGAAATTCGAGTGTGCCATATGCTGTTGCAAAGATTGGCATTTATTCAAGCCATGAAGGGCATATTCAATCTTTTAGGCTGTAATCGAAAATTAATTTTATAAATCATGGAAAAAGGAATGCAAGTTTATCTAACCAATTACAATTTGATGCGTCTTTTTGAAGAAGACCAGGAGTATGCTGACAATTGGAAGAGATTTCCGAAGTTATACGAGGCTTTTAAGCTCTTGACAAGGAAGGATCAAACTAGACTTGGAACTTTAGATGCATATTTATCTTCTGAAGGTGAGGCAATCGCCAATTTTAAATTGAAGAAGCAGCGGTCTTATAATGGTTATGGTCAAAGCGATGAAATGGTTTTTCAAAATAAACGACCTGCTTACCATCAGAATCCACAATGTGAGCGCCTCCACTCTGATTATGAGAATTTTAAAATTCCGGAAATTATCAAAGAGCGGGGAGAAGCCAACGAGTATAAGATTTGGTTCCGAGCCAATATGGATTTGTACAAATCAGACTTTCCTGCGTTTGAATTTCGTTTAAAAGCCAAATTTGGTTTTGATGTGAGTGTTGAACGAGTCAACTTTGACAACTCTGGAAGCGTAGAAATGAATTTGGATACAATAGAATCGTTAGAAGCAAAAATTGAATATCATTTATTTAACGCCAAATATGAGATGGATAGAAATGATATGAACAGAGCAATTTTTGAGCAACATAGATTCGATTACGGAAAAGCTTATATTGTCGAGAGTGATGTTTTCGAAAATAGGACACCCTACAGAGAAGATGAGGTTCGTGAAGTATTGAAAAATTACAATCGGATTTACATTGTGCCATTAAAGAAAATGATAATCGATTATATGATTCTATTGGAGAACAGAGATGCTGGTATTGATATGATGGTGCATAATCTTCATGATTTTACACCTTGTCGGCATTGTTGTGTTTAAATCAAAATATTGGTGGTCGAGAATCATTGAGGAGTTCAGAATTAAAGCAAGATATTATGAGTGAAATATTAAACGGATTCGGGATTAAAAATTTTCGACATATCCGAGAATTAAAAGATGTTCAGTTTGGGGATATAAACATTTTTGTTGGCCCTAATAGCTCGGGTAAAAGCACTTTACTCAAGGGCATGCTAATGTCATCGCAAGTTTGTGATTTGGGAAAAGAAAATTTGCTTAAAATCAATGAGGTGATGAAAAATCCGGATGACGTATTTGGAAAATTTCATGGTGAAAACTCATTGAGTCAGCCATTAGTTATTGTTTTAAAGTCGAGTGATAAAAGGTTTCATGTCGAATTCGAATACCGCTATGACGATTATGGGGTTGCTTATATTTTCGGAATCAAGGTATTCGCGGCTGATGATCATTTGATATTTGGATTAAACGAAGATTGCGAGTTCCAAATGTCATTGGATTTTATATTAAAAGAGAAGAAATTTGATACCCCCGGAAATTGTGATAGAATGATACTTAACTCAAAGTTTGGTTCTAATTTTATTTTTTCAGAGGAAGATTTTTGGAAGACATTGGGTGCATCGTTGAATGAAGGTGTGGGATTAAGGTATAAAAGCAATAATTTTTCAGGATTGTTAGAAGCGATGTTAGATTCTCCTGAAGTTATCAATTCTATTTTTTTTGAGGAGAATCTTGCGCGATTACTTTTTGGTGATTCGGTGGAGATTTTATTGGATGATAGTGAATGGTATGAGGGATTCTTGTCTTGTGAAATTGGATTTAATAGAATGTTTTGTGATGAAGTAGTTTCTTTATTAAAATCAATTTTGTTTGGAGTGGCCCATAAGTGTTCCATATTTTCTAGTAGTCATATATACTTGAGTCCTCATCGATTTTTCTCATATGGGGGTCATTATAATCCCTTAAAGGAGTTGCAGATATCCTTATCTCGAGATTTGAGAATTTTCAGAAAAAGAGATGTGGATTTAAGCGTAAGTTATAAGTTTTATTCAAAATGGATGCGTGAATTTAATCTGCCCTTGTTTGGGGATAAAGAATTATTAAACCAAGATGAATACTTTGAACAATTAGTTGATTATTTGGAGTCAGGCAGAAATTTGTGGGCGGGATATGGGATTAATCAATTGGTTCCGTTGTTTCTCTCATCTGGTCTATTCAATAGGCAATATGATTGGAAGCGAGATTGTTCAGATGATGGTTATACAGACCTGGAATTTGAAATTGGTACGGATGGATGTGGAAGAATTATCTCAATAGAAGAGCCAGAGGCAAATTTGCATCCTAATTTTCAAAGTAAGTTGGCGGATATGATATCAGAGAGTTGTAATACTTTTAAAAATACTTTTTATATCGAAACGCATAGTGAATATCTGATTCGAAAATTCCAACTATTAAAAGCCAAGGGAATGCTACATGGTTTGAGTCTAAAGATTTTTAATTTTAATAATGACCCCAATGTTAAAGACGATGAATTTAATTTTAAGGAGATATTGATTAAAGATGATGGTTCACTTTCAGATCAATTCTATCCTGGCTTTTTTGATGAAGCAGATAGCATTGCTTTTGAGTTATATAAGTTGAATCGATCTAAATTTAATTAGATGGAAATTTGGTTAAGTCAACAGGTTTTTTCTACTCTTCAATTATTTGGGCACAGCTCAAATAGACAGGAGAGAATGGAGTTTGATGCTTTTTTTAACTTTATCAATTCGGGACTTAAGTTGCATTTAGATGAGGGTTTTGAAGATAAAATTGGAAGATTTGAAAAGACAATAGGCAAGGATGTTGGAGGAGTCGATGATGTTGACTTTATTATCAGAGGACATATAAAGTCGGGAGGGAGTATTTATAATAAGGATGCAGTCGCAAATCTGTTGCGTGATGGTGATTGTATTGTTGATCAAATAGAGCTATTAGAGAAAAGTGTTTTATTGGTGCGAGGCATTGAAGATATTTTGAAGTGGTCGCATTATTCAATTAACAATGAATACGGCAAAGGAAGTTATCGAGACTTAATTGATAAATTTCCTGTTTCGCAGGAAATTATAATTCATAATAGTCATTTGTTTAATAATCAAGAAGCTCTTGACCAGTTAATGGATTTCATTCATTGGTGTCATAAAGAAAGTTGTGGAGCCCAATTGAGAGTGATAATTACAACATTGGATGAGTTTCCGAATGGTAGCCAAATGCGTACAATCTCACCTGGATTAATCAAGAAATTTCTTACCGAATTCGTTAATTTAGAAAATCTAATTGTTGAAGTTGCGTTAATTTCAAAATCTGTATTTAAACGCAATAAAGATAAATTTCCAATCATGGATAGATTTATTTTAGGATTGTATTCCATTACAAATATTGGGCATCCAGGGCAGAATTATCAAACTTTTATCAATCAGATTTTCATTCCTAATTGCAAGAATCCTTTATTATCTAGTATAATGCTCTCAGATTTGCGAACGGAATTTTTAAAAATGCTTAAGAAGGAATGTGTTAATCTAGGTGTTGTTAAAATGATATATCAGTCCAATAATTTGTAATTCTACTTTTTTATGCGCTACTTAATATTCTGCTTCATAATAGGTGTTGTAGTTTTATCTTCCCCTTCTTGCACAACCATCTGCCCGAGCAATGATGATGTTGTAAATAAAGTGGGTTCTGTTGTTAAGCCCAATTTGATTTTGCAATATGAAGATCGCGTTGTCGCTAAATTTACTAGGCAAGAGTATGAGAAAGTATTGCAGCTTGAGTTGCCGGAGATTGTGCATTCTCCGGCAATCCATCCTGATTCGCTTTATGATTCTCACGCGATCAAAACTTTGAATTATGGTTCAGAGCAGGGTAAAGATGTTTTTTGTTTCCTCTACTCAACACACTTCAGTGAAAAGTATCCAGATAAAGAAAAGTTGAGAAAGAAACTTCTAGATGTCTTCTATAGTATAAATTGGATTTATATCGATGCGTTCAATTACGAACATGCGCCAAATCACATGCATCTCCGCATTCCTGCTTATGCGGAATATGAACTTTTGAAAGCTAATGTTAATGCAATTGATACAACATACAGCGAAGTGCATTTTGAATCATTATTAAAGTCAATGGAGCCTGCACTAACCAAGATTGATTCTGAATTGCGCAATAAGACGATTGTGGATTTGAAAAAGTCTTGTGCATCGAATTTTGTTATGGATGCTGCATCAAGATTTATTCACGGTCATTACAGTCATTTCAAATAAGGTATACTTTAAAAATTTGAAATCATATGTTAGAGTTTTTAATTTACATGTCGTTTTGGTTGTTCATTCATTGGATAGGAATGTACTATTTTGCCTACTATTATTCGGAAGGTATTATTAAACTGCGCTATCGCGAGGAAACCAATGAGCGCTTCCTCAAACGATTTGCGATTGCTTTACCCATTGGGGTTCCTGTTTTTGTCAGCCTCCTATTTACTTGTTTAGGATCTGGTGGTAGTGGTATTGCGTGGGGATGTCATTTTGAAAATTTAATCATTCATGGAGCACTCTGTTGGGTTATATCTGTTTTATTTCTGGGTTTTCTTGGTTTATTTGCTTTGATAAAGCCTAGCTGGTTCAGTTTTAAGTCGAGATCGGAGTTGATTGAATTTTACGTTTACTATCAGTTGTATATGTTACTAATA
>JACCDK012131979.1_pt1 | contig 26196 bp, 26 predicted proteins | sample 7445871 | NCBI WGS metagenome assembly JACCDK01 (sample SAMN15323436, study PRJNA562643) | freshwater metagenome | isolation source: river surface water | place: USA:Blue River Watershed | collected 2017-08-15 | reverse complement strand
TTTGAAAAGCAATAAAGCTGACTAGTGAACTGTGCATAAACAAATCTTTTAATTCTCTGTGTCAGATGAGATAAGCGCGGTAATTGATGGAGCGTCGTGTTAATTGACAAATTACGGCGTGTAAGTATGTTTACTAGCCGCAACACAAAGGTAGCGCGCAAACTATGTGAAATAAATAGGTTTTGGGACTGACTTGATGGAAACAACTTATAAAATAAGTTGAGCAGGACTACTCTTGAGTTCTTCGATTCCAAGAGTTCTATTTTTTTCAGCTCTAATTGTTCCTTCTCGATGATTGCGGCTGTCCATTCGAGACGGGGAGACAAAACAATCATTGTTACGCTGTAATCTAAATCTGAAAGCGCATAGGCTTGATCTAAAGATAGCCGCTGATATCCACCTATTTTGAGGTTATCAACAAATATATACGCCCTTTTCACGTTCTAATACTAAGCGCTTTTGATTGAATCTTCTGGAACTACATATACTTCTTTGGTGGAAGAATTTCGTTCTAATACCGGTAAATGCCAAGTCTTACTTTTCGGATATAACCGCCCAGATCTACTTAAGGATCGATTAGACGAACTCATATTGGTCAAGCCAGAAAATCTGTATGTATCAATTGATTGGCATTCTCCAGGGCAAATGATGATATTTGAAGAAATGCTTATGTCGTACCAGCAGAAGTGGCCGACCGATCTGAATTTTGAGTATAGGTTGCATAAATCCAATCAAGGCCTTGCAGTTCATCTAACCGAAACTATAACTAAAGCATTAATCTCAGTTAAAGCCGTTATTGTTATTGAAGATGACGTTTCAATTTCAAAAGATTTCATCAAGTACGCCTCAAGTCATTTACTTAAAGAAGATTTTCATCACGAGTTTTCATCAATTGGCGGCTACTCCATTATTCGTCTTCCTAAAAGGATAGAAAGAATTAATCGATTTCGTAGGTCTATCTATTTTCAATGTTGGGGTTGGGGAACGAGGAAAGAAATATGGGATGGTTATATAGCCGATCTGCGGGGTGTTGACTTCGAAAAAAATTTATCCAAATCCAAATCTTGGAATAGTTTGAGCAGAAAACAAAAGAGCACCTGGCTAGGTAGATTTGACAAGATACAAAGAAATTCACAACATACCTGGGATACCCAGTTCCAATATTTGACTTTCATTCTTGACAAACCTCAATTGCTGCCAATCGGACGACTTTCGGAGAACCTTGGATTTGGAGATAAGAGAAGCGAACATACTAAAAATAAACGCCCTTGGTGGCTTGGCAAACCTGAGCACAACGAAATGCAGATCAACGCCAAATTGGACTCCAAACTTATTGATCAGCTACTCCAAAAATTTGAAAGTCTCAGTTTGATTGGTGACTCTCAAGGCGCTATTCCCTTAATTCGACACCTAGTCAAACTGATAAAGGCTTCCAAACACGTTGCACGGCTATTTAGTCAATTGAAGTAAGATTAGATGTATAGGATTTGAAACATAGCTAGGCAAGAAAATCAAAGATTAGGAGGTGCGAAATCAAATCGATTGAATGGGCGAATTTTCCGCTTCCCTTGGTTCAAGTCAACCCCCCATCATTGGAAGAATCTTCTAAAATAGTTCAAACCGCTTACCGGAATGGAATCTTCAGTAATTCAGCAGAATTACATGAAAAAGCGTCCAAGACTCTCGCCGAAAGTATTGATGCTAATTTTTGTGGATATCTAGCGTCGAACAACACGATGGCATTGGTTGCCTGCTTAATTTCAATAGGCGTCCGCGGAAAACATGTTTTATTAAGTAACTTTACTTTCCCAGCGACTTTGGATGCAATCATTCTAGCCGGCGGTATTCCTGTAGTTTGCGACATAGATCCAGATACCTTGGTCATGGACATAAAAAATGTCGAAAAAGTAATCAATGATCCAAATTATGAAATAGTCGCAGCAGTACCTACTCGTGTTTTTGGATTCGTCACCGATTTATCAAAGTTAGTTTCTGTTTGCAATGAAAGCGGAATTCAGGTCGTTGTCGATGCTGCCGCTTCATTACCCAGCCAAAGTGGATTTTGGAAATTTGAAAAACAGGCTCGATATGAAGTTTTTTCACTTCACGCGACGAAAGTATTTGGAATCGGTGAAGGTGGACTAGTTGTAGGCGACTCTGGCTCAATAGAGAAAGTAAGGCAAACCTCAAATTTCGGATTTGTAAATGATGGAAAAATTCATTTTAGAGACGGATTAAATGCTAAAGCAGACGAATTTACCGCAGCACGAGCACTGGCGCGGCATCAAGTCTATTCAGACGATGTCGAAAAAAGGCGCGAATTCATAAAAATGTATAAAGCGATCTTTTCAAAAAATTTAAAAATTAAAATGCTTGAAGAAGGTTTAGATACGATTTACTCATATTTCCCAATTATATTCGAGAGTGAAAATCAATTGTTGGAGTTCCAAAAAGTAATTGCGCCATTTATTATGTCTCGACGTTACTATTTTCCAACAATTAAAAGTGGTTATTCAGGAGATGCAAAGATAGTTTTTGGAGATAATTTAGAGATCTCTGAATCAATAGCTAAGAGGATTCTGTGCCTACCAGTTTATGTAGCTTACGATGATGATGTTGAAAAAGAAATTAAAAATTTGATTACGAATGCTTTAAGTGAACTATCATGAATATTGTAGTTACGGGAGGAGCCGGTTTTATCGGATCTGAGATGGTCCGCCAATTAGCTCAAACTTCAGATCAAGTAATTGTTATTGATTCTTTAACGTATGCAGGTAACAAAGATTCAATTTCAACGGTCGCTGATCAAATTCAATTCGAAAAAATAGACATTAGAGATAAACACGCAAATAAAGATTTCTTTGCAAATACTGAAGTTGATGCTGTAGTAAATTTTGCAGCGGAAACTCATGTCGATAACTCAATTGCTTCACCAGAGATATTTTTAGAAACAAATATTCTAGGAACTTTTAATTTACTTGAAGCTGCGAGAGAGTATAAGTTTCGCTTCTTACAAGTTTCTACAGATGAAGTTTATGGGTCCATACGCAAAGGCGAGTTTAAGGAAAGCGATAAACTTGATCCATCTTCTCCTTACAGTGCCTCCAAAGCATCAGCAGAAATGCTATTGCAGGCTTATGTCACGACTTACTCGGTAGAAGCGCTTGGGGTCAGATGCTCAAATAATTATGGTTACTATCAAAATAGAGAGAAACTCATTCCTGCATTTATTGACAGGATGGTTCGTGGTGAGAAGCTTCCCGTGTATGGAACAGGAAAAAATGTGCGTGAATGGATTCATGTCTCCGACAGCGTAGCCGGGATCATTAAAGTTTTAAAAGCAGGAAAAGTTGGAGAGTTTTACAATATCTCAAGCAACGATTTCCAAGAAAATATCGAAGTTACTCGAAAGATAATTGAATTTTTTAATGGCGACGAAAGTTGCATCGAGTATGTAGAGGATCGATTAGGTCATGACTTTAGGTATGCAATAGATAGTTCGAAGATACGTTCCGAGCTAAATTGGGTTCCACGAATTAAATTTGAAGACGGTTTAGCGGAAACAATTAACTGGTATCTTGATAATCCAGATTTTCTACATGAGAAGAAGCGGAATTAATGAAATCAACAAAAGGCATATTGTTAGCCGGTGGCAGAGGTACGAGACTTGCCCCAATTACAAATGTTTTAAACAAACATTTGATTCCTATTTACGACAAACCCATGATTTATTACCCATTGTCTACGTTGATGCTATGTGGAATTCGAGAAGTCGCACTAATAACGAATCCTGAGGACACATCAGTGTTTAAAAGACTTTTGGGTGATGGGTCGCAATTAGGAATTGAAATTACTTATTTCCAACAGGACAATCCCAACGGCTTACCGGAAGCTTTTACAATTACAGAGGGATACCTTGAAGGGTCTAAGTCTGTTTTAATTCTGGGGGATAACTTGCTCATTGGACAAGGCCTAGGAAGGACCTTAGAAAACCATATAGGTCAGTCCGGTGCTTCAATCTTGGCATTCCCGGTGAACAATCCAGAAGAATACGGAGTTGTTGAGTTTGATAAATTTGGAAGTGTCATGTCTTTAGAGGAAAAACCAAAAAGTCCAAAAACGAATTTCGCTGTGCCTGGAATATATTTCATGGACGAGAATGCGTCGAAATACGCCTCTACGTTAAAACCATCTAAGCGCGGCGAGCTCGAAATTACTGATCTACTGCGTATCTATCTTGAATTAAATCAATTAAAAGTTACGACGATAAGCAGAGGAACTGGTTGGATGGATGCCGGAACTACAGAGAGCCTTTATGCTGCGAGTGAATTGGTAAGAGTATTACAAAATAGGCAGGGATTTAGATTTAATGTTCCCGAAGAGATCGCTTTCAATCGAGGATGGATTGATAAAAAACAGCTATCGAAAATTGCGGACACGTATAAAAATACAAGCTATGGTAAGTATTTGGAGTTGCTTGCCCAGCAGTAGGATGTTTAAAAGTGGAATTTCTTTACCTTGAATTATCATCGAAATTGGATGCGAAAATAACACTCAAGGCTAGAACCATGGCGGTGGGATTGTGATTTGAACCATTTGGGAACACCCCAGAATTGACGGCAAAAATGTTGGATGTCCCGTGAAATGCAAAGTCAGGTCCGACAACTGAATTACTTGGATCTATACCCATCCGAAGAGAACCCATAGGATGAAAATTTGGGCCGGTGTAAAAAAGTGAATTGAAATTAAAGTACGAGTGGATCTTAAACTTTCCGAGGTCATTCTTTTTTAGAGTTTTACCCAATTCTTTCAGCCGTCCCCGCATTAGAATTTTAGAATCTTTGGAGACTTTATGTTCATAAACGAGTTTGGCATTTTCTTGCCCATGATCGGTTTGAACTTGGATTTGCGATGTCGCAAAAGGAATTTCTTCCCCCTTTAGCCAAACAGAGTAAATTTCTGTATCAGAAGCCTTAAACCAGCACTTTCTTATTTCTGAAGGTATTTTCTTCACTATACGCTCGCAAAAAAATAAGAGGCTATAAATTCTCGTAGGAAGTCCGTTAAATATATTTAAATTGGGATCAAATAGATACGTTTTTCTCCACTGAACTATTTCCAAGTGAAAATCCGTCAATCTTGAAACTTTAGACTGGCTATTTGGAATTGTCAGTGCCACCCCGAAATCTTTACCAGATAGTTTGCGATCCTCGGTCAAAACTAATTGCTTCAAAAATGCATTATTTCTTGATTTAATTCTTAACGTTCCAACATACCCATCGAAATGTTCCATAAGATACTTTCCGAGCAAGTCTGCTGCGGGATGTCTTTGTAAAATGTCGCCTGAACACATCGCGAGAAAAGTCGACTGCAAACAGCCTCCGGTTAGAACTGCGTCTGAATAAATCTCGGTTCTTGCAGACTCACTATGCTCCTCGAACAAGACCAGCTCCACTGCAGGTTGCATGTTATTGACAGCAGCTCGCTGTTGCAGCTTCATCACACGGGTATTCGTGATCAACTCAAAATTATCATTTGCTTCCAATTTTGCCAGCAGTGAAGTAAAGAAATGCTCATCGCAAAATCGAAATAAATTAAGCTGAAATGGTTCAGGTAGGCTTTGAACTAATTGATGGCAGTACTTTTCCAAATAATCTTTATCTCGAAGTCTTTCGCCGTCCAGGAGATCAAATAGAAGTGAGTTTGCCTGCTCTAGATCCTTAAAATCTAAAGGCCACTCCCTTTCTCCATTCTTGTCGACTCGATTGAAAGTATCTGAGGAGAATTCACTGACTCGACGTTTCCAGAGATTGGAAGCCCCACCTACTCTATGAACACCACTTGGAATTTTTGATTTTGTCTTAAATATGTAGTCGCTTAAGTTTAAAGTCGTGGATTCAGAGTTTCTACCACCCGCCTCGTAAAGAGTTACGTCATGGCCTCTTTCAATCAACAAATATGAGAGGAATATTCCTACAGGACCAGCACCAATTAAAGCAAAGTTCTTTCTGGACATTTCTGAAGAAACCATTAACTACTTCAACTTAACTTTCGTCCACATGAATCGTAGAGCAAGGCCAAAAAGCCCGATGTTTGTAACAGATTGTACTCTTCTCTTCTTTTCAAGACTCGAATTCTTTATAACGTGATCACAAACAAAACTTCCCAATAAATATTTCAACTCCCATTTAGGGGGTGACCCCATTTGTTCCGCCAAAAGAATTCTATCTATACGTCTTTCGCGTTCAAGTTTTTTATACGTTACTTCTGGCCTGAATGAGCTATTCATTGAGCGGACAAAACTGTAAGTGTTATCGAATTCAGCACCCACTTTGCTTTGCCTGTAGTGAACGTGCTCAATAATCAAATCCTCTAAGAAAATCAGCCGTCCTAGAATCCGAGCATTTTCTGTTGACCATAAGTCCCATAAGCTTCCTCTGCCTGGTTGAACCCATGTACCTAGAGTTTCAACCCAGTTCCTGTGAAAGAAACCATGGGTAGCTATTTTACCGGCGTGCGTACCCAGATCATTCCCGTAAACCAGGGCAATTTTGTCTGGCATCGACTCGAAAGTCGCTGACACAACCGTATCCCAACCAGCAGTACGAAAAACCATGTCATCCGCTGCCGTCATAATTATTTCACCGTGACAATTGCTGTATAAAAAATTTTGAGCGTTGGAAATCCAAGTGCGTGGCCCTTGAAAAACCTTTACCGTATCCCCGAACTTATCAAGATTAGGAAATGTGACATCATCCTGATCAATGTAAAATAAAATTTCTATGAGTTCAGGGTGATCTGAATTAACTAGGATTGAATCAATTAATCGAATAACCTGTTCAGGTCTTTCACGTGTGGGGCATAAGATTGAAAACTTGGCGGGACTAGCTGCGGACTGGTATTGGGTGCTCATCTATCTACCATCTTTCGAACTAGATATCTTTTTTAACCGCAGATTAGAGTTCCAATACATTTCACGGATTTGGCGGACTAAAATGAATCTGTTGATGTTATAAGTATTGAAGTGATTATTAATCATTTTCGGATTAATAAATATCTTAAAACCACCATCTGTAATTCTTTTGGAAAATGCGACATGTTCACTTTCAAAATCCAGATCTCCTTTATGCAAAGAATAATCGAAACGCTTAAACAATTCAGACTTGTAAATTCCAAGTCCACCAAAACCGGATTTCACTTCAATCCAATCTTCATCATGCTTAATTCTAATCATTTTTGAGTAGATTGCCTTCTTACGGGCACGATCATATTCAGCTCTCCTGCTTGTGCGACGTAGAATTGATCTCCTTGGTAAATCTGTACTATCAATTAAAGACTGTTCGTGTCTGAGATCAACTAGTACATCTTGAGGACACCAGCTTGGATGCCTCAGAGCCAACACATCGTAATATCCACCCCGTTGGTTAGAAAGCACAGCCCCCCAGTCATCTCTTTCAAAGGAAGAAAGAATCGCTTTAGAAGAAATCTTGGAATTCATACCGTCTAAGTCAGCGACGAAAACATATTTGATATCAGAAGATTCAGAAATACTTCTAACCTTTTGTACATATACATTCCTGCAGTGCCTAATTCGGTGGATGCGATCGGGTATCGCAGTCCTTAGATCTCCCAAACTCACGAAGTTGAAGTTTTCGATTTCCGTACGTAAATTTTCTAAGACTGAAAGCGTGGCGTCGGTTGAGTCGGACTCTACTAAAAATACTTGAACCAGTTCGAATGTTGATAGAGCATTCATAACTTTAGTTAAATCCGACCGCAAGCTGCCCGCTGCATTTGAAATCGTACCCACGAGAACAACTTTCTTCACATGCTTAATCTAGAGCATATTTGAAGATTTATATCTCACATAACATGAGAAATAATTTTTCAATAGTATTTAGCGAAATGTCCAATTTTTATGAATTCAAAACTAGAGTTCACTAGTGGGTTGTTGGGTAAGAATTCAAGTGCTTGGAATTTGTAACAGTTGATTTTATATATTGATCTACGTTCTCCAAAGGTAGAGAAGACGGACTTTGGTAAACAACATCCCTTAACCCTGCAATCCAAAATGAAACTTTAGAAGAAGTTCCGATGAAATACTTAGCTCGAGTCGCATTCGCAATAACTAAGGATGTTCGTGAATCGAGGACTAAGAATTCACCCGAAAGTAAGTGAGAGAATCTTGAACGTGCTTCGGACGGGGAGTCGGAAAAAACAATTAATTCTTCAATTTTAATTTCCTTTTGAACCTTTATATATTCTGAAACAACCGATTTTGCAGATATTGGATTCTTTTCATTTATTACCAGCAAATCACCCAAGCGGTAATGAACGATACAAGATTTACTTAAATTGGTAATTTTGGATTCATTGACACTCTCACAACGATCTGCCAGACGGTACATAAATGCAGAATTTATAGTTCTATATGAATAATGACCGCGAATTGAAAGAACCCACGGACGTAATCTCTTTGTCGCACGGTCATCATTACACTGAGCCAAGAAACCGACCCCGGAAAGAATCCTCTTTAAGGTAGTTCTAAGGATAGAACTCTCGCTAGCCTTAGTTTCCGTAGAGACTTTTTTTGTTTGTTGAAAATCCTCTTCATATTGGTATTCGTATTCTGGAAAAAGTTCAGCAACTTCTGGGATCCTTCGTGTAACACCACCCGTATGAAGAACAATTTTCATGGATCTATTTGGGAAAATAGCTTTAAAGTCCTCGGCGATCGCGATTGCAAACAACTGCGATCCAAGACCTCCCCATGAATGGATCCGAACCGGTGGTAGGAGTCGCTGCACTTAATGAGTATAAAGGTGAGCATCGCCTAAACTACTAAGGTGGAGATTCAGAATCTAAATAAAATAGACGTGCTGTTTTTGAGCTTTTTAGGAAAGAACTATTCAAGATCTAGCACCATTCTTAATGTTGATTCCCTGGCGTTAAACAAGCAGTATCTCGAGTTGCCTATAGGCATTTTCCGATGGATTAGGGCTATTTATAGAAACCGGCACTATTTTCGACAATTCGACTGCCTGGTCGTAATGTCCCCATGCCATATTTTGAGTGCACCGCTAAAAATAGTTTCGCGGAAGCCACTAATCCTCGATGCTGGATGGTCACTTACAGACGGACATATTTCAAGAAAACCAAAACTTACCCAGATATTAAAATTACCCGTAATCTTCCTAATTGATCTCGTGTCATTACATTTTTCGGATATCGTATTATTGGAAAGTAAAGCGCAGACTAAACGTGTAAGTAGATTGTTTGCTGTGAGTAAATCTAAATTACGAGTTCAGTTTACGGGTTTGAATGAATCAAACTTCACTTCCAATGAGCGACCTTCAAGATTAATACTAGGGATAAGAAAACGAATCCAAGAGATAGGTTTTCCCGTTGTTGTCTTATTTCGAGGGAAAATTAATCGCGAATCGGGATTTGAGAATTTACTTTCCGCTGCGCGGATACTGAAAGATTCAGCTGCCTTTATATTTGTAGTGGGAAAAAATGATGAGGTTCTAGAATGTCCCAAAAATGCCATAGTGGTTTCGGATATTACTGATAAGGAAATGATGGATATTTATAAATTATCAGACATTTCTATAGGACAAATATCGAATCATCGCCGCCTTAGGTACACAATTCCACACAAAGCATTTGAAGCTGGTTTTTTCTCAATGCCTTTTATTACCGCGGATTCGGCTGGCGTAAGAGAATATCTAGGTCAGGATTGTGCGCTGTTCTTAAGTGACCCTTCTCCTGAATCATTAGCTGAGTCTATAAAAAACTTGAGTGACAAAAGCAGCCTTCGGGCATTGTCAAAGAAGATAAATGTGAATCACAAAAAAATTGCTTCGCAACAGTTGTTAGTTACAAATTTTGAGGACATAGTGCTAGACCTTTACGAGACTAGACCCCATAGACCCGTCTAATTTTTTGAGCCATTACTTGAGCCCCAAAAAGCTCTAGTCGCTGACGTTGTTTATCCAGTACTAGCTTCCGATAAACCGGATCATTTAAATCATTTATTTTCTCAAAAAAGTCTTGGCTATCTCCTGTTGTGCATAACCCTGGAAAATCTTCTCCCAAGACTTCAGGAATGGCCGAATTGTGAGAAGCGACAATTGGAATTCCTGCATCCATGGCTTCGAGTAGGACCATTCCAAAACCTTCATATTTGCTGGTAAGCATAAAAACATCAAGTTCAGTTAAAAAGTCATAAATGTTTGAACTTCGCCCCAGGAACTTTACCGAATCAGAAATAGCCATCACTTTTGTTGATTCACGCAATTCTGTTTCGAGCGGCCCCGCACCCAATATAGAAAGTGAACTTTCGTTCGAAAACTTTTTATACTTTCTGAAAGCACTTATCATCGTCGGTATATCTTTTTGATCCGTAAGCCTTGAAATTGTTCCTAATTTATTGATTTTTCTTTTAGGATCAAATGTGTCAGATACGTTATTCATTTGCTTTTGATATCCATAATGAACAACCTGAATATTTTTGGGTAGGGAGATCTCACCTCTATCCAAGAGAAAATTGCGTACTGCATTTGATATTGCAATAACTTTCTGACAACGCAGTTCTACAAGGCGGGAAAGCAAATTAGATATAATTTTTGGTGCGCCGGGAAAGAATGGCTCAGCGTTATGTCTGGAAGAAATGAATTTAAAGTGTGTAAATGTTAGTAGCGCGACGAGTTCGGCTCGTGGAAGATGTGCATGAACTATTGCATCCACTCCCTTGACTATTCGCCTAAATTTAACGGGTTGAAGTAATGGGGTTACGTGGGCCAATTCAGAGTGAACAAAAGCCCCCGCTTTCACGAAATCGGACTCGAGTTCTGGCTCACCCTTGAGGAAAACAATATGAACTTCAAAACCCTGATTTACCTGTTCCTTAACAAGAATTAACAGTTGATTCTCTGCGCCGCCACGATTAATTGTGGTTATAAGGTGAAAAACCGTCTTCAAACCTTAAGCTCCTTGGCAAAGTACTCCGCAGTCAATTCGATGCCAGTTTCAAGGGCTATTTTCGGCTTCCAATCTAAAATAGAATTGGCAAGCGTTATGTCAGGCTTTCGTTGTCGTGGGTCATCCTCTGGAAGTGGCTCGAAGATTATCTGTGAGCTCGACTTTGTAATTCGGATTACTTTCTCGGCGAGCTCTAGCATTGAAAACTCACCAGGATTTCCAAGATTGATTGGAGTATCCACAGGAGCCTCTAACATAAGCATTCTATATATTCCGTCGATTAAGTCTGAGACAAAACAAAATGACCTTGTTTGCGAGCCATCGCCATAGATGGTTATTGGATTTCCTTGCAGCGCTTGAACTATAAAGTTGGAGACAACCCGACCATCACCAACTGCCATATTTGGCCCGTAGGTATTGAAAATTCTCACTAGACGTGAATCAACACCGTACTGCCTTTTATAATCGAAGCAGAGGGTTTCAGCAGCGCGTTTTCCTTCGTCATAACAGGAGCGAATTCCGATTGGGTTTACATTGCCCCAATAAGTTTCAGGTTGCGGCGATACATTTGGATCTCCGTACACTTCACTGGTTGAGGCTTGAAGGATTCTGGCTCCCGTCTCTTTGGCAAGATGAAGCATATTTATAATTCCCAAGAAGTTTGTTTCAATAGTCCTAACGGGATCAAGTTGATAATTCTTGGGAGATGCTGGGCAAGCAAAATTTAAGATCGCATCTACCTCTGATTCAAAAGGCAATCGAACATCATGTTCAACAAATTTGAATAAAGGATTCTTCAATGGTTCCGATAGATTCTTTAGCGATCCCGTAGAAAGGTCATCAATCCCCGTGACTTCGTGTCCTGAATCCAACAGCTTTGAGGTTAGGTGAGAACCCAAAAATCCAGCAGCTCCGGTTAATAGAATCTTCATACCCGAACTTTCTCATGAAAAGCCAAAATATCTAATTATTGGAGAAGTTGAGCCAGCTTAGCAATCCAGTTTCGGAGAGAGTGGTCGCGGCGAGCCACATCCAATCTTCGGTCCAATTCTAGATTGATTTGGTCAGGGCTGAGATTTCTGAAAGCTAGATATTCACCCTTCAAATCTGAATTCGGTAATTTGGACCATTTTCCGAAAACGTTTATGTATTCTGGATTCAATGTAATAACTGGAACTCGCAGCATTGTTGACTCAATAAGAGTCTTATCGAGCGACCCAATGTACGAATGAATAAAGCACCCATTTTTAGCCATCTCAATCGGAAACTGTTCTCTAGGTATTGAAGGCTTGAAATGAAGCCATCCTGATTCAATCCAAGGCTTAGAGTCGCTAATCAGAGATTTCGCCCAATCTTGAGATTCTAGATTTGCTGGTGAACCTACGATCGTAAGTTCAACACCGGGGAGAATCTTTTTGAGTTCCCCTGCGGTAGAAATTAACAGATCAATATTCTTGGACTTATCGAATCGACCTATGTGAACCAACTTATTAAAGTCCAAATTAGCAAAATCAATTGGCCTAAATTTATCTTGATCGATCGCTTGTCCAATCGGTGTTACAAATTCTCCAGTAAGTGGACAGGACCCGCGTGTTGAGGTGACTATCCCAGTCACCCATCGGGACGCAAAGACCAAATATTTGGATTTGAAAGTGTGCGCATACCAAAGGAATTGACGTCGCCGCCGCAATTTAACGAACGGCGCGAGAAAGGCAGATTGCAAATCTGTCATATGGTAAAAAACCGAATTAAAGTCACCGCGAATTATTTGAGGAATTGCCTTAAAAAATAACATCAAAATGTTTATCAATCTATGGCCCGGCCGCCAATTTGTGGAGATGATCCGAATTCTGGGATCCGGATTTACTTGGCCAATTCTTCCGGTTATTACGGTTATTTTGCGGAAATCGTTTGCTAAAGCCAAGACCGCTTCATATTGGTGCGAAAGCAAGGGGTCTTTAGGATCCATGGCAAAGTTAAAAACCAATAAGTTCGAATTTGATTTCACATGCCTAGTGTATTGTTTGAACCATCCTTGAAGTGAGCAGTCGAAAGGTTGCAGCATTGAAATATTTAGTCACTGGCGCAGCCGGCTTCATAGGCTCGAATCTTTCAGCACGATTGGCTAAATCAGGCAATACTGTTGTCGGCGTAGACAACTTCAGCCCTTACTACTCTCCAAAGTTCAAAGAACTTCGGGTTAGCGAATTCTTAACACCGAATGGTATCGAAGTTAAACGCATCGATTTATCGAATATTTCAGAAGTAGAGAGAATTGTACGAAACTTTAAACCTGAAGTAATTATTCATTTAGCAGCACAACCCGGCGTTCGTACACCTCTGGGCAAAAGCTACCAATACATACAAAATAATCTTGTGGCATTTGCTAACGTGCTTCAAACAGCTATCGAAGAATCGGTTCCTGAGATTCTTTATGCATCTTCTTCAAGCGTTTATGGAAATTCAACTGAAACAAAATATAAAGAGGATGATTTATCTGTACGTCCAATAAGTATTTACGGGGCAACTAAACTATCCAATGAGATTTTAACTCCAGCTTTCATTAATGGCAGTAAAACTAGGGCACGTGGAATGCGCTTCTTCACAGTTTATGGACCTTGGGGTCGACCAGATATGGCTTACTTCAGGATTATAGATTCGATCCTAAATGGATCCGAGTTTAAAAAGTTTGGTGGTGGAGAAGTAAAACGAGACTTTACTTATGTAGATGACATCACAGCCACAATTGAAAAATTGTCGAACGAGTTATCTGCTAGACCAGCAGGTTTCTCGGATGTTGTAAATATAGGCGGAGGTAATCCTCACTCACTAAACGAACTTATTGAAGTAATAAGTAGACAGCTCGGCTCGAATCCTTTGATTTCGGAATCATTAAGCAATCCTAATGATGTGAGTTTTACATGTTCAGATATTTCAAAGCTGAACGATTTAATAAGTAGTGTTCCCGCAATAGATTTAGAATCAGGTGCCAAAGAAACGATTGCTTGGGCCAAGCGAGATGGAATCAAGGAGCACTTGGCGGAGTGGATTAACTCAACATATTAATTATCAACCCAAGAATGAACCAGCCTAGTTATGCCTTGTGAATCTATTTGTATTTGTGAATCAATTTGATTTGGCATGGCAGCAACAAATTTTTGATTGAGAGAATTCTCAATCAAAGCTACAGCCTCAGCTAATGTTGAAAAAGTCTTAATTTGAATTGGGTACGAATCTTGAGCTTCGCGTACCCCTTTAGAATACTGCGCAACAACCAGCACCTGACTCAACGCCGCTTCGCGCAAAGTTAAACCGTACCCTTCTCGTGGAGCGGTTGAAATCAAAATTTTTGTATCAGCATAAACATTGAGAATTTGTTCAGGATTCAAGTAGCCAAGCAATTTAACATCACCTTGTTCAATCCACCGAGAAAGTTCTTTCTGGATCTGTATACGTAAAGGTCCGTCTCCAGCGATGGCCACTCTGGTTTCTGGCATTGCCTTCTTGACTAATTCAATTATGCGGATTAAGTCAGAGATTCCTCGTTCCTGATGGAGTCTTCCGATAAAAGCTAGATCGGTATTCTTACTTTTATGCGGAATTGCGATACGTAAATTGTCAATGGGAATCGGAGCTAGAACAAATTTATTTTTCGATTTAGGGGCGAAAGCAACAATTTCATCCATTTGGAATTTAGAAACAATTCTTATTGAATAAGAAACAAGTATGCCTAGTCTTGAAAATAACGCTCGCAAAGTACCTTTAAGTCCTCGGTTGAATCTAAACGAATATATATCACCATGGAACTGTGTTTGAATTCGTACCCTTGATCCAAGAATTAATCTTAGGTAAAGCCCGATCATCAAAGTTTTCTGAGTATCGCCGCAAACGAGTGTGAAATTTGAGGTGCTTTTTCTAACTTCTCGAGTCAAAAATAGAATTCTTCCAAGTATGTTTTTTTGTGATTCCACGGAATCAAAAAAATTAAGGTACTTCTCTTCATGAATTTCACCCACCATGGAACTTGGAGTAAAGAGCCAAACTCCATCATCACCTGAATACTTGTGAACGGCTTCCCCGTATTTGTTCCATCTCGATAAGAGGTTTACGAGTTCGGGTTTATTATCAGGAAATTTGTTGTGCAGAAAAATTACTTTTCTCATTTAATTGTTTCCTTGGATGGTGCTAAGAATTTCATTAAAATTGCGATCTTTATTAAATCGGGACAACGAATCTATTTTGGCCCTCTCTGTGTATACAGAGGTTTTCCCAACGGAGGCAATGGCAAGGTCTATCGTCGCATTTAGGGACCGATCTGAGCGAACAAGAAACCCATCAATATCATCATTGATAACTTCTTCAGATCCGGTTCCTGCGCGACCCACAGTCAGTATTCCAGCAACTCTCGCTTCTACAAGCGCATGAGGAAGTCCTTCATAATAACTATTTAACACAAAAACTCTACTTCTACTGAAGAGCTGATTAACTAACTTATTCGGAATTTCTCCCAAGAATGTAACTTTGGCATCTAGATTTCTGGCCAGGGCCTCCAGTCTTTCTCTCTCTGGGCCATCACCTGCCACAACCAACTTTAAATTTCGCTCGGCGCTATATTCAATAAGCTCGTCAACCCCCTTCCAGGAAACAAGGCGGCAGACTGTGACTAAATCGTATTCGTAATTATCTGTCGGCAGATTAATTGAATCCAAAGTTTCAACGGAATTGTAAATTAGACGGAGTTTTTCTTCCGTTACGCCCCAATTCAAACATAAGTTATAAAGACCTTGAGAGGGAACAATTACCCTCCTTGCTCGCTTAAGACTATTCGAGTAAAACTTTCTAAAAATTCTATATTTAATGTTTAATTTTTCTAGCTGAAATTCTGCAATATTCATTTCTGTTAGCTGATTATTTCGGGCACGTTCCCAAACAATATCTCCAGGTACCTTAACGGTGTAGGTGAATCTATAGATAATTGAAGCAATGTATGTTTCCAGAAAGGCACCGACAGCCAAAATTGATTCAGATTTATCTCGCCCAATACTTCGCACCATTTGTGAATATCTATATGGAAGTTTAGAGGAACGGAGAATTCGGGTTAAATTTATTTTGTAAACGTTTGTCACTACTTCTTGGCTATCCGAGTAGGTGTGAACGCCAACTTTTAAGTTTTTTTGCGAAGCCCATTCTGCAAATTCCACAGCAAACTTCGATGGACCACCCGAATCCGGCGGAAAAATACCAGTTATTAGTAGTATCGATGTGGGCACGTACCCAATTTACTATAGAGCCCATTAGTTATTGCTTCCTTGCGGGTAGACTCCAGCTACTATGAGAGGGACGTTTGAATGTTTAGTAACTCGGTAATTGCGCGCTCAGTGCGCATTCTCTCGTCCTCGGATAGAAAGAAAGTCATTGCTGTAGTTGCAATTCAGATTTCTTTCGGCTTGCTCGATTTAGCTGGAGTTGCACTTGTTGGAATGCTTGGCGCATTAGCCGTAACCGGAGTCCAAGCGCGAGTTCCGGGAGATCGCGTCTCAACGGCGCTGCAATTGTTGGGTATTCAAGACAATTCACTTCAGTCCCAAGCAACGATAATTGGATTGCTAGCCGCGGCGCTTCTAATTACTAAAACCCTCTTTTCGGTTATCTTCATACGAAAGACTATTTTCTTTCTGTCCAGAAGAAGCGCAGCAATTTCTGCAAATTTAACATCAAGAGTTTTAGCACAACCTTTAGCAAGAATTCAATCTAGATCTATGCAGCAGACACTTTATTCTGTTACTGCAGGTGTTGACTCAATTGCTATGAACGTAATTGGAACCACTGTGCTAATTATAAGCGACACATCATTATTGCTGATTCTAGGATTTGGACTTTTCGTTGTAGATCCAGTTGTGGCGCTAAGCACCTTAATTGTATTTGCTGCTATCGCACTTCTGCTATACCGCCTAATGCAAGTAAGGGCAGTCAGGCTTGGAGAAGCGCAAAGATATTTATCAATTGAAAGTTCAGAAAAAACGCTTGAAGTTTTGAACTCTTATCGTGAAATTGTTGTTCGCAATCGAAGAAGTTTTTATTCAAGGGAACTCGGGAGTATTCGTTTCAAATTGGCGGATGTAATTGCGGAGCGGGCATTTATGCCAAACATTAGTAAATACGTTATTGAAATTACCGTTGTTTTAGGTTCACTGGGAATCGCAGCATTGCAATTTGCAGTCAATGACGCCTCTCGCGCCATTGCGGTTTTAGCTGTTTTTATGGCAGCAAGTACTCGCATTTCTCCAGCAATACTTCGTTTGCAACAAGGCGCTATAAATATCAAATCAAGCATCGGATCCGCAGGTCCCACACTAGATCTGATTGAAGAGTTACAAGAATTAACACCAGGAAGTGAAAAAGTTGACGACCTGAATTTTGAACATGCTGGCTTCACGGGCGAAGTTGAACTTAAAAATATCACCTTGACGTATCCGACAAAAAAACTTCCGGCCGTAAAAGATGTTTCCTTAAACATAAAGCAAGGTCAGGTAGTTTCTTTTGTTGGTCCATCAGGAGCAGGTAAAACCACAATTATTGACGTAATTCTTGGAGTTCTTGAACCAGATAGTGGAGTTGTTCAAATGCAGGGTCATGCGCCTTTAAACGCCATAAAGCTCTGGCCTGGGGCAATTGGATACGTTCCCCAGGATGTGATGATTTCCAATGGCACGATACGACAAAATGTATGTCTTGGTTACGCTATCAACGATGTATCTGATGGTGATGTGTGGCAAGCACTAGAAGTTGCACAACTAGCAGAGTTTATAAGGGAGCTCCCTGAAGGACTTGACACTCCAGTTGGTGACCGCGGAACTAAGCTAAGCGGTGGTCAACGGCAGCGACTTGGAATTGCAAGAGCAATGTTTACGAAACCTAAACTTCTAGTTTTAGATGAGGCAACTAGTTCATTAGATGGAACCACCGAAGCTAATATTTCTGAAGCGGTTCATAATCTGAAGGGCGGTGTAACTATAGTCATGATTGCACACAGACTTTCTACAGTAAAAGAATCTGATGTAATTCACTATATGGCAAATGGAATATTAAAAATGTCTGGAACATTTGAAGAACTACGAAGAAGTATTCCAGAATTTGATAAACAGGCCCAGTTAATGGGAATGTAATCATTTAAAGCGATTTATACAATTTTTCAAAGAAAGTAGAATCTTTCTGTAGCAATTCCCAGTGCCACGAAGTCAGCTGGCTCATTGGGTTAGGAAATGCCTTTCCTCGCCAACGATAATTAAGCGTTGTAAACGCTCCTTTATTCCAAATTTGTCCTAGTTGTTCGTGATCTGCAATAACAGTGTAATCACGAAGAGCGGTCAAGTAGTTACTAAATTCGTCCCGAGTTTTGTACCCGGATGACTCTAGATAATTCATAAATAAGTACTTTTCAGGAAAATCAATTCTTTGGTCTTCGGGTATTAAACCTATTGACCAAAATCGTGAAATATCGGAAGCTTCCCCAAACATCACCTGGTCTGAAGGGGAGAAAAGCCTGAAAAGGAAAGAGTTAAAACTTGAAAAAACTAGAGCATTCTTTTTGCCTTTGGAATGCATCCACATCAGATAATTCAAAAATGAGAAATTTCCAAGTAAGACATCAGTACGAGTTTTCAAGATATGAGTACAACCTTGGTCCCGAAGTATGTTTATTCCATTTATTGTCGATGTGATCTGCAAATTTATATTTGAAGGCCCCGGTGAAACCGGTTTTAGTGATTTAATTACTGAGAAGTGAGAATCCGTAAGTGCCGCGAATGAATCAGTATTTTCTGTCTCCCAGGTTGACACTACTATTTGAACCTCTGGATATATTCTTTTATAAAACTTACATATTTCCAACGTTGTTCTTGCGATAATTGGCCCTTGAATGACGATGCCAATTTTTATATTGTCCTTTATCAGTTTTATTGCACCTGCTTGGTGAGAAAAATCGAAAATATCGTAGGTCGCGAGTAGGTTGGTTCTCTCTGAGCTTGTGCGAAAGATTTTATGAAGAATCTTGTCGAAAAGGGCATTTTGACCGCGACCCCCTTTGGCGAAGAATCTAATTCGTCGTTTCCGGATGTCCACGATCCAATTAAACTGCTTGCGGGTCTCAACTCAATCGATTTGAGGATATCCCAAGGTAAAGTCGCTACGTGGATATGAGCCCTTTGATCTATGCGCACCGTGGGATGTGGCAAACCCTCGATCAGCAGAATTCCCTGCAATCTATTGAGGCCACCCGTAATACTGGTTTTGGAGTTGAGACAGATTTCAGAAGCAATAATCATTCCTTAGTTATTTCCCATGATCCATGCCAAGCCTCAAATTTACTGGCGGTCGATGAGATAGATTTTTCAGAGATTCCTGTGGCCTTAAATATAAAAGAAGATGGGCTATCGGATCACTATGAGACTTTCTTAAAAAAGTATCCAAATAATTTCTCATTTCTCTTTGACGGCTCAATACCCGAAATGGTGAAGATAAGAGAAAAAGGCTTACCCCATGCGCTTCGACTGAGTGAATATGAAATTGAATTACCATGGGAATCTCAATTTTTGTGGATCGATGGTTTCTATACGGACTGGTGGGTCAATTCTCCGCGTGTGTTCAATTTATTGGAAAAACATTTTGTGGTTTTTGTCTCCCCCGAGCTTCATCATCGAAATACGGAGAAAGCTTGGGAGTTTTTCAATGTGTTGCACACTAAACAAATTGCTCAGTTCGGAATTTGCACAGACCACCCGAATGAGTTAAAGGCAAAATTTAATGCTTGACATTAAGGCAGTTCTTTTTGACATGGACGGAGTACTAATTGATGCTCAGGAGTGGCATTATGAAGCGCTGAACGATGTTCTACTCTTATTTGGGTATGAAATTACGAGAGAAATGCATGAAGATCGGTACGACGGACTCACTACCTTAAAAAAACTTCAAATGCTCACGCAAGAGGTTGGACTTCCCGAGCACATACACGAAATGATAAATAGAGTAAAGCAAGATCGAACATTGCGAATAGCAGCGCAGAAGTGCTTCCCTAATGTTTCGCATCAGGTTCTTGTATCGAAACTGAAAAACAAGAACATTAAGGTTGGCGTAGTCACTAATAGCATCCGCCAAACTACTGAATTTATGCTCACCTACGCTGGATTGCTCGACTCCCTAGATGTATTGGTAACAAATCAAGATGTGCGAGAGCCAAAACCCAATCCAGAGTGCTACTTGACGGCCATGGAAATTCTTGGTGTAAGCCCTGAAGAAACCGTAATTATAGAAGATAGCCCATACGGAATTATGGCGGCAAAAGCTAGCGGCGCCGTAGTTGTAACAGTTAAGTCCGTGGATGATGTCTCGCTCGATTTGTTACACGGCGTTGTGAATGGAATTCTTGAATGAGCCAGAATCACAACACACTAATTTTGGCGGCCGGCGGTTCCTCGCTCTATCTTCCAGACGGATCCCAAATACCAAAACTTGAATTTGAAATTTCTGGTTCCTCGCTCATTGAGAAAATTATTTCTACTTATCATTCGGGCAATACATATCTGGCTACACCTGATGAAAATGTAGAAGTGACAAAAAACCTAAATCAAATTAAACGTGCGCTTATTGGAAGTACAAAAGGTGCGCTTATTTCGGCATTAATCGCCATTCGAGATTGTGATCTTAATCTTCCAATATTTATAACTCCAGGAGATGCTTTAGTAGCGCAAGAGAAATACAAAGAATTTTGTTCCCAATCACTACAATCAGATTCAGAAATATCTCTCGTAGTTTTTGACTCTCAAAACCCAAAATTTTCATATATACGAATGCGAGATGAAAAACTTGTAGAAGTCTGCGAAAAAAAGGTAATAAGTTCGAAAGCAACCGCAGGAATCTTCTATTTTAAAACTGCTCATCTGTTCATAGAGTGTGCTGAATGGGCAATCATGAATAATGTCCAAACAAAAGGTTTATTTTTCTTAGCTCCAGCTCTGAATTATGCGGTGGTGAAGGGGTTAAATCCAACCCTATTTCAGATTGATGAAAAGGCTTATTACAGATTTTCAACGTACGAAGAGGCCGTGGCGTCCGAGAAGAGGTACCGAAGTGATAATAAATAGTATTGACGAATTCACTAAGGGATGGTTTGTTGGGGATTTCTCTCCTGCCATCCTTATTACTAAAGAATTCGAAATTGCAGTTAAGTGGTTTAAAGCGGGCGATAGAGAACCTCTACATAAACAGATAATCGCCACGGAGATAACGGTTGTGATCGACGGTAAAATTAGATTAGGTGGAAAAACATTCGTCAAAGGTGACGTTATAACAATTCCACCTGGAGAATTTGCGGAATTTGAATCTGTGACAGATTCCGCTTTAGTGTGCGTAAAAACACCTTCATTGCCAAACGACAAGGTAATTGGTTAAAGAATGAAACTGCATTTGGTAATTCCAGCGGCGGGCCTCGGTAGCCGATTTCGAGCTGTAGGCATCAACACACCGAAGCCATTAATTCCAGTTCTGGATATTCCAATGATTGGATGGGTAATCGCAAACTTTCCATTGAATGATGGAGATGAGATTTGGATTATTACACGCAAGGAAGATCAAATACCCGAGCTAATGGAAAGTCTGATTTCGAAAATTAAGTACCAGATACATTTTATTGAATTAGATGAACTCACAGATGGTGCTGCGACTACTTTGCAATTTGCACTTGACCTTATTCCGGGAAATGAGGCAGTACTTTCAGCCAATTCGGATCAATTTATTACAACCGATATTTCTGAATTTATTGAAAGTGTACGAAATGGAAATAGTGATGGTCAAATACTCACAATGCATGCATCGGATAGAAAATGGTCTTATGTTGAGCGCGATTCCAATAAAAAAGTTATCAATGTGGTTGAGAAAGAAGTTGTTTCTGACGAAGCAACGGTTGGCGTATATGGATGGAAGACTGCGACAGTTGCGAAAAATTCTATTGCTGCGATGAAAAAAGATGAACTAAGGGTAAACGGTGAATTCTATGTGGCGCCTTCATACACTTATTTGATCAAACTAGGAGGAGTGGTATCTACGTATAGCGTAGGTAATGTTGAAACAGATGTTCACGGCTTGGGTACTCCAGAAGACTTAAATCTATTTTTACTCAATTCGCATATCGATGATTTTCAAGCAATGGTGAGCAGAAATTTGGGTTATCAACCATGAAATCAAACTTACTGAAGAAAGTTAAAAATTTTTCGAAGCAAAGAATTAATGCAATTTTATTCTTATCCATAGCAACCTTCTTCTTGCAAATTCCAAGTTTTTATGGAGAAGATATTGTCAATGCAAGAAATAACTATTTAATTGGCAATAGAACTGACTTCTGGGGTGGGGTGTCAACGGTTGTCTACTCATTCATCCCGGATCTCGGCTTCAGGTGGCAAATATGGCTGGCAATGCTCCAAATCGTATTAACCTCGTTGGCGCTGCAAAAGCTTCTAGTGATGAAGAATCAAAGTCGCATTAATTATTTAATTAAATTAGTGGTCGCATATTCTGCTTTGGTTTTCGGTTCGCAAATGACGCGAGATGGCCTGATGTTTAGTCTGTTAATTTTTGGATATGCTGCAATGGATTCTGCGCTGCGCAACTATAAATCGGCAAGGGTATTAATAGTCCCGTTAGTAATAATTTGTATGGCAATGAGTTTCCGACCATGGCTATCTATCGCGATAATTCCCATTTTATTAATCCCTTTTCGGCGATACAATCTGAATCTAAGTCGATTAACCACTGCATTAGTCATAATTTTTACCTCAGTCGCACCTTTGGGCATAGAATTCACCGCCGCCAAGAGCTTGGCGTTGAAGCAGAGTTTCCCCGAGCAACAAGTTTTGTTGATGGATTCTGCAGCAACTTATTGCTACACAACGAATACAGAAACAGGAGTGAAAGCTCAAGAAGCGCTATTGCTATTCACATCCGATCCGAGTTATCCAAGATTCGCCTGTCAGTTATATCGTCCAGACACATGGCTAAGTTTGACTAAGGCGATAAATACATCTTCCGCAGGCTATGAAGTTGAATTTAGTTTGATTCAACCCGGAGATTCAGAGAGATACGAAGCCCTGAGATCATATTGGGTGAAAATGATTGTTAACGACCCCGTCACCTATATACAAAACAAAATGCTTTTTGCAAGCAAGTTATTAATCGGTTCGGATTCTCGGAACATAAGTTTCCTTTCGGCAGACACAAACGCCACAAAAATACTAGGTATTTTTAGGATTTTATATGATGTTGCAATTACGATACATATCTATTCTTTCCTAACTTTCATTCTCATCTTGTTCTCTTTGCCTCTTTATAGATACCTAAAGAAGAAAGAGAACGGCCTAATCATTGATCGAGTTTCTATTAATATGATGGTTGCGATTGTTCTCTGGACCTCTCTAAGCGCAATCGCATACATAGGAAGCAATGGAAGATACACATACGCGTTAACTATTCTGTCATTGGTAATTTATGTCTCTTACGTAAGCGAAGCGATGGCGCATAGGAAACGAAATGGATAAATCAATTGCCATTATTGTCCCCTGCTATAACGAAGAGGTTCGATTTCCATTTGAATATTGGAAAGAAATTGTCGGGACCGAAAACGATATTAAATGGTTGTTCGTAGACGACGGGAGCTCTGATAGAACATTTGAGATTCTTCAAGAAGTCTGTTCGGGAACTTCTTCTCGAGCGATAAAACGATTGAAAAATGGCGGCAAAGGGAATGCAATCCAGCAAGGTCTATTGGAAATGTTGGAATATGACCCTGGGTTACAAGTTCTTGGCTACCTTGATTCAGATGGAGCCTTTTCTGTAGAGGATGTTTTCCGCTTGGCAAAGATCTCGATTGACAGTTCTAGAAATTTATCAAGATCGACGTTGGATGCGGTTATTTCCTCACGTGTCTCTCTTTCAGGGCGTGACATAAATCGTAAATCTTCTCGACATTATTTAGGGCGATTAATAGCCACATATCTGACCAGAAAATGGAGTGATGCACCATATGACACTCAAAGCGGATATAAGTTATTTGTCAATTCCATTTCATTCAGAGAAGCAATTAAATCTGATTTTTCTACAAAATGGTTTGTTGATATTGAACTGATTACTCGGGTTGGAATAAATAACAAAGGGCTTTTGAACATTTGGGAAGAGCCCCTACTATCTTGGACTGATGTAGATGGCTCAAAATTAAAATTGCGGCAATTTTATAGTATTTTCTTCGAGATTTTATTCGCACGACGGCAAGTTCTAAAGCTTCTAGCGGAAAGAGTGAAATAAATTGGATCTCATTGAATCTGGAGTGAGAAACCCAATAAAACATTGGTACTACGCACACAAGTTTTGGTTCATTAGAAACTCCAATTCATGGAATAACGTTAATTTGAAGTCCCTAGTTGACATTGGTGCGGGCTCAGCTCTTTTTAGCAAAGAGTTATTGCGATTAAATTTAGTTAGCGAGATAGTTGCTGTAGATGTTGGCTATGAAGTTGAACGAGAAACCAAAGGTGGTATTTCATATTGCCGCACAACACAATATTCTGGTTTTACTCATTTCTTACTGACCGATGTTCTAGAACATGTTGAAGGCGATGACGATTTCCTTGCTGATATTGTTTCGCAGGCCGATCGAGATTCAGCCTTCATAATCACTGTTCCAGCTCTTATGAGCCTCTGGAGCGGTCACGATTTATACCTCCGGCATTTCAGAAGGTACACAAAGAAACAATTACGACATCTAGTCGAACAATCTGGATTAACTGTTATTTCAGTCAGATACACCTATTCAACTGTTTTCCCAATCGCTTACATACAACGAAAGCTCGCAGGAAATGGTTCACAAAATTCACATCTTAAAGAAAACTCAAATTTCGTGGGCTTGATCATGAGAATTTTACTTCTCCCAGACCGCTGGATTTCGTTTCTACCATTCGGCGTTAGCCTGGTGCTCGAAGCGAGAAAAAATGATTAGTAGCCTAGAAATTACTTGTCCAGAAGACTTGAGTTTTCTTCGCCCCGTAATCGTTGAAGAAATTTGCAGAGTTGGAAATCTTTCCGACGGCGGTTATGTAATGTCTAGGTCTGCAATTGAAAGTGCGGAAGTATTGTTGTCCCTCGGCCTAGGCGAAAACTGGTCTTTCGAAAAAGCATTTTCTAAAATTAACAAAAATGCATCAATTGATATATATGATCACACCGTTTCCTTGAATTTCTTTGTAAGTAAAGTGTTTAAAGGATTAGTCAAGTACTTGTTATTTAAAGAATCGTTGTCAGATGTATCGGCTCGTGCAAAAAGGTTGAAAGATTATTGTTCGTTTTGGGTAATGAATTCTAGGAATAAACATAATCAGATCCGAATAAATGAAGCGAGCTTCGGTGCGGCATTATCTCGATATGTGAATTCTGAAATGATTGGATTAAAGGTTGATATAGAGGGTTCCGAATGGGAGCTTCTGAACTTAATTGCTTTAAATAAGGATCGATTCCAATTTCTGTTAATTGAAATTCATGATTTTGATAATCATGTTGAACAATTGCGAAATTTTTTAAGCGAATTATCTGGACATTTTGTTCTTGCTCATCTCCATGCCAATAATTTTGAAACTTTGGGAAGCAACGGTTTTCCCAAAGTTTTCGAGATCACCTTGTTAAGGTCACGCGGAACCGCAGTTTCAGCTGGTTACCGGAATGAACTGCCCATCCCTGGCTTGGATGTCCCAAATGCCAAGAATCGGCAGGATTTCTTGATCAAATTCCAATAGCCACCTTTCGCAATTGGCAAAATGTCCGTTTTGTCCATTCCCCGCTACATCAGGGGCTAGGATTCGTAGAAGGCTATAGAGGCACCGACGGGTGTCGCTGAAGTACAAAACCGGTTAAGAAGGAAGTCCCAAAGTGGCATTTAAGAAGTCTGCAGCCTCTGCAGGTCCTCGTGTGTGGACCGTGGCAGAGCTCGGTGCTTTCTACACAGAGCACCGTTCAGAGCTTCTCGCCCACGCAAACCGCGTCCTGAAGGATTCCGCTAAGGCTGAAGAAGTCACCCAAGATGCCTTGATTAAGTTCATGCTTGCAGCTCCAGAGCTTGAATCAAATGATCATGCACTTTCTTATTTGCACCGCACCATCGAAAACCTCTGCATCGACTTG
>JACCDK010279442.1_pt1 | contig 26202 bp, 21 predicted proteins | sample 7445871 | NCBI WGS metagenome assembly JACCDK01 (sample SAMN15323436, study PRJNA562643) | freshwater metagenome | isolation source: river surface water | place: USA:Blue River Watershed | collected 2017-08-15 | reverse complement strand
CCTTGGCGGTGTCGCTCATCGCCATGCTGAGGAGGTAGCCCGCCGGCAGGACAAAGCCGATCAGGACCGGCAGGAGGCAGGCGGTGAAGGCCAGCGCCTTGCCCCGGGGGGTGAGCGCCACCATCGGCCCATCCTGCGCGCGCACGGCGAGGCCGTCGCGGCTGTCGCTGCGCCCGCGCCGGGTGTGCGCCTCCCACGCGACCAGCGCGATGACGAAGAGCAGCATCACGGCGGCGAGCTTGAGCGCGGCCGGCTTGTCGCCCATCGCCAGCCAGCTGCGGAAGATGCCGGTCGAGAAGGTGGGAATGGCGAAATACTCCGCGACCCCGAAATCGGCGAGCACCTCCATCAGCACCAGCGCGAGGCCCCCCGCGATGGCGGGCCGCGCGGCGGGCAGGGCGACGCGCCAGAAGGCGCGCGAAGGCCCCGCCCCGAGGCTGCGGGCGGCGCGGAACTGGCTCTGGCTCTGGGCCGCAAAGGCCGTGCGCGCGAGCAGGTAGACGTAAGGATAGAGCACGAAGCCGAGCACCAAGGCTCCGCCGCCGAGCGAGCGGATGTCGGGGAACCAGTAGTCACCCGCGCCCCAGCCTGTCGCCGATCGCAGGGCGCTCTGCACCGGCCCGGCGAAATCGAGCAGGTCGGCATAGAGATAGGCGGCCAGATAGGCTGGCAGTGCCAGCGGCAGGACTAGCGCCCAACCGAGCACGCTGCGTCCGGGAAAGCGGGTCGCGGCGATGGCCCAGGCGCAGCCCGTGCCGGTGACCGCAGCTATGCCCCCGGCGAGCAGCATCAGCAGCGCGGTATTGGCGATATAGGCCGGCAGCACGGTGCCCGCGAGCTCTCCGAGCGCGCCCGGCCCGCCGCCGAAGGATTCCCACCCGATTGCCGCGATCGGGAGCCCGGCAAGCGCGGCAATGGCGAGCGCTGCAACGGTCCAGCCGCCGGCCCCGCGCGCCGCTCCGCCGGTTGCCCGACTTGCCTTGAGGCGCGCAAATTGCCTAAGGCGGCTCACCTGCAACCCTTCATAGGTCTGGGCTGGATCGGTCACTTGAGCCTCGAATTCCGTCATATTGCCCATGCTTACGGGCCCGTCAGGGCGCTGGAGGACGTCAGCTTCGTGGCGCCTGCGGGAGAGATCACCTGCCTGCTTGGCGCGTCGGGCTGCGGGAAGTCAACACTGCTCGGCCTTGCGGCAGGCCTGCTGCCGGTGCAGCAGGGCGCAATCATGCTCGGCGGCGAGGTGCTCGCCGATGCGCGCCGCAGCCCGCCGCCCGAGGCACGGCCCGTGGGGCTGGTGTTCCAGGACGGGGCGCTGTTCCCGCACATGACGCTTGCCGCCAATGTCGCTTTCGGCCTGCCCCGCGCGCGGGCGGGCGAGGCCGATGCGTGGCTGGCGCGCGTCGGCCTTGCGGGCATGGGCGCGCGCTATCCGCACGAGCTTTCGGGCGGCCAGCAGCAGCGCGCCGCGCTCGCCCGGGCGATGGCGCCGGGCCCGCAGGTGTTGCTGATGGACGAGCCCTTCGCCAGCGTCGACATCGTCCTGCGCCGCGCCTTGCGCCGCGAGTGCCGCATCCTGCTGCGCGAGGCGGGCTCCACCGTGGTGCTCGTCACCCATGATCCGGCCGAGGCGCTCGACATCGGCGACAGGATCGCGGTGATGGAGGCAGGCCGGATCGTCCAGTTCGGCACGCCCCAGGATCTCCACGAGGCCCCCGCCACCGCCGCGGTCGGCGCGATTTTCGGGGGCGCGCAGGTGATCGCCGGCCGCCGCCGCGAGGAGGGGCTCGACACGGCCTTCGGCCTTTGGCCTCTCGCGGCACTGGGCGGTGATCTGCCCGAGGCCGAGGTGCTCGACCTTCTCGTCCAGGCCGACCGGCTGGTGCCCGTCCCCGATCCGCGCGGCTGCCGGGTGCGCGACGTGCATCCGCTCGGCGCGCGTGTCCGGGTCCTGCTCGAAAGCGCGGATGGTACGGCCATCACCTGCGAGACCGCGCTGCCGGTCGATCCGCAGAAGGCCTACGCCGTGCTCCCCGACCCCGCGAGTGTGCGGGCCTTCGGGCGACACTGATCGCGCGCACTTGGGCCTTGCGCGCGGCGCCGATTTATTGCAAGTCATTCGCAAGAACTGACCGGAAAGCCTCTCCCGATGAAAAAACTGCTCCTCGCTGCCCTGGCCGGCATCAGCATCGGCCTGCTCGGTGCCTGCGCCGCCGGGGAAGGCGACAAGAGCGCTGGCGCCGTGCCGATCACCGGCGAGATCAATATCTATTCCTCGCGCCACTATGACACCGATCTGGCGCTCTACGAGGATTTTACCCGCACGACCGGCATCAAGGTCAACCGCATCGAGGCCGAGGCCGATGCGCTGATCGAGCGGATCCAGGCCGAGGGCGAGTTCAGCCCCGCCGACCTCCTGATCACCACCGACGCCGGTCGCCTGTGGCGCGCCGAGGAGGCGGGTATCCTTGCGCCGGTGGAGTCCAGGGTGCTCGCCGAACGCATCCCCGCTACCTTGCGCGATCCCGAGAACCGCTGGTTCGCGCTGACCACGCGGGCGCGGATCATCATCTACAACAAGGCCAAGGGCGCGCCGCAGGGCCTTGCGACCTACGCCGACCTTGCCAGGCCCGAGTTCAAGGGCCGCATCTGCATGCGCTCCTCCTCGAGCGTCTACAACATCGCGCTGCTCGCCAGCATGATCGCGCATGAGGGCGAGGCCAAGGCGGCGGCCTGGGCCAAGGGCGTCGTCGCCAATTTCGCGCGGCCCCCGCAGGGCAACGACATGTCGAACATCGAGGCGGTCGCCGCCGGCGCGTGCGACATTTCGCTGGTCAACACCTATTATCTGGCGCGCTTCGACACGCCTGAAAAGCGCAAGGTGCTGGGCAGCATCGGCATCATTTTCCCCAACCAGGCGACCACCGGAACCCATGTCAACATGAGCGGTGCCGGGGTGGTCAAGACCGCCCCCAACCGCGCGAATGCCTTGAAGTTCCTTGAATATCTCGCCTCGGACAGCGCGCAGAAATATCTCGCCAATGGCAATAACGAATACCCCGCCGCTAGGGGCGTCGCGCCGACTTCGGCGGTCGAGGCGCTCGGGCCGTTCAAGGCCGACGCCTTGCCCGCTGCCGAGATCGGCCGGAACCAGGCCAGAGCTGCGCTGCTCTACAACGCGGCGCGCTGGAACTGAGCGCGCGGGCCAAGGCGGGCTTTGGCCCGCTAACACTAAACTGTCTTGATGCCGCGCGGGGAAAGGTCCATCTGCGCGCCCGACCGATCCGCCCTTCCCGGGCGGCCCCATAGCTGTACCCGAGGCCCGCCTTGACCCAGACCCTTCCGACCCGCGACCAGTTCACCGAAAGCGCGGCGCTCTCTGTCGAGACCATCACCGATGTCCACCACTGGTGCGAGGGGCTGTTCAGCCTGAAGATGACCCGCCCGGCGAGCTTCCGCTTCCGTTCGGGCGAGTTCGTGATGATCGGTCTGCCCGGCGACAACGGCAAGCCGCTGCTGCGCGCCTATTCGGTCGCCTCGCCCTCCTATGCCGAGGAGCTGGAATTCCTGTCGATCAAGGTGCAGGACGGCCCGCTCACCTCGCGGCTTCAGCACATTCAGGTCGGCGATCCGATCTACCTCGGCAAGAAGCCGACCGGCACGCTCGTCACCGACGCGCTGCTGCCGGGCAAGCGGTTGTTCATGCTCTCGACCGGCACCGGCCTTGCGCCCTTTATGAGCCTCGTGCGCGATCCCGAGGTTTACGGGATGTTCGAGGAAGTGATCGTCGTCCACTCGGTGCGCAACGTGAACGAGCTGGCCTATCGCGTGCTGCTGGAGAGCAAGCTCGAAGGCGACCCGCTGCTCGAAGACGAAGACCGCGCGCGGATGATCTACGTCCCCACCGTCACCCGCGAACCCTTCCGCACGCAGGGCCGCATTCAGGCGCTGATCGACGATGGCCGCCTGTTCGAACAGTCGAAGGGCCCGCAACGCTTCGTTCCGGAAGAAGACCGCGTGATGCTGTGCGGGAGCATGGCGATGATCAAGGATCACGCGGCTGACTTGGAGAAGCGCGGCTTCGAGGAAGGCGCGAACAACAAGCCAGGGCAGTTCGTGATCGAACGGGCGTTTGTCGGCTGACATGGCCCGCGTGACGCCTGCGCTGATGGCCGCGGCCCTCGCCGTCGCGCCCCTCGCCGCGCAGCCCGTCACAGCGCCGACCGAGGCGCCCGCGCCGGTCAACTACGCGCTGCTCCAGATCTCGCTCACCCCGGGCAAGATCGCCTCGGGCGAGTTCAAGACGCGCATGGAGGCGATCCGCTCCTGCCCCGAGGCGGTGAAGGTCGCGGGCGAGATCGGCGCCCAGGTGGTCCGCAACGCGCGGGTTTCCTCCGACACCCTGCCGCCCAAGCTCGCGGCAGTGCTCGAGACCCTCCCGGTAGGCCACGCGACCCCCGTGATCGCCGGCAGCGGCAACACCCTGCGCGTGCTGGTGCTCTGCCACAGGGGCTAATACCATTTCCGTCGCCCCGTGCTCGACACGGGGCTTGGCTCCCTTGTGATCGGGCGCAGGGAGAAAGAAGCCTAGCCCCGGATCAAGTCCGGGGTGACGAGGGTTTTCGTATTTCGCCCAACGCCCGTCGCTTGCATTTTTGACGCTTGACCCTCGCGCCTCCACACGGTTCTATCGTAGCAAATCAAAACCCATTGCTCGGAGAGAACCCCCATGCTCGCGACCTCCTATCGCACCGCCTACAACGCCGACCACGAAGCCTTCCGCGACACTGTCCGCAAGGTTTTTGCCGAGCACCTTACGCCCAATCTCGACGAGCATGAGGAGCAGGGCATCGTCCCGCGTTCGGTGTGGAAGGCCGTGGGCGAGGCGGGGTTGCTGTGCCCCACTGTGAAGGAGGAAAACGGCGGGCTCGGCCTCGATTTCGGGTTCAACTGCATTGTCGCCGAGGAGCTGTCCTATCTCGGCTCGGCGGCAGGCTTCACTCTGCAATCCGACATCACCGCCAACTATTTCGAGCGTCTCGGCACCCCCGAACAGCGCGCCAAATATCTGCCCGGCATGGTCAGCGGCGACGTGATCACCGCGATCGCGATGACCGAACCTGGCGCAGGCAGCGACCTTCAGGGCATCCGCACCACGGCGAAGAAGGACGGCAATCACCTCGTCATCAACGGCTCGAAAACCTACATCACCAACGGCCAGAACGCCGATTGTGTGATCGTGGTGGCCAAGACCGATCCCGAGCTGGGATCGAAGGGCATTTCGCTGGTGCTGGTTGACGCCGACACCCCCGGGTTCGAGCGCGGGCGCAATCTCGACAAGATCGGCCAGCATTCGGCCGATACCTCGGAGCTGTTCTTCAACGATTGCCGCGTGCCGATGACCAATATCCTCGGCGCGGAAGGCATGGGCTTTGTGCACCTGATGGAAGAGCTGCCGCAGGAACGCCTCAGCATCGCGGTCGGCGCGCAAGCCGCGGCGCAGCGGGCGTTTGACGAAGCGGTCAAGTTCACCAAGGAGCGCGCCGCTTTCGGCAAGACCGTGTTCGAATTTCAGAACACCAAGTTCACCCTCGCCGACCTCAAGGCCAAGCTGCAAGTGGGCTGGGCGCATCTCGACTGGGCGATCAGGAAGCACCTCGCGGGCGAGCTCACTACCGACGAGGCGAGCGCGGCGAAGCTGTGGCACACCGACCTCCAGTGGGAAGCCTGCGACACTGCGCTGCAACTCCACGGCGGGGCGGGTTACATGAACGAATACGCCATCGCCCGCCTGTGGCGCGATGCGCGCGTGACGCGCATCTTCGGCGGCACCAACGAGATCATGAAGGAAGTGATCTCGCGGAGCATCTGACCATGACCGACCCCCTCGACTTCACCGGCCAGCGCGTCCTCGTCATCGGCGGGTCGTCGGGGATCGGCAACGGCATCGCCCACGGCTTCCGCCAGCGGGGCGCTAGCGTGACCGTCACCGGCACGCGGCCCGATTTCGGCGACTATCTGGAAGCCGAGGACTCGGACTTCACCGGGCTCGACTACCGCCAGCTTGACCTCACCGACCGCGATGCCGCCGAGCGGCTGGCGGAGGGCTTCGGCCCGCTCGATGTGCTGGTGCTCTGTCAGGGCACGGTGCGCTACGGGCGGCAGGAATTCACCCGCGAGGGGTGGGATCAGGTCATCGATATCAACCTCAATTCGGTGATGGATGCCGCCCGCGCCTTCCACCCCGCGCTGGCGGAAACGAAGGGAAGGATCATCATCGTCTCCTCGGTCGCCGCCTTCAAATCGACCATCGGCACGCCCGCCTACGCCGCCTCCAAGGCGGGCGCGGCGAGCCTCACCAAGACGCTGGGCGAGGCCTGGGCGCGCGACGGCATCCGGGTCAACGGCATCGCCCCGGGGCTGGTGCCGACCAAGCTGACGAGCGTCACCACCGACCACCCCGAGCGTCTGGAAGCGAGCCTGAAGAAGATCCCCCTGCGCCGCATGGGGAGCCCTGAGGACATGGCCGGCGCCGCGCTGTTCCTCGCTTCGCCGCTCTCGGCCTACATCACCGGCCAGACGCTGGTGGTGGATGGGGGGCTGACACTGGCGTGAGTTCCCCCTCTCCACGGGGAAGGGCAGGGGATGGGGGCTCGACCCCTCGGAAGGCAGTACCCTCACCCACAAGGTGCGTGTGATCGGTTGATCGACCGATTGTGACACACATCTGAAATCCCGTCACAAACGCGTCACACGCCTGCGGCACTCCGGTAGGAAACTGGGGCACGCAGCACATGGATGTGGTCAATATCTTCGTGACAGGCGATCTGGGCGAGAGCCTTGAGGATTTCGTTCATGATCACCGTCGCTTCACTTTCGACCGGCTGGGCCCGGATGGACCGCGGCGGCTGGTCGAGGGACCGATGTGGGCCTTCGTCGACTGGGTGCTGACCGATCTGGCCGGGCTGGAGCTGTGCCGCCGGCTGCGCGCCGACCAGCGCACCGCGGATGCCCATGTCACCATGGTGCTGGAGGAGGATGATCCGGAAGACCGCCGCCGCGCGCTCCGCGCTGGAGCTGATGACTACATGGTCGGGCCGCTGACCCGCACCGCGGTGCTCGACCGGGTGCTGGCGCTGCAATCGCGGGGCACCGAGCGGCTCGCGCCACGCCGTTTCGATTGCGGCGCGCTGACCATCGACATGGCCGCACTCCAGGCGCGCTGGGCGGGCACGCCGATTGTCCTCAGACCCAACGAGTTCCGGCTGCTGCGCTTCCTTGCCGAGAACCCGGGCCGCGTCCTCACCCGCGAGGACCTCATCGCCGGCCTCGGCAAGCGCGAGCCGGCGATCGACGAGCGCACGGTCGATGTGTGGATCGGCCGGTTGCGGCGGGCGATCAAGGCCGCAGGCGGCGGCAACCCGCTGCGCACCGTGCGCTCTGCCGGCTATGTCTTCGACGTGAACTAGCGGGGCGGAGGGGGCGGGCGCTTCCTCGCGCCAGCCCCCCGCCGGATCAGAAGCTCGCCTTCACCCCGACCGAAAGGGAGGTTCCCACGCGGAAGGAGTTGATGTCGATCCGGGTGCCGTTCAGCTCCTGGTATTCGAAATTGTCGCGCCCGAAGATGTTGCGCACATCGAAGCTCAGCTCGAGCGGCAGACCGCCGATCCGCGCCTGCGAGCGCGCCACAAAATCGACCGTCACGCCCGGGTCTTCGAGCACGTCGGGCAGCGCCCCCCCGCGCGAGGTCACGCGCTTGCTGGCATAGTTCACCAAAATCGTCGCCTGCTGGACCTTGTCCTTGTCCTCGATCCCGAGCGACAGGTTGGCAACGTGGTCCGATTGCCCGACCAGCGGCGCGCCCCTGTCGAACAGCTGGTTGGCAAGCTGGACGGTGTTGCCCGGAATCGGCGCGAGATCGCTTGCGCCGACCGCGATCGAGGACTTGGTGAAGGTGTAGTTGACCAGCACCACAAGCTGCTTGCTCTCGAAGAAGCTCCCGCCCCAGCCTGCCAGGTCGAAATCATAGCCCAGATCGAGCTCGGCACCGTAGAGCTCGGCGCTCGGCGCATTGGCGAAGCTGGTCTCGATGATGCCCGGCGCGGTGATCAGGAAGTTCTCGATCGGGTTGTCGATCTTCTTGAAGAAGCCGGCGAGGCTCACCTTGCGGCGCCCGCCGAGGTAATATTCGGCGCGGGTTTCCAGGTTCAGCAGCTCGCTGTCGATCAGGAAGGGGTTGCCGCGATAGCGGCGGTTGGATTCCGGATCGAAATAGGTCTGCTCGACAAGCTCGCGGAACTGCGGACGGGCGATCGTCTGCGAGGCCGAGAAGCGCAGCTGGAGATCGTCGATCGCCTCCCAGGTCACCGTGCCCGAGGGCAGCAGATAGCGGTTGGCGATGCGGGTGGGGGTGGGCTGGAAGCCGCTGCCGAACACCGGATCGGGCGAGGCGGTCTGGAGCCCGTCCTCGAAGCGCAGGCCCGCTTCGATGTTGAGCCGCTCGGTCGGGCGATAGCGCGCCAGGCCGTAGCCGGCGTGCACCCGCAGCGTCGCATCGAACACCGGGAAGGGGGTCGGATCGGAGGCAGTGACGTTGAAGAAGCCGGTGCCGTTGGCATCGGTCGCAAGGGTCGAGCCGTTGAAGATCTCGCCGGGCTGGCGCAGGCCCACGGCGCGCAGGATCGTGTTGCGCTCGGCGCTCGATTGCAGCAGCGGGCGGATGATGAAGGACAGCGACCTGCGGGCCGTGTCCGAATAGGCATAGCCTGCCGTCAGCGTGAGATCGGGCGTGACCTCGTAGCTCACATCCGCGCCGGCGAACCACAGCGTCTCGGTGAGGTCCTCGAACGACACCTGGATGCGCTCGGTCCCGCCGATCACTGCGCCGACATCGACCGCATAGCGGCTGCCGAAGGGGTCATTGGGGATGTTGGTGCGGATATAGGGCACGATCGCGTTGTAGGGCGCCTCGCGGTCGGTGCGGGCATAGCCGCCGCGCAGGTCGAGATCGACCGGGCCGAAATCGAACTCGGCAACCAGCTGCGAATCCATCAGCTGGCGTTCGAACCAGCCGGTCTGCTGGGTGATGAACTCGAACGGGCGGGCGATGTCGGTGAAGGCGTCGGTGCCGCGCGCCAGACGTGCGGTCTTGAGGCTGTCGCGGATATAGAGGTTGGTCCAGCGGACGGTGTGCTCGCCGATGTCGAGCCCGAGGCCGATGAGGCCGTTCACCAGCGCCTTGTTGTCGGTGACGAAGGTGTTCGAATCGAAGATCACCTGTCCCGCCTGGGCATCGCCGAACTGCTGGCTGATGACCGAGCGGTTGCGCCAGTTGTTGGTGATGCCGAAGGTGGCGATCACGCCGAGCCGGTCGCCGTCGCCGAAGTCGAGCGCAGTGCCGCCGGTGATGTTGCCCGAGAAGTTGGCGGGCAGCGTGTCGGTCTTCTGGAGCGTGACGAGATTGAGCGGCATGATCTGCCCGACCAGCTGGCGCTGCACCGCAGCGGGCGCATCGTTGACGCGGGTGCCGCTGGCGATCAGGCCCTGAAGCGTGCTCGGGATGTCGCGGTTGCCATTGTCGAAGCCGAAGGTGTCCCAGCGCGAACCGAAATAGGTAAGGCCGTTCTGGAAGGTGGTCAGCGTGTCGCCGCCCGCGCCGAGGCTCACCTCGAGGAAGGTTTCCGAGGGGATCGCCTTGGTGGTGAGGTTGATCACCCCGCCGCCGAACTCGCCCGAGAAATTCGCCGAATAGGTCTTCTGCACAAGGCCCGAGGCGATCACGCTGGTCGGGAAGATGTTGAGCGGGACGACGCGGCTCAGCGGTTCGGGGCTGGGCAGGGGCAGGCCGTTGAGCAAGGCGAGCGAGTAGCGGTCGCCCAGACCGCGCACGAAGACCCGGCCGTCGCCGACCAGCGACAGGCCCGAGACGCGGGCGAGCGCGCCCGCGATCTCGCCTTCGCCGGTGCGGGCGATATCTGCCTCGGACAGCACGTTCAGGACCTGTCCCGAGGACCGTTCGGGATTGCGGTTGCGCCGGCCGGTGACGATGATGTCGCCGCCCGGCACGGAGATGTCGGGCCCGGCCAATTCGTCCTCGGCAGCGGGAGCTTCGGGTCCGGTGCCCTCCGCAGCCGGCGCGGGCTCTCCCTGATCCTGATCCTGATCCTGCGCATGGGCGACTGCCGGGTGGCAGAGCGCGGTGGTCAGCAGCAGCAAGCCTGCCAGACGCATCGGCTTCGACATAGAAAAAGGCCCCCTCTTGAATGCCTTCGAAATCGCTGCGGGCAGTGCCTGCCCGTCAACAGCAAGCGGGAGGCGCCCGTGACGAGCGCCTCCCGGGATGGAAAAGCCGCGATCAGTTGTAGACCGGCAGCGAGGTGCAGTTGCCCAGCGGGCTGTTGAAGTTCTGGACCGCCGAGTTGCAGGTCCAGCTCTGGAACAGCGAGGTGAGCTGTGCCGCGTTCTGGATGCCGCCGATATAGGTCCGGGTCGGGAAGAAGGACGACCGGCCATTGGCGGCAAAGGGGGTGCGGCCGTTCTCGCCGTCGCCGTTCACCACATTGTTGATGAGGGTGATGGTGAAGGCGAGGTTGTTGTTGGTGCCGCCATTGATGCGCGCGGCCGCATCGGCGTTGGTCACGCCCGCACCGCCGCGGACCGGATCGGTCGCGGGGCAGTTGCCGACCACCGAATCCACCCCGATGATGGCTGCGAGAGTCGCCGGCTCGTCGATCTGGAAGCAGTGGTTGGTGCCGGCGCGGATCACGCCGTTGGTCAGGCCGAGCGCCGCGCCGCCGCGGGCCTGCACCACCTGCGGCGCACCGGCGCGGGCGACGAAGGTGAAGTTGTTCACCTGCAGGCGCGTCTGCGGGGTGGCAGCGGTCGGGGTGCGGTCGGCGACGTTGGGCGAATCGAGTTCGATCAGGCGGTCGCCCGTGGTCGAACGCTGCACCGCGATGACGGTGTCCATGTTGACGAGCGCGCCGGTGTCGACGTCGATCGAATCGTCCGATGCGCCGATGATCGCCCAGTTGCGGGTGTTGAACCCGCCGCCGAAGAACTCGAGCCCGTCATCCGAGCTGTTGAAGCTCATGACGTTCTCGATCACCGTGCCCGAACCCACGCCGCCGGTGGTGAGCGACTGGAGCTCGTTGTTGGGCGCCAGCTCGAAGCCCGAGAAGCGGATCTGGTTGAAGCGCATCGAGCCCGAATTGTCGGCCGCATTGGTACCGCCGAAGGGGGTTGCCACAGCGGCGCCTTCCAGCCGGCCCTCGCAGGTCGGGTTGGCGGTCGGGGCCGCAGCGGTGTTGAACACGCCGGTGCTGCAATCGGAGACCGGCGCGCGGCCGAGCAGCACGACGCCGCCCCACTGCTGGTCGGTGTTGTCGTTGGCAAGGCCGAGCACGTTGTCGCGGCTGGTCCAGATGATCGGGCGCGCCGCGGTGCCGTCGGCGACAAGGCGGTTGCCGCGGTTGGCGACGATGAAGCTCGATCCCGTGGCGAAGAAGATCACGCCGGGCTCGACCGTAAGGGTGATGGCGGTGTTGGTGCTCGAGAAGCCCTGGTCGGTGCCGATGTTCACGCGGTCGCGGATCTCGTAGAGCAGGCCCGGGATGTAGCGCAGGGTGTCGTTCGAGGTGAAAGTCGCGGGCAGGCGGCAGACGCGGTAGGTGCCGGTCGGGCCGGTGATCGTGCCGGCATCGGTGAGGCCGCCGGTGGTGGCGATCGTCGGACAGCCCGCAGCCGGCGTGACGAGGCTCGCGGTCGGCGTGGGCGTGGGCGTCGGCGTCGGGGTGGGGGCCGGGTTGTTGATGATGATGTCCCCGCCGGTGCCCGGCGAGACGATCTCGTCCGCGCCGCAACCGGCAAGGGCGATCAGGCTCGCGCCCAGAACGAGAGTGCGATGGATAGTGGTCACGGCATGAGTTCCCCTCTTGTGCCAGGTCGCGGCAGGGCCCGCCCGGCAAGTTGCTCTTGGCGGCGGGCTAGGAGCGGGGCGTGACCGATTTGTTGCAGGATTACAGACGCGTGTCACAAACGCGATTATGACCGAAGAAAGACAAATATGACAAAAAACCTCTCCCGCGGTGGAGGCGGTCAGGTCACAGGAAAGTGTCAGAATAACAGGCGCATAATCCCCTGAATTGCAGAAATATTACAATGTTTCAGTTTTGTTGCACTCAAGCCAGGATCGCGGCATCATGCCTGTGTTCCTGTGAGGAGGCTGCCGATGTCCGTTATCGCTCTTGCCGCTGCGCTGCTGACCGCAACCCCTGCGGTCGCCGCGCCCCATGCACCGCTGGCGATGATGGGCGAATCGCCCGAGCTTGCCGCCGGAACGCTTGCCGCAGGCCGCGCCGACGAGGCGCTGGCGACGCTCGAGAAGGCCAGCGCCGCCATGCCGCATGATGCCGGTGTGCTGATCAACCTCGGGATCGCCTATGCCCACGCGGGCCAGGAGGCCAAGGCCCGCGCCGCCTTCGAACAGGCGCTCGCCTGCCACGAGGTGGTCGAGCTCGACACCGCCGGCGGCGGCACCACCGATTCGCGCAGGCTCGCCCGCAAGGCGATTCGTATGCTCGAGCGCGGCGAATTCCGGCCCGCTCCCGCCCGCGCCGGCCAGCTCACCTACCGCGATTGACCTGCCAGGAAGCGTCGCCTGCCCTCATTTGATGGCGGGCGGGACGCCTCGTTGCGTTTGCGCGCCATAAGACTGTCACCTGCCTGTCACTTAGGTTAGACAAACGATGACCTTGTGGAGGGCCGGGACATGATTCTCGCCGCGGTGTGCCGCGCCATCATCATTGCTGCCGTGCTGGGCCTGCCGTTCGCGGCGCGCGCCGACGTGATCGAGCTTGGCCCGCAGGGGGCGCAGTGGGTTGCAGGGCCGCTTGCCGGGCAGAGCGCGGGCGTGCGCCCCGCACTCGCCGATCCTGCCGCCGCCACCACCCTTGCCGAAGCCCCCGCGCTTCCCGCTCATGCGCTTGCCGATCCCGCGCGCCATGCCGCCGCCATCCCGCCGCGCTATGCCGCGGTGATCGCCGCCCTGTCGGCCCGTTACGATCTCTCGCCGACGCTGATGGAGGCGGTGGTGTGGCAGGAGAGCCGCTGGAACGAGAACGCCCGCTCGCCGGTCGGTGCCCGCGGGCTTGCCCAGCTGATGCCCGGCACCGCGCGTTATCTGGGCGTCAACCCCGACGATCCTTTCGCCAATCTCGAGGGCGGGGCGCGCTACCTGCGCGAACAGCTCGACCGCTTCGGCGGCGATCTCGAGAAGGCGCTGGCGGCCTATAATGCCGGGCCGGGGCGGGTGCAGCGATCGGGCGGCGTCCCCAATATCCGCGAGACAAGGCAATATGTTGCCGCCATCATGGGCCGCCTTGCGGGCCATGCGCGGCCCGATGCCAGGTAACCATTCCGCTTGACGCGGGCTTAGCCATTTCCGCACGACAAGAGAGCCATGATGACCAAACTGACCCGCCCGGCCCTTTCCCGCCTCGCCCGCCTCGCCGCGCCGCTGTCGCTCGCGCTCGCCCATGGCGCGGCGCAGGCGCAGAGCGCCGATCCCGCCGGCTCCGGCCCGATCAACAATGCCCTGCTGTGGCTCCAGGGCACGCTGCTGGGCACGGTCGCCACCACCGTGGCGGTGATGGCGGTCGCGGCGATCGGCTTCATGATGCTCACCGGCCGGATGAATTGGCGCTTCGGCGCGACCGTGATCATCGGCGTGTTCATCCTGTTCGGCGCGACCACCATCGTCGCCGGCATCCAGTCGGCCGCCGGCTGAGGCCTCGCCCCTTGAGCGATCTCGTCCGCCATCCCGTGCACCGTGCGCTGACCCGCCCGCAGATGTTTCTGGGGGTGACGATGAACTTCTTCATCATCAACCTGATGGTGACGACGATCGCCTTCCTGATCCTCAAGAGCTGGTGGATCCTGCCGGTTCCGGCGGTGATGCATGTGATCGGCTATTTCGCCTCGCTGCGCGAACCGCGCATTTTCGACCTGTGGATCACCAAGGTCTCGCGCTGCCCGCGCGTGCCCAATTACAATCGCTGGGGCTGCAACTCCTATGCGCCTTGAGGACCTTTGTTCATGGTGAAGTGGATCGGAGCCGCCGCCTGGAGCGCGAAGGAAGCGCGCGTGGGCGACCGGCTGCCCTATGCACGCCTCCTCGACGAGAACACCGTGCTCCTGCGTGACGGATCGGTGATGAGCGCGATCCAGGTGCCCGGCCTCCTCTTCGAGACCGAGGATTCGGACGCCTTGAACGCCCATGCCGCGACCCGCGAGGTGATGCTGCGATCGACGCTCGATGCGCGCTTCGTGATGTATCACCACGTGATCCGCCGCCGGGTGGAGGTGGAGCTCGAGGCCGCCTTCCCCGATCCCCTGTCGCGCCACATCGATGCGCGCTGGAAGCACCGCCTGGCGGGGGGATCGCTGTTCATCAACGACCAGTTCGTCACCCTCATCCGCCGCCCGGCGCGCGGCAAGACGGGGCTGCCCGAAAAGGTCTCGCGGTTCTTCTCGCGGGCCGGCAAGGAGGAGCTCGAGGCCGATCCCAGGGATCTGCGCAGCCTCAAGGCGGCGATCACCGGCCTTGTCGCCAGCTTGCAGAACTACGGCGCGGCAGTGCTCGGCGACTACAGCGGCGCAAGCGGCACCAATTCGGAGATGCTGGAGCTGCTCTCGGCGCTCTACAACGGCGAGATGCGCCCCGTGCGGCGCCCGTCGGAAGATACCGACATCGGCCACATGCTCCCCTATCGCCGCGCCTCTTTCGGGCTGGATGCGATGGAACTGCGCGGGTCAGCCGCCCCCGATTTCGCCGCGATCCTGGGGCTCAAGGACTATCCCGAGGCGACCTCGCCGGGCCTGCTCGACAACCTCCTGCGCCTGCCCTTCGAGATGGTCGTCACCGAGAGCTATGCGCCCAACGAACGCACCACCTCGCGCGAGCGAATCGATCTGGCGCTGCGCCGCTCGCGCTCGGTCGACGAGGATGCCGCCGCCGAGCGGGCCGAGATGCTTGCCGCGCGCGATGCGCTGGGCAACGGGGCGGTCGGTTTCGGCGACCACCACCTCACCGTGCTCGTCCGCGCAGGCACGCTCCCCGCGCTCGACGACGCGATGGCCGCCTGCGCGGCGGCGCTGGCGGACACGGGCGCGATCGCGGTGCGCGAGGACACCAATCTCGAACCCGCCTTCTGGGCGCAGTTCCCGGGGAACGAGGAGTATATCGTCCGCCGCGCGCTGATCTCCTCGGCCAACATGGCGGGCTTCGGCAGCTTCCACGGCTTTGCGCTGGGGCAGGCGAGCGGCAACCACTGGGGCGATGCCGTGACCCTGTTGGAGACGACCAGCGCCACGCCCTTCTTCTTCAACTTCCACGCCATGGGCGGGGGCGACCTCGGCAATTTCACGGTGATCGGCCCCTCGGGCTCGGGCAAGACGGTGGTGATGAACTTCCTCGCCGCGCAGGCGCAGAAGTTCAAACCCCGCACCATCCTGTTCGACAAGGATCGCGGCGCGGAGCTGTTCATCCGCGGCATCGGCGGGCGCTATGACCGGATCAATCCGGGCGCGCCCACCGGCTTCAATCCGCTCAGCCTGCCCGACACCCCGGCCAACCGCGCCTTCCTGCGCGACTGGCTGGCGGTGCTGCTCAATGCCGAAGGGCCGGAGGAATTCGCCACGATCAGCGCGGCGGTCGATGCGACCTATGCCAATGACCCCTCGCTGCGGCGCCTCCGGCACTTCAAGGAGCTGCTCTCGGGCACCCGCCGCCCGCAAGCGGGCGACCTTGCCGACCGGCTGGGGGCCTGGATCGGGGCCAGCGACCACGAGGGCGGCGAGCACGCCTGGCTGTTCGACAATGCCCAAGACCGGCTCGATCTTGGCACCCGCGTGCTCGGTTTCGACATGACCGCGCTGCTCGAGAACCCGCGCCTGCGCACGCCGACCATGATGTATCTGTTCCACCGCATCGAGGAGCGGCTGGACGGCCAGCCGACCATGATCCTGATCGATGAAGGCTGGAAGGCGCTCGACGACGAGGTCTTCGCCGCGCGCATCCGCGACTGGCTCAAGACCTTGCGCAAGCGGAACGCGCTGGTCGGCTTTGCCACCCAGTCGGCCCGCGACGCGCTCGACAGCCGCATTGCGACCGCGCTGGTCGAACAGACCGCGACCATGGTGTTCATGCCCAATGCCCGCGCGCGGCCCGAGGACTATATCGACGGCTTCGGCCTCACCCCGCACGAATTCGCGCTGATCCGCTCGCTGCCCGCGCACAGCCGCGCCTTCCTCGTCCGCCAGCCCGATGCCAGCGTGGTCGTCCGCCTCGACCTGTCGGGGGCTCCGGAGGTGCTGACCATCCTCTCGGGCCGCGAGAGCGCGGTGCGCCGCCTCGACGCGCTGCGCGAGACTTTGGGCGATGCGCCGTCGGCATGGTTCGAGCCGCTCACCGGCCGCGCCTGGCCGGGCGGTGCTGGGAGCGATGCGGCCGCGCTCGCCCAGGCCGCCGAATGAGCGCCTTTTGCGACATGGCCGCCCAGTCGATGGGCTCGGGCGTCTCCTCGGCGCTGACCGCGGTCGATTGCATCGCCAGCTCGATGAGCGAGCAGGCCTTCAACCGCCTGTTCGGCACCGGCGGGCAGCTGGCCGCCGCGCTCACCATCATGCTCGGCCTCTATGTCGGCTTTTTCGGCATCTCGCTGATGCTGGGCCGGTCGAACCTGTCGGTGCGGGCGCTGGTGCCCAAGATGATGACGCTGGGGCTGGTGCTGACCTTCGCCACCAGCTTCGTCGCCTTCTCGACGATCTTCTACAACGTCTTCATCGGCGGACCGGACCAGATCGCCGGGATCCTCACCGGCACCTCGGGAGGCGAGAGCGCCACGGCGGTCTTCGCGCAGAAGCTCGATGTGGTCTTCGCCGCGATCCAGAAGGCGAGCGGCGACACCAAGGACATCAGTGCCTTCTCGCCGCCGGGGATGATGTGGATCGGCGCGATGCTGCTATTGCTTGGCACGGTCGGCCTGCTGGTGACGGCGCGGATCGCGCTGGCGCTGCTGCTCGCGGTCGGGCCGATTTTCGTGGTGATGGCGCTGTTCGAGGGCACGCGCGGCCTGTTCACCGGGTGGCTCAAGGGGCTGACGATGATGGCGCTGGCGCCGCTTTTCGCGGTGCTGGGCGGCTCGATCATGCTCGAGATGGCGGTGCCGGTGCTCCAGGCGCTGGTCAAGGTGCCGGGGCAGATCGACCAGCAGGCGGCGATGGCCTTCTTCCTTGTGGGCGCAGTGCACATGGCGCTGATGCTGCTGTCGCTGAAGGTCGCCGCGACGATGGTGGCGGGCTGGCAGGTGTTCGGCTTTGCCCCCACGGGCGAACGGAGCCGCGGCCCCGAGCCGCTGCGCGCCGCGCCGTTGGTGCCGGGCGGGACGGGGGCGGCGTCGCGCACGGCTGTTTTGGCCGGCTTTAACGCGGTCCAGCCCCCCCGCAGGGCGGAGTTTGCCGCCTCGCAGACCCTCGCAGCCACCCCCGAGAGCGGCGCTGGCGGCACTGTTTCACGTGAAACACGCATTCTGACGGCGGCCGGGGCCGAGGTTGCGGCTCTGGGGCCGGCCAGCGCCTCGCGCACCCGCGGCATTGGCAACCGTTTCCGCACCGCCTCGACGGCCAGTCCGGCCGCCGCCGCCACTCCCGCCACCGCCGCTGTGGCCGCCCCCCTTCCGGAGACCTACCCATGATCCGCGCCGTGCTTCTCGCCGCGCTCGCCCTGTTGCTTGGCTCGCCCGCAGCAGCAGACAACCGCTTGAAAACCCTGATCTATGACCCCAGTGCCGTGGTCCGGGTCGATGGTCGGGTGAAGGTCCAGACCACCATCAGGTTTGGCCCCGACGAGGTGATCGAGAACGTCGCCATCGGGGATTCCGCGTCCTGGCAGGTGCAGCCCAACAAGGCGCAGACGATCCTGTTCGTAAAGCCGCTCGATCCGGTTGCGCGGACCAATATGACGGTCGTCACCGACAAGCGCACCTATCTGTTCGATCTGGTGAGTTCGCCTTCGAGTGCAACGCTTTACGTGCTGAAGTTCCGCTATCCCGAGCTCGAGAAGGCGGCCGAGGAAGCGCGTCTTGCCGCCCTGGCCGAGGCCGAGGCGCTTGCCGCCAAGGCCGCCGCCGGGCCCGAGGTGGCGCTGCCCGGCGGCGATCCTGCGGTGTTGGTCGATCCGACCAAGCTCAACTTCGCCTGGGTCAGCGCCGGCCCCGCCGGCCTCCTCCCAACACGCGCCTTCGACGACGGGTCGGCGGTGTTCCTGACCTGGCCGCAGGGCGTCGCTGTGCCCGCGATCCTCGTCACCAACGAGGCGGGCGAAGAGGGACCGGTCAATTACACCGTGCGCGGCGAGACCGTGGTCGTCGAAGGGGTGCCGCCCCGGCTGACCCTGCGTTCGGGCCGGGATACCGCCAGCCTCACCAACACGGCCTCGCTCGCCCCCTCGGGCCTCAGCGCTGGCCTGAGCGCGCCGCGCAAGAAGGGCAAGAAGTGATGCAACCCGCCAAGGAGAGCATGTGATGCGACTGTCCAACCGCCTGCCCGGCAAGGGCGCAAAGGGCAGCGAGGCGGGCACCGATCCGCGCGACCTCGAATCCGCCGAGGTCATCGATCTGGCCAGCCGCGCCGCCTTTCCGGCTGTCACCGACCGCAAGGCGCGGAGCGACGGGCTCGGGCTTGCGGCCGGGGTGGCGGTGGTCGGCCTGCTCGGCGCGGTCACCTTCTGGGCGATGAACGCCGCGCGCACCGGCGAGCCGCAGGGCATGGGCAATCCCGCCGTGACACCGCCGCCCGCTGTCGTTCCGGCACCCGTGCCGGTGCAGCCGGTCGTCGATCCGGCGCTCCAGCCCGGTGTTGTGCCGGTGGTCCCGGCGGGCGAGCCCGTGCCGGCCCCGGTCTATGCGGCCAATCCCGGCGTGGCGACGGGCCCGGGGATCAACCCCTATGGCAATCCGCAACTGGTGTTCGATGCCAGCAACCCGCGCGCGGTCCGGCCTGCGGAAGGCGCCGAGGGTGCTCCCGTGCCCGGCACGCCCGGAGCCGAGGCCGCCGGAGGGACGGGGGCATCGGCCTTTGCCGCGCGCGTCGGCGGGGTCGGCGGCGGTCCGGCCAAGGCCCGCGCGATGGTCAATCCCTCGACCACGATCACCGAAGGCACGCTGATCCCCGCAATCCTCGAGACCGCGATCAACACCGACGTGCCGGGCTTTGTCCGCGCGGTGGTGAGCCAGGATGTGCGCAGCTTCGATGGCAAGCGCGTGCTCGTCCCGCGCTCCTCGCGGCTGATCGGCCAGTACCAGGCCGGGGTGCAGCAGGGCCAGAAACGCGCCTACGTGATCTGGACGCGGCTGATCCGGCCCGATGGCGTCTCGGTGAGCCTCGGCTCTCCCGCAATCGGTTTCGACGGCACGACGGGGCTCGAGGGGGATGTGAACACCCACTTCTTCCAGCGCTTCGGATCGGGGCTGCTGCTCTCGGTGGTGGGCAGCCTCGGCGCGATTGCGAGCGGGGGGGTCGGCGGCGTGATCGTTGCCGGCGCCGCGCAGAGCGCGGCCAATGCGGCCGTGCAGCAGCAGGGCCAGATCAGCCCGACGATCCGCGTGCGCATGGGCGAGCCGATCCGCGTCTTCACCGCGCGCGATCTCGATTTCAGCTCGGTTGCGGGCTGAGGCAGGCGGAATGAGCGCGGATATTCACCGGCTTGACGCCAGCGACGCGGCCGTGCCGCTGAGCGCGGAACGCTCGGTCTACCTCGATGCCTACCTTGCGCCCTTCCGCCGCTGGCTCGAGCGCGACACCGTGACCGAGATCATGGTCAACCGCCCCGGCGAGGTGTGGATCGAGGATGCGGCAAGCCCCGGGATGCAGCGCCTCGCCACCCCCGAGATCGACGACCGGCTGGTGCAGCGCCTTGCCGAACAGGTCGCGCGGGTTTCGCATCAGGGCATCAACCGCGAACACCCCCTGCTGGGCGCGACTTTGCCGGATGGCGCCCGGGTGCAGTTCTGCGGGCCGCCCGCCGCGCGCAAGCACTGGGTGATGGCGATCCGCCGCCATCGCCAGCTCGATCTTCCACTCGATGCCTATGACACCGGGCCCCTGGCAGGCGAGGCGAGGCCCGATCTGCCCGATCCCCAGGCTGAGCCGGTCGCCTTTCTGCGCGCCGCCATCCGCGCGCGCCGCACGATCCTGATCTCGGGCGGCACCAGCACCGGCAAGACCACCTTCCTCAACGCCATGCTCGGTGAAATTCCGCCCGAGGAGCGGGTGGTGCTGGTCGAGGACACGCCCGAACTGAAATTCCCGGGCGCCAACGCGGTCGGGCTCGTGGCGGTCAAGGGTGAGCTGGGCGAGGCCAAGGTCACCGCCAACGAGCTGCTCCAGGCCGCCCTGCGCCTGCGCCCCGACCGCATCGTGCTGGGCGAATTGCGAGGGAGCGAGAGCGTGAGCTTCCTGCGCGCGATCAACACCGGGCACCCGGGCAGCTTCTCGACGATCCACGCCAACAGCTTGCGCGGCGCGCTCGAGCAACTGAGCCTGATGGTGATGCAGACCGGCATCGGCCTCACCCGCGCCGACACCATTGCCTATGCCGCCAGCGTGATCGACGTGATCGTCCAGCTCGGCCGCGACGCCACCGGCAAGCGCGGCATCGCGGCCATAGCCGAGAGCAAGGACTTGATCTGATCGTGCTGGCCGACGTGAGCGGCAGACCGCCCGCCCCACTTCCCCACCCGCCTCATGCAACGTTATGTGACAAGGGCATCTTCCTGATTTACACGGTGCGGTGAAGCGAACAGATGCGCTGGGGCGAGCGCCCCGTGCGATGATGCGGTGGCAGGCGGAACAGGAAAGCGATGAGCACGTCACCGACCGGGAACAGGCCCCTTGCGACCCTTGCGGGAACCGCCGACCTTGCCGCGCTGGGCCCCGACGAATCCCGCTTTTTCAACCGCGAGCTTTCGTGGCTCCGGTTCAACCAGCGCGTCCTCGCCGAGGCCTGCAACGCGGCCTATCCGCTGCTGGAACGGCTCAAGTTCCTGTCGATCTCGGGCAGCAATCTCGACGAGTTCATGATGATCCGCGTCGCCGGCCTCGTCGGCCAGGTCCAGCGCGGGCTCGAGACTCCCTCGCTCGACGGGCGCAGTCCTGCCCAGCAGCTTGCCGCGATCCGCGAGATGCTGGCCGACCTGTCGCAGCAGCAGCAGGCGATCTGGCGATCCTTGCGCGAAGGTCTTGCAGGCGCGCAGATCCATGTTGCCGACGAGGAGCGCGTCAGCCCCGAGGCGCACACCTGGCTGAGGGCCTATTTCCTCAACGAGATCCTGCCGGTCATCACCCCCCAGGCGCTCGATCCCGCGCATCCCTTTCCCTTCGTCCAGAACGGCGGGATCGGCATCCTCTTCACCCTCACACGCGATGCGACCCGCGAACAGCTGATCGAGATGGTGCTGATCCCTTCGGCACTCCCGCGCTTCGTGCGGGTGCCGGACGCGGTGACCGGGGGGCAGGTGCTCTACATCTCGATCGGGCGCCTCATCCAGCGCTATGCCGAGGCGCTGTTCCCCGGCTTCACGATCCAGGGCGACGGGCTGTTCCGGGTGCTGCGCGACAGCGACATCGAGATCGAGGAAGAGGCCGAAGATCTCGTGCGCACCTTCCGCAGCGCGCTCCAGCGCCGCCGCCGGGGCCAGGTGATCCAGCTCGAGCTGGAGGAGGATTTCGACGCGGCGGCCGAAGCGCTGCTGCTCGACCAGCTTGGCGTCAACGAGGCGGCGGTGATCAAGACCGACGGGATCATCGGCATCGACGGCCTGGCCGAGATCGTCCTCGAGGATCGCCGCGATCTCAAGTTCGAGGCCTATTCCCCTCGCTTTCCCGAGCGCATCCGGGAGCATGACGGCGATGCCTTCTCGGCGATCCGCGAAAAGGACATCATCGTCCACCACCCCTATGAAAGCTTCGAGGTGGTGGTCGATTTCATCCGTCAGGCCGCTGCCGATCCCGACGTGGTGGCGATCAAGCAGACGCTCTACCGCGCCGGCAGCCAGTCGGCCGTGGTCGGCGCGCTGATCGAGGCGGCCGAGGCCGGCAAGTCGGTCACGGCGGTGGTGGAACTGAAAGCCCGCTTCGACGAGGAGCAGAACATCAAGTGGGCCAGCAAGCTCGAACGGGCGGGCGTGCAGGTGATCTACGGCTTCACCGACTGGAAGACCCACGCCAAGGTGGCGATGGTGGTGCGGCGCGAGGGCGAGAGTTTCCGCACCTACTGCCACTTCGGCACCGGCAACTACCACCCGGTCACGGCCAGGGTCTATACCGATCTCAGCTTCTTCACCGCCGATCCCAAGCTCGGGCGCGACGCGGCCAAGATGTTCAACTTCGTCACCGGCTATGTCGAGCCCCACGCGCTCGAGCGCATCCACATCGCGCCCATTGACCTGCGCGAGGAGATCTACCGCCGCATCGATGCCGAGATCGCCCATGCGCGGGCCGGCCGGCCGGCCGCGATCTGGATCAAGTGCAACCAGATCACCGACGAGGGCGTGATCGAGCGACTCTATGCGGCAAGTCACGCGGGCGTGCAGGTCGAACTGGTGGTGCGCGGCATCTGCTGCCTCAGGCCCGGGATCGCCGGGCTGTCGGAGAACATCCGTGTCAAATCGGTGATCGGCCGCTTCCTCGAACACAGCCGCATCTACGCCTTTGCCAACGGCCATCCCATGCCGAGCAAGGATGCCGCGGTGTTCATCGCCTCGGCCGACATGATGAGCCGCAATCTCGACCGCCGGGTCGAGGCGCTGATCCCGATCCTCAACCGTACGGTGCACGATCAGGTGCTCCAGCAGGTGCTGCTCGCCAACATGCTCGATACCGAGCAGAGCTGGTGGCTGCACCCCGACGGCAGCTATGCGCGGGTCGAGACCGAGGAAGGGGCGCGGCCCTTCAACTGCCACCGCTATTTCATGACCAACCCCTCGCTCTCCGGCCGCGGCGGCGCGCTCGAGGCGGGGGCGGTGCCCAAGCTGTCGCTGCGTCGCGGGGCGGTGGCATGATCTGGAAGTGGCGGCGCGAGGGCCGCGAAGCTGCGTTCGGCCATTCCACGCCGCCGCGCGCGATCATCGACATTGGTTCCAACACCGTGCGGCTGGTCGTCTATGGCGGGACGATGCGCGCGCCCACGGTGCTGCTCAACGAGAAGGTCACCGCCAAGCTCGGGCGCGATATCGCCGCCACCGGCCAGCTTGCCGGAGAGGCGATGGCGCTCGCGTTGCGGGGCCTTGCGCGCTTCGCCTTGTTGCTCGCCGATCTCGGGATCAAGGACATCGAGACCGTCGCCACGGCAGCAGTGCGCGATGCCTCGAACGGGGCGGAATTTGTCGCCCGGCTGCGGGAGCAGGGCCTTGCCCCCCGCGTGCTCTCGGGCGAGGAGGAGGCCTTGCTCAGCGCCCACGGCGTGATCGGCGCCTTCCCTGACGCGCGCGGGATTGTCGCCGACCTTGGCGGCGGGAGCCTCGAACTGGTGCGGGTTGCGGATGGACGGACCGACAGCGCCAGCACGCTTCCGCTCGGCACGCTGCGCCTGCCCGACCACCGCAAGGGCAACCGCGCGCAGATGAGGAAGTCGCTCGACAAGGCGATCCGCAAGGCCGGCTGGGATCTTGCGGCCCATGCGCCGGAGCACAACGGCACGCTCTACTGCGTGGGCGGCACGTGGCGGGCGATGGCGGTCTATGCGATGGAGGCGCAGGGCCATCCCCTGAGCGACCCTCATGGCTTCGAGATCGCCGCCGCCGCCGCCGCCGCGCTGGCCGCGCGCCTTGCCGCGAGCGAGGGGCGGGGGCTCAGGGGGCGCGAACGGATTTCCGCGATGCGGGCCGAGAAACTGCCCGATGCCGCGGTGCTGCTCGAGGCGCTGCTGGCGCGGCTGGCGCCGCAGAAGGTGGTGTTTTCGTCATGGGGCCTGCGCGAAGGGCTGCTCTATGATCGCCTTCCGCAATCGAGCAGGATGCAGGATCCGCTGCTGGCGGGCGTCGCGGTCTTCGCCACGGAGCGCGGCACCGAGCCGCAGCTCGCCGCGCGCATGGCGGCCTGGACGCTCGACGCCGCGCCCGCGCGGGCCCATGGCTCGGAGCGGCTGCGGCTGGCAGCGACCATGCTGGCGCTGGCGGGGATGCAGATAGAGCCCAATATCCGGCTCCCCCAGGCGATCAACTGGGCGCTGCACAAGCGCTGGATCGGCATCGACGGGAAGGGCCGGGCGATGCTGGCAGCCGCGATTGCGGCGAATGGCAACCATCTGGCCCTGCCCAACGAGCTGCGCGCGCTCGCCAGCGAGGACGCGCTCGAGGAAGCGATGCGCTGGGGCCTCGCCCTGCGCCTTGCCCGCCGCCTCGGCGCGCAGTCGCTGCGCTCGCTGGAGGCGAGCCGGCTGGTGGTGGAGGAGGGCACGCTGGTGCTGCAACTGGCCCAGAGCCACGCCGCCCTGTTCGGCCAGCCGACCGAGAAGGACATGAAGCTCCTCGCCGGACGGCTGGGGCTTGGCTGGCGGGTCGATGTGGTGCCGGAGATCGTGCTCTAGGCCTTGGCGCCGCTCCCGAAGGGCGAGAAGTCGGTCCCGATATCGTAGAGGTCCACGCCCTCGGCGGACTTGAGGCGGTTCACCACCACATAGGTCACCGGCGTCAGCGCCGCTTCCCATGCCACCTTCAGCGCCCAGTTGGTGATCATCACCGTGATCACCGCATCCGTGGTCCAGATGCCGAGGAAGGCGACCGGATAGAAGATCAGGCTGTCCACCCCCTGCCCGACGAAGGTCGATCCGATGGTGCGGCTCCACAGGGCGCGGCCCTTGGTCCACACCTTCATCTTGGCGAGCACGAAGGAATTGACGAACTCGCCCGCCCAGAAGGCGGTGATCGAGGCGACGACGATGCGCCAGGTGCTGCCGAACACGCTTTCGTAGGTGGTCTGGCAGATCGCCCCGCCGGTAATCGCCGGATCGGCGGTGGAGGTGAGCGGGCGCTCGCCGCCAAAGCCGCTCGCCGCGCATTCCCACCCCGCAAACGGGGGCAGTGCGGTGACAACATAGGACATGAAAGCGAGGAACAGCATCGCCGCCGTCCCCACCCAGATCACGCGCCGCGCGCGGGCAAAGCCATAGATTTCGGTCAGCACGTCGCCGATGACATAGCCCAGCGGGAAGAACAGGATCCCTGCGCCATAGATGAAGGTGCCTTGCGGAGCGGGCCACAGCCCCTCGGGCCAGAACGGCACCTCGACATAGGTGAGCTTGGCCGCACCGATGATGTTCGAGAGCAGCAGGATCGCCACGAAGGCCGCCATGACCAGATCATAGTGGCGGAACGTGACCGGCGGGCGCGAGGTGGCGACGATCCCGTCGCCGGGGTCGGTATCGAAAGCGGCGGCGGGATCGACGGTGCTCTGGGCCGGGGCGGTGTTTTCCATCGCCGGAACGGTTAGCGCGTTTCCCTTGGCTCGCAAAGCGCGCTATTGGCGGCCCTGTTCCCCCGCCGGGGCGCGCGCCCGTAGCTCATCTGGATAGAGCGCGAGACTTCTAATCTTGAGGCAGCAGGTTCGAGTCCTGCCGGGCGCGCCAAACTTTCGATTGGTTGGACGTGTTTACCGTGCTACTTGTTTGTTAAAGCTGGTAAATAAGTAGTCGGAGGCATTCCCAATGTCGATTGAAGGGATGTGGTGTTTCGTAAGCGGCGAGGTTAGCTCCGATATGATCGCGAGCGGTGGAGTTGTAATTCTCGATACCCAGCGAATTTACGGTGGCGACAGTGCCATGGCCTATGTTGGCACCTATCAAACGAGCGGCGGGACCGTGGAAGGTGCGGTCGAGTCATTCGGCTATCTCGCAGATGTCGGTGGGCACGATGTTTTCGGGCAAGAAATAGGCCCACCTCGTACTACGATGTTTGCAGCGACCCTGAGTGATGCCGGATTGTTGATTGGGCACTTGGAGCGAGGTGGCGTCCGGTTGCCGCTGGCTCTCAGAAAGCTGCGCGAGAACGGCTGGATCACGCTCCTTTACAGGATTATAAGCCAGTTCTCGTCTTCGTTCTGTATGGCGCGCCACTCTCTCTCCCCGCTCTGCCGATGCGCCGGTCCCTGCGT
>JACCDK011422084.1_pt1 | contig 26204 bp, 21 predicted proteins | sample 7445871 | NCBI WGS metagenome assembly JACCDK01 (sample SAMN15323436, study PRJNA562643) | freshwater metagenome | isolation source: river surface water | place: USA:Blue River Watershed | collected 2017-08-15 | reverse complement strand
GAACTCGCGCTGCTGCCTTTTATTGAGTCGGGCTTCAACCCTCAGGCTTACTCGCACGCCAAAGCGGCCGGCATGTGGCAATTCATTCCGAGCACCGGCCGTAGTTTCAACCTCAAGCAAAACGCCTTTCGCGATGATCGCCGTGATGTGCTGGCCTCGACCGACGCCGCACTGACTTATTTGCAAAGGCTGCATGGGATGTTTGGCGACTGGCAGCTGGCGCTGGCTGCTTACAACTGGGGCGAGGGTTCAGTGATGCGCGCGATTGCACGCGCGAAAGCGGCAGGCCGCCCGATCAACTACAACAGTCTGTCGGCCTACATGCCCAATGAGACACGCAATTACTATCCCAAGCTGCAGGCACTCAAGAATGTGATTGCCTCGCCAGCGCAATTCGGTGTGAAACTGCCACCGGTTGAAAACAAGCCGTATTTTGTGTCGGTAAAAAAGACCCGGGATATCGATCTCAAGCTGGCCGCCGAATTGGCCGAGATGCCTATGGAAGAATTCAAGGCACTCAATCCTCAGTTCAATAGTCCGGTCATTACCGGCAGTCCGGATACACAGATACTGCTTCCCACATCGAATGCAGAAAAATTCCGCGAAAACCTGAAAAACTGGACTGAAGCACTGTCTTCATGGACGGCGCACAAAGTAACCATCGCACGTGAGCGCATCGAAAGTATTGCGGCACGATTCCAAACCACGCCGCAAATCATCCGCAGCGCCAATGCTATCCCCGCCAACATGCAGCCCAAACCCGGCTCGACGCTGGTGGTACCCAGGACCACGATGGGCAGCGAGATCAATATCGGTCAGGACATCACCGAGAATTCAGTGCTGACGCTTGAGCCGGATCATTCCTCTCTCAGACCTTCAGGTCAGCGCGCAGTAAACAAACGACAGCCCGCGGCCTCGCCCTACGCACGACCACGCAAGCCCGCTTCACGCTGACAAGGCTGACGGATCCAGAGCGGATCCGTTACCGGCACGGATATTTTTGATTGAGAAAATCAAGAATGAGCGTGCCGGCAGAGTCGAGTTGCCGCTCCGGCGTTTCATCCATTTTCTTTACTATCTGTTCGCGCAGCGTTTCTATCTCATGCCCTGCGGGCATTTCGCAATTGCGTCCGTTGCTATCCCCCGCCATCGTCCTGAAATCGACAAAAGCAAGCAGATAGCCATAACAGGCCGCCTTCTTGGTCGCATCAATCGTTTTGCAGAATGACAGCAACTCTGTGCCGTTCATCACATCAAACGCCATTGCAGCGGGCATTGGCAGCCACAGCGACGCGGTGATTGTCGGTAGCATGGCTATGCGCCGAAGCGAGAACCATTGCCTGAAATTCAGTAGCGATCTCACGGGCTTACTCGCTGAAAGAGCAGCTCACCCGTCCAAGCACACCAAAGTCCGCATTAATGCGGTCTTCGGGATGCACCGTGATGGGAACACGGCAGGTACCAGTCGTCACGAACTGATCCGGTTCGCAAGCGATACCCAGTCGAGATAATTCATTGACAAGCCAGGTCAGTGCAACGCGTGGATCACCCAGGACATTGCGCCCAAAACCGGGATCGACAGCAACGTCATTTTGTTTGATCTCAATCGCAGAATCGAGGTAATCAAAATCGCGCCAGTCGCTCTGGCCAGGTCCCAATATAAACAGATTGGCACAGGCAAGATCGGCGATGAGCTGAGGTGCACCGGCGGTCACGAAATCCTCGAACCGCGAATCGGGTATCTCTATCGAGGGATGCATGGTACTGACAGCATCCAGCACCTCCGGGGTGGTGTAACCTGCAGCGCGCGGGGCAAGCCGCTCCCCAAAGCAAAAAGCGAATTCGATTTCAGCCACACGCATCAGATTATCGGTCAGCGACACGTTTGCGCCATCCGCAAGAACACGATCGGCAAACAGGCGGCCCGCAAGCGGTCCATCCACGCCGATATGCTTTTGGCCTTCAATACTTGTTGCCGCAATCTTCCAGCCGGCGACTGACACGCCGTGGCGTTCGGCAAACGCCTGCTGCACCCGATAACCTTCTATCCGATCACGCGGTCGGATCGCCTCAGGCAAATTCAAACACCGGGTTTTATGCTGCCAAAGAGGATAAAGATGGGCAGCTGCTTCTTCGTAACTTGTTGTCATGATCTCGTGTCTCGTGCTTGTCCGGCGCTGCCGGTGGGTCTTGTAATAATGTTTTTGTTAATGTTAATGACAGCCTCGTCGCAATGGTTACACAATTTCTCCACCATAGCGAAACGCAGGGAAATGAGGCACCACGACTATTCTATGGTGAGCCTGTACTTGTGGACAATGTAGAAGCTCGAAAAAGCATGGGCTAGTAGCCGGATTTACAAACCGGCAGGCATAGGGTCTTATTTGTCCGGCGCTTCCGTAGTAAGCTCATGCTCAAAAAATAAACCATCACGCCGGGGGAAATACCATGACCAAGCACAGTGCTTTTATTCGCCTGCACGCACTGGACGACGTACTCATCGCACGCCATCAGCTCGTTGGAGGCACATCGGTTGACAACATCACGGTACGTGGCCTGATCCCTGCCGGGCACAAGCTCGCCACGCGTGATTTGCAAACCGGCGATCCAATACGTCGCTACAACCAGATTATCGGCTTCGCCAGCAGAAGCATTCAGGCAGGTGAGCATGTGCATGTTCACAACTGCTCGCTCGGCGATGACAAGGGTAGTTTTCAGCGCGACTATGCGTTTTGTACGGAGGCACCAGCAGCACCGGCAAAAAAACAGGCAAGCTTCATGGGCTACCGTCGGAGTAACGGTCAAGTCGCTACCCGTAACTACATCGGCATACTCTCTAGCGTGAATTGTTCTGCTACGGTCGCACGCGGCATCGCCGATTTTTTTGCGCGTCGGAGCAACCCGGATGCACTGCGCGCCTTTCCCAATATTGATGGCGTGGTCGCACTCACGCACGGTACCGGCTGCGGCATGGATCACAGCGGAATCGGCATGCAGTTGCTGCGTCGAACCCTCAGCGGCTATGCAAGGCATGCAAATTTTGCCGGCGTACTCGTCGTCGGACTCGGTTGTGAAACCAATCAGATCGCGGCCTGGCTGGATCACAGTCACTTGAGTGAAGGTCCACTTCTGCGTACTTTTAATATTCAGGACTCGGGCGGTACGGCAAAAACCATCGCCAAAGGCATACAGCTCATTCAGGAAATGCTACCTATTGCCAACGAGAGCGAGCGCGAAGTCTGCGATGCAAGCCATCTCATCATGGGGCTTCAGTGCGGCGGCTCCGATGGTTACTCAGGCATCAGCGCCAATCCGGCGCTCGGTGCTGCAGTCGACTTGCTGGTGGCGCATGGAGGCACCGCGATTCTTTCCGAGACCCCTGAAATTTACGGCGCTGAACACCTGCTGACTAGACGCGCTGTCTCGCGCGACATTGGCGAGAAGCTGATTGAGCGCATACGCTGGTGGGAAAACTATACCGCCATCAACGGCGGTGAGATGGATAACAATCCTTCACCCGGTAACAAGGCTGGCGGCCTCACGACCATTCTTGAAAAATCGCTGGGCGCAGTCGCCAAGGGGGGTACCACCGCATTGCGCGCCGTGTATGAATATGCAGAACCGGTGCTTGAGCATGGCTTTGTCTTCATGGATACGCCGGGCTATGATCCGGTCAGTGCGACCGGACAAGTGGCGGGCGGTGCAAATCTGATTTGTTTCACGACCGGTCGCGGCAGTGCCTTTGGCTGCGCGCCTTCGCCGTCATTGAAGCTGGCAACAAATTCGGCTTTGTGGCAACGTCAGCAAGAGGATATCGATATTAATTGCGGCGAGATCATTGAGGGCGAGTGTTCGATCGAAGCGATGGGCGAGCGTATCTTCGCAATGATGATACAAACCGCTTCAGGACAAGCGAGCAAGAGCGAGTTGCATGGCTATGGCCAGAGCGAATTTGTACCATGGCAAGTCGGCGCCGTGATGTGAGCATGCACTGTTCCAACCTCGATCACACATTGCCGTAATGGCTCATGATGAATAAACGTCGCAGCACCTTTATTTACAGTCATGCGCTTTCGTCGGTATCTGTCAGAGAGCAATCAACGAAAACTACTGCCCGATGGTTAATATAATCCGACGGCTTGCTTGCATACGACATCAAGTTCTTCGAACATGATCCCTCAATGAAAAAAATCAAAACCACTGCTATTCGTACCGCCATCCGGCGACCCGTACAACGTCTTGTTGCGATCTCATGGCGTGACATGCTGCTGGTACTCCTGCCGGTACTCATGCTGACAGTCGCGCTGGGTTGGCTGGCAGTCAAACTGATACGCCCTGCACCACCCGACACCGTCGTTATTCTCAGTGGTGCCGAGGACAGCAGCTTTCACAACACGGCCAAGCGCTACGCAAAAATCATCAGCAGCCACGGTATTCAGGTCAAGGTCGTGGTCACTGATGGCTCGGCAGAAAATCTTCAACGGCTACTGGATAGAAAACAGGTCGCTGATGTAGCACTGGTGCAGACTGGCCTGGCCGAAGCTGAGGCATCCCCGGGACTGACATCACTGGGCACCATGTACGTGCAGCCATTTTTGGTGTTTTATCGCGATCCAAAAACGCTGGACCGTCTGACGCAACTCGAAGGCCGACGAATCGCGATTGGCCCAGACGGTAGCGGCACTCGCTTGCTTTCCTTGAAAATGCTCGAGGAAAACGACATGAGTACTACCAACACGCGACTGCTTGATTTTGATGGCGATGATGCGATTGCGGCTCTGCTCACCAAAAAGGCGGATGCCATTTTTCTCACCGGCGAACAAGTACGTGGACGAAAAATTCGCGAACTCATGCGCGCACCCGGTATAAAGTTGATGAGTCTGCGGCAGGCCGATGGCTACTCGCGCCGCCTACGTTACCTCTCGCGCCTTGAGGCACCGGAGGGCAGCTTTGATCTGGGTCTGAATCTGCCTCCGAAGGACACTGCGCTGGTCGGCACTCCAGTAGAGTTGATTGCAAGGGAGGGTCTGCATCCGGCCATTTCGGATTTACTGATTGCCGCCGCACGCGAGGTACATGGCAAGCCGGGTATGTATCGCAAAGCCGGCGAATTTCCGGCACCGACAGAACACGAAATCCCGATCAGTGAAGAAGCACGGCGCTATTACACTTCCGGCTCACCCTTCCTGTACAAGCGCCTGCCATTCTGGCTGGCGAGTCTGGTCGATCGGATTCTGATTGTGTTTGTGCCGTTATTGATTGTCGTAGTACCACTATCCCGGCTTATCGCGCCACTGTACCGCTGGCGAGTACGTTCGCGCATTTACCGCTGGTATGGGAGCCTAATGAAAATAGAGCGCGAGATGAGAGAAGAGCTCACTGAGATCCAACTCGCCAACATTGGTCACCAACTTGCCGAAATTGAGGCGTCCGTGAACAGTTTGCAGCCTCCGCTGGCTTTCGCTGATCAGCTTTATGTGCTGCGAGAGCACATCGCACTGGTGCGAGCACAGTTCAACGCAATAGAAAAACAGGCCGCGTGAAAGGCGGCCTGTTGCGGGTTACTTGCGGTTTTTAAGACGCTCGATGTTTCCGCGATTGAAATGGTTGAGCATCATGAAGCCTGCGCCTACCACCCAGATAACCAACAAGATCTGCCACGTTTTCATATGCCTCTCCCAGTTCAGTTAAAACAATCAGACCCCGACGAAATCCGGATCTTCACAATGAACACCTGGCCCCTGCCCCGTCAGATCGGTGCAAAGACCTGATACAGATAAATCACCAGCGATGGTCACTCGGCTCAAGCCTGAGTCCTCAGGCTATTGGAGCGAAGCAGACCAGACCAAGCATCAAGACCGCGTATTATTGCCTAAAATTTGAAAAGACGATTTTGCCCGCATCAGCGGCGCCATGACCGTCAAAGTCAGGACTAGCAACACCAGTTCAAGCGCATAAACGCTCATGTAACCAAAAGCGGGACCACCAATCGCGGCAGCCACATCCCGAAGTATGCCGCCCAAGGCAACGGCGACACCGGCGCCTGATGCCTGCACCGCACCCCAAGCACCGAGGGCAAGACCGCTTTGGCTCTTGGGCGCAAGATTCATGGTGGCCGTCAGCGTCCCGTGGCCGAACAGCCCTGCGCCCAGTCCGATCAGTAGAGTACCCAACGCAAACAGCAGCGGCATATGCAGGGGCGCGGAAAAGATCACCAGCAAGAAAGCCGGCAGCCCGACAGCAGCGCCAAGGCCTGCGAGTCGCAAGGGATCTGCACCCCGGCTAAGGACACGCGAGGCAAATCCGAAGCCCAGCAGACCGCCGACGGCGAGCGCCGCAGTCAAGGAGGTCGTTGCACCAACGCTCAGGCCGAGGATCTCACCACCATAGGGTTCAAGCAGGACATCCTCCATGGTGAATGCCATGGTACCCAGACCGATGGCTATCAAGCGCCGCACAGCGTTTTCACCCTCACAGAAACTTTGCCAGGAAAGCCGGAAATCCGGTGCGACTGCAGGTGCACCAGCGCGTTCGCGACTACGCGACTCCTGCTTCCATAGCGCGATAACATTCAACACCAAGGTCATGATGGCTGCGCCTTGTATCACGCGTATCAAACGACCAGGACTGAATTCGGCGAGCGCAGCACCAAAAATAATGGCGCTGACGATCATGCCCAGCAAGAGCATCACGTACATAAGCCCCACGACTTTGGGGCGAGACTCGGGGCTTGCGAGATCCGTCGCCAGCGCCAGCCCGACGGTTTGCGTGGTGTGCAGACCCGCACCCACAAGCAGAAAGGCAATGCCAGCGGCCATATGGCCGACCCAGGCGGGCGCATGCGACGCATGACCCATGCCGGACAATACAAGGAGCGCAAACGGCATGATGGCCAATCCGCCAAACTGAACCATCGTCCCCATCCAGAGATAAGGTACGCGGCGCCAGCCCAGAGCAGATCGATGGTGATCCGAGCGAAAACCAATGATGGCGCGAAAAGGCGCAAAGATCAGAGGCAAAGAAATCATGATGCCGACCAGTGCCGCAGGCACCTTGAGTTCGACGATCATTACACGAGTGAGGGTACCGATCATCAGTACCAGTGCCATCCCGACCGACACTTGGAACAGCGATAGTCTGAGCAGACGCGAAAGCGGAAGATCCGGTGTCGCGGCGTCAGCAAAGGGAAGAAATCTAGAGCCGATTCTGGCCCAGCTACGGCGAATTTCCTGTTGAAGGGTAGGTGTCTGCATGTCGTTCTCGACGTTTCCCGACGCCAGTTACCCGTTCAGGAAGTGGGTTCAGCCATGGTTCGGAACCTGCAGGATCCGAACCATGGATCCCGGACAAAACTACTTTCGTACAGGATCTTGCGCAACCAGCATCGCCACGGGTTGTACCGTGTCTGGCTGGATTGCAGATACCTGTGCTGCACTGCCATTGAGGAATTTCTTCACCCAGGTTGTGTTCAGTGTCAGTGACAGATGCACCAGAAACGAACCAACAGCAACGGCGCCGATGATGATGGGTATACCCACCGATGGCTTAACCACACACCACATTTTTCCGTAAATCATCTTGAGTTCTCCTGAAAATTAGTGAAGCCAAGGTGAATAGATATACGCGAGCAGATGGGCGAATGCGGCAATCATCCCGAACAGCTGCGTGCCTTGGATCAGATGGCGATGAATCTCTTCAGACTCTGCCTCTGTCAGGCCGGTAGGCCAAACCTTGTCTCTGTCAGACATATCAATACTCCTTAGAAAAACACCCGTAAACCTGCCGACCCCGCCTGCAGGCGCCCCGCATCCCCTGAAGCCTGACGCGGTATTGAGCAACTAATTGTGTAAATAAGAATTTACACTTTTAATTGTCACTGAATATTGACAATAAATCAGTCGTTCGTCAACCCATCAGTCACAAAAAAACCCTCCTGTAGGGAAGACCTAGGGAAATCAAGGGTATTGGGTCTGAGCCCCCCTTTTTTTCCGTTAAAAAATCAACAAGATCCGATTAAAATGAGCGTCGGAGGGCTGCGCATAATCAAAAATGACTTCCGGCACCAACACATTGGATAATGGTGATCGGCGTGCTAAACATTGCCGTCATGGCTGCGCTACGAGAAAGAGCGCTATCGCCCTCCGGGATAGCGCACAAAAACAAGGCAATGTGGCACCTGCGTGCCAGCTCAGGAAGCCGTCATTCAACGGGCTCGTTCAATCAGACAAAGGAAGGGCGCTACATTGGAACGTTTTACCATTTCGCTGGACGATGATTTAGCGACCGACTTTGACCAACTCATTGAAGCGATCGGGTACGAAAATCGTTCAGAAGCGGTTCGCGACCTGATTCGGCAGGCATTGGAAAAATCTCGCCAGGAATCTGCGCAGGCCAAGCATTCGATTGGCGTGGTCAGCTATGTGTACAACCACCACGAAAAAGTCATGGCCGACCGCGTCACCAGCACGCATCACGATCATCACGACCTCGTGATTTCAACCATGCACGCTCACTTGGACCACGATAACTGCCTGGAGGCAGTATTCCTTAGAGGGCTCACGACGGAAGTCAGGCACTTTGCCGGGCACCTGACGGCGATGTCCGGCATCCGCCACGGCTCGCTCAATCTCATCTCTGCCGATATCCAATCGACCAGCCATAGTCACACCGGACACCACACGCACACCCATCTCAAACCCAAAAACTAATTTCGCACCAGATCATCGCAGACTCGCCTGCAACAACGGTGATCGGATCCGCGGTATGAACTTTTAAAATATTGTATGATTGCCCTTTGGCAATTATTTACGCTTGACTCGTAACTTATGACAACCAACCATCACTCTCGCAAAAATCGGCTGGCACAACTGATCGGCGCTGCCCTGTTCCTGAGTTCCTATGGCGCTGCGGCCGATGACATCCGAACCTTACCCAATGTTGAGGTGGTATCGCGTTACAGCTTGCTCGGCGTTGGCGACACGGCGAATGAAGGGGCTGCGGGCCAATTTCAGATTGATAATCGAGTCGTGGCCAGAACAGGAGAAATTCTGGAAGTGATTCCCGGATTAATTGTGAGTCAGCACAGTGGCGAGGGCAAAGCGAATCAGTATTTTCTGCGTGGTTTTAACTTAGATCACGGCATTGACTTCAAGATATCGCTGGATGGCATGCCGATTAACCAACGCAGTCATGCGCATGGACAGGGTTGGGCCGACCTGAACCCACTGATCCCGGAACTCATCTCCTCAGTGCACTACCGTAAGGGTCCGTATTACGCGGCCGATGGCGATTTTGCAAATGCCGGATCGGCCAGAATCTTCTACGGCGACAAGATTGATCGCGGTCTGGTGAGTTTAGGCTTGGGTCAAAACGGCTATTACAGAACGCTGCTCTCCAACGCACCAAAATTTCATGACGGGAACATGCTCTATGCTCTGGAGCTGTCACACTACGATGGCCCTTGGGATAATCCAGATAATTACAATAAAATAAATGGACTGCTTCGCTATTCACAAGGGGGACAAGCGAACGGTTTCAACCTGACCGCCATGGCCTACTCCGGCAAATGGAATTCCACCGACCAGATCCCATGGGATGAATACAAACAGGGCTTAATCTCTCGATGGCATGCAATGGATCCATCGTCCGGCGCCACGGCGCATCGTTACAGCCTGTCCGGCGAGTGGCGCGAAGCCGATGCCAGCGGCAATACGCTGGTTCAGGCCTACGTGATTAATAACTACCTGGATCTGTACTCAAATTTTGAATACGGCGCAGACAGCCAATTCAATCAACGCGACGGTCGTACGACCACCGGTTTCAATGCCTCCCGCACATTGACGATGACTGGTCTGGGAAAAGAAGCAGCGAATACGATTGGCATTCAGTTTCAGCATGACCAGATTCGAAACAGCCTGTACAACACACGTCAGCGTACGCGCATTGCTTGTAGTCTGGATCAGTGTCGTAGTGACCAGATTGCCCAAAGCAGCATAGGTCTCTATGCCGAAAATCACGTGCACTGGAATGACTGGTTCCGAACCGTGGCCGGACTACGGGGTGACTATTTCCGGTTTGCGAATAAAGGCTTGTATAGCAGCTCAGACTCGGCAGCCAACAACACGGATACTGTCGGCGATTTTATCGTCAGCCCCAAGCTGAATGTCGTGTTTGGCCCCTGGAGTAATACAGAGTACTACTACAGCATTGGTAACGGCTACCATTCGAATGATGCGCGTGGCGTCACCATTGGCAGCGGCACACGCGCCGATGGCCTCGTCAGAACCTTCGGACAAGAAGTGGGCGTCCGCACCGAGATTATCGAAGGCTTGCAAACAACGTTTGCCGTTTTTCAACTGGACAATGCCTCTGAAATTGTTTACATCGGCGATGCGGGTAGCACTGAAGATTCCGGTCGACGAAGCCGTCGTACCGGATTCGAGTTCAATAATTACTTCAAAGCGAACCGATGGCTCACGCTTGATGCGGACTTCGCCTACACTCGCGCCCGTTTCAGAGATTTTGCGGAAGAAGGAAACTACATTCCCGGCTCCGTCGAAGGCGTGGCATCAATCGCTGCGATTGTCGATACGGGCGGCGCTTACAGCGGCTCGCTCCAATTGCGCCACTTCGGCCCCCGTCCACTCACCGAAGATAATTCACTCCGTTCGAATAGCACCACCACCCTGAATGGCAAATTAGGCTACCGCATCAGCAAAGATACAAAGATTGAGCTGATCGGATTTAATCTGCTCGACAGAAAACACTCAGCGATTGATTACGCAACGGATAGCTATACCTATACCGACAGTAGCGGTGCCACCGTAACAAAACCTAACGGAACCTACCGAGTTTTCCATCCCATCGAATCCCGCAGCTTCAGGATCATGCTGATTACCCGTTTCTAATCAGCCGCAAAATCTAAGGACCTCCTCGGCAAAGCGCTGCGGTGACTCACGTTGTGGAAAGTGACCCACACCTTCCATCAATACCCGTCGGTAAGGCCCGGTAAACCAGGCTTCTTTGCCAGCGGAGGTATAGGGTGGGTTCACCGCATCTGCCGCGCCGTGTACTACCAGCATCGGGGCAGAGAGCACTGGCAAAGGCTCGAGCGCAGCATCATCGCTGGCATAGCCGGGATCACCCTCGGCCAAACCCCAACGATGACGATAGCAACTCAAGGTAATGGGCACCCAGTCAGGATTATCAAAGGCCTGCGCCGTTGCTTCGAACTCAGCCTCATCAAACCATCCCGGTGGCGACCACAGATCCCACATACGATGAGCAAATGCACGCCTATCTTCGCTTAGTGATCGCTCACCCAATGGCGTCGCCATAAACCAGTGATACCAATAATTTTGCGCAAGCTCGAGACTGAGCTGCTGCTGAACCGTGTTGGTGCCATAGCCCACTGACACCATCACCAGATGCGAAGCGACGCCCCGTCGCAGGCCGGCTGCGTTGGCAACGGCGCGCGCGCCCCAGTCATGCCCCAACAGCACCGGATCGTGAAGTCCGAGTGCATCGATGAAATCAAGCAGATCACGACCCAGCGCAGACAATTGCGCACTGCGCGGTGTGGCCGGATCGATGAAGCGCGTTCCCGCATACCCGCGCACTGAAGGTGCCAGCACACGATAGCCGGCGGCAGCGAAAGCAGGTGCCACTTGAAACCAGGTTCGGACCGAATCCGGCCAACCATGCACCAGCACCATCGTGCGAGCGCCAGCGGGATTCCATTCCAGATATTCAATCTCGAGACGCGGTGTACGCGTTGAATTTATTTTTACTTCGTGTGCTGTCATACCAGTAAATGTTTTTATTTAATTAATAAAATATCGCTTACCTGCACCGTCATTTTGCCCGACCTTGTTTTGATGGCACAATCCAAGGTTGACTTGTTATCTAAACGCTAAATCAAAAAAATGCAAGGTATTCATCTCATCGCAGATTTGTCCGGCTGCCGCAACAACCTCACACTCATGTCCGACGAGACGGGTCTTCGACAAGCCTGCCTGGATTTAGTAAACAGCTGCGGCCTGACAGTGGTCGGCGATACCTTTGTTGCATTTCCCGGCATTGGCGATTCCCCCGGCGGTGTAACGGGCACTGTATTGCTGGCCGAGTCGCATCTGGCGATTCATACTTGGCCAGAGCAGTCTGCGGTCACACTCGATGTCTATGTATGTAATTTTTCCACCGATAACAGCAAAAAAGCGTCACAGCTTCTTGCAGCAATGACCACTTTGTTCGACCCTGCCAAGGCCAACCATCAGCAGTTGCAGCGCGGTGAAATCGGTGTAGCGCACAGCGCTCAAAACATGGGCGAGGAAAAGCTCAATGATCACAGTGCGTATGCCTACCAACTGGGACCCGTGCTGTACCGAGAGCAGTCTCCCTACCAGCTCATCGAGGTACATGATTCACCGCAGTTCGGTCGCTTGTTCCGTCTGGATGGCGACTACATGACTTCGGAAAAAGAAGAATTTTTTTATCATGAGGCGTTGGTACATCCTGCGGCGGCCAGTCACGGCAAAGTAAAGCGCGTGCTGATACTCGGCGGTGGTGATGGCGGTGCGGCCGAGGAACTGCTGAAATACCCGAGCGTTGAACGCGTAGTCATTGCCGAACTCGATGAGGTCGTCATCCGTGTCGCGCGCGAATATTTTCAGAGCATTCATCACGGAGCACTTGATGACCCACGCGTGGAAGTTCGGATTGGCGATGGGCTAGCATACGTGCGCGATACCTTGGAGCGCTTCGATCTGGTGCTGCTGGATCTGACTGATCCGGATACGCCCGCATCTGCGCTTTATACCGCCGAATTTTTTTCCTCCGTTAAAAAATTACTGAACCCGGGTGGTGCGATGGTGCTGCATACCGCATCGCCCATCTTCCGACCCGATGTTGTATCGATGCTGTACCAGAGACTGCAAAAAAACTTTTCCATCGTCGCGCCGATGGGTCTTTATATTCCCTTGTATGGCGCTTACTGGTCGTTCGCGGTGTGCAGCGAAAGTCTCGATCCGCGCAATGCCAATCCAACGCAGATCGACGGCGTCATTGCCTCCGCCGGCATCACTGATCTGAATTACTACAACCCCGAAACGCATCAGGGATTGTTCGCGCTGCCTGGTTATTTCCGCAAGTTACTGTTCTAATTGTCTGAAAAAAGCCTCCGGCACCAAAGCACATCGCCCTCCTCATCGGTCGCCCCACCTCATTGTCCGTTGCGATCGAGAATCATCATGCAAAATCGCGACATACTAGTATGCCGCGATCTTTGACTAATACCATCCGCTGAAAAATACTGCGATGGCCCCCTCGGAAAAGTATCGCAGATCCATCCAGCGCGTTAGCTCGACCGACTACCCTGCGAACACTGACGACATGTTTTCTTTTTGAGAGAGGGACATTCCAACGCACCTATTTGAAAAAGGATTCTGCCATGACCATCCATGTCGACGCGATTTTCCGCATTCTGCAAACTCCCAAAGGATCCAGCATTATCGAAAAGCTTCTCGATAAAGGGCTCATCGGCAGCCGTGGTAATGACACGCTGACGGGCACCAGCGGAAACAATCTGTTAAGCGGGGGTGCTGGCGCCGACGTACTTGATGGCGGTGGTGGCAATGATGTCCTGAGCGGTGGCGAAGGTAATGACTCGCTGTTCGGCGGAACAGGCAACGATCTGTTGCTAGGGGGAACTGGCAGCGATACCCTCGACGGCGGAGATGGCACGGATCAGTTGTGGGGCAATCAAGGCAATGACTTCTATTTGATTGATTCAAACGATGTCATCGTAGAACAAGAAAATGAAGGCGAAGACGCCGTCATCATCGTCAATCAAATGCCTTCCTACACACTCGAAAATAATTTCGAAAATCTGATTAACCGATATGGCGCAGCCTTGCACGGGATTGGCAATGGACTCGCCAACAAGTTATACGGCGGAAGCAGTAATGATTATTTCGAAGGATTGGATGGAAACGATATTCTTCAAGGATTCGCCGGCGACGATATTCTATCGGGTGGAAACGGCAATGACTCTCTGAATGGCGGAGAGGGTCAAGACACCTTGATTGGTGGTAACGGCGATGACATTTATGCCATTTCCGACGCATTAGATGACATTCTTGAGCTGGAAAATGGTGGCGTGGACAGTGTTCGGACTAGCTTAACTTACTACGCATTATTGGATCATGTAGAAAACCTCATCTTCGCCGTCGAAGGAGATTATTTTGAAGGTCACGGAAACACACTCAATAACATAATAGAAAGCATTGCAGAGATTTCCATCCTGTTCGGATATGAGGGGCAGGACACCTTGCTGGGCGGGGCCGGCAGCGATTTTCTGTCCGGCGGCGAAGGTAACGATCAAATGCATGGTGGGTTGGGCGACGATACACTCGTGTATTCGAATCACTCCGTATCGCTTGACATTGATCTGAGTCGGGGTACCAGCGAGAGTGCGGTTGACAGCGACACCTTCAGCAGCATGGAAAATATCATCAGCGGATCAGGCAATGACCACCTGACGGGGGATGCCGGTACAAATTATATTTATGGCGGTCTCGGTGACGATGTAATCAGGGGTGAAGGCGGCGATGATCATCTGTACGGCGATGCGGGTGATGATCAATTACATGGTGGCGATGGTGACGATCACTCGGATGGCGGCGAAGGTAACGATATCTTATTCGGCGACAGCGGTAATGACGAGCTTCAGGGTGGCGCAGGAGCGGATACGGTATCGTTCATCTACATGGCCTCATCGATCACCGTTGATCTTGAATCAGGCAGCGCATCAAGTGCCGATGGTAGCGATACACTTTCCAACATCGAAAACATCCAGGGCAGCAATCACGATGATTTCATCACTGGCAACGCTTTTGACAACGAGCTTTCCGGTGGCGCTGGAAATGACAAGCTGGATGGACTTCAGGGCAATGACACGCTTATCGGCAATAGCGGCAGTGATATCTTTCTGGACTGGCAGGGCTTCAACAACATCAGCGGCGGCGAAGATGAAGATACGATTTCTTATGAAAATTTTTCCCCGAATTTTATTCTCAATCTGAATTCACCCATAATCACCATTGATTTGGATAAAAATTTTTCAGATTTAAAAAGCTTTAGTCTTTTTACTTTTCCGGGCTCTACGCCGAGTGAACGATTCATCTTCAGTCAGAACTCCCTTAACTCTATAGAAAATGCGGTTGGCTCCGATCTTGGTGATTTTATTTATGGAAATTCAGAAAAAAATAAAATAGAGGGATTGGGTGGTAACGACTTTATTTCGGGCGGTTTTGGAGACGATATTATCCATGGCGACGGCGGCATTGATACCTTAAGCTTTGATTATCTACAATCCGATCAACGGGTGACAGTTTCGTTGATTGAAAATTCCAGCAGCAGCTTCGATAGCCTTGGAATGAAAATTGAAACCGATGAAATATTCGGCATTGAAAACATCATTGGCAGCTCTGGCAACGATGAAATTTCAGGAAATGATGACAACAACCATCTCGACGGTGGTTCTGGCTGGGATGCATTGTATGGTTTAGGCGGCGATGACACGCTGATTGGCGGTAATGTCGGAAACTACATAGACGGTGGTGACGGTTCAGATACAGTTGATTACCGTTATTCAAGTGCGGCGCTTGTCGGCAGCCTGGAGGCTCAATACCTCACTTCCGGAGATTCCTCAGATAACCTAATTTCTATTGAAAATATTATTGCCAGCGAATTTAACGACGACCTGTTTGGAGACAGCCAGAATAACCGGATGGAGGGCCGCAGTGGCAGAGATGTTCTCACTGGACTGGACGGCAACGATAATTTGAACGGTGGCGACGATAACGATCAACTCTTCGGCGACGCAGGCGATGACCAGTTAATCGGTGGCAATGGTAGTGATCAAATCTTTGGGGGGGCGGGTAATGACGGGTTGGACGGCGGCGAAGGTAATGATCGCCTCGTTGGCGGCGCAGGCGATGATTGGTTAGTTGACAGCAGGGGTGCAGATAACCTGGATGGTGGCGATGGCACTGATTATGCTGATTTTAGTACGTCCACAACCAGCATATTTGCGAGTCTTTCGCAAAAGACTGCAAATAGTATTACCAGCAACAACGAAGCCGTGATTTTTTACTCCAGCCTTAATTCGATAGAAAACTTACAAGGCAGTCATTTCGATGATATTTTTGAAGGCGACGATAATAGTAATGTGATCAATGGCGGTGCCGGAGCAGATTTCGTTTCTTACGATTATCTATTCACCGAGTACTCGGTAGAAGCGAATCTATTCACCGGACAAGCCACAGTTAAAGACAACAATACGCTGGTTTTGGATACGGATACCCTGATCTCCATTGAAAACCTGACCGGAGGCTCTGGAAACGACACGCTGATTGGTAACGACCAGGATAACGTGCTTTTCGGTGGGGATGGCGCAGACAGATTATCGGGGGGTGGCGGAAATGATGTGATTTACGCCGAACTTGGCACAGATCTTCTAATAGATGGCGGGGCAGGAGAAGATATGCTTCATGTTTTTTTCAATTCAGGCAACATACAAAATGATCAGAAACAGATTTCTTTTGATGGAAGCAGCGGATTTATAAACTTCGAAAATATCACAGGAAGCGATTTCTCGGAAAAGATCACAGCAGATGCGAATGACAACCGTATCGACGGAGGTAAGGGAAATGATTTTATTTTTGGCGGTGGTGGCAACGACATTCTGATTGGCGGCGAGGGAATTAACTATATCAGGGGAGGATCAGGCCACAACATCATTGATGGCACAAGTACAAATGGCTATTCCGTTGCCACATATGACATTATTGATGGACTAGCATTTCTCGAGGGATTAACTATTAATCTTAAATTGGAAAGCGGAAATGCAACCCTTTTCTCAGATAATTCTTCAACACCAGTATTGATCGATGACTACATTAATATTTCCTCAATCAGGTCCGGGAAAGGTGATGACGTGATTATCGGGAACGACGACGATAACTTTTTCTGGAGCATTCAAGGGGACGACTCTATTTTTGCAGGCGGCGGCAACGATGTTATTGATGGTGGGTTTGGCAATGATTTTCTCGAAGGGGGTGGTGGCGCGGATATTTTTGTGTTTTCAAGGGCCACTTTCTTGTCATCTTCTTTAATCACCCACACTGACACCATTCGGGATTTCGGATTCGGCGGTGATGACAAAATTGATTTGCGATCGTATGGCGCTCTCGACGCAGCTAAGTTTCAGATAGAAAACATCGGTAGCAGAACAAATGTTTATGTTCGCGATCAAGGGTTTACACAACACATTGTGGTTGAGGGCCCGTCAGCCGGATCACTGACCATGGATGATTTTCTACTGATCGGATATAGCGACCAACAAACACAGCGATTTGATAATTTATTGGGTTCGTTTTTAAGTGTTTAACATTATCGCTGATTCAAATTTAACCGCAAATAATGATTCGTATAACTGGATTACCTCATCGCTCAAAAAACGACCCCCGAAGGGGTCGTATCAAAAGAGCCAATACGGAGACTAAATAGACTGTCTTGATTTGTTGGGTATCTTGTGGATACCGCGCTGGTCCGGACGAACAGGTATTGATTCCACCTGCACGTCCGGATTTCACGCAAAAGCCGGACAAAACACCAGCCCGCTACCTCAGTCTTATTTAGGCAGCTTGAACACCATCAGTGTGCCGCCTTGTGGCACCACGGTGTTCGTACCCTTGATGTGGTCAATGGCGCTGGCCAGACGCTGGGCATCAACACCCCAGCCCGCCTGAACTGCGATGTACTGCTCGCCGTCAACTTCATACGAGCTGGGCACGCCGATCACACCGGATGGTGCGTTGAACTCCCACAGGGTCTTGCCGTTCTTCGCATCGAATGCACGGAACTTGCGATCCGAGGTACCGCCTGCAAAAACCAATCCGCCACCGGTGGTCAGCAAAGGTGTCCAGATCTGTTCCTTGAACTTGTGCACCCAAGCCAGCTTGCCGGTCTTGATATCCCAAGCCTGCAGCTGTCCAATGCTGTCGCTCGCATTTTCTGACAGACGCACGTTGGTCAGAACGCCTTCGAGTGGGAAGCCGAGGAACAGGTCACCTGCTTTATATGTTGTGGTCTCACCCTTAGGCAGGTTCGAGCACATGTTGTTATTGGCAGGAATATAGAACAGGCCTGTCTTCGGGTTATACGCTTCAGGCAGCCAGTCTTTACCACCCCACAGCGATGGGCAGAATGTTGCGCCCTGCTGCATGGAAGGCTTCTTGGACATATCGTACTCAGGACGACCGGTCTTCGGATCGATGCTCTTGAAGACGTTGTTACCCACGTACGGCCATGCATTCACGAACTTGATCGCACCATTAGTACGCTCGAGTACCCACAGATAGCCATTACGACCGGCGTGAACCGCAGCATTTACTTTGCGGCCGTTGATCTCGGTATCGATCAGCAGAGGTGGCGTCACCTCGTCCCAGTCCCATGAGTCATTGGGTGCGTACTGGTGGTGACCTTTCAGCTCACCGGTATCGACGTCGATTGCCAGCGTCGAGCTCGCATACAGGTTGTCGCCCTGACGCAGGTCAGGTGTCCATGGACCTGGGTTACCCGTGCCCCAGAAAGCGAGATTGGTCTTGGCATCATAAGTACCTGTCACCCAAACCGATCCACCGCCAGTTTTGTAGGAACCATTCGCAGGCCATGTATCGCCACCGGCCTCGTTCGGCTCAGGAATCGTGTAACGCTTCCACACGCCTTTGCCGGTGTTGGCATCAAACGCTGCGACATAACCGCGAATACCGTACTCACCACCGGATACACCGATCATGACCTTGCCTTTGACAACCAGCGGGGCCAGAGTCATGTAGTAGCCCTGCTTCCAGTCACCGGTCGGAACCGTCCACAGCATTTTGCCTGTCTTGGCATCGAGTGCAACCAGATTACAGTCCGTAGTGGCAACGAAAACCTTGTCACCGTAGAGCGCAACACCGCGATTGGTCGGATGCAGCTGGAACAATTCAGCGGGAATCTCTTTCTTGTAGCGCCAGATCTCCATACCGGTTTTCGCATCGAGTGCGATCACCTGATTCTGAGGCGTAGTGATGAACATGTAACCATCATTGACGATCGGAGGCGATTGGTGGCCTTCCTGAACGCCCGTGGTAAATGACCATGCTAGCTGCAGCTTGGATACATTTTTGTTGTTGACTTTCTCAAGTGGGCTGTAGCCCCAGCCAGCGTAGTTGCCGCGATACGCGAGCCAGTTGCGTGCCTCTGGGTTCTGCAAACGTGCATCTGTCACAGGGCTGTAGGGCAGCTTGCCGGCACCCGGACCCTCTGCCATCGCAACGACTGGCAGCAATGCAAGTGCAAATGCCAATTGCTTCATGCGAGTTCTCATGTTTCGTCTCCTCTTTTTTTAAAAATGGCCACTCTCGCAGCCTCCCCCACCATCTTCAGAAAAGCCTGAAGATGTATCCCCCAATACGTTCAAACACCCGGCCTTGCCGAAAAACTGCCGGCCACGACCACATATCCATCTTTTTGCGTCAGCGGCACCCAAGGCAAACTCTTGCTTGCTGGTCCCTTGGCTACAGTGCCGTCGGCAGGATTGAATTTCGAGAAATGGCAAAAGCACATCAGCAATTTATCGGCCACGACATACTCAGTGACATCGCAGGCCTGATGCGTGCAAATCGCAGAAAAAGCGAGCACACCAGATACCGCACGCGCTCGCAGTTCATCAGTGAGCTCCGCCTCATCCAGACGTACCAGCAAGAGTTTGTTCAAACGCGACTCATCACGCGGCTTTTGTGCCGCCTCATCGAAGGGAAATACCAACAATGGCTTGGCACCTGCTTTAATATCTTCAAGCTTGACGGGTTTCTGCTCACCTTTGGCCGGCACAAGCAAATCACCTTTACTCATGCCCTGCACACCGCTCTCTTGGGCCTGCGCCGCACCGAGATGCATTGCACAACCGCCTGCTGCTGAAATCCCGGCGATCTTGAGCATGATCCGACGCTGATTGTCCACCGAACTATCCGGCACTGACGTACCTGTTTCTGTTGTTGTCTCTCTCATTCAACGCTTTCCAAAAATACCTGTGAATCGGCTGATAATCATTTGACTGCTTCTGCATTACGCCACTGCTGCTCTGCGACTTCCCATGTACTAAGTGGCTGCAATTCCGGTATCCATGCGAGACCCGATTTGCCATCGGATGATTTCGCTTCCGGCGATACGATCACATCCAGCAAGGCCGGCAGGTTCTGCATTGCTTCATCAATCGCCGCGCCCAAATCTTCGGCACGCTCGACACGACGTGCGTGCATGCCAAAGGCTCGTGCCATTGCAGCGTGGTCTGCAAACTGCAAGCGCGTACCGACCACCTTACCGTGTGTATCGGTCTGATCGTGTACTTCGATCTGCCATGCACCATTGTTGGCGACGACGATGAGCGGCTTGGCACCATGTCGTACAGCTGTATCGATTTCCATGGCATTGAAACCGAAAGCACCATCGCCGGTCGCGACAACCACTTGCCGATCCGGATAAGCCAGACTGGCGGACACGCCAAATGCTGTGCCCACACCAATACAACCGAGCGAACCGGGATCGAGATAACTACCGCCTGACAACCCGACTCGAGCAAAACTCAGAAAATCACCGCCATCAGCCACGACCACAGCATCGGACTTCATGCGCGCCTGTAATTCATGCAAAACACGATTGGGATGAATCCTGCCTTCACTATCGGATGGCGCATTCGCCATGGTCTCGCGCAGCTTGCGCGAACGCGATTCATGCTGCTCGCGCATGCCATGCGCCCAATCCTTATCAGTCGCTGGTATGCGCTGTGCTGCAGCCTTCAGAATCGCGCTGATGGCTGCTGCCGGATGCGCAAACAATTCGACATCGCCACGACGGTTATCACGCAATTCACCGGGGCAATCGGCAATGCGCAACAGTTTGGCCTTGCTGAAGACAGCTGGCGAACCATAGGCCAGCTGAAAATCCATCTTGCGACCAATCGTGATGACCAGATCGGCCTCGCCCATCACAGCGCCACGCATTGCGCCAATGAAGGAAGGATGTTCATCACCGACCAGCCCCTTGCTCTCACCCGTGTCGAGGTATACCGCACCCAGCTGGTCGAGCAGCGCATTGATCTCTTTTTTTGCACGTCGCGCACCACGACCAGTGATGACCAGCGGACGTTTGGCTGACCACAATAACTCGACAGCGGCATTAATTCTGTCCGCATCCGCTTGCAGCACCAGTGGTGCCTTGGGCTGAAAGTGCTCCGCCAGCTGCACCGGCGCGGGTACAGTGCCGCGCAAAGTATCAGTCGGAAAATCAAGATAGACGGGACCCGGATCACCACCCTCACCCGTTGCACGCGACACGGCTTCATCAAGCTCCTGAAGCACCAGCGCAGGTTCGCGCACGGTTCGCGCATAGCGTGTAATGGGTCGCACCATATCCACATGCGGCAGATCCTGCAAGGCACCTCGATTCTCTTGTGCCTGTGGCGGCACACCCGATAGTACGAGCACTGAGGCGCGCGCCGTGTGGGCATTGGCGATGCCCGTCATCGCATTCGTCATGCCAGGACCGGCTGTCACCATGGCCACACCCAGTCGACCCGTGAGTTCGCTGTACGCATGCGCCATGTACACGGCAGCGCGCTCATCACGCACGTCGATAATGCGTATGCCTTCGGCATCACATTGCATCCACATCGGCATGATGTGACCGCCACATAGCGCAAAAATGCGGTCTACACCGTGTGCTTTCAGAAAGCGCGCGATGACGCCAGCGGCCATGTCAGCGTGGAGTTTAGGAGGTTGCATCATCTCTATTCCGTGCTCAGTTCGCCATCGCTGGCTTGGTTTGCTTTTGCTGTTTTTTCAGGTGACGCAAGTCGATCACACCGGCCTGTTGTCGCGGATCTGACCCTGGCGGGAAGATATGAATCTTCTGTACTTTCGCTGAAGTCCCCATAGGCAAGCTGTCCACAAACAAGATCCAACCCGGTGCCTTAAAATACGCCATGCGCTCGTAGCACCAATCAAACAGTGCTTGCGCGATCGCTTCGCGCTGCGATGCCTGCGCCACATCCTCAGGATTACGCGCCACCACGCAGGCCATCACTTCCTCTTCCCGAACCTCATCGGGCGCTGCCAGCACCGCGACTTGTTTGACCAGATCATGAGCCGTCAGGCAGGCTTCAATTTCAGCGGCGGCAATGTTCTCACCCGCGCGACGGATGATATTTTTCTTGCGATCCATAAAATAGAAGATGCCCTGCGCATCGCGCATGACAGCATCGCCTGTATGGAACCAACCGCCTTTCCACGCAGTCTCGGTGGCCTCTTCATTTTTCAGATAACCAGAAAAAAATCCCTTGCGCGGTGTTGCAGCGCTATGCCTTATGACCAGCTCGCCGGGCTCACCCGCTGGCACTTCATTACCATGCTCATCGACCGCTCGCGCCTCTATCCACGGACTGACACGACCGAAGGCACGCGTGTGGATGGAGCGCGGCTCATGATTGTCGGAGATCATGCGCCCCGTCTCGGTCATGGCCCACATCTCGACCAGTGGCAGACCAAAGCGCTTTTCAAACACCTCATGCTGGCTTGGTTCAACGCCGGCACACAGCGCAAAACGCAGGGTATGCTGGCGCTCTTCGTCGCAAGGCGCGAGCTTGAGCAGAATATTGGGAATTACACCCTGAAACTGCGCGACGGTCGCGCGCGTGGACACGACATCCTTCCACCAGGTGCTTGCGTGAAAGCGGTCGGGGAAAATCAGACAACCGCCCGCAATCAGCATGCTTGGCAGCGAAATCGACAGACAATTCGCATGATGCAACGGCAGAGGATTGTAGAGACGCTCGACACCCTCGGACATCGTCAGCGCACCACCCAGCGACAGATAATTCATGCCAAAGGTATGGAAATATTCGTTGGTGAGTATGCAGCCCTTGGGCCGTCCGGTGGTGCCGGAGGTATAAAGCAAAGCGGCTTCAGTTTGCGCATTAGGCTCACCCGCTTGTACGGGTGTCGGTGCTACCGGCAGCACGGCAGGAAAATCATCGAAAGGTACATAGCGACATGCACCATGACGATCGGACTCAACCGCTTTCAGATCGCTCGCCCGGGACTCCACACCGACCAGCAGCACCGACTCCGAGTGCTCGACAAGATAATGAATCTCATCACGCCGATAATCCGGGTTGACCGGAACCACCGATACGCCGAGCGCATTGAGCGCAAGATAATGAAAAACGAATTCGGGGCGCTGCTCGAAAAGGATCGCGACCCGGTGGCCTAGTCCATAACCGGCAGCCTGGTAGATCGCCTTTTTAGCTTCGACCTGTTGGGCTGTTTCACTCCAGCTCACTTCCCAGCCTTGCGGATGATAAGCGCGACCGGGCATTGCTGGTACTGCATACGCAGCATCGTCCGGGAAGCGGGCTACGGTACGCTGCAACGTCTGATAGAGCGTGCCGAAATTGTCTACATGACTCATCAGCACGTACCTCTCGATAGCATTCTCTGAACGAGTACGGCGATGGCCTGCGCTCCGACGCTGGCCTCAGATGTGAACGACACTGTATTGATCGTCGCTCCTGCACTGCCCTTCATACTTCTCTCCTTTCGAAAGTGGCCCGCTTATTGGTTAGTTATTTGCGAGCCTGTCTTCGGTTTTCTGACTACGACCGCAGTACTGCTCCTGCTCTCCCCCCTGCTAATTCTTTTCGTTCTCCACCATGCTGCTCGACTGCGCGCTGAGATTCAATTTGAGTGTGGAGGATGCATGCGAAATATGATGACGAGACAGCTGCTCTGCACGCACTGCATCGCCATCAACGATGGCCTCTAATATCAGTTTGTGTTGACTCCAGATATCGGCGGGCGTCTCACCGTTCAGCAGGACGGCGCCCATCACACAGCGGAAATAACTCCAGTGAGGCGAACACGTCTCGGCGATATGGACATTGCCCGATAGCCGATAAATAAAGAAATGAAAATCCATGTCGGCATTGACCAGTTGCGCAATCGATTTGCTCTCGACTGCGGCCTGCCCAATCTCGATGTAACGGGCCCCCTCGACGCGCGCTAATGCACTACCCCGCTCTGCGGCCTTGGCACTGGCCAGTCCGTCCAGCACACCGCGCACTTCGTAAAGATCACGCACGCGCTGCGCATCGAGCCCCGACACCATCAAGCCCCGGCCGGGTGCCTGCGTCAGAATCCCCTGCGATCGCAAAAGCAGCAGCGCCTGCTGCACCGGTTGCCTGGAAACGCCAAAGGTCTCGGCCAACTCTTCCTGCACAAGTCGTGCATCCGGACCAAACTTGCCGTCCATGATCTCGGACAAGATGGCCTCGTAAACCTGATCAACCAGGCTGGGCTGGGGCGTAATAAGTTGCATGTCAGGTGGTTTTTGCCAGTAAATTATCGTCTTTGCATTCTGAATTCAGAATGCAAAGACGATATCCGCCCGTAAAATAGCTGTCAATAAAGTTTCCGACAAATAAAATGCAAGCCAACTTCAATAAAATTCAAGCGAATACGGAAACCCACTAAATTCCCGGCGAAGTGCAGTCCCGACCACTTGCTTGGCGTAAAATGCTGCGCAGCAGCGAACGTCAGGTCAGCACTGACCGGGCACCATGAACCACCCTCTCGATAGATCAGGACCATGAGCAGTCTGAAAGAAAAACTGTATGAACATTTGCTGAGCCAGGTGTACTGCAAGCTCGGTGTATCCCAGCTTCATGGCATCGGTGTATTTGCGCTGCGTGACATACCCAAAGGGACCCAACCGCTCAACAGCATGGTGAGCAAAAAAGAAATCAAGTTTTCGCGCATCGAGCTCAAAAAAGTCCCCAGCAGCGTGCGCAAGCACCTGGCGAGCTTCTGTCTGGTGGAAAAAGGTCGAGTTTTTGCGCCGGAAATCGGCATGAATGCGGTCAATCTGTCGATTTACCTGAACCACTCAAAGACGCCGAATTTGCGCTTCAATGAGAAAGATGTGCTGGAGGCGATGCGCGATATCGCACGCAATGAAGAACTGACGATCGATTACGACATCAGCTTCGGTGAAGAACACCTGTTCGGGGAAGAAGACCCCAATTTCCGATCGAGCGGTCCCGCCCGAAATTCCTGATACCTGCAGCGGGGGAGACGCGTGATCGTCTCTCCCCGACCATTCAAGAACTGCGTCGCCTGGCGATCAGGCGGCGCAGTTCTTGAGCTGGACGGGTTCGCCGTGGCGATAGATCTGATTCAATTCCTCGGGCTTGAAGTCGATTTTCAGCGGTGAAGTAGGATCCAGCGCCAGCGGATGATCCGCATCGACCAGTGCCATCGCATAAATCGGTTCGTAGTCAGTCACGAACAAGGCCTTGTAGCCATAGTCATCGACTGGACCGAGATTGTAATAACGCAGGCCATTGCGCGCAGCCCAGCGGCACGCCAGCAAACAAGCGTAATTACCGGGCGAGCGTGTCTTGAAATCCCGGTTCCACTGACAGAAGCTGCCATACAGCTGATCGTATTTAGGCAAAATCACCGAAACATCCGTCAGCACCAGCTCGCCTTCGGGCGAGTGCATGCGCAAGACCAGCACCTCGAGATTTTTTACATAATCGATAAATCCGGCGACTTCTTCGTCGGCGATGTAGCATTTTTCGAAATGCGCACCACCCATCTCGAACATATCATCCACGGTCAGGTCCTTGCCCTGAATGACCTCTTCGGTGTACTTGAAGCCCCGATATTGCTTGTCAAACTCGCGGAATTTACGGGAGCGACGCTCCTCGCACCAGAACTCGTCGGATGCCGTATCCACCAGCCCGTACTTGTCATTGATGGGAACGCCGTATGGGCTGTCCGGTGGCAGCGCGTAGACTACGAAAGGCCGAGGCGCCATGGCGAGCATCTCATCGCTGATATCGATATAGGGGCAGAGCGCATCCCAGCGAGTGGTGTAGTAGAGGATGTCCTCGTGATAGCTCTCGACGCAGAGATTTTTGGCGGTCCAGCTCTGGTTACCGACACGCATCACCCGCGGCGACTGACGGGCTTTCTTGATTTCGCCCAATCGATATAGGGATCCGTTCATTCTGATGTGTCCTTATGTAAAGGTGCAATCGG
>JACCDK012037958.1_pt1 | contig 26214 bp, 26 predicted proteins | sample 7445871 | NCBI WGS metagenome assembly JACCDK01 (sample SAMN15323436, study PRJNA562643) | freshwater metagenome | isolation source: river surface water | place: USA:Blue River Watershed | collected 2017-08-15 | reverse complement strand
TTAGTTGTGACTGTAGGCAAGTTATCTGATGAAGCGCTCACTTCTTTTTCTCCACATCCAGTTAGTAGCAACAAGGAAATCGTTAGTACTCCAACAATAAAGCGCTTCATTACTTCTTCTCACCTTCACCAATCTCGCGAATTAACTTAAACTCTCCACTGCCTAGCTGTCCTTGGTCACGATACATCTCTAACTTTGCGCGGGTATCTGCAATATCTAGATTACGCATCGTCAACTGCCCAATTCTATCTACAGGTCCAAAAGCGGCACCTTCAGTGCGTTCCATAGAAAGTTTCTCTGGATGGTAGCTAAGCGCTGGTCCAGTGGTGTTAATAATTGAGAAATCATCTCCACGGCGCAAGCGAATAGTCACTTCACCTGTAACAGCAGAAGCTACCCAGCGCTGCAAAGATTCGCGCAACATAAGTGATTGCGGATCCAGCCAGCGGCCTTCGTAAAGCAAACGGCCTAAGCGACGACCTTCTGCGTGGTAATTAGCGATTGTGTCTTCATTGTGAATCGCACTTAACAATCGCTCGTAGGCGATAAATAGAAGCGCCATACCCGGAGCTTCGTAAATTCCACGGCTCTTGGCTTCAATAATGCGATTCTCGATTTGATCTGCCATTCCAAGTCCGTGGCGACCACCAATCTCATTTACCGCCTGCATTAACGCAACTACATCTGTGAAATCTTTTCCATTTATGGCAACTGGGCGGCCTTGCACGAATTGAATCTTTACATCTTCACTTGGAATAGAGATAGATGAATCCCAGAACTTCACTCCCATAATTGGATTAACTATCTCAATTGAAGCATCTAGATTCTCTAAATCTTTTGCTTCGTGGGTAGCACCCAAGATATTGGCATCGGTGGAATAAGCCTTCTCTACGCTATCGCGATAGGGGAAGTTGTGAGAGACCAACCACTCAGACATCTCTTTACGTCCACCTAGTTCACGAACAAAGTCTGCATCTAACCAAGGCTTATAGATTCTTAGATTTGGATTCGCTAGCAAGCCATAACGGTAGAAGCGCTCAATGTCATTTCCTTTATATGTGGATCCATCTCCCCAAATTTCAACTTTATCCTGCAGCATCGCGCGAACCAATAGCGTTCCCGTAACTGCTCGTCCAAGCGGTGTTGTGTTGAAATACTGCTTTCCGCCAGATCTAATGTGAAAAGCACCGCAAGCTATTGCAGCTAGACCTTCTTCAACTAATGGGGTTTTGCAATCGACTAAGCGAGAAATTTCCGCTCCGTACTCCTTGGCGCGTACTGGGACTGAATCAATATCTGTCTCGTCATATTGGCCTAGATCGGCGGTATAGGTGCAAGGAATCGCACCCTTCTCGCGCATCCACGCAACCGCAACTGATGTATCCAGTCCACCAGAAAAAGCGATACCAACTTTTTCGCCAACCGGAAGCGATGCGAGCACTTTTGACATGTTGGTAAGTCTAACGGTTCAAGAGGCTGGCTAGCGCAGGCTTTACTTTCCAGAGTGAAATCATCGCTTCGTAGCGTGATTTCTCTGCACTATCGGCGACAGCCCCTGTCTTTACTGCGCGAATCATTAAATTGCGAGGCGTGTGCTCTCCCCCGATAAATTCAATCGCTTCCACGCGATAGCCAACCAACTTCATAATCTGCATCCGCAACGCATCAGTAATCAAATCACCAAGTCGTTCCTTCATAATTCCACTCCTTGTAATTATCTGCCAAGGCTCTGGCGACTCCACCATTTGTGCCTGAATATCGTGGTGACAACAAGGTGCGATTAAAGCCAACTTAACATCGGAATTCACTGCCCAGCTGATCGCATCATCTGTTGCAGTATCGCAAGCGTGCAACGCAATTGCTACATCCGCAGAACTTAGAGATGTCTGAGAAATTTCTTCCGCCAAGAAGGTAATGCTTTTTGAAATTCCAAGTTTTTCAGCGATTTGGTTATTTCGAAGTCGCGCGCTCTCGCGCACATCAATTCCAATCACCTTCACAGGAATTCCTTGCGAAGTTAAATACTGATGAGCTGCAAATGTTAAATATGCGTGTCCGCACCCTAAGTCAACAATGGAGAGTGGATTCTCCGGGGTGGGCTTGGCTATATGACCAGCAGAAATCGCTGATGTCAAAGAAGGCGCTAACAACCTAAGAAATTCTTCAACTTGCAAATACTTATCATTTTTACCAACTTTAACTTTCCCAGATTTATCAGAAATGCCGACCTCGATAAGGAAAGGATCGCTCGCATCTAGCAATCGAGCTTTGGAGCGATCATGTGAAAGATCAGCTTCAAATGTGTCTTGGGTGCGGTGAATCAAAGGCTCACCTTTTTTAGTAATGCGCACAGAAATTGAACCAACTTTTTGCTCCAGAAGTATGTTTGCAAAACCAGAATCGAGAAGATTAAGCGCTATGAATTCAGATGGAGAGTAATTCTTTGTGGTCATTGCGCGACCATCGCTTTGCATTACTTGATATTTAACTTCGCCTTTTATCAGAGCGGGCTTTACATCAATGCGCTCAGCGGGAGTCTGCATGTTTCGGCGACGGCCAGATAAGACCAATCTCACGAAGGTATCTGACTTTTCTAGGCCCGCGACTACTTCAGCCAGCGCTGCTGCAAGTGTCGAATCCATGTATTTAAAATACCTTAGATTCCAATGCACTACGCTCTGCAAGTGATTACAACTAACGCTTGGATTCTGACCGCCATACTTTTGGGAATAGTCGTCGCTTTTGACTTTGCCTGGGCGATTATTCGCCGCAACCAAAATACCTCGCTCAAGGAAGCGACTGTATGGAGTTTGATTTACGTATCCCTAGCGATCGCTTTTGGCATTTATCTAGGTACATGGACTGATTCGCAGACGCAGCAAGAATTTTTCGCTGGATGGCTCACCGAGTACTCACTATCTTTCGATAATCTATTTGTATTTGTACTCATTTTAACTAGATTGAAAATTGACGAGAAGAAAAAGCAATTAGCCCTGCTATTCGGAATTTTGATTGCGCTCGTATTTCGCATTATTGCAATCAGCGTGGGAGCTGCGGCAATTAAGCAATTTGAGTGGATCTTCTTCCTTTTCGGAGCCTTCCTAATATTCACCGCAGTACATCTGCTGATCGAGACCGCAAGCAATGAAGAAGAGGAAGAGAAAGAAAGCAAGTTAATTACTTATTTAAAATCTAAGGGGCTGAAGCCTTTCACAATCGCTCTGCTCGCCTTAGGCGCAACCGATATCTTCTTTGCACTGGATTCCATTCCGGCAATCTTTGGTTTAACTGAGAATGTCTATGTCGTTGTAACGGCAAATGTCTTTGCTCTAATGGGTTTGCGTCAGCTCTACTTCTTAATCGGTGGACTTATGCAACGCCTGATCTATATCGGCCAAGGCTTATCGGTTATCTTGGGATTTATCGGGGTTAAGTTGATTTTCCATGCCTTCCACGCTGTTGGCATTCACGATGTAATTGGATTTGAAATTCCAGATATAACAATTACGCAAAGCCTGACAGTCATTATTGGTGTGTTGGGTATAGCCACGGCCTCAAGCCTTCTTGTGACTGCGAAGCGAAATCGATTAGCGAGTTAATTCAACAACCACAGCAAGTCCACCTAAATCGCTCTTTCGTAGCTCCAGCTTTCCATTGTGCTCCTGCACAATTGCAGCGATGATGCTTAAGCCAAGACCAGATCCACCTCTATCTCTTGATCGCGAAGGATCAAATCGATTCATAGCCTCTATCTCACTGCGATAAGCGCTATCCGGTAATCCTGGTCCGCCGTCTTCAATCACCAAAGTAACTTTTTTACCTTTGGTTTTAAGCGAAATAGCAACAGGTGCATCTGCGGGAGTATGTCTCACAATGTTAGAAAGGCAGTTTTGGATAAGGCGATTTAGGTGTTCGCGCGATCCCTTAATCTCACAATTACTCTCCAGCGATATCTCAATCCTTCGTTCTTTATTGAAGAGCTGAAAATCATTAACATGGGCTTGAATCAACTCATTTAACTCTATTTCTTCAAAGGTAGTCGGGCGGCTCTCGCCAAGTTCAGCAAGCAACAAAAGATCGTGAATCAGATTCTCCATACGCTCAATCTCGGTATTTACTCGTGAAAAAGCACGGGCCCGATCGACTACATCACCCATCTGCTCTTTGCTCAGCATCTCGCTATATCCCTTGATTACAGTCAACGGTGTTCGCAACTCATGCGAGGCATCACCTAAGAATCTCTGCATTCTCTCCAGCGCTTTTGCATCCAAACCGCGGTTATGGCGGCGCAGCAACACGAGAGAGATAAAGATGGCTAGAGCGTTAGCTACAAGAGTAAAACCTGCAAGATTTCTCAAATTTGATTGAAAATTTAGGTCCAGCCGGTCTAGATCAGCGGCAACTACTAGATAGTCACCTCCTGCAATTTCGACAGTTCTTGCGCGAAAGGGATTATCTCCATCTACGGAGATTGGAGAAGAAATGGCGCTTTTGACCACCTGCAGAGAATCAAAACCTGGATAGATTAATTGTGATTCATTAATAACTGTCTCAACACCTTCTTTTGTGAAAAGAGCTAGCGTTAAATCCAATCTTTGCTCATCTATTGTAAAGATCGCAGCGCTGATTGCTTCTGCCGGGTATGACTTAACTCGCTCGACCACCGAATTAATTGATCGATCTAACTCCTGGAGATCAGAGTTTTTTGCATCAATGGTTGCGAAGCCACCAATTACGCCAGATAAAATTGTAGTTACGAAGATTGAGATTACGGCGTATTTACTCCGCGATCGCCGCATATTCACTTTGGTTCCTGAATTACGAAACCTACGCCGCGAACCGTCTTGATCCCTTCAAATCCATCTCTATGTAACTTCTTTCGCAGGTAGGAAATATAAGTGTCGGCAACGGTGCTTTCAGATTCAAAGGTAATACCCCAGACTTCATCCAAAAGCAGGCTTTTACTTAGCACTCGATTTTTATTCTCTATCAAGACTTGTAATAGCCTAAACTCTGTAGGAGACAAGTCAATTACCTCTTCATCAAACTTAACTGTATGGCTCGATTCGATCACAACGATTGGTCCGCACCGCAATTCTGCAGGACCTGCAGTTGAAATTTGTGATCGTCTCAAGATCGCCTTAACCCGCAACAAAAGTTCTTCAAGGCCAAAGGGTTTAGTTACATAATCATCTGCACCTAGAGTTAAGCCACGAGTAATATCGGCTCGATCTGCGCGCGCACTCAACATTAGCGCTGGAGTGTTATCTCCAAGAGAGCGCAACCTTTCTACGAGTTCAAACCCATCCATTAAAGGCATGTTTATATCGATAATCAAAAGATCTGGCTTCTTATTTCGAATCGCCGTCAGGGCTGCCATTCCATCCTGGGCGAGCATCGTCTCAAAGCCTGCGATGCGCAGTGCATCCCCCAATAGTTCGCGAACCCCAGCTTCATCGTCGACGATCAGAATCAGTTCGGCCATGACAGTAGCCTCGCATGCCTGCGCTCAAATAGCCAAGGAGTAAGGCGACATTCATGGCCTGGAAGGTGTTTTCACCGAAATTTCACAAAGTCTTGACTGATACTTATGCCAACAGAAATTGAGGTAGAAAATGCGAAATCGGCTGGTCGCCCTTGTAGTGATCGCGCTAGTTTTTGCACCCTTCATTCCCCTTTCTCCTGCATCTGCTGATAGCAAATCTCCATTGCCCGCAAATCAAAGCGTTACTGATTTAAGAGCAATGTATAAAATCGCGCTTGATCAATTTCGTAAAGATCTTAAAGTTTATGAAGATAAGCGACGTGAGATAAATAAGAGTTTCAAAGAGGCTATTGATAAAGCGTTAAAGGATGCGCGTTCAGCGAAACCAAATGGCCAAACTCAAATCCAAAAACGACAAAATATGAATAACCGCCAGAGCGCGGTAATCGCCGCGACCGCAGCGCGCGATTCTGCAATTGAAGCTCTCGGCCCAGCTCCCGTTGCCCCTACGCCACCTGCCAGAATGCCGAGCCCAGCCAAGAACAGGCAAGTAGAGAAAGTTCCGGCTTCCAGAAAATAATAATCGTTATAAAAGCGATATAACTAAACGCCCAATTGCACATCGTTTCATTTGGTGCGTATCAACCTCTGCTCTATCGTCGCGGTATGAGTACAGATCAGCCATGGTGGGCCGAATCTGTCATTTATCAGATCTATCCCCGCTCTTTTTTTGATAGCAATGGTGATGGTGAAGGCGACCTTCCGGGGATCACATCCAAACTAGAACACGTCCAATCACTTGGCGCAGATGCAATATGGCTTAGCCCGTTCTACACGTCACCAAATAAAGATGGCGGTTATGACGTTGCAGATCCGCGGGGCGTTGATCCTCGATTCGGGAATCTAGATGATGCAAAGAAGATGATTGCGCGTGCCCACGAATTAGGCTTGCGGGTTTTGGTAGATGTTGTTCCTAATCACTTCTCGGATCAACATCCTTGGTTTCAAGACGCGATAAATTCTAAAGCAGGCTCAATTGAGCGAAGTCGTTTCCATTTCTATGATGCCAAACCCGATGGAACTCCACCAAACAATTGGATTTCATTATTCGGCGGGCCAGCCTGGACCCAGATAAAAACAGCGGATGGATCTAATCAGTATTACTTACATCTATTCGACCCATCTCAGCCGGATCTAAACTGGGAGTGCGAAGATGTAGCGACAGATTTTGAAAAAACACTCCGCTTCTGGCTGGATCTGGGCGTAGATGGTTTTCGAATTGATGTAGCGCACGGACTGGCTAAAGAAAATCTGCTCGTTGACCATCCTGACCCCCAAGGATTAAACGAAGCCCTGCGCTTAGATAGTGAGATCTCTGCTGAGCGGCGCGGTGAACTGCTCTCTACCGTTCCATTTTTTGATCGAGATGGCGTACACGAGATTTATCGAAAATGGCGAGAGATATTCGATTCCTACAACCGCGATGTAATGGCGGTAGCCGAGGCTTGGGTTCATCCACCCGCAAGGGCGACTCGTTATGTACGTAAAGATGAACTCCACCAGGTGTTTAATTTTGACCTACTTGTAGCTCCCTTTAATGGGGAATTTCTCTTTAATTGCATTAATAGCACGCTCGAAATGTTGCGACAAGTCGATGCCCCAGCAACATGGGCGCTGAGTAACCACGACACCCCGCGAGTTGCATCTCGCCACGGTGCTAAAGCATCACGCGCGTTGGCTTTATTTGTTATGGCTTTACCTGGATCTTGCTACATATACAACGGACAAGAGCTGGGTCTTCCAGATGCACAATTGAAAGACGAGGATCGCCAAGATCCATCTTTCTTTAGAAGTAAAGGTTTAACTCTTGGTCGCGATGGAGGGCGTGTTCCAATGCCTTGGAATGGTGATCAAACACCTTTTGGTTTTTCTTCTATGCGTCCTTGGTTACCAATGCCGCAAGAGTGGAGAAATCTAACCGTTTCTGCTCAAGAAGCAGACCTTGCGAGCACCTTAAACCTTTACCGCTCTGCGCTTAAGATTCGTCGCAGTAAGTTAGTTGGTACCGGAGATATTGAATGGGTTGACCGCGGTCAGGATGGTCTGCTCTCGTTCGCGCGCGGTGAATTCGCTATCTATTTAAATACCGCATCTGAACCAGTGAAAATTGCAAGCGCAGGAACGCTAACTTTGGGATCGAATAACGAAGTTACTTTAGATAAAGGAGTGTTGCACTTACCGCCTGCAACTGCGGCGTGGGTAGAGATTCGCCAAATTTAAAGGGGAAGTGCAACAACGAGCAAGGTTAGCGCTGCTGCGTAAAGTGCACTTTGTCCAAGAATAGCTAAGGCTGTTTTGCGATCTGCTGCACGATCTGCCGGATCAGAAACGCGAGATAGCTCACCCAACTTGCCAAAATTAAATGTTCCTGCGAAACCATAAGCCAGGCAGAACTTCTTACGCGACTGCACCCAACCGATAGACATAACAAGAAGTGGAATAAAGATAGCAATTCTTGCTTCTCGTGAAGCGTCTGTGCTTATAAAAGTTACCAGAGCTGAAAACGAAAGAAATAATCCAAGAACTGCAACCATTCTCCGGCGGCTAACTTCGCCTGCGCCTAAATTACAACTCCCCGGGATGTAACCCTGTTGTGACAATTAAGCATCCTCTAATTCATCTTCATCTTCATCGATCCACGCATCTGCGGGAGCATCCTCTTGGCGCTGGGCCCAGGAGAGAAAACTTCCAACCGCTTGAAATGCCACAGCAAGCAGCGCAAAGGCTGCAAGGAGGCGGCGGAAGATCTTCATAGGATAAAAATACCGCTTTATAGAAAACTTTTCACTATTTGCCAGCGAGCAACGCCGCTTCGATATCTAGCCACAAGTCTTCAACATCTTCACACCCAACAGAGAGACGAATTAGAGTTTCAGGAACGCTTGCGCTCTCGATCGGCCAGCGACGGCGGCGTTCCCAAAGAGATTCAACACCGCCGAGGCTTGTCGCATAAGTAACTACCTTGGAAGATTCACATACTTTATCCGCCGCCGCAGCGCTTCCGGCATACTCGAAGGAGACGATCGCGCCGAAACCCTTCATGAAGGCCTTTGCTTTGAGGTGCTGTGAATCAGTTGGTAGCCCTGGATATCGAACTCGAGTAACGAGCGGGTGTTGACTCAAGCGCTTGGCAAGTTCCATTGCATTCTCGCTAGCGCGCTGAAAACGCAATGGAAATGTTCTAATTCCACGCAGAGCAAGCCAAGCTTCAAGAGGACCAGGAATTGAACCATTAAATTTACGGGCGTCTTCTAACGCTTTAAATTGAATTGGATCATTTGTTGATAGCGAACCGAGGACAACATCGCTATGGCCTGCCAGATACTTGGTTACTGAATTCATAACAATATCTGCCCCCATTTCCAGCGGCTTTTGAAGTAGCGCGGTAGCAAAGGTGTTATCTACTGCAACTAAAACATTTCGCGCTTTAGCGTGCTTTATCAGAGTTGGTAAATCTGCAACGTCAAGAGATGGATTCGTCGGTGATTCGATCCACAATAAATCAGCGCCTTCGAGAGCGGTTAAGACTGCATCGGTATCTGCAATTGCAACAAAGTTAACGCTTAACTTCTTAGCGGCAGATAAATTTCCCAGCAGGGTCATTACCCCGGAATAACCTTGATCTGAAGCAACAATTTTTGCACCAACTGGGAGCGTGGAAAAGACAGCGCTAATAGCTGCCATTCCCGATGAGTAAGAAAGAGTCTTGCCACCTTCTAAAGCAGCGATCGCAACTTCAAGGGCTGCCCAAGTTTCATTTCCATATCGCCCATAGCCGATTGCACCACCTGCAACAAAAGTTGAGTTGAGTGAAATGGGTTGATTTAAGGCGCTATCGGCGCCGACTTCGGGACGACCAGCAGTGATAGCGATCGTCTCGGGGCGATGTTGTGGTTCTTTAGAAGCCATGTCCTAAGCCTAATCGTTTGCGAGTACTGCCATTGCCGCATTATGGCCCGCGATGCCGCTTACTCCTCCGCCGCGACGCGCACCAGCTCCAGCTAGGTAGATATGTGGATCGGCTGTTTCGGATCCCCAGATGAGATCGGCCCCAGAAGAATCAATAAATGGAAAATCTAAATCGCGGTGAAAGATGTTGCCGCGCGGTAGACCAATCTCATTTTCAAGATCTAGCGGTGACTTCGCTTCAATTGCGAGAGAGCCATCTTGGCAAAGCGCCAACACTGATTCGATTGGGTCTAGTAGGTATTGATTTAAGCTCTCGATTGCCGCTTGCTTGGCGGCTTCTTTCATCTTTTCTGGAGATTGCTCAAATAAAGAAGCTGGCGTGTGTAAACCAAAAAGCGTTAGCGTTTGATAGCCCTTATCGCGTAATTCTGGCGAGAGAATACTTTGGTCTGTCAAAGTGTGGCAATACATCTCGAGCGGCAAATCCGTTGGAATCTCTCCTGACTTAGCAACGTTATATGCCATCTCCAATTGGGAGTAACTCTCATTTACGTGAAAGGTTCCGGCAAAAGCCAACTTTGGATCTATCCCTGATTTTAATCTAGGTAAACGAGATAACAACATATTGATCTTCATCTGTGAGCCCTCAAGAGATTTAGGCTCAACCTCTCCGCGAATTTTTGCCAAAGTTTGTGGCGCTGCGGCGAATAGCAAATCTTTTGCGGTAAATACCTGGCCCGCTAAAGTCTTTACAGATACTCCACTTGAGTCACTATCAATTTTTGAGACACGTGCATCAACTAATATCTCAACACCAAGGGCAAGCGCTACTCGCTTCAACTCTGATACCAAAGCTCCCATTCCGCCTTGCGGAACTCGCCATTGTCCAGTTCCGTTTCCTATCAAGTGATAGAGAAAGCAGCGATTAGCTTGTAGATCATCTGCAGAAACAAAAGTGCCGATCAATCCATCTGTTAGAACAACTCCCCTAACCAAATCATCGCTAAAACGATCTCGAATGACTTCACCAATTGGACGATCCATCAAATAGCTCCAAGTTTGTGGAAGGCCAATCTCTTCCTTAAGACTTTGAGCGCTCTTTAGCGGCTGCAACATTGACGGGGCAATTCTCTTCGCAAGTTCTGCGATTTCATTGTAAAAATTCTGCCAAGCCAGTCCTTCTGCAGGTGATCCGGTTAAATCTTGAAAGCTTTGCGCCGTACGCTCATCCCAGTTCTGCGAGATCAGTAGTCCGCCATCGCTGCCTTTGCTCTTTCCTGAATACGGAGTGTACGAAGCAATGGAGCGTTCGAGAGTTTTGAAGTTAACTCCAAGGTCGGCAACTATTTGATCAGGAAAGAGCGAGACGAGGTATGAATATCTAGATAGCCGGGCATCGAATTCTGGGAAAGGGCGAACACTAGTTGTTGCTCCCCCAAGCTCACTCTCTGCCTCGAGAAGTACCACTTTTTTGCCGGCCCGTGCCAGATACGAGGCTGCGACTAATCCGTTGTGTCCACCACCAACAACGATGGCATCATACTTTTGATCTAGAGTCATAGAGAAAGCCTCTAGTTAGAGAGCTCTTGCGATACGTTCGATCGCTTCAGTGACAATTGCAGGACTAGTCGCAAAATTAAAACGCACGTGGTTCCTGCCAAGTTCGCCGTAAATATGTCCAGAGTTGAATGCCACTTTGGCGCGCTCGATTAGCGCCAGACCAGGATCAACTCCCAGATTTAACTTGCTCATATCAAGCCAGGCTAAATAAGAGGCGTGTGGCAGATGGTATCCAACCGATGGAATGCGCGAAGCAATTAAATTGGCTATTAGGTTTCTATTCTCATCCAGAATTTCAATAGCTTCATCGAGCCAATCATCACATTTCTCGAAAGCTGCGACAGTCGCGAAAGCACCTAAGAGTGAAGCTCGATAGTGAAGCGCTGGCGGCAACTCATTTAACTTTTCATGCATTTTCTCACTTTGCGAAACGATGATCGCACACTTCAGACCTGCAATATTCCAACCTTTGCTAGACGCTGTCACAGTTACGCCAACTTTGGCGGCATCTTCACCTAAAGATAGAAATGGAATAAATGGAGTCTCTTTAAAAGTTAGTGGCGCATGAATTTCATCAGAAATTACCAATACGTCATATTCTTTTGCCAAAGCAACTATTCGCTCTAATTTCTCACGCGTGTAAACCTTGCCGAGTGGATTGTGTGGACTGCAAAGTAAGTGAACAGAGACTCCACTCTTATACGCAGCTTCTATCCCGTCCCAATCGTGGCTCCAGCCTGTACCGTCAGCTGCTTGAGGATCAACTTTAAATGGGACATCTACCATCTCTACTTGCGTCTCGCGCATCCAGGTATAAAAGTTTTGGTAAACCGGAGAGCTGAATAAAACTTTATCGCCGGGATTGGTGAAAATTCGAAGAAGTTCTACAACAGCGACTCCGACATCGGTAGCCACGCGCACATAACTTGGATTGACGCTCCAATCCCAACGACGCTTGGCAAAGCCAGAAAAAGCCATACCCATCTCCGGTATCGGACCGAGATATCCCAGATCAGAGGCTTGAACCATTTCGGAAAGAACCTGGCGAATCGGTTCGGCTACCGGAAAATCCATTTCCGCCACCGGTAAGGGCAAAATCTCGTGCGAAAAAGCGCGCCACTTTTCGCTGCGATGTGTTTGAAGTTCGGCGAGAGATGGGATCTTGATCTGGCTCTCTCTCATAAGTGCGAGTATGCCAGTTATATCTCGTTTGGCGAAAGGCGACGCGTTGAGCCGCGCACAACTAAAGTCGTTGGTAGAACCAGTGATTTAGGGATTGCGCTGGGCTTACGCAATCTCTCCATAATTGACCAAGCGGCCATTTCACCCATTAACTGTGCGGGTTGCTCGATTGTTGTGAGGTCTGAATACTCCGACATCTCGTGTCCATCAAATCCAATTATTGAAATGTCATCGGAAACTTTTAACCCGTGTCTGCGTACCGCCTGCATCGCGCCAAAGGCCATCTCATCTGATTCGCAGAAAATTGCAGTCGGACGATTTGGTCGGGCTAATAAATCATCCATTGCACGAGATGCGGTATTAATTGTGAAATCACCGTGTACTTCGCGAGATGGCACCCACTCTAAACCGTTCTCAGCAAGTACCTGCATAAAGCCTTTGCGACGATCTTGTGGAACGCTGAAATTAAATGGGTCATCAGGTCGACCGGACATCAAGCCAATTTTTTTATGTCCTTGATTTACTAGGTGCTGAGTTGCGGTGCGTGCAGATGCAACATCGTCAATTGCAACGCTAGAGCATCCCTCGTGGTGCATTCCGACGAGAGAAACTGGAATACCGAGGTTTAGCATTGATTCAAACTCTTCTTCAGTTGGTGGCAAACTGATAACAATCAGCGCATCGATTCGACCTTTTAAGTGGTGGTGCTGAAAGAGTCTCTCGCGACCCTTCATCTGGCTGAAGTTATAAAGTAGGAGATCGAAACCGGCCTCACGTAAAGCTTGCTCTGCACCACTAATTACTTGAGCGAAATACCAACGAGAAATGTAAGGCGCTACTACGCCAATGCTATTGGTTCTTCCGATTGAACCTTTATTCTGAACAGGTGCGATTGGGTAATTTAGCTTTTCTGCAGCAGCCATAATCTTGGCGCGAGTTTCATCATTTACATGTTGGAAGCCGCGCAAGGCGCGCGAAACGGTAGCGGTAGAGACTCCCGCCTCTTCAGCAACTTCTTTGATACCCGCCATCTAACTTCTCTTCCCTATTTTTCCTCTTGATATGACTGCCTGGACTCTGCAAGTGACTGCAAAAACCTGCAAGCGACTGCAAAAGTACGCCATTGTCCCTGCAAGTTGCAAGGTGTAACCAATTGCCTGAGGCAGTTGGATAGTTTTCTAAGGGGTTGAGTACGGCCGCCGGGCGCAGGAGAGGAAAACTACTTCGGCTCTAAAATCAAAGCAACAGAGTTAATGCACCACCGTTGATCTGTCGGAACTGCATAACCTTCGCCTTTAAAGACGTGACCTAGATGCGAATCGCAACTGGCACACCTAACTTCAGTTCGGATGCGTGGCGCTAGAGATCGATCTTCAAGTAGCGTCACTGCATCACTAGCAGTTGGTTGATAGAAAGATGGCCAGCCGCAACCAGAGTGAAACTTAGAATCCGAGCGGAAGAGTTCAGCATTGCACGCCTTGCAGCGGTAAATTCCAATAGTCTCTGAATCTGTGTATTCACCAGTGAATGGCACTTCAGTTGCTGCATTGCGCAACACATCGTAAGAAAGAGGGTCAAGCCTGGCCTTAAGTTCCTCTTCGTTAATTTCTATTTTTTTCTTCATTTGCCCACCGTATTAGAAAGTGACTTTGGGAAAGCGATTCCAGTGCTGGAATGGCAATCGTAACCATTGGGATTCTTAGCCAAGTACTTTTGGTGGTACTCCTCTGCCAAATAATATGTAACACCGTTTGCATCCAATATTTCGGTAACTATCTCGCCGATTCCTGAGGCAGAAAGTGCTTCCTGATATATCTCACGAGAAGCCAGTGCCTGCTCCATCTGTTCGGCAGTAGTTGTAAAAATAGAACTGCGGTATTGCGTTCCAATATCTCCACCTTGAGCATTTAGTGAGGTCGGGTCATGCATTGTCCAAAACTCTTCCAAAAGCCTTTGATATGAAATCAAACTTGGGTCGAAATCGACTTGGACCATTTCAGCGTGCCCAGTACTACCAGTGCAAACTTCTTCATAACTTGGATTTTGAGTGATGCCACCCATATATCCAACGCTGGTACTTATAACTCCCGCTAAATTCCAAAAACGGCGTTCGGCTCCCCAAAAGCATCCAGTTGCAAAGTAAGCAGTTGAAGTTGTCATAACGCGTATTCTTTCAGGAGTTGGCTATTTACGCTCGGTCAAGGATCAAAGATTAGATAGCCTTCTCCTATACCTGCGCCCCCGTAGCTCAGGGGATAGAGCACCGCCCTCCGGAGGCGGGTGCACAGGTTCGAATCCTGTCGGGGGCACGCGACGCAAATCACCCAATTCGAATGAAATCTAACCCGCTACATCCTTGTTTATCTCGTAGTTAACAGGGAGAATTACCTACTTACGCACCTAGATGCATATATTTAAAATTTATCGCTTTTGCGCTATTAAGGAGTTCAGTCATGGATTGGCGACATCAATCAGCCTGCCGCGAAGAAGATCCTGAACTCTTCTTTCCAGTCGGAAATACTGGACCAGCCCTAACTCAAATCGAAGAGGCTAAAAAGGTTTGTAACCGTTGCATAGTTAAGGATGCTTGCCTCTCTTGGGCGTTAGAAAGCGGTCAAGATGCCGGAGTATGGGGCGGACTTTCAGAAGATGAACGTCGTGCGCTAAAGCGCCGCGCTGCCCGTAATCGTGCTCGTATGATGGAACAAAACAACTCTAATTAATTTTTCCAAACTTAGCTCTTGAACTTAAAATGAACTTTAATGTGAAGTTTAGATATCAAATTTAAAGTGGAAAGTTTAACTGCGCTTCTGTACCACGATCCGTTCTGACCAAGTTGATTGAACCTTTTAACTCATTCTCAGTCAGAGTCCGCACAATCTGAAGTCCAAGATTTGCAGATTCCAAAATAGTAAAGCCTTCTGGCAAGCCCACGCCATCATCGAAAATTACGATCTGGGCTTTATCTTCAAAACGCTCGACTTCAATAGTTAAATTTGCGCCTGACTCAGCTAAGCCGTGTTCGAGCGCGTTATGGATAAGTTCGGTTACAACCAGTGATAGCGGCGTTGCGATACGTGGATCGAGTGAACCAATCTCACCTTTTCGAGCGATAGTTAACTCCCCCATTCTTGGGCTTAACTCCAGGGCGTGGGCGACTAGGCGATCTAGCACATCATCAAAAGCCACTGATGCCTCGGTGCTGCTAGATAGAGTTTCGTGCACGAGCGCAATCGATGCGATGCGTCGAACCGCTTCATTGAGCGCTGCGCTAGCTGCAGGATCTTCAATACGACGTGACTGTAAACGAAGAAGTGCAGAAACTGTTTGCAAATTATTCTTAACTCGATGATGAATCTCGCGAATCGTTGCATCCTTAGTAACCAATTCTCTTTCGCGGCGGCGTAATTCGGTTACATTCTGCAATAAAACAATCGCCCCAATTCGATCGCCTCCGGCCAGAAGTGGAAGCGCTAGCAAATCAATAGTTCCACCACCATTTTCGATTTCAACGCGCCTAAGAGATTTTCCAGTGAGACTTACTTCGATCGCTTCTTCATGTGCTTCACGTTTGACTTGCGAGACTTTGCGAGCAACTTCACCGAGCACGCTTCCTTCTAGCTCTCCAGCCCAGCCCATTCGGTTAAAGGCAGATTTCGCATTTGGACTGGCATAGGTGATAACGCCACTTACATCTAACCGAATTAAGCCATCGCCAACTCGTACGGCAGAATCAAAGAGTTCGCTATGTTCGGTGTACGGGAAGGTGCCTTCGGCCACCATTCGATAAACATTATGGGCAACCTCGCGATAATTTAACTCTAGCCTGCTTGGTTGGCGCATAAGTTCAGCATTGCGGTGGCGTGCTATTACAGCGATTACTTGCTCGCCATAAATAACCGGAATTGTCTCCTCTTTGATTAAAAGATCACCGAACTTCTCCGGTTGCGCATCTCTAATAATCTCGGCACCGGAAAGAGCCTGATCGATGCGGGGGCGAGATCCCCAACTTATTTCATCTCCAATTACATCTTGCGGAAAAACTGTTGCAGCGGTCGTAGGTCTGATATGCGCAACTGCAACGTACCCGGTTGGCCAACTCTTAAAATCTCTTCGCAAAGGAACCCATAAGATCAAATCTGCGAATGAGAGATCTGCAAGAAGTTGCCAATCAGCGGTTAGCTCACGAATTCGTTTTTTCTGATCCGCATCAAGTGGGCTGCGATCACGCAGAAAACTATCTAATTGAGGCATCGCTTAACCTTTTAGCCACTGCGCAAGCGCCGCGGATATCTCCTGGGTTGCAAACCACGTCAACTCTTCGCCATCTGGAGATACTAAAAATGCACATTGCACATCTTCCCAGCGCCCATTTTCCAATAAGTTGACGAAATTCTCACCGTGTTCGGCCACCTGCGAATCAGAAATCTCAAGTGCGAGAATGAATCCTGGATCTACAGAATTGCTCCGCATTTCAAGAGCTTCATCGGCGGCAAGCATAGAAAGAAGATATTCGCCTTGCTCTTCATCAAGATCGTTATTGGCCGTTAAGAATTTAATTGTGGGAGCATAAAGGGGCCCACACTCCATCACACCAGTTTTAAGGAAGGCGGAGATCTCCTCTGCAGTAACTGGAAGATAGCCGCGCATAGCGCCAAGGGTATAAGAAATATCCCTTACTCTGTAATTTGCTGAGCAATAGCAGCTATTGCCTTACGAAGGGGCGCTTTGGCGTTTATCTCAGCCAGCATCGTTCTCTCTGCCCTGGCAATTGAGCAGTTCTTTAAATCATACGGAAAGTAATGGATGCTTCTTGGAGCAAGTGGAGTTAAATCCAATGACCGACTTTCCTTCTTTTTCACCACTGCATCAACTGGTCTGATGACTACTGATGTCCGAGCTGGAATCTTTAATTGCGATAGTTCAAGAGAGAGTTTCTTTAGGCGCTTGATTTCGAGGTGATCTGAGCCAGAAGATAGAAAGAGATCGGAAGCAAAGCGGCTGGTCCAAATCTTGACCTGCGATGACCATCTTCGATCGGATAGATCGCTGGCAAAATTTTGCAAAGATCCTAAATCAATGACTATGTAATCAAAATGACCCGCAGCACCCAAAGCTCGCTCAGAGAAATTTACAATGTTCTTTTGAGTTACTTCAGAGACTGAGAAGTTATCTGACAGATCGCGCCATTTATCCTCATCTGCAACCTTATGAAGATCTAAGAGAGTAGCAACAGCTATCGCTTGAAAATTGGCGTCGATCAGCAGCGTCTTCTTCTCAAACTGCGATAACTCATATGCGAGATTTAGCGCAAAGGTAGTTGCTCCGGTATTACCGCCGGCTGATCCAACAGCAATTATTTTCGCCTTAACATCCGACTTGCTTTGCAATAAAGGAGCGCGCGCAAGTGGTGATCGCATATTTGCTCGAATATAAGCCAGAAGATCCGCCGCGTTATTTGGGCGAGAGGCGAGATTGTCGAACCCACGGGGTGATTGAGCGCCATCTACAAAACCAATAAATGAGATCCCTTTGCGCGCGAGAGTTCCTAGTTTTTCAATTTCAATGCCCGGTAGATCGACTGAGTAAATAACCAGACTAACTTCAGTTCCTATATCGTCAAGAACATTCTCTAGCGTTGCAAAATCTAGCGGTCTGGCTACAACGTTCCATCCGCTTTCAAAGAGCGCTTTCGAGACCATTGCCTCGAAATCTGCATCTGCTATCGCTGTAACGATGCTGGGTTGAATTACCTCATCCATTCGAGCGAACAACTACCAATCTCCCTGATGCAGTTGCCCTTAAGAGATTAACGATCTCGCTCTTTCCGACCGATACGGTCATCGAAATATCGCTTCCAAAGTTGCCGGCCTTGCGATTGATTGAGTTTAGAAATACGCCAGTTATTACCAACTCAGGTGTAGACGCTTTCTCCATACTCATAACTTCTGGAACCCAATAGATATCTATCGCTTCGCCTAACTCGATATCTTCTGGAAGATCACTGCTGCGTATAGATAGCGGAACCTGGCCTGATTGCATTTTGCTAGGTGTATCGCTTACGGAGTTAATTGAAATCAACTCGCCCTTTTCGATTCTTCGGACGGCATATGCGCCAGCGACCAACACGCCTTTAGATAGATATCTGCCACTCGCTTCGCCTAGAGCTACATTAATTTCGGTAAGGTCGCTATCGGAAATTTGTGACCCAGGAATTAGTGAAACACGTGCCACCCAGTAGGTATCACTCCGATTGCCTAGTGCAGTAAGTGCCATTGCAGAGATAACTGCAGCGGCAAATAGTGAGACCGCTACCACCAATCGAGTCTGTGCTGCTTTATCGCTCTTTTTCATAATGGAGTACTAAATGGCATCGCTTCAACTTTTTCTGGCTCCTTCCACACTCCTTCTTTCGAATGATGAAAACTCATCCTTTAGGAGGACGAGGTTTTGTATATGCCCGTCCAGAGTGCCGCCATGGAAATTAAATCTAGAGAACAGCGCCAAATTCATACCTTGGAATTGGTTTCAAGCAATCAGGATCCAGCGATGTGGAGCCATCCCCAACTAGATCTTTACTCACTCTCCGAGTTGGCTGCAAAACGTCAAGTACCAGAACTCCCTGAACAGCGCGCCAAGCTCTATTTAGTACCAAGTACTTTCGGGGAAGAGTTTGAGCCCGGGTTTGAGCCAGTTCCAACCTCGGCATCTGAATTACCAGATCTTCACACTTGGACAATGAAATTTGCAGTTAGCGTTATAGAAATCTGGGCCGGCCGTCGCCAACCCGCACAGCTGATTTCAAAGTGTCACAGGCATACTTACATAGATCTACTTAAACAAGTTGGAAGTCAGAAAGAAATCGGCAGAATTCGCAGCATTCACCAATGTGAACCTTTAGATGGAATCTGCGAATCGACGATCACCGTCCGCTTTGGTGACCGTTTACGCGCAATGGTGATTCGCTTCGAAGGCGTTGATCAGAGATGGCTGTGTACTGAATTGCGCTTAATCTAAGCGCCACCGTGGCAACGCTTATATTTTTTACCTGAACCGCAAGGGCAAGGACTATTTCGAGAAACTTCACCCTTGGTAGAAACTCCGGATTCATCACTTGCGGTGTATTGCAGTGCGGTTACATCAGTTGATTTCTCGGTTATTCCAGCGGCTTTAATCCCTGAGCCATCGCCCTCAACGCTCACCTGAACGTTAAAGACCAAACTGGCTAACTCTTCTTTAATTCCATCCATCATTGCAGCAAAGAGTTCGTAACCTTCACGTTGGTACTCAACTAATGGATCACGTTGGGCCATTGCGCGCAGTCCGATACCTTCTTGTAGATAGTCCATCTCATAAAGATGTTCTCTCCATTTACGATCAAGCACTGAAAGCAAAACTTTGCGTTCCAGCTCGCGCATAACATCTGCACCAAGATCAGATTGACGTTTGTCGTAGGCGACAGTGGCATCTTCGAGAATCTGTGCAGTTAAATATTCTGGGTCAAGAGCCGAACTAGATCCAACTCGCGCGATCAGTTCTTCTGTGGTGAAAGAGATCGGATAGACCAATTTCAGCGCCTGCCATAAACGATCGAGATCCCAATCTTCGCCATATCCCTGATTAGTTTCTGCGTTCACATATGCAACCAATGTATCTGCAACAAATGTTTGAACCTGCGTTGAAATATCTTCACCTTCAAGAACCAAGCGTCGTTCGCCGTAAATTACTTCGCGTTGTCGATTCATTACATCGTCATACTTCAAAACGTTCTTACGAGTTTCAAAGTTCTGCGCTTCTACTTGTGTCTGTGCTGAACGAATTGCATTACTGACCATCTTTGACTCAATAGGAGCATCATCTGGCAAGCCTGCAGCAGAGAGGAATCGCTCAACCAGTCCAGAGTTAAAGCGGCGCATCAAATCATCTTGTAGTGAGAGGTAGAAGCGAGATTCACCGGGATCGCCTTGGCGACCAGAGCGACCACGAAGCTGATTATCAATACGGCGTGATTCGTGGCGCTCAGTGCCAAGTACGTAAAGACCGCCGAGAGCGACAACTTCCTCATGTCCATTTGCGACTGCAGCTTTCTGCTTTGCAATTTCTGCCGGCCATGCGGCTTCATACTCGGCTGCGTTATCAACTGGAGATATTCCGCGACGTTGCAGTTCGAAATCGGCCATAAATTCTGGGTTACCGCCAAGCATGATGTCTGTTCCACGGCCTGCCATATTTGTTGCAACTGTCACTGCACCGGCAACTCCCGCACGCGCGATAATTGCTGCTTCGCGCTCGTGATGCTTTGCATTTAGCACTTCGTGAGGCACGCCAGACTTCTTTAGTAGCGCTGATAACTCTTCAGATTTTTCAACAGAGACGGTACCTACAAGCACAGGTTGACCTTTGCGGTGGCGCTCCACGATGTCTTTAGTAACTGCCATAAATTTACCAAGTTCAGATTTATAAACCAGATCAGGCTGATCAATTCTCTGCATTGGTCTATTGGTTGGAATAGGTACAACGCCCAACTTATAAATTTGCTGGAACTCAGACGCTTCCGTCATTGCCGTACCGGTCATACCTGAAATAGTTTCGTATAGGCGGAAATAATTCTGCAGAGTGATGGTTGCTAGAGTCTGATTCTCATCTTGAATATCGATGCGCTCTTTCGCCTCGAGCGCTTGGTGTAGGCCATCGCTGTAACGGCGCCCGGACAACATACGGCCAGTGTGCTCATCAACAATAAGAAGTTCACCATTCATTACTACATAATCTTTATCGCGCTTAAAAAGCTCTTTAGCGCGGACTGAGTTATTGAGGTAGCCAATTAAAGTTGTGTTCGCTGCCTCATATAGATTTTCAATCTTTAAAAGTTCTTCAACTTTCGTGACACCATCTTCTAAAATTCCAACGGTCTTTTTCTTCTCATCCACTTCGTAATGAACATCGCGTTGTAACTTCTCTGCGATACTTGCAAATTCCACATACCACTTGGTTGGTTTATCGGCAGGACCGCTAATAATCAAAGGTGTACGGGCTTCGTCGATAAGAATAGAGTCGACCTCATCGACCACCGCGAAGAAGTGGTCGCGCTGAACGCAATCTTCAAGTGACCAGGCCATATTGTCACGTAAGTAGTCGAACCCAAATTCATTATTTGTTCCATAAGTAATATCAGAGTTATATGCAGCGCGGCGCTGTACAGGCGTCATGCTATTTCCGATTACACCTACTGTTAATCCAAGGAAGCGATGGATGCGACCCATCCATTCGCTATCACGTTCTGCCAAATAATCATTTGTGGTTACTACGTGAACGCCGCGCCCAGCAAGTGCGTTTAAATAAGAAGGAAGCGTTGCAACCAAAGTCTTTCCTTCACCTGTGCGCATTTCGGCAATATTGCCGCGGTGCATTGCTGCGCCACCCATAATCTGAACGTCGTAATGGCGTTGACCAAGTGTGCGCTTGGCCGCTTCGCGAACTACTGCGAAAGCTTCTGGGAGTAGATCATCTAAGGATTCGCCAGATTGGTATCGAGATTTAAACTCTTCAGTCTTTGCGCGCAAGGCGTCATCACTTAACCCGGATATGGCTGGCTCAAATGAATTGACTTGATCAACAACTTTGCTGAGTTCGCGAAGAATCTTTCCTTCGCCGGCTCGCATAAGGCGATCAAAAATCTTTGTCATTTACCTGCCCTTTCGAAAATCAACCCCCTAATCGTAAGGGTTGGCGACAGCGCCCGTTACCGCTCCAAGAACCTCAAAACCTGCGGCGCGCAAGGCCCTTATCGCCTCAGCAAGGGTCGCCCCAGTGGTTACAAGATCATCAACAACAATTAGTGGCCTGGTATTCCCGAACTCCCCCGCCATCACCGAATGATTGGAGATAGAAAAAGCCCCAGCAATATTGCTCATACGTTGCTGGGAGTTTAACTGAGATTGATCCCTCACTGCCCTTTGGTGTTGCAGCATTTCGACGAAATCAAGTGATTCACAAGTAGCCACAGAGTGAGTTATCTCTTTCATAAAGTCACGCCCTCGTTTTCTTGTCGCCGATCTACGAGAAGGAATAGCAACCAATGTTCCTGCTCCATAGTTCTTTACAAAGTAATGTAATGAGTGAGCTATTGCGTCTACTACCAGTGCGTCAGCGACTGCCTGGCTCGATTCTTTTGCTCTCAACAAAACTGCAGATGCAACAGATGAGTATTCAATAGCCGAAATAACCGGATAGTTTTTTGATAGAACCTTCAAAGTGCGATGATAAATGTGGGGATGCCAATTCTTGCGACAAACTGAGCAGATAGATATGCCTAGTTGGGAACAACCAATACATCTTGATGGAAAAATTAAATCTGCCAGATTTTTCACCGCGCTATTCTCCAGCGCAGATAGAGCAGTAAATCTTTAACTAGGTGTTCTGGGGATAATCTTTAGGTTGCGGGCGGATAGGTCTGCCGCCAATTTGCTCGCCAGCGATTCGGGGAAGCGTTAGAACAAAGTGCGCGCCGTGTCCAGGAAGACCCCAAGCATCTAATTCACCATTGTGTAAGCGCGCATCTTCCAGCGCTATAGAAAGTCCAAGCCCCGTGCCACCACGGACTCGAGCGCGCGATGGATCTGCTCTCCAGAATCGGTCGAAGATCCGAGATAGTGCAGAAGGTTCGATGCCAGTTCCGTAATCTCGTACTCCAACGGCCACTTCGGTTCGTGTCGCAACGACTGTGACATTGATTGGTTTATCTTCGGCATGATCTAGCGCATTTGAAAGCAGATTTCTCATAATGCGCTCTACCCGCCGGATATCGGCCTTAATCATTACCTGTTCAGTTTCATGGTCTATTGCTATAGAAATAGGATGATCTTGAGCACTAGCTCGCACATCCTCAATACATCTCTCAATCAGGCTAATCAAATCAAAATCAACTGGTTCTAGGACTGCTACCTCAGCATCAAATCGGCTAACTTCGAGAAGATCTTCCAAAAGTCTTTCGAATCTATCTAATTGTGCAATCAAGAGTTCCGCACTTCGCGCGATTGTCGGATCAAAACTCTCTTTCTGGCCAAAGATAACCTCTGAAGCCATTCGTAAAGTGGTTAGAGGGGTGCGTAGTTCGTGAGAGACGTCAGAAACAAATCTCTGCTGAACGCGAGATAAGTTCTCCAAACGAGAGATTTGCGACTCTAGCGATAGGGCCATTTCGTTAAATGCCGTACCTAAAGTTGCGATTTCATCTGAACTATCTACCTTCATTCGCTGCGAGAAATCACCCTCCGTGAATTTCTTAGCAACGGTTGCTGCTTCACGAACTGGCCTTACTACTTGACGAACCACTAACCAAGTAATTAAGCCGATTAAGAAAATCAGCGCGAAGCCCGTTAACAAAAGAGCGTTCTTGATTATTGAGAGAGTCCGGTTTTGGTTGTTAAGTGAATAAACTAGATACATCTCATAATTGCCAGACTTTGGAATTTCAATCTTGCGACCTGCAATTAAGACATTCGCATCTTCGCGATCTTGGTAGCTCGCTCTTGCATATTGATACTCAACTAGATCACTAGATCTGACTCGTTCGCGCAACTCTTCAGGAACGGATGAAGCATCCAGACCATCTGTGGTTGTGCTGTAATCCGGCGATTCAACCTTTAGCGAAAATTTAAATGGCGCCCCAAATCTCTCAAGGAATATTGATTTTCTATCTTGACTGAGGCTAACTTCAGTCGAGGAGATGATTACATCCTGCACGGCTTCTGTGATTACCGAGACATCAGCTCTTTCGTTGAGCAAAAATTGATACTGCGCGTTAAAAAATGATGACCTGGCCTCTGCAAGAGAGGATTCTAGATTTACTTGCTTAACGCCATCAGAAAGTTGTGAGTAAAGCGCTGATCCAGTTAGCCATACAACACCTAAAGATAGAAGAACTGTGGAGACTATTACCTTGGAGGCGAGTGAATTCCTAAGCGTGCTTGAAAACCGGTTCATATTAGGAACCGCCCATTACTCCAGCTTTATATCCAACTCCACGCACTGTCATTACTATTTCGGGGCGCTCTGGATCGTGTTCTACCTTTGACCTAAGTCGTTGCACGTGCACATTAACTAAACGAGTATCCGTCGAATGACGATAGCCCCAGACTTCACCAAGTAAGGCATCTCTCGTGAAAACTCTTCCTGGTTCTTTCGCCAGCGCAACTAACAAATCAAATTCCAGTCGAGTCAGCGCAATCTTTTTTCCGCCCCGACTAACTTCGTGGGCGGTGACATCGATTGAGAGATCGCCAATAGTCAAAAGCCCCAAAACATCGGCATTAGTACGGCGCAAGCGGGTACGAATTCTTGCGATTAACTCTGATGGGTGTCGGAAAGGTTTGACCATGTAATCATCGGCCCCAGCTTCAAGACCTTTAACTATGTCATTTGTATCGCCCTTAGCGCTGAGCATGACAATCGGAACCATAGATTCGGCACGTATTAACTTACAAACTTCAATTCCGTCTAAACCCGGAAGCATTACATCTAGCAGGACGAGATCTGGAGGATTATTTCTAAATACTTCCAGAACCTCATCACCACGACTTACTAGATCCACGTCGATGCCGGCACCGGTCAAAACGATGCCGAGCATCTCCGCAAGATCCTGGTCGTCATCGACGACCATAACTAAGGTCATTAGCTACCGTGCTCCCAAGAGTTCAAATACATATCTTGAGCGGGAGTTAAAGTATCGATTCGTCCACCCATAGAAATCAACTTCAGGCTGGCAACTTCCTTATCGATATATGTAGGAACGTTGTGAACACCAGCAGGAAGATTCTTCGCTTCCTTAACTAGATATTCAGCAGTCAAAGCTTGATCAGAGAACGACATATCCATAACAGATGCTGGATGTCCTTCGGCAGCGCCAAGATTTACTAATCGGCCTTCGGCAAGAAGTAGCAGACGGCGTCCGTCGGCTAGAACATACTCATCAGTCTGATGGCGCATCTTGGCGTTCTTCTTCTTTGCATTCTGTTCCAACCAAGCAACATCGATTTCGATATCGAAGTGTCCGGAGTTGGCCATAATTGCGCCGTCTTTCATTACTGCAAAGTGCTCATCGCGCAATACATCACGATTTCCTGTGACAGTAATAAAGACATCACCGACCTTTGCAGCATCTAGCATTGGCATAACTCGGAATCCTTGCATCATTGCATCAAGGGCTTTAGTTGGATCAATTTCAGTAACAATTACATCTGCGCCCATTCCTTTTGCACGCTCTGCAACGCCTTTACCGCAGTATCCAAATCCTGCTACGACGACGATGCGTCCGGCAAGAAGGAAGTTTGTCGCACGGAAAACGGCATCAAGGGTTGATTGACCTGTTCCGTAACGATTATCAAACATGTGCTTAGTGTCGGTGTCGTTGACGGCAATCATTGGAAATGTGAGCGCGCCATCTTTTGCCATTTGGTTAAGGCGGATCACGCCAGTTGTTGTCTCTTCACAACCGCCAGCGATATTTGGAAGAAGTTCTTTACGAGTTGTGTGAAGAGTGTTAACGAGATCGCAACCATCATCGAATACTTGGTGAGGTTCGATATCTAGGGCTGCGTTAATGTGCGCGTAATAACCATCACGGTCGACTGCATTGCGCGCGAAGACTGAAATTCCATATTCATGAACTAGTGCAGCTGCGGTGTCATCTTGAGTAGAAAGTGGATTTGACGCGCAAAGAGCGATTTCTGCTCCCCCTGCTTTCAAGACGCGCATTAGATTCGCAGTCTCAGTTGTGACGTGCATACAAGCAGAAATTCTTACGCCAGTAAATGGCTTTGACTTCTCGAATCGCTCGCGGATCTGCGCGAGTACGGGCATATTGCGCTCTGCCCATTCAATCTTCTTGCGACCTTCAGCGGCAAGTGAGGCATCTGCAATATCGTGGCGCGGAAGTGTTGATGTAATTGGTGAATTCATGTTGGTCTCCTTAAATGGTAATAACTAACAGTTGCTTGGACTGTGCTTACCTAAGGCGT
>JACCDK010710180.1_pt1 | contig 26219 bp, 25 predicted proteins | sample 7445871 | NCBI WGS metagenome assembly JACCDK01 (sample SAMN15323436, study PRJNA562643) | freshwater metagenome | isolation source: river surface water | place: USA:Blue River Watershed | collected 2017-08-15 | reverse complement strand
GTGTAAAAAGCCCCCAGTTCAGCAACTGTCCATACGCTAAGTGCCACTTTATTGATCCTTCATTAACCGGTTTTGGTCTTACAGAACTAGCCGTCGCTGCCTCTATCCCCTACTACGAATCCAATCCTAGTTTGTAGTGGGAAGGGTACAAAACGGACATTTCGCCTAGAGGCCCATCAGTTGAGCATGCCGATCGAAATCAGGTACAGCCAGTCTAACCTCTTCGAATGTGCCCGCAGCGCGAATCTCACCTTCGCTCATATAAATGACTTGCTGAGCATTTCGAACCGTAGATAAACGGTGGGCAATCAAAACCACAGTCACTTTGCCATGCAAGGACTCAATTGCTTCTGAAATATCCGCTTCTGTCTGGGCGTCTAAAGAACTTGTTGCTTCATCAAGTACAAGCAGTTTGGGCTTTGTAAACATGGCGCGTGCAATACCTAAACGTTGACGTTGACCTCCGCTGATGCTTGTTCCTCGTTCTCCAACAGGAGTTTCCAATCCGAGAGGCAAGCTCTTAACGAAATTTTCTAATTGTGCAATTTCAAGTGCAGCCCACACCAATTCATCTGTGGCCACTTCGGCAGGAAACCCCAGGGCAACATTCTCGCGAATAGTTCCATTTGAAACGGTGACATTTTGAGGAACATAAGAGATTGCACCGGGCCACATAGAAATTGTTTGGAGTGGTTCATTCCCTGAAATCAGTACGTTGCCGTCATCTGCGCGCAGAACTCCCAAAAGTACATCCACGATAGATGTCTTTCCTGCGCCCGATGGGCCAACTATTGCTAGCGACCCTCCTTCTGACACAGAGAAAGAAACATTCTTGAGAGCGGGCTTTTGTTTACCCTGATAAGTTAAAGAGACTGAATCAACTACAACCTCGGATTTAAAGTTTCGGTGTTCGGTTTCTAATTCATCTGAAACTTCGGAAATCGCCCCGACGCCTTCGAGTGATTCAATCAAGTGCAAAGTTGGGATTGCAGATCCGATACCGCTCTTTATTGAGATTGCATTCTGTTGGAGTCTCATGATAGCTGGAGCAATTCTTGTTCCAGATGCTAAGAATACTGCGAGAGTTGCAACTGCTTGCCGTGCATCTTGCAGTAAGAATTGCGCACCAGCGATGAAAACCGCACCTAAAACTAGCCCGGACTCAATCACATACTTACTTATATTCGGCATGAACTGCATCTCTGCAAGCACACCAGCTAAATTGAGTCTATATTTTTCGATCTCTCGGGCGTAGTAGTTTCTTCGATTTCGAACTACTGATTCTCTATATGAGTCCAGTACTTCAATGATTTTCTCATTACTTTTGATATTAAGCTGCGAATACTCAAGCCCCAAGTGCTGTGCTTTCTTATTCATACTAAAGTACAAAACTATTCCTAGGCTTCCAAAGAATAAGAGTGTGGTTATCGCGATACTAGTATCAACAAGGAAAAGCCCTAAAACCATAATCAGCAACAAGGAAACATCGGAAACAATTGTCATTGCTGTCCCGAGCACACCAAGCGTAATTGCACCTACACCAGCCGTTAGCGAATAGAGAGTCTCCTGAGTAGAGCGAGCCTGCACTTGCGTCAAAGTCTGAGACAAGAGTCGAGCGATGAGACTTGAAGAAATTACGGCCCCACGCCTACTTAAGAAATAATAAATTCTCTTTGTTATCAGAACTGAGAGAATTGTTCTAATCACAAGAATGGATGCAGCTGTGACTGCGATAATTGCAACCTGCTGCTGGAAACTGAATTCGGACAATCCAAAAAACTGTAGAACAGCAGAGACACGATTACCCGGTTGTTGAGATTGAACTCCTGTAACCGCAAGTGCTCCTAAAACCCCAAAAGCCGCGACGCCAAGCAAATCAAGAAAACCTAAGCCGACCTGAAGCACAACAACTGCGATAATCTTAGGTCTATCGGAGTTTGGTAAAACTCGAAGCGATCGGATTACTGTTAAATTCCGAATTTTTCCTGGGAGATTGTTCAACATCTCATAACTTTCGCATGCCACTCCAGAACGATTGCTGGTGCACTGTTGAAAGAAGCACATTTGCAATTCTCGTTGAAGTGTCTGGGAATTGATACTCGTGAGGTTGAACTAAGGTCTTTGGGTTCTTTTCAACCACCTCAATCGCTTCAAGCACCTGATCGGAATTGATTCCACACATAATTATGGAGCCTGCTTCTAGCGCTTCTGGGCGTTCCATTGAATCCCTTATTGTGAGTGCTGGAAAACCAAGAATCACAGACTCTTCACTGACTGTACCGCTATCAGATAGCACCATGCGGGCATTGATTTGAAGCTGATTGTAATCGAGGAATCCAAATGGGGGGTGAAAAATGATTCTTGGATCTGCTTTGATTTTAAGTCTCTCTAACTGAATTCTAGTTCTTGGGTGTGTTGAAACTAAAACCGTATTGTCATACTTGTTTGCAATTTCGTTAAGCGTGTTGACCAAAACTGCGAGTCTCTCTGGCGAGTCAACGTTTTCCTGTCTATGAGCACTGACCAAGAAATATTCTTGCGGTTTCAACTCTAGTTCATCTAAAACTTTAGAATTCTTAATGTTCGCCAGCTGTTTATGAAATACTTCGGGAAGAGGCGATCCCATTAAGGCAATTTTTCTTGGGTGGATTCCTTCTGAAATCAAATTTGCCCGAGCTAATTCACTATAAGGAAAATTCATATCCGAGATATGATCAACAATCCTACGGTTAATTTCTTCAGGAACATTCGAGTCAAAAGATCGATTGCCAGCTTCAAGATGATAAATCGGTACGCCTAATCTTTTGGCAATGATCGCCGCCAGCGCACTGTTAGTATCGCCTAAAATCAAAATCGCGTCTGGCCGATTCTCCAATAGTTCTCTCTCGGTCGCTATAAAAAGATTCCCAAGAAATCCGCCAAGGGACTCGTGGTTGTCCTGAAAGAAAACATCAGGTGTTCTAACGTCTAACTCTTTTAAGAACACATCACGCATAAGCGGGTCGGGATTTTGGCCAGTGTGGATTAACCGATGGTCGAAAATTTGATCTAGTTTTTCGATAATGCATGCCAATCGGATGATCTCAGGACGAGTGCCGACAAATGTGGTTACTTTGGTCTTTTTCAACTTTTCACCCGTACTTTTCTTTGAATTGTGGGAGTCCTGCAATCTTTTCGGCTACCTGCTCAGCATTCAACTGCACTGTATTTGCAGAGGTATAACCTTCAACTGAATCCCCAATCTTTATGCCTTCGTTGAAATAAATTTGGTAATCCAATGATCTGGTATCCAGGGGTATTCGGAAATAGTCTCCACAGTCAATTGCCTTCATCATCTCTTCCGAACTAACAAGAGATTCGTGCTGCTTCTCACCATGACGAATTCCGATGTCTTTGACTTCAATCGCCTTCTTCCCAGTGAGTATTGAAAGTGCAGAAATTAGTGTTGAAACTGTTGAGGCAGGAGCCTTTCTTACAAAAAGGTCTCCGGAGTTTCCTTCCGCAAATGCATACTTGACCAGGTCAACCGATTCATCAAGCGACATTAAGAAGCGAGTCATCTCGGTATTCGTTGCGGTAACAAAATTGCCTGAGTTAATTTGTTCAAGAAATAAAGGAATTACAGAACCTCTCGACATCATGACATTTCCATATCGAGTAATTGAAATTCTTGTCCCTGAATTCTCTCTGCTTCGTGCAAATGATTGCGCAACTTTTTCCATCATTGCTTTCGACATTCCCATTGCGTTAATTGGGTAAACCGCTTTATCTGTACTTAGACATACAACCGATTCAACATTATTCCTAACTGCTGCTTCGATCACATTCGAACTTCCTGTTACATTTGTGGCAACAGCCTGCATGGGGAAAAATTCACAGGATGGGACTTGCTTCAGCGCAGCAGCATGAAAAACATAGTTTGATCCACGAATAGCGCTCGAAACACTATCCGGATCTCGCACATCTCCAATAAAAAATCTGAGTCTTTCATCACGCATGAAATTGCGCATTAATTCTTGTTTTGTCTCATCTCGACTAAATATTCTGATCTCACGGATATTTTCAGCTAAGAGGCTTTTTGCCATTGTTAGCCCAAAAGATCCGGTTCCACCAGTTATTGTGACTACAGAATCTTTCTTCATCTTTACCATGTTGAGACAAGCTCCTTAGCTCTGCAGAGACAACCAGGCAAAATACTCTTCCATCATCACTTCAATAGTGGGAGGAGCTTTATACCCGGCCAATTGCCAAAGCATACTATTGAATTCGGGGAATACGGTTGAAAGCGTCCGGTTTACCGTGTTTGTATCTTGAGTTTTAAGCACGACAAGGTCATCCCTACTCGCAAGTCTTGCAATCAATGAAACGAGTTGAAATTTAGAAATCGAATTTCCTGGAACTATGTGAAATGTCCCTGGAGAAAAAAGATTTTGGGTAATCAATGATCCAACTAATTTAGCAAAGTGAAGTGAAGTGATTCCATTCCAGAGATGATTGGCAAACCCTTTAAGCTCAGCATTTGGTAATTGGTCAATTACCCAATCCATTAATTCGATGTGATCTCGAATTTCTTTGCCAATCACAGAAACTCTCAAAGTCAGTAAGTTGTTTGCCGCAAATTCACCATTGAGTTTCGTGTCTCCATAGACATCCACAGGATCGGGAATTGAGTGTTCTGTATATCTCCCTGTTTTTCCAGAATAGATGCAATCCGTCGCAATTTGAATCACTTTTCCATTGATTTTTTCTGCCTGGATTGCTAATTCTTTAGGAAAAACAGAATTTACGCACTTTGCATTCTGAATTGACTCTTCATAATTTGGATTAATTTTGTGTCTAATTACACCTATCAGATTTACAAAAATTGTGTTTTGAGGGAAAATCGAAACTAATTCTTTGACATTTCCATGCGAAGCGTTAAATTGAACGGCTTTACTTCCTGGAGCCATCCCAATCTCTTTGCGGTTTACCTCTATGAATGGTATCTGTAGCTCGCTGAAGTATTTAACCAGAGTTGACCCAATCATTCCAGTACTTCCAAGTATCACAATCGGATTCATGACACTAAGACTAACAGAGCTCTACTTAGGATTTAAGTGAGAGCCGTATTTTATTTTCTAGATTTGTAAGTCGAAAAAGTTTTTTCACAATTTTCACCGCAATATTACTGAGCGGCGTCAAAAGTAAGTACACAGTTACGAGTTTATTCTGCTCGATAATGATTCTAGGATAAAACTTAATGCTTTCTACGATAAGTTTTCGACTTTTAATGCGGCTGTCAAAATAGTTAAGTGCCGCAGCTCGATAAAGTGCGTTTGACATAGCTATTGCTTGGAGCCTTTTTGGAGTTTCCGGATTTCTCATTAAGTAATTTTCGATGACTGCAATTCTTTCCTTTGACATCTCCAGGCCCCTAGAGCCAATTGAAATCGATTTACGATGACTCCTCCAAGTTGCTAGAGTTTCAGGGATGTGTTTGAATTCACCGAAAGCAGCTAGTTTCAGCCAAAAATCATAATCTGGTACGAATCTGAAACTTGAATCCCAGCCCCCAATTTCCCTTGCTTGCGAAGTCCTGAATACGCCCCCCGGTCCGACTAAGCAATTAAATCGGCCTACAAGTTCATCTAAAGAAAATTCCTTAACCTTAATTTCCTCAAGTTTTATTCCATTTTCTTCAATTAATACCCAATCCGGATAAGTGACTGCGATTTCTGGATTTGCATCAAGAATTTCTTGGGACTTTCGGAATAAATCAGGGCTTACTAGGGGATCATCAGAATTTACAATCAGAGTATATCGACCTAAGGCTTTTGTGATACCACTATTTATTGCACTCGCTTGTCCTTGATTTTTTTGGCGAAAGTACCTAATTTCGCTTTTAAATGATTCAAGAATTGTTGGTGTTGAATCTGTAGAACCATCATCCACTACTATGTATTCAAAATCAAAACTTGAAGCGTTCTTTAGTACCGACTCAATGGTCTCTTTAATAAAATCAGCTCCGTTAAACACGGGAGTGATGATCGAAAATACAGGCATGAAGTAAAATATATCGCTTTAAGGATTTTTTTTTTGATTATGTGTATCGTAGTCATATGCTCGGATCAGAATCGATGAAGACCCCCAATCGGACTCAAGTTCTGCTTATCGGTATGCTGGATAGCATCCATGTCGCAAGATGGCTTAGCCAATTTAAGGGTTCTTCAATTGATTTTCTCATTTTTCCTTCAAAGAAATTCCGCAAGATTCATCCAGAGTTATTGGTTCTCTCCAAGTGCAACAATTTTAGGATTTTCGGCTTATCACGTACTGAGAGACTTTCAGGTTACATAGATTTCCTTAAGTACATTCTTCCATCGAAGATGGGTTTTGAGAACCGGCGACAAAGGGCGCTGAGCAAGATTCTGCTTCACAGAAATTTTGACTTTATCCACGCATTGGAGCTTCAGGGTGCGGGCTACTTGGTCGATTCTTTAGATGTTGAACTCTTGAAGAATCCTTCGCTGATTGTCACAAATTGGGGAAGTGATATTTACTATTTTAAGAAATTTCCAGGTCATGAAATTCGCATTAAGAGTCTTCTCGCCAAAGCCGACTTTTACTCGGCGGAGTGTGAGCGCGACTACAAGCTAGCCCGTGAATTGAATTTTTCCGGTATAGGTCTGCCTTGTATTCCAAATGCGGGGGGATTCGATCTTGTTGATTCGCCTCAAGAACTTTTACTGCCATCACATAGAAAGCAAATATTGGTAAAAGGATACGGTGGGATATTCGGAAGAGCCGACCTTCTTATTTCAATTCTTGATTCGATTGCCGAAGAGTTTCCCGGTTATCTATTTCATTTTTATTCAGTTACTGAAGATGTGCAATTATTAATTGACCAGCTTCCGGAAAAACTTCTATCTAGGATAAGAGTTACGACCGTGAAACGGAGAATCGCCCACTCTGAGATGCTCCGTGAATTTCAGAAATCTCGAATTTACATTGGCTGCTCGGAAAGTGACGGGGTCAGTACATCCTTCCTCGAGGCGCTCACAACCGGTACCTATCCAATTCAAACCGGAACGTCTTGTGCAAACGAATGGCTAATTAAGGGTGCTGTCGCTTCTATTGTAGAGCTTACGGAAAGCTCGCTTTTCAATGCAATCAGAGAGGCGCTTACTGGCGATTTGCTCGTTGACGACGCTTCCAAGGTTAATTTTAGTATTAGCAAAAAATACTTAAGTAAAGAAGTGATTGCGCTGAGCGCTCAGCAATTTTACTTAATTTGATCTAATAAACCTTCTAATTTCAGAGGCTATTCTTTTGTGAACAGAATCTGCTGACCAGGCGTCTCTAACATTTACCCTCGAAAGCCATTCATCCTTAATAACTCCCCATTTAATATAGTCAATTTGTTTTGCTGACTCGATAGCAAGTTCAATCGAGTTTAAATTGTCCTCCGCTTGAACGTAAAGAGTATTAGGGATTTCAAATTCTTCTAATTTAGGGCCAACATAAACAGGGATGCAGCCCGAAAAAAATGAATCGAATAACTTTTCTGTTATGAACTCTTTACTATTTTCGATCACAAGAGCGAATTTGTAAGACTTCGCAATTTCATGCTTATCTGCTGGAGCACCTTTCCAAGTATAGTAATTGCGAAAGAAATACCTGCCCCCAGAAAAACAAGGAAGTTGACCGCTCTTTAACGCGATTAATAGGTTGCTCAGGTAGTGCTTTAGTTTTTCACCAAAACTCATATTCCAGCCTTGACCAAACAAATCTATTGAATCAAGTTTCGCCAGGGATGCTCGGCGAAGAGAGTAAAGCTCTCCTGGCAGAAAACTGATTTTGTTTGAATTTATTAGCACTACTCGATTTTTCCGGTTGCTAGAATTTACGCGCTCTGACGCCACTGAGGTCCATTGTTGTGGCCATGGCAAGGTGTTTTTTGAGACTGAACTTGGTCTTCCCATATCGATTATGAGTGAATACTCTTTTCGAACCACTGAATCTCGATTTTCAGGACAAACAACTGTCGGCTCATTTCGAATCAGCACCGAGCGTTCACGTGTAATTCCCATTCTTCGAGCACTACGAAGATCGGAAGGGGAATGATCGATGCAGACAAAGTATTCTGCAGAATCCGGGTTTAAAGTCACATTAAAACCATGAGCGATGAACCGATTGACGAAGTTCTGGCCACTTCCGGGGACTTCGGGTGTTACGGCGTTAATTCCCGCAACGAAAATAGGTGGGTTTTTACCAACTAAAGTCATTTTGGTTATTCTTTTTAGTTTGGACTATTAACCTGAGTAGTGCTTTTATAAAATTTCTACTTTGGCTATTCAGAAATACTTTCAGAAACGAACTGAGGGCTCTGCGCTCTGGAATGAGTAGGTCTCCAGTCTTTTTAGGATGCGCTTGAGAAATCAATTTCTTTCTTCTTGTCTCAAATTCCCCCAAGTGAGCAAGAATCGAATCAAGAAATTTTGAAACTTGATTCGAGCCCATATCGCTATATTTATTGCCGACGCCAACAACCAATTCGGGATTGCTGTAATTCCTAGCGATTAAGAAAGACTCCTCCGGAATGAATTCAGCTACCGAACGTATCTCGGCGCGCTTCAGTCGAAGTGCAATGTCGTTCTTAACAGCTGGATAAAAATCTTGTCTCTTCTCTGCTCCAACCGTCCGAACAAAAATGATAAACTCAACAAATGCCAAGACGCGCGCGAGGGCCACAACAATAGCTAGGTCTTTTTCGTCTCCCCATAGACCGCCATATTCGCTCACTAGATTCTCCATATAGCTCATAGTTTATACAGGTAAATTAATGAATGCCCCTTTAGCGCCCAGCCTCAATAGTTATTCAGAATCAGGGAGGGTGCCGCTGTACCATGGCAGTTCTATCGATAAAAATTCCCTCGTTTTGAAAGTTGTTGATCTCCATGGAACTAGGTGAGTCCGTAATTTTGCTAGAAAAAATTCGTTTCGTTAGTGCTATCTTCCAACCAAATCGGTCATGCGATTGCAAGAATTGCTGATCCATCTTCACGCATGTTACCCATTTCAGAAGTGATAGCCAGGGCTTCCAAGCTTGACCTTACTTCAGCACTATAAAGAATCTCCAAATGATTGGCTTCATATTCATCATCTTAATGAATGGATTTGACCCTCTCGGTTTGTAGCAAGTCTTTATTAATTCCAAAACCTTCGCCCTCGCCTAGTTGAATGGGGCTCCAGACTACTTTTGTAGGTAGCACAAAAGTGCCCACCCAATTGATTAGAGCATCCCAACTTCAATCAGTTGAAGAATTATCGGCAATTGCTAGATTAGAGTCGGAAAGTGATGAGGAATTGAAAAATTTCACTAACCCATCCATATACCTAATTCCATTATAAACTCCAACATAAACAGTAAGTTTTCAATCATAATTCAAGTCATTCTTCAGAATCGATTATTCTCTTCGGAGAGTTTCAACAAGATTTTAATTCACAGGGCTTAGACTAACTTACAAAATAACTGTTTTCTAAATTTGAAATTGAAAGGCTGAATAATGGGAACGCTAGAGGCTTTATTGAAAGACGGTCTCCATTCAAATAGGCCGGCCCTTGTGATGGGTTCTAGCCCAACAGTCAAAGTATTGTCTAATTTTCCTTTTGATGGAATTAGGATCGGTGTTGGCGATATGCCTATTCGGGCACCAGAATTTGGTCCGTATGACTACTGGGTATGTGCAAACTCTTACTACCCTCTGCCATGGAATAGAAAACACAGGAAAGATATAATTGGCTCGGGTGCGAGAACTCTGATTGCGAGTATGTCTGTTCTTCACTCTAAGGAACCCGACGAAGTAAAATTCAAAGCATTAGGGGAAATTATTAAAAGTAGTTCCAATATCTTGTATGAACAAAGGCACTTTCACGAAATCCCGTGCAACCCTCGAAAACTTTGCTGCGAAGTCTCCGCAAAGTTTGAGTTAGGAAAAACGATTCAAGAACTATTGGGAAGTTTAGCTCAAGGTGATGAGCCCGCTTATAGTGAAGGTGCAACTGTTGCACTTCACGGTTATGCGCTTGCGGTTCTTCTAGGTGCAAACCCGATTTACATTGCTGGCGTTGACTTACCTCCTACTTCAAAGCAGTATATTTCATATAAAAATTGGTTTAGAGCGGGTGAAGGTATATTTCGGCGAGCAAAAAGACTCTTAACTGAATTAATTACTGTGAAAACTCTGCCGAGTGATTTTGGCAATGCTGGTATCACGAACATTCTTGGGGACTTTCAATTAATTGTGGACATAGCTTCAAAGTTTGATATCCAAACATATTGTCTATCAGAGAATAGTCCACTGCTAGAATTAGCGGAGGTAAAGTTCTTAAAAATTTAGATTTTTACCAAACAGATCTACCGCCGTCGATCACAATATTTTGCCCAGTCATATAGATGCTCGCATCAGAACACAGGAATTGAACCGCACCATGGTATTCCGATTCGGTGGCCATTCGGCCCATTGGAATCAAATTAGTTAACTTCTTAACAAAATCAGGACTATGGTTTTCGAACACCCCACCTGGAGATAAAGCGTTGATTCGTACTCCACTTTCTGCCCAATAAGTCGCAAGATACTTGGTAAGTCCAACCAAACCAGCCTTAATTACTGAATATGATGCTGGTTTCTTAAATTGCAATTCTGGTGAAACCCCTGGAACTTCATAGATTCTCTGATCTGGGGCAATGATTGACAAGTCAGACGCAATATTCAAAATCACACCTTTTTTTTGTTTTGCCATGTAACCTCCAATAACCTGACAACAAATTATCGAGCCAATCAAACCTACAGCCAGCTCGTTTTCCCATGTTGAAATTGGATAGTTCTCAAAATTTGTTGAGCTATCTTCGGCGAAAAATTGTAGTTTCGGATTGAGCGCCGCATTGTTGATTAAGATTTGCAAATTCTCATTTTCAGTAATTACCGCCTGTAAAGCTTTCTGTACTTGATTTTTTTCCGTGATGTTAACAATCCTTTTTGACAAATTTCCTGGCAAATTCATGCTTGTTAGTCGTTCAAAGGTTTTTTCTAAAGACATTGTATCAATATCCCAAATTTCGACATTGCAGTTTTTTTCCAAAAGTGCCTGTGCATGATTGGAACCTAACAAACCTGCTCCACCGGTTACTATTGCAAAACGATCAGTTAAATCAAATAAGTTTTTCAAAGTGACTGTCCCCCATCAATGACAAGATTTATACCCGTGATATTACTTGCCATGGGCGAGTTTAAGTAGAGAATTGCTTCAGCAATTTCTGCAGGACTTATGAACGACCCGAGCGGAACCTTTTGGGTCAATAATTCTTCGACGAAATTAGGGTCATTTCTTTTAATCTCTTCCCATCTAGAACCTTCAAAATAAATATTTCCCGGAGAGATTATATTGAATCTGACTCCATCCTTTGCCCCAGCTTTTGCTTTTTCAAAAAAAAGCTTGTTCAATTTTGTTTTCGATTCTCGATACTCCATCGGAGCTCCTTTGATCTCAACTATGGCAGCAATCGAGGAAATTGCAATAACCAGTGCTTTTCCTATCCTCAAATACTTTGAAGCACTGTCTATCAGATTCAAAGCGGTGAGATAGTTCTTGGAATTGAAATAATCAGTTACTTGATCCTTGCTCATTTTGAAATCCGGTAATTTACCTGTCCCGGCATTACAAATTAGAATGTCTATCGTACGAGAGGTCAAAAAGTATTCCTCAAGTGCGTTGTCTAATGCTTTCCTGTTTCGTAAATCGCATCTAATGTCTACCTCTTGTTTGGTCTCATGTCCCATGGTTATTACGTTATAACCAAGTTGTTTGAAGTATGCGGAAAGCTCTTTTCCAACCCCTCTTGAAGAGCCAGATATCAAGATGTTAACCAATTTGGTTTTCCTCCATGACATTCATGAAGTAAAGGATGTTGATTGTCAGTTCATCAGCATGCAAACCCCTTGCTGATCGAGCCGTTTGAAATATGAAGTTTCCACTGTACTTTAGTTTAGTTAGATTTCTTGCGACCGCTGGAAAATCTGCTGCCCCATGTCCGAGTCGAACCGTCGTTCCTTTGTAATACCGGTCTTTGACATGCACGTTAATTATTCTATTCCCGTAATAATTAAACTCGGTATTTGAGTTGAACCCGAGAGAAGCACTATTTCCAATATCATAGTTGATTCCAAAGCAATCTGCTGGAAGCTCAGATATGAAATCTGAAGCCCGTTCCGGCGATAGGTCAAGTTCGAATGCTATTGAAATTTCATTCTCCCGGATTAAGGGTTCGAGCCTGCGAAAGTAACTGATGACATCTTTTTCAGAGCGAATTTTCAAGAGTGAGGAGTTGTCAACCAGAGGTACCACCAGAATTCTCGATTCAATTCTGTTCATTCCTCGCATAATTCTTACTAAGTCGGACTCCGTGTCATAACCATTAGAGTCCCAGAATGGGTTCTCCATAAAGTAGTCACAGGTTACTGACGGAATGGCCACATTATTCGTTCGTGAAAGACTTTGAATTGTTTCATATCCTTTTGCTGAAATCAGAGGGTTTAAATCAAATTGAATTGAATCAATTGTCCATTCCATGATCGGAATTCCAAGACTTCTTGCCTTGGGGAATTCATTTTCCCACTCCGAAAAAGGAAATGCTTGGATGCGATTGCCCACTGGCGGCGACAATCTTCCTTGCATGAAACCAATGGAGCCCATCAGATGATGCATGCCTCTAATATATGGGTAAGTTAGAAAGAGCGGACCTTTTAATCCTTTTATTTTGGGTAGTTTTGCTTAAATCAACTCTACTAATTCAAAGAGCACCATTTCAGGCCCTCGAATGTAACAGACTCTGGCGGCTTTATCAGTAGAGATAGCAGAGGGTGAGATGGGTTCATATCCCTTCTTTTGTAGCTTCTCCTCTAGTTGGACTACGGATTCGACTTGTAAGGCAATATGAGTAATTCCGGGCGTGTTTGGGAGCATCATCTTGCTAGGTGCAATTGAATCTTCGGGGGTCTTAAACTTTAACAACTCTATTATTCTATCATTGCTGTCCTTCAACTTAATAGTTCGAACTTCTGTACTTTCAATTCCCAATAGGTTAGAGATAAATTCTCCTTTTTCGATTTGATCAATCCAAATTTCGAAATTTAGATCCTCGACTAAAAAATCAAGCCAGATTTTCAAGTCTTTAACCACAATTCCTGTATGTCTTATACCTATCGTCATTTAAAGATCTCATTCATTGCTTCGCGAATTACCGAAACCCCTTCGATTATGGCATCTTCGGATATTGTTAATGGCGGTCCAATTTTTATCGATTCTCGACCCGTATGTACAACTAGCAGCCCTTTTTGGTAACACCGCTCTGCAATCAGACTGACCTGTCGAGAATTACCGGCTCCGGAATACTTCTCCCGAAAGATGATAGCCGCAATTAGGCCGATCCCATTTATTTGCTGTATGTCATTTGGAAAGATTTCCACTAACTTATTGAGTTCCGAGTGCAGTAGATTTCCCAGTCTTGCAGATCGGGCGACCAAGTCCTTACCTTCTAACTCGTCAATCACTGCGATGCCCACAGAGGAAAGCATTGGATTACCCGAGTGCGTGCTACTCATATTGCCCACATCCGGTAGATCCAAGATTTTGGCAGTGCCAATAACCCCAGACAAGGGAAGTCCTCCGCCCATGCCTTTGCCTACACAAAGTAAATCTGCCTTTACACCGTAGTGTTCATATCCAAAATTCTTTCCGGTTCTACCAAAACCAGATTGCATTTCGTCAAAAGCAAGCAAGAGCCCAAATTCATCACACAGCTTTCTCATTTCTTGCACATAAGCCACGGGATAAAAATACGCACCCCATCCTTGAAATGTTTCAAGCATGATTCCGCATACATCATCCTCAATATTGACTCCGGTTACCCTAAGCTTTTCGATTGCATCTCTTAAGAAAGTTTCGGGCGAAACTGTCAACTTCTCAGAATAAGGAAATGGTATGTGCACAGTTTCGGATGTAGGGTCGGATATCCAATCCCTTTGAGCAGGATTGCTTGAAAGAATTTGCGCGCCCATGGTCCTGCCGTGCCAATTACCTGAAATCGCGAGTACAAGATTCTTCTTCTTTCCATTTACCTTTCCATGCATTTTCATAAGCTTCATTGCGGCCTCTGTGGCTTCTGTCCCTGCAGAAAGAAGGAATGCTTTTTCAAAACCTAAGCCAGCAAAATTCAGTAAGCGTTCCAAATAATCCACTCTGTTAATATTCGGATAGGCATAGCAAGCGATAAGTGGGTGGCGCAGGGAATCTTGGATTGCTTGCAAAACCTTTGGGTTCGAATGACCTACGTTTGCCACAAAAATCGTTGAAGTAAAATCAATCCATTTGTTCCCCGCATGATCATAGACTGAATAATTCTCTGCTTTATCCCAAACTATGGGGATTTGACCATGCATTGAGCGAGATTCGAATCGGGAGAGTTTTTCAATAACTTCAAGCGTACCTGGTGCAGGAATTCTTGTCTTTATCTCACGATTTGATGTGTTAACAGATGGCACATCAATTGGCTCGATTTGGAATTCAAAATTGCTCATCGTCATCTCCGAATATCTTTAAGTATGGTGTCCTGTTTAACTCTAGTTGCGTATTTAGAATTTCTAAATCTGAATGGTTATCAACTTCATGGACTCGATTCGTTAAATAAGCTAGAACACGGTTGCCATGAATTTTTCCTTCCGCTTTTAAAAATGGTACCGAAATAACATCCACGTACCCATTTGGAGAATACGTCTTAGGAAATGCTTGCCGCGCATTATTGGATCTTTCTATGTCTGGGTCGAGGCTAAAAACTTGAACCAGGCTACCAGTATTGCTTATCTCAAACGTCTTATATGCACTTTCACTCATTTCATGAACCGATCTTAATGCAGTGTATTCCCCGTCTGATCTAATAAAAGTGGAGATCGCATCGAACACAACTTTCGGATCCCTAAATGGCGTGGTTGGACGTAAGTGCACAATAAAATCCGTGTATTGATTCCTGTTTTCTAATTCTTGTATCGCATGGAGCATGAATTCAAAATCAGTTGAGCTGTCTGTGGCTAATGCATTAGGGCGAATAAATGGAACTTCTGCACCAAGGTTTTCACAAATTTGCGCATACTCTTGTGAATCCGTGCTAACTATAGTTTTATTTATGTTTTTTGTTTTTAAACTTAATTTAATAGACCATTCAAGAAGAGTCTTTCCTCCGAGTTCTTGAAGATTCTTATGAATTATACCTTTTGAACCAGAGCGAGCCGGAATAATTGAAATAACATTCATAATGGCTCCTCTAGACAGTGACCAGCGCGAATTGACACTAATAATAACTCGCATCTCTAACATAATCACATGTTGCTGCATAGTTTCTGATAATGTTTCTATATGAGCGAATTGGAAAAACTTGAAAAAAGAATTAACCTGAGTTTAAGCAGTATTCAGGACGCAGCCTACGCTCCGGAGATAAATGATTTATTTTATTTGTACACTCAAGTTAGAGAAAAGGCGGTTGTTTCCATTCTGGAATTTGGTTCTGGGTGGTCAACTCTAGCCTTAGCATTGGCTTTACATGAGAATTATTTGGATTTTGGACAACAGCATTTAAAGGAAATTCGACATCCGAATCCATTTCAATTGATGACATTAGACGCCTCAGAAAAATGGCAAAGCCTTGCGCTTAATAGGTTATCTGAACAAGAACTATCCTTGGTTACCCCAAAAGTTGTAGTCCCTCTGTTAAACGAAGTAGATGGAGTTCTTTGCCATTACAACGACTTCTTACCCAACTTCACTCCTGACATGATTTACCTAGATGGACCAGATCACGACCAAGTAAGAGGTGAAGTTTCAGGATTTCAATATGACGAAAGGTTCACCCCTCCGATGTCCGGAGATTTACTCCGAATGGAACCATTCCTTTGGCCTGAAACTATACTGATCGCGGATGGTAGAACAGCAAATGTTAGATTTTTGTATTCTCACTTTAGTCGAGATTGGCAAATGCTTCACGATCCATTTGGTGACAGGAGTACTTTGAGAATCAACGAGACAGCCCTGGGCGTGATCTCTGAACAACATATTAACTTTAGATTACAAAAATCTAGAATTTATCAGCAGAAAGAAAATCCTGAGCGACGATTAGTTAATTGGGGATTGTAATTCTAAGTTTTTTTCTGGTCTCTAACTCAGAAGTACTTAGCGTCTTAATGCCATTGCCCAAGACTTTTTGTATTGTCCTTACTGAATCTACAAATCCTTTAAGGGAAGATGTCTCGATGGACGCAGCTTGATCTGAACCATACATAGCTCTGTCAAGCGTTATGTGTCGTTCGATAGAAGTCGCACCAAGAGCGACTGCTGCAGCACATACTTTCAGAAGAGAAGACTCATGTCCGGAATAACCCACCGGCACTTGATACCTATCTCTCAAAGTTTGAATGCATAGTAGATTAGCCTCTTCCTCTTTCATAGGATACGTACTGTTGCAATGCATTAACTCAAATGGGCAATTTGCTTCTTTAAAAATCGAAACGACTTCATCTAATTCCTCCAGGGTTGACATTCCCGTCGAAATAAAGGTCTTCCTCTTTTCTGATGCTATGAGTTTTAGTAACGGGATATGCCCCAACATTGCTGAGGCCACCTTATTGAATGAGCAATCAAATTGTTGAAGGAACTTTTGGGCTTCAATATCCCAGGCAGATGCTGACCATTGAATATTTCTTGCCTTGCAGTAGGAATCTATCTCTCGATATTGAGATTCTGAAAACTCTAAGCCTTCCTTCTGATCGCGCTGAGTTGTTCCCCACGGACTTTCGCGTGGTGAATCTAGGAATTCTGGTGTGTATACAAGATCAATCGTTCTCTTTTGGAATTTTACAGCATCAAATCCGGCATCAGAGGCAGCGTCGATGAGTTGCTTCGCAAGATTCATATCACCATTGTGATTGATTCCAATTTCAGCGATTAAAAATAAGTTCACTTAGTTCCTCCGAGGTCATTTTTTCTACTTGAAGCAGAAACTCTATCGCTGCGCGGACAAAACCCTCACCGCCACGCTCATTAAATACCTTAGTGGCCACAGACTTTATCCTTGGGTGAGCATCGACAGGAGCAAAGGATGGGGAAAGCTTCATTACTTCAAGGTCATTCAAGTCATTACCAAGGTAGAGAATTCTCCCCCATGGAGTGGGTAACCCCTGACTCTTTTGCGCGAAATACTCCACGAGATACTGCTTCTTATTATGTATGCCTTGAACGTAGTCCAAGCCCAATTTTTCACATCGCTTCGAGACAACTGGATTTATCTCAGTCGATAAGACTAACAATTTACATTGAATTATATTTTTCTTGATGTGCCGCTTAAGCATGTTAATGCCTAGCCCATCAGCTCGAGAGCAACGAACGCTCTCTTCACCATTTTCACTTAGGATGACAACGTTGTCGGTAAAAACTCCATCAAAATCGAAAACAATTAGATCGAATTTCTCAATCAGAAACACTATAAATGTCCGAGCTTCATTTCTGCATATTCGCAAAGCGTGTGACCGACCAAAAGATGCACTTCCTGAATTCTTGCTGTCTCTTCAGACTGTACGACTAATGAGTGGTCTGCCAAATTGAGTGCTGGACCACCACCTTTCCCTAAGAGCGCGATTGAGGTAACTCCAAGTTTCTTCGCTTCCTCAAGAACGCGCAAGATATTGGGGCTTTGCCCTGACGTAGAGAGAACAACAAGTAAATCTCCGGGCTTACCAAGTCCTTCAAGTTGCCGCGCATAAATTTCGTCATAGCCAAAATCGTTTGCGATGCAGGTAATGAGAGTTGTATCCGCATTGAGAGAAATCGAAGGGTAGGGGATACGATTGTTCTTAAAACGGCCAAGTAATTCCGTAGCTAGGTGGGAGCTTTCAGCTGCGCTTCCACCATTTCCACACCAAAATATTGAGTTTCCCGCTTCCAACGCTTCTGCAAAAATTTTCCCAATTGGTTCCAGATTAAACTTATCCAGCTCATCCAACAATTCTGAAAGGGTGCCCGCTTTAATACTTATGAGATTCTTGAATGAGGTCATGGATTTATCCTACAGCGCTCATTCTAAGCATTCCTATAGCACCTAGTAAGCCAATCAACCACATCTTGAGGTTCACGCCCCAAAGCTTCCATTAGGTCGTACTGCGAGTCTAACTGAGCACGGGTATCGATAAGATCTATTCCAAATCGTGGGCTCCACTCATCAGACACCAAAAGTAAAGGCGTATTTGGTGCAGCAGCCAAATCAATCAGGTCTACATCAGCTCTACAAACAATTGGGTGTATGAGCTGTTCAAACTCTTCATCAATTGCACTCAGGTTACTAGACTCTTTACATGCAGCCGCTTCATTAACTCCCAATTCAGATTCCAGCCGAAGGGCAGGTGAGCCTATATTTATCACTTCCCATCCATTTTGAAATAAGCATTTTACTAGCGGAAGAATTTCTTCAATTTTCGTATTGTGCTCTGGTTGTTTCAGTGAATACTTCCGTGTTCCAAAAATAACTCGCTTAAGGCTGAAACTTGCCCCTTCCTGCTTTTCATTAAATCGTTGTAGCTCGAGTCTCAAGCCAGCAGAAATAGCCTTGTAATGAACCTTAACTAAATAGTTGAAGCTTTCCCCAAGGGAAATATTTTGGAACTTAATGTCTAACCCTTCTAAGCGCAAATTTTTTTGGGCAACTACGACAAGTGCTGATAATCCGTACCTTGAGCGGACATCTCTCTATACCCACTTTAAAGAATCCGATTTATGGAGGAATTTCTCTGCTCTTGGTGTCGGAATTCAATTCAATAGGTAAAAAGGTTTCGATTTTTCAGATCAAAAACTTTTATACTCAAAATTAAGTAATCTCGTAACTTGATCTTAATTTTCCTTTTAACTTCACCAGTGAAGTATTCTGCAGATTCGAAATACTCTGACACCTCAGACTATTTCTTGAAGTTGCTCAATTCTCTTGGAATCTCGACAATTTCATCTGCGCTGAAGAACAAGGTGCTTAAGCCCACAGGTACATAGGCGACTTATCTAAACTCTTCACTCTTCTTTTGATTCCAAAGAACGTAATTGAGAAGTACATTAATATTCAATTCTTCATAGGAAAAACCAGGGCAATAGTTTTCAATTTCTTGGTGCCTCTTTCAAATAGCTATTAACTGTTTTCTCTGTGATTTCGTTTAGTGAAGTTAAGTTTGATGCACTTCGCCACCATTCCAGCGTGCTTTTGATTGCCGATTCCTGGCTAAATTTAGATTTCCACCCCAATGCGTTTCTTGCTAAATCTGAAGAAATTTCCAATAGTTTTGATTCTTGTTGGTCGGGGCCGCCTAATTCGAAATGTACTTTGAGAGTGGGGACACTATTCATAAATATTTTTACAACCTCGCTAACAGACAAACTCTCGTCCTGTGGGCCAAAATTCATACTCTCTTGAAAGCTTCCATTCAAAACGGACTCAATGTAAAGCAAATACCCAAATAAAGGGTCTAATACGTGTTGCCAGGGTCTAGTGCTGTTCGGATTTCTAATTACTATTTCCGTGTTTTGCAAATAAGCTCTGACCAGGTCTGGCAAGAGTCTATTCTCCGCAAAGTCACCGCCTCCAATGACATTTCCTGCCCGCATAGAAATAACCGATGGTCCACCGCTACCGGACGATATTGATCTCCAGGCGTTTACCACTTGTTCTGTTGCGGCTTTGCTCGCACTGTAAGGATCCTTCCCGCCCAATGGAGATTTTTCTGAAAACGGAAGGCCTGAGTTATCGTTTAAATACACTTTATCGGTGGTAACCACGCCAATTACTTGGACAGAACTTACTTTAAACGCAGCTTCAAGGATATGAGCCGTCCCCATAACATTAGTGTCAAAAGTTTCAACAGGGCTTTTGTATGATTCGAGCACCAGTGGTTGGGCTGCCATGTGAATAATGACACTTGGATTAATCTGCTGAATAAGTTCAACCACTTCTTGACGATTTCGGATATCAATGAATTTTTCTGGGATTTTGCCGGTGCGTTCCAAACGAGCAAACATTGAATCAGCTTCTGGTGGCAAAGATGCGCCAAAGCATGTAATGTCAAGGGCTGTTAGTAAATAAGTAAGCCAGGTCCCTTTGAATCCCGTGTGCCCGGTAATCATGACTGGTCCGGCAAGGCCTCTTAATTGGGAAAAATCACTCAAAGACATGAATCAACTGTAGTGTTACCTGTATAAATGGCAGACAATTGCCAAGACTGAGCCTGGGAGTATTTTCATTATGTCTGACACGGGTGAATTTGTAGCCAAAGCCTTCGCGGCGAGACATAAGGCCGTGGATTTTCAGGCTGGCGTACATCCAGTACCCGTAACGGGCAAGGTTTTTGGAGAGGCCGAACTTTCGGCAGCGGTTGAAGCGGCCCTTGATTTCTGGCTCACATCTGGCCCATACACCACGGAGTTTGAGAAGAAAATTGCCAAGGCAATCGGTGGGCGTCATGCATTTATGGTTAATTCTGGATCATCGGCAAACCTACTTGCACTAACTGCGCTTACGAGTAAATCACTGGGAGATCGCGCGCTCAGGCAGGGAGATGAAGTAATCACAGTTGCGGCTGGCTTCCCAACAACGGTGACACCAATTCTTCAAAACAATTTGGTGCCAGTGTATGTGGATATAGATCTGGGCACATACATAGCAATCGATGACCAGTTGAAGGAAGCTATTTCCCCGAAGACAAAGGCCATCATGATGGCCCACACATTGGGCAACCCATTTAATTTAGATTTAGTAACTAAGTTAGCTAAAGAACACGGCCTTTGGGTGATTGAAGATACATGCGATGCTCTTGGAGGTACTTACGATGGAAAGGCAATCGGAAGTTTTGGTGATCTTTCGACGCTAAGTTTTTACCCTGCTCACCACATAACAACCGGTGAGGGTGGAGCAGTAATCTCAAAAAGTGCAGCATTAAAACCAATCATTGAATCTTTCCGAGATTGGGGTAGAGACTGTTGGTGTGCACCCGGTTGCGATAACACCTGCCTTAAGAGGTATGAATGGAAGCTAGGAGATCTTCCACAGGGTTACGATCACAAATATACATATTCACATTTAGGGTATAACTTGAAATCAGGAGATATTCAGGCAGCTATCGGTTTGGCGCAGCTTGAGCGCCTTGAGAAATTCATTGAACTACGTCGCCACAATTGGGAGTATTTAAGTGATGGTTTAAAAGGACTATCAGATCAGATCCTTCTCCCAATGCGCACTGAGAATAGTGATCCATCTTGGTTTGGCTTTGCAATTACAGTTCTTGAAGGAGCCAAGAAAACCAGAAATGAAATTGTTCAAGAACTTGATGCCAAGAAAATTGGCACGAGACTTCTCTTTGGTGGAAACCTTCTGCGTCAACCAGCCTTTATCGATACGCCTCGTCGCATCATTGGCGATTTGAAGAACTCCGATGCTGTAATGAACGGTGCGTTCTGGATAGGAGTATGGCCTGGGCTCACCACAGAGATGCTTGATTACGTAATTGAATCTATGCACGAAATTCTGACTTGAGATGAAAGTAATTATTCTTGCCGGAGGCTTAGGAACTCGGATTTCCGAAGAGACTGAAAATAAGCCAAAGCCTATGGTTTTGCTCGATGACAAACCTATTTTGTGGCATTTAATGAACACCTACGCAGTGCAAGGTTTTACAGACTTTGTTATTGCTACTGGTTACATGAACCACGTCATTGACTCCTGGGTTGAATCACTGGAAAGTCCTTGGACGATTCAAACCGTCTTTACGGGAAAGGGGACCCAAACCGGCGGGCGTATCAAAAAGTGTATGAGCCAGTTCCCGGGTGAGAGAGTTCTGGCTACATACGGAGATGGACTTGGCAGTGTAGATATAAAGAAGTTACTTTCATTTCATGAAAAATGCCAACTCTGGGCGACTGTAACAGCTGTTCGGCCGCCAGCAAGATTTGGTGTATTAAGCATTTCCGGCGACCTAGTCGACCATTTTGGCGAGAAAGAGCACACTGATTCTGGCTGGATAAACGGAGGTTTTTTTGTGCTAGAACCGGAAGTATTCCATTTCATCGAATCAGACGCTGAACCATTTGAAATGGGGGCACTTCCGAGACTCACAAAAATCTCAAAATTAGCAGCTTTTCAGCACAATGGATTCTGGCAGCCGATGGACACCCTTCGAGAGAGAAATATTCTGAGCGAGTACGCTCGCAGGGATCTACCACCGTGGTTAGATTTTTAATTTCTCATCTTGAAAATAATGAAAGCAGTTTTACTAGTTTTGATTAAAATGTGATTGGTGTCTAATATGTAATTTGTTCTATTACAGGTTCAGAGTATATTTTTCATTTTGGCTACAAGCAAAAAGAATCCTAGGTCTCACTACTTTAATACTTAATCAGTGTACAAGAAATTACCCGCATTGATTTTTTATTTACGCCAATCAAATAGAAATCGCTCATTTATCTGTGAGCCAAGAGCGCTGCGCTGAATCATTTTCCAAAAAATCTTCCGAAGCCAAAGCGGAACATATTTGCCAAGAGAGCCATATGTAGATTTGCTTAGTTGTTTTACTAGCGACCTTGTCGGCTTCATATTATCAGATTCAGTTTGAGTGAAATCTGCCAAAATTAGTCTGATATCCGAGCAAGATTCTGAACTCGATTCATAGCCAAGCCGTGATAATAAATTGGCTGGAAATTTAAATTCAGTAGATTTGTAAGCTTTGGCGGCTAATGAGTTCAGATTTGCATCTCCATAATTGGTCATTTCAATACATTTTTCGAGAATTGATAAGGACAGTAAAGAAACAAGCGCTTCATGATTAAGTCTATATTTAATGGCGCTAAGCACTGCCTGAATAAATCGTACCCTTTCAAATTTCTCTACCATCAAAAATATTTCCTTGAATTCAAAACTGTGAAAGTAGCGACTTAATGCCATATATGTCTCGATGACTGACTCTAGTCGTTCCACAGAGTGTGATTGTGATAACGGGTTTTCCCGATAAAGCATAGTTTCTTTTGCAATGTATTTAAATTTTCCTTTTGAGCACAATCGCAATACTTGTTCAGTATCGGGAAAGGCAGTACTGTGAAAGAGTGAAAACGTCTCTCTGAAGACTGCCGTATTAAACGCACTGGATGGCTCCGGGACGCAGTGGGTTCGCAAATTTTGTAAGAGTGCGGAAGGGCAATCAAAATCTTGAATAAACATGGAAGCTCTTGGTGGGGCACTAACCTGTACTCCCTCACTATTCATCGAACCCATCAGCGTCGAAACTGCAATAATATTTGGGTCACTATTTAAAATATTTTCATGTAAAGTTTCCAAATGATTTGGGAAATAAAAATCATCTTGATGCATTTGTGCAAACCATGGAGTGACAATTAGGTCAAAATTATTTTGCATTGAGCCATGAGCACCAAGATTTGTGGAATTAGTGACCAAAGTCAATCGGTTGCTAAATGAGTTCTTCCAAGAGAATAATTTTTCTAAAGAGTCATCAGTAGAGGCATTATCAACAACTAATAAATTAAAATCTTGAAATTTTTGATTATTTATTTGGTTGAAAAGGCTTTCCAAGTATTGGGATCCATTATAGATTCCTAAAAAAACCGTTAGTTGAGGCTCATTCTTTAAATGGTTCCTAAAATGAATCTCTCTTGGCACAAGAATTTTCATTTTTACTCCGTTTTTGATTCCTGCACTAAACAATAAAAATCTTTAATCTAAAATGATTAACCCATGGGGGGAGATAAGTTTTACTGCCACTATTCCGAAGATACCATCATTTGTAGTCGGATCAACCCGTTCAATTTTGATTTGCTCTAGCGATTCCAATATTTCTTTTTTAAACCAGGAATTAGAAAGAGTCTCCTTGTCAGAAATGACTATACCCTCTATTTTTGCTGATACGCTTCCATCTTGAGATGGGTGATCATTCGATAACCATTCAATAAAGAATGGCAACGTAGGTGCGTCTGAAATTTCTTTTACTCCAATTTGCTTCCACTTCAATTCTCTTCCGTTAGGTCTAATTCTGTTTCCTACTACTGCTGCTCTTGAGAAGCGAGCCTCAAAACGTGTTATATCGTCAACACTAAATACCCAAGTAAACCAACCCCCACCTTCCCGTGCCTTTTTTGTGACAGCCTTCCCCCAAGGCGTTTCCTCTGTTGCTGGATGATCAAGTGGACAAACAACTTCTAAATATTGATTACCCTCGAGCGCACAAGTGAAATTTCGTGTGCCGAAGCGGGGATGTATACCCCCGTCAACAAAAGAAGTCCCTAGTCTCGCACCTAGTCGCTGAACTGTGTCAGCTAGTTGATCATGGGAGGTTACGTAGGAAATATGGTCTAGTCTCATGGCGGAATTCTGCCGTATCCGAGAGGGTCCTACTTACCACCAACAACTCAATTCCCACTCTTTTCATTTGACCTCAGCCAGCTGTATTTGACCTTTCTTTTGGTAAATCTTATAAATTCCTCTCTCGGTCGGTTGGGAGCCGTTAGTCAAGAATTGGGAATTCGCATCCCAAAATCCTTCATCTGCCTTTCCAATGGCAAGATAATCGTACCCTTTTATAGCTCTAGGTAGTGGCAAGTCACACGACCACACGTCCCCCTCGTACAGGGGTTTTCCGAGCGAAGCACAACTCCAATTTGATTCCCTCGGCAAGACAAGGTAACTATAAATGTATTTTTCATATCCGTTTGAACCTTGGAACACATAATAAACTCTAGAATTTTCAGGCACATTGTTAAGCGTTGGGGTGAGCAATTTTTCTACATCAAGCCTAATTGATAGTTTTATTGGATTTGTATATCTACCGCCAATTTCTTCGGCTAAAGCAGATGGAGCGACAAGAAGAGAACTGATGGTTATAGCAACAATAAAAAGTCTTGAATATTTTAGTCCTCTTATTTGTTTCATGATTAAACCTGCAACTAAGATCGTCCAACCTAAAAAGAATGAGCCCGAGTATCGCACTAATGCGGCGGACCTAACGCCTTCGTATTCACCAAAAAAGAACATATAAAGGAAAAGCAAGAAAACTTGATATAAGACAGCAAGCAAGACCATCAGAAGAGCATTTCTGACTGCGAATTTTCTTTCTGACGATTTAGTGCCAATCGCTAAAATAATATGAGTAATAGTTAAAATAGCCAAGATGAAAAACAAGCTGATATGGAAAATTTGGACTACTTTTGGAGCAGTAGAGGAAATGCCCGCTAAGTTATCTTCCCCATGTAATGAACCAAAGAAATTCGATTTATATGAGACCCAGGTTTTGTTCCAGCGTATCCTGGATTCTACAGAAGACAAGCTCGCCAAATTGAGGTTATCAGCACTGGAATTCAATTGAATTAAACGAAGATGCAATTGCCAACTGAAATACGTGATACTTGGTAAAAATATCAGACTGGCCAACTTTCCCAACTTATTTTGTCTTTCGACTCCAACGTTCGGATTGGTAAGAACAGTAAATCCCAAAAAAAGAGCACAGATTGCTAAAATGAATCCTGTGGGCTTAATTATAATTAGATTGCTGATAAGTATCCCTAGTAGTAGATAATCTCTCACGTTGCTTCTATGTAACATTGCAAAACCAATGCACGCCGCAAACTGGGCAGCAACTAAACCATCAGCAAGCAAGTTGCTCATTGAAAATCCAAATAAGAAATACAATGAAATTGCAGTAATCCATGTAGGAAATATCAACCAAGATTTTTCGTTAACAATTATTGCTGCTGCACCCAAGAGTAAAGTTAGGGCAAGAATATTTTGTGCAGTCTGAACATTTGACTCTGCCCAAGACGTGTTATTTAGGAAGAGATACTGGAAAAGCTGTTGGAATGGAGGATAACTCTGATAGAAGCCTTCTGCAATAGTCCGAGTGGGAGAATCAATACCTCCAAGCCTATTTTCAGCAAACATGGTTTTGATGTTTGCTGCCCAAGACGGGAACTCGTCAGACATCGTGAATCGGAAATCTTTTGGAATTGTCACTGTGAAAGCCAGGAATGGAATCAAATAAAGAGAATACCGGATAGTTGGTAGGAGTTTGATTGAGAGTCGCCTCTTATACAAAAAAATACAAAATGCTGAG
>JACCDK010824912.1_pt1 | contig 26320 bp, 25 predicted proteins | sample 7445871 | NCBI WGS metagenome assembly JACCDK01 (sample SAMN15323436, study PRJNA562643) | freshwater metagenome | isolation source: river surface water | place: USA:Blue River Watershed | collected 2017-08-15 | reverse complement strand
GCGCAACGCTTGAGCCATGCCTTGGTGCATGGCATCACCGAATTCATCAACGAAGACACAGAAGAAGCGTACCGCGCCATTTTGGCCAAAGGGGGTCGGCCCTTGCATGTCATTGAAGGCCCGTTGATGGACGGCATGAATGTGGTGGGCGATTTGTTTGGCCAAGGCAAGATGTTCTTGCCGCAGGTGGTCAAGTCAGCCCGCGTGATGAAGCAAGCCGTGGCGCACCTCGTGCCCTACATCGAAGAAGAAAAACGCTTGCAAGCGGCAGCAGGAGAAGACGTCAAAGCCAAAGGCAAGATCGTGATTGCCACCGTCAAAGGCGATGTGCACGACATTGGCAAAAACATCGTCACCGTCGTCTTGCAGTGCAACAACTTTGATGTGGTCAACATGGGCGTGATGGTGCCTTGCCACGAAATCTTGGCCAAAGCCAAAGAAGAAGGCGCAGACATGATTGGCCTCTCAGGTCTCATCACCCCCTCGCTAGAAGAAATGCAATACGTCGCGGGCGAAATGCAAAAAGACGAATTTTTCCGCAGCAAAAAAATGCCGCTGATGATTGGTGGCGCGACTACGAGCCGTGTGCATACTGCTGTCAAAATTGCGCCACATTACGAGGGCCCGGTTGTCTACGTGCCAGATGCATCTCGCAGTGTGAGCGTGGCGCAGGGCTTGTTGTCAGAACAAGCCGCGAAATATATTGCTGAGTTGAATGCAGATTACGCCAAGGTGCGTGAACAGCATGCGAATAAAAAACAAACGCCTTTGGTTAAGTTGCACGAAGCGCGTGCAAATGCTGCGGTCGTTCAATGGGAGACATACAAACCCACTAAACCTAAATTCATCGGCAAGCGCGTTTTTAAAAACTTTGACTTGGCAGAACTAGAGCCTTTTATCGATTGGGCGCCGTTTTTCCAGACATGGGATTTGGCGGGACCTTTCCCCGCCATTTTGGAAGACGAGGTCGTCGGCGATGAGGCGAAAAAAGTATTCGCTGACGGCCAAGCGATGTTGAAGAAAATCATTGAAGGTCGATGGTTAACGGCCAATGCAGTGGTGGGTTTGTACCCCGCGCAACGCGTGGGGGACGATATTGTTTTATACGCAGATGAATCGCGCCAACAACAAGTGATGACTTGGTATGGCTTGCGCCAGCAAACCGTCAAACCTAATAACAACCCCAACCGTTGTTTGTCAGACTTTGTAGCCGACCAAACGCAAGCGGCTGACTACGTCGGTTTATTTGCGGTGACCACAGGTATTGGCAGCGAGAAACAAGAAAAGCGATTCGTCGATGCGAATGATGACTACTCAGCCATTTTGTTCAAAGCTTTAGCTGACCGCTTGGCAGAAGCCTTTGCCGAATGCATGCACCAGCGAGTGCGCAAAGACTTGTGGGGCTATGCCGCAGATGAGTCGTTCAGCAATCCAGAATTGATTGCAGAAAAATACCAAGGCATTCGCCCTGCCCCTGGCTACCCTGCGTGTCCAGACCACAGCGCGAAGCGCGCCATGTTTGACGTATTACAGTGCGGCGATATTGGTATGGGTTTGACCGAAAGCTTGGCCATGACTCCGGCTGCCAGCGTGAGCGGGTTTTATTTGGCGCATCCGCAAGCCAGCTATTTCAACGTGGGCCGTATTGGAGAAGACCAAGTGCAAGACTTGGCGTTGCGACAAGGTGTGGAAGTGAAAGACTTGCAGAGACTGTTAGCCCCTAATCTCTAAAAAAGAAGCGCATATTGCGAGCAAGCTGCGCTTCTGTCAAAACAAATCTAGGTGTGTAATGGCAATGCACACATCAAAGATGAAGCTAGCCTAAGCAGGTTTTTTGGTACTCAAGCACTCCTTCATAAAGTCTTTACGCTCTTGGCCTTTTTTGCCTTCAGCGTTTTTGTTGCAAGTGGCCATGCGATTGGGCTTTTTAGGCTTTTCATCCTCTGCGTAAACGGCAGATAGTGCGAATGCCAAAGCAAGTCCTAGCAGGTAGGTAAACACCTTCATTCAATTTCCTTCCTCAAGTAATACGGTTGATGCGAAAAAGTGGAAGTTGTGTCAATAGCGATGTGCTGGCTGTCAAAACTACCAAAAGTATTTTTGAGAAATATGGCTATTGGGTGGTTGTGTGATGCTTACAAATATTGATAGTTTGAAAGCATCAGAGTTTCAGCACAACTGGGGCTTAAGTCGTTTTACTGGCTTACTAGCACTCTTCGGTATTGAATGGCCTCAGCAATATGCGCTGTTTCAACTGCATCGGAGTCTGCCAAATCAGCAATCGTGCGCGCCATGCGTAAAGCGCGGTGTGAGCTGCGGCCAGACCAACCAAGTTGCGCTGCTGCTTTGTTCAAAAACTGCAAGGCCTCAGCTGATGCCTTCACTAATTTCTCTAACTGCGCACTTGCTAGATGCTGGTTATCGACACCTTGTCTTTCAATCGCGCGTGCATGTGCCGCCACACATCGTGCACGCACGCAAGCTGTTGATTCGCCAGCAGGCGTATTGAGTAATTCTTCTGGGCGAAGCGTTGCGACCTCTACTTGTAAGTCAATCCGGTCTAACAATGGACCGCTTAATTTGCCTTGGTAGCGTGCGATTTGGTCTGGGGTGCATCGGCAAGCTTTCAAAGGCGATCCAAGATAACCACAAGGGCAAGGGTTCATGGCTGCAATCAATTGAAACCGTGCAGGAAACTCTGCCTGCGTAGCTGCGCGAGACAATGTGATGCGTCCGGTTTCCAAAGGCTCACGCAAAGCTTCAAGCGCGCGACGCGGAAACTCTGGCAACTCATCTAAAAACAATACGCCGTTATGCGCAAGAGAAATTTCTCCAGGCTTTGGCGGCGAACCGCCTCCAACCAACGCGACCGAGGTGGCCGTGTGGTGTGGGCTTCGGGTAGGGCGTTGCTGCCAATGCGCAATAACAAACCGTCCGCTCAAACTCGCAATAGCTGCAGACTCGAGTGCTTCTTGTAACGTCATGTCTGGCCGCAGTGCGGCGAAACGCTGCGCCAGCATGGATTTCCCCGTTCCAGGCGGGCCTACTAATAAGAGAGAGTGTCCGCCTGCGGCGGCAATCTCTAGAGCACGTTTGGGGCTGGCTTGGCCTTTGACATCCGAAAGGTCTATCTGGTTGCTTTGAGGCCGAGCTACGTCTTTGAAGTTTGCAGGCAGCACGCGTTGCCAGCCTGCCCTTCGCTCGCTGATAAGTTTGGTGCCTTCCCCTTTCCCGTTTGCTGTTGGGCTGGGGTCAATAGAGTTAAATCTAGGAGTCGAAGGTTCCTTAGCAAAAAGCGCGACGCCAGGTTTTGCAAACTGAGTGGCCACATCTTGCAGATGCCGTGCGCAATACACCTCCATGCTTGGCACCAAAGCCGCCTCTTGTGCACTGGTAGGCGGGAGCACCAAGCGGACGCGGACTTTGGCGTCATGCATAGCTAAGCCCATCGCCAAAGCGCCACGCACAGGACGTAACTCCCCGGATAAAGAGAGCTCTCCAGCAAATTCATGTTGCGCCAGTGCAACATCATCTAAAAGTCCTTGCGCCGACAAGATTCCCAAAGCGATTGGCAAATCAAAGCGACCGGAGTCTTTTGGTAAATCAGCAGGACCCAAGTTCACCGTGATGCGTTTGTTGTTGGGAAATGCAAGCCCAGCGTTTTCCATAGCGCACCGAACGCGCTCCCGCGCCTCTTTCACCTCTGTATCTGCGAGGCCGACCAATGTGAAGCAAGGCAACCCATTGGCCAAATGCACCTCCACCGTGACTGATGGTGCGTGCATGCCAAGTAGTGCGCGGCTATGAATTAACGCAAACGACAAACCTAGACTTTCAAAACAAAGAGCCCCAAAACGGGGATTTCAAGCTAATTGGCGCACTGTCTTTGTGCGTCAAAATAGTTGGGTCGTAAGACTACTGGGTTTAAAAGTGTTTGTGTTAATGAAAAAGTTAACCTAAAAGTAACTTTCTCTATTGGCGCACTCCTTGCTAACCTAGTACAAACCTTAACCAATCTTTAATGGAGTATTAAAAATGAAACTAAAGTCCAAAATTTTGTTATCCCTATTAGCTACCTCTTCGGCGGCTTTTGCGCAAACTGCGCCGGCTGCGCCTGAGTCAACTATTGCTTACAACATAGGCGTTGTGAGCCAATACCGTTACCGTGGTTTGGCGCAAACGCGTGGGCTGCCCGCCGTTCAAGGTGGACTTGATTACAGCCATGCCAGTGGAACTTATGTTGGCGTTTGGGCTTCTACGATTCAGTGGATCAAAGATGCATCCACAACGAGTTCGGGCAATGTTGTGAATGTTGACGGGAAGTCTGAAGTAGACATCTACGGTGGCTATAAATTTGAAACTTCGGGCGTTACTTACGACCTTGGTGTATTAGCTTATCAATACCCAGGTAATACTTTAAAAAACATAACTTCAACTGATTTAGAGAACGCTAACACTACCGAAGTTTATGGCGCAGCAACGTTTGGCGCTTACACATTGAAATATTCAAATGCTGTTTCGAACTTATTTGGATACAAAAACTCAAAGGGAAGCACCTATATCGATCTAACAGCAAACTTTGATATGGGTTCAGGATTTACTTTATCCCCACATATTGGGCGGCAAGCTGTTAAGGGTACAACTAGCAGTTACTACCCTGGTGGCCTGAGCTACACGGATCTTTCGCTCACCCTAGCAAAAGATATGGGTAATGGTGTCAGTGCAACTATCGCTGCTATTTCTACCAGCGCAAAAAATAATGGAAATTTTTTGAGTAATAAAACTAGCTACAACGCTGCCAAAGAAGCTGTTGTGGTCGGCGTTAAATACACCTTCTAACACCTATCTAAGAGTCTTTCCCAGGAGCAACCATGAAACTTATCACTGCTGTTATCAAACCCTTCAAGCTGGACGAAGTTCGTGAAGCCTTATCCCAAATTGGTGTGCAAGGCATTACGGTGACGGAAGTTAAAGGCTTTGGCCGACAGAAAGGCCATACAGAACTGTACCGCGGTGCTGAGTACGTGGTTGACTTCTTACCTAAGGTGAAGGTCGAAGCTGCTGTCGACGCACAACATGTCGAACGCGCGATTGAAGCCATTGAAGCCGCCGCGCGCACTGGAAAAATCGGTGACGGCAAGATTTTCGTTTACGACCTCGAACAAGTTGTTCGCATCCGCACCGGCGAAACCGGCGTGGACGCACTTTAAGAAAGAAGACCCCTATGAAAAAACTGCTTGCCTCTATAGCTCTTGGCTTCGGTCTGCTGCTCGGTGGTACGGCCGCTATGGCACAGGCCGCTGCCGCGCCAGCGGCTCCTGCTGCTGAAGCCAAAGCTGAAGCCGCTGCTCCTGCTGAAGCTGCTCCTATCCTCTGCTCTGAAAAATGCAACAAAGGCGATACCGCTTGGATGACGATTGCAACTGTCTTGGTGATTTTGATGACGATTCCTGGTTTAGCACTGTTCTACGGTGGCCTGGTCAGAAGCAAAAACATGTTGTCTGTTTTGATGCAAGTTTTTGTGGTGTCGTCGCTGATTTATGTGTTGTGGGTGCTGTACGGCTACTCGCTCACATTCACTGCAGGTAATCCATTTATCGGTGGCATGGACAAATTGTTCTTCAAAGGAATCACGCCTGACTCGATTGCTGCCACGTTCAGCAAGGCTGTCTACATTCCAGAACTCACGTTCGCTGCATTCCAAGCCACCTTCGCAGCTATTACTTGCACCTTGATCGTTGGCGCTTTTGCTGAGCGCATTAAGTTCGCTGCAGTGTTGTTGTTCTGTGCCATTTGGTTCACATTCAGCTACATGCCTATCGCTCACATGGTCTGGTATTGGGACGGCCCTGATGCGATCACGGACGCTGCAACCCTCGAAACTGTGACTGCTGCTGCTGGATGGTTGTGGGCTAAGGGTGCACTCGACTTCGCAGGCGGTACTGTGGTGCACATCAATGCGGCGATGGCTGGCTTGGTTGGTGCGTTCGTGATCGGCAAGCGTGTTGGCTACGGCAAAGAAGCCATGACCCCACACAGCTTGACTTTGACCATGGTTGGTGCATCTTTGTTGTGGGTGGGTTGGTTCGGCTTCAACGCCGGTTCAAACCTCGAGGCCAATGGTGTTACTGCTCTGGCATTCATCAACACACTCGTCGCAACGGCTGCTGCCACATTGAGCTGGATCACCGGCGAAGCATTGGCTAAAGGCAAGGCTTCTATGTTGGGTGCTGCATCTGGTGCCGTGGCTGGCTTAGTGGCCATCACCCCAGCCTGCGGATTTGTTGGCCCCATGGGCGCTATCGTGATCGGTTTAGTTGCAGGCTTCATGTGTCTATGGGGTGTCAATGGCCTTAAGCGGATGTTGGGTGCTGATGACTCATTGGATGTGTTCGGTGTGCACGGTGTAGGCGGTATTGTCGGCGCCTTGTTAACTGGCGTGTTCGCTGCCCCAGCCTTGGGTGGAACCGGCATCTTTGATTACGTTGCTAATGCTGCTAACCCAGAGTACGTGATCGTGGACCAAGTCTGGATTCAGTTGCAAGCGGTTATCACTACCATCATTTGGTCGGGTGTAGTTTCTTACATCGCTTACAAATTGGTTGACTTGGTGATTGGATTGCGCGTTTCGGAAGAAGAAGAGCGCGAAGGCCTCGACATCTCTTCACACGGCGAGACGGCTTATCACAGCTAATCTCTCAAAGATTTAAAAAGTTTTCTTGGACTTTGAGCCCGCCTCACGGCGGGCTTTTTTCTTGCGTGAGAAATATTTGGTTTGAGCGGATACCATAGTCCGCTATGTCTGACATCCTTCATGATTGGGCGCAACGAATAAAAAGCGCGACATCCTCCAAAACGCCACTTCGCTTTCGTGGCGGGGGCACCAAAGATTTTTATAGCCAGAGCCTTGTGGGCGATGTCTTTGATACGCGTGCGTATTCAGGCATTTTGAGTTACGAGCCTAGTGAACTAGTGGTCACGGTGTGTGCTGGTACACCATTAAAAGAATTAGAAACAGCGCTGGCAGAAAAAGGCCAGTGTCTTGCGTTTGAACCACCACATTTTGGTGAGGGCGCAACCGTGGGTGGCATGGTTGCAGCGGGCTTAAGTGGCCCATCGCGCGCCAATGTAGGCAATGTGCGTGATTTCGTCTTGGGTGCCAAGATGATCAACGGCAAAGGCGAGCAACTTACCTTCGGCGGGCAAGTGATGAAAAACGTGACTGGCTACGACATCTCGCGTTTGCTGGCTGGCAGCATGGGCCAGTTGGGTTTGATCACTGAGCTTTCCTTGAAGGTATTGCCTATCGCGCCAGGCGAGGCCACATTGCAGTGTGCTGGTTTGTCGCAAGCACAAGCGCTCACATGTTTGCACCAATGGGGCGGCCAGCCATTGCCATTGAATGCCAGTGCTTGGGTGTATGACTACACCACCGCACCTGCACAAAATTATTTGTTTTTGCGATTACGCGGCGCAGTGGCTGCTGTTGAGGCTGGTGTGCAACGCATCAGCAAAGAAGTGCAAGCCTTGGGCGCTACGGTTGTGCAAATGGACAACAAACAAGCGGCGCAGGATTGGCGTGCAGGCACTGAACACCAATTACCGTTTTTTACGCAAGCACCTAGCGAAGAAGATTGTTTGTGGCGGTTTTCAGTGCCGCAAACTTCGCCTGAATTAAAACTTCCCTATGCCCAATACATAGAGTGGCATGGCGGACAGCGTTGGTTGTGGGCACCATCGTCTCAAGCAACAAATTTGCGTGAAGTTGCTTCCAAAGTAGGTGGTCATGTCACCTTGTTTAAAACAAGCACTGTCCATAGCGACGAGGACAAGCGCGTTGGCGTTTTCACACCATTGAACAGCGTGCACGCGCGTATACAAAACCAACTCAAGCAACAATTCGATCCAGCGGGAATTTTTAATTCCCATCGCACGGCTTTGAAATAAAACTATGCAAACCCATCTCGCACCTGAATACCAAGATACAGAAGACGGCAAAGCGGCTGAAGCGATTTTGCGCAAATGTGTGCATTGCGGGTTTTGTACCGCCACGTGTCCAACCTACCAACTATTGGGCGACGAATTAGATGGCCCACGCGGGCGCATTTATTTGATGAAACAAGTCTTGGAAGGCGAAACCCCAACGCGCAAAACCCAGATTCACTTAGACCGCTGCTTAACCTGTCGCAACTGTGAAACCACCTGCCCGAGCGGTGTGCAATACGGACACTTGGTGGATATTGGCCGTAAATTGGTGGACGCCAAAGTAGAGAGACCTATTCGCGAACGCATGTTGCGCTGGGCCTTGAAAGAAGGCCTGCCATCACCACTATTTGCGCCGGCCATGAAATTAGGCCAAGCGGTGCGTGGCGTGCTACCCGCCAGTCTAAAAGCCAAAGTGCCTGCGTCACAAGTGGCGCATCGCAATGGGGTGACTTGGCCCACGCAAATCCATGCGCGTAAAGTTTTGATGCTTGCCGGTTGTGTGCAACCTTCTATGCAGCCCAATATCAATACAGCGACAGCTCGCGTGTTGGATGCCGCAGGCATTCAAACCTTGGTGGCAACGAACGCAGGATGCTGTGGCGCGGTGAAATTTCACCTCAACGACCAAGAGGGTGGTGCGGTTCAAATGCGCGCCAACATCGATGCATGGTGGCCGTATGTGGAACAAGGCGTGGAAGCCATCATCATGAATGCGTCTGGTTGCGGTGTCATGGTCAAAGACTATGGCCATGTGTTAGCTAATGATGCGCAATATGCAAACAAAGCACAAAAAATCAGTGCTTTGACCAAAGACCTCAGTGAGCTGTTGCCAGAACTCGTAAGCACTTTAAAACCAAAAATAAATGCGCAAGCGCTAGAACAAGTTGGCAAACAAGCGTTTCACCCACCTTGCACCTTGCAACACGGCCAACAACTCAAAGGCGGTGTTGAAAAATATTTGGGCGATTTAGGCTTTGATGTGCAAGTGGCAAATAACGAAGCCCACTTGTGTTGCGGCTCAGCCGGAACTTACTCGGTCCTGAACCCAGATATCGCCTACAGTCTGCGCGATCGCAAATTAGATAATTTAGGCGCGATGCAACCCAAGGCCATTTTGAGCGCCAACGTAGGCTGCATCACACATTTGCAAAGCGGAACAGATGTTCCCGTCAAACACTGGATAGAGTTACTAGACGCTGTTCTTCAACCCTAACCATGCGCATCGTCTTGACTGGCGATGAGCATCAGCCTAGCAAGTTCCTCGCTGTGGTGCCGTTGGTTAGATTCATGCCAAAGCTTGATCAACCACATTACAAATGCCACCAAGGTACCAAAAGCGGTGATGGCACCAAAAGCTGACATGCCCATTCCGGTGAACAAAGTGTAGAGACCGCCTAGTAACAAAATACAAAGTTGTTCGTTGAGGTTTTGTACTGCAATAGAGCGGCCTGCGCCCATCAAGTTGTGACCACGGTGTTGTAGCAGCGCATTCATCGGAACGACTAAGAAGCCACCTAAGCCACCTATAACAATTAAAAAGGGTATGGCTAGCCATAAGTCACGAATAAAAATCATGACAAGCAAAAAGACGCCCATCACGATACCTAAAGGCATGATGCGCGTGGCGTGCTCTAGGCGCATACGCATTGACGCAACAACAGCCCCCGCTGCGGTGCCAATCGCCACAACACCTACCAAGCTCGACGCTTGGGTGGTGCTGTAGCCTAAAGCGGCGGCACTCCAGGCCAGCACGATGTAGCGCAAGTTGCCACTCACACCCCAAAACAAAGTTGTGGTGGCCAAAGATATTTGGCCCAATTTATCTTTCCACAATAACTGGTTACAGTGGAAAAAATCGGGAATCAAAATCCACAAACTACGCGCCATGCTGTATTCGGGATGGCTGCGCATCGGTATCAGTGCCGCACCTGTATTAGGAATCCGTGTGTTAAACCATGCAGCCAATCCATAAAACAAGACCAGCAAGCAAATGGCTGCTTCAGCGGGCGTATCAAACCCCGTATCGATAAACGGCACATCTATCGACAGCAAGATGGAGGACAACTTAGGCCCTACCAATTGACCACCTAATAAGACACCCAAAATAATTGAACCGATGGTCAAGCCTTCAATCCAGCCATTGGCTTTGACCAATTGCGACGAAGGTAGTAACTCAGTCAAGATGCCATATTTAGCGGGTGAATAAGCGGCAGCGCCTAAACCCACTACGGCATAAGCCAATAAAGGATGGCTACCAAATAGCATCATCAAGCAACCCACTACTTTGATGGTGTTACTCATCAGCATCACATCGCCTTTGGGGCGCGAATCGGCAAATGCACCTACAAAAGGGGCTAACACCACATAAAAAAGAGCAAACATGGGAACCAAGGCGGCGCGTTGCCACTCGGCTGTGCCTTCGGACTTCAGTAACTCAACCGCCGTGACAAACAAGGCGTTGTCTGCCAACGAACTAAAGAACTGGGCAGACATGATGGTGTAAAAACCGCGCTTCATGGGAACATCGAAAAGATTAGACAAATGGTTATAACACGCGCAATGACACAATAGCGATATGCCCCGTCCGATTCAAGCCTTTGTGCACAGCGACGCCTTGCGTCACAACTTGCAACGCATGAAAGATTGCACCCCAGACGCGCGTGTTTGGGCGGTGGTCAAAGCCAATGCCTACGGCCACGGCATTGAACGCGCCTATGAGGGTTTGCGCGGATGCGACGGATTTGCATTGCTCGATTTAAACGAAGCCCAGCGCGTGCGTGATTTAGGCTGGCGCGGCCCTGTTTTGTTGTTAGAAGGTGTGTTTGAGACGCGCGATTTGGAGTTGTGTTCACGCCTTAATTTGTGGCATACCGTGCATTGCACCGAGCAAATCGACATGTTGAGTCAGCATAAAACCCAACAAGCGCATCGTGTGTTTTTAAAACTTAACAGTGGCATGAACCGTTTAGGGTTCACGCCGGATGCATTTCGATCTGCATGGACTCGGTTGAACGAATTGCCGCAAGTCGATGAAATCTCATTGATGACGCACTTCAGCGACGCAGACGGCCCTACCGGTGTTTCCGCGCAAATGCAAGTGTTCGAGAAAGCTTGCCAAGATTTACCCGGAGAGCGCAGTACTTGCAATAGTGCAGCTGTATTGCGTCATGGGACTCATCTAAATGTGTCTGCAGATTGGGTAAGACCCGGTATCGCGCTTTATGGCGCTGCGCCTGATTTTCCCCAGCAGTCGATTGCCGATTGGAATTTACAACCAACGATGAGTTTGCGTAGTCAGTTGATTGCTGTTCAAAACTTGCAAGTGGGTGATGCGGTGGGTTACGGCTCAGCCTTTGTTGCTGACAAAGCCATGCGCATTGGCGTGGTGGCGTGTGGCTATGCCGATGGCTATCCGCGCCATTGCCCAACAGGTACACCGGTTTTGGTGAATGGTGTGCGCACGCGCACAGTAGGGCGCATCAGCATGGACATGGTGACGGTGGACCTCACGCCATGTGAACTAGCGGGTGTTCAAACTGGTTTTGGTACGGAAGTCACGCTGTGGGGCAAATCCACTAGTGGTGTTGTTTTGCCCATTGATGAAGTTGCGCAATCGGCCAGCACAGTGGGCTATGAACTGATGTGCGCTGTAGCTGCAAGGGTTGGTTTTACTCAGGACTAGTTGGGTAAAGTCCAAGTTCCTGTGCTTGTAAACGCGCCAACCCCATCAACGCATCTGTAAAAGGCGTAGGCACTTTTGTAATTTGCCCAAGCTCTTGCACAGCGCCTACCAAAGCATCTAATTCCACCGAGCGCTTGGCCTGTACGTCTTGCAACATAGAAGTTTTGAAAGCACCAAGCTTGCGCGTGACTGCGTGCCGGTCTTCTGGTTGTTGGTCAATCGCAATACCTATCGCAGCGCCAATCGCCTTGGCCTCCAACATTACGGCAGAAATAAAAGCAAGTATGTTTGGATCGTTCAATATCTTGTCAGATGTCGCACCCGTCAATGCGCTGATGGGGTTGATCGTCATATTGCCCCAAAGCTTGTACCAAACATCTTTTTGAATGCGTTCGGACAAAGTGGCATCAAAACCTGCATCGCTTAGTAACTGATGTAGGGCTTGCACCCGCGCACTAGACCCGCCAGTAGGCTCACCAATGACCAAACCATTTCCAAAATGGTGTTGCACTTGTCCTGGCGCACGCAAAGAGCAACTCGCATGGACGACGCACCCAATCACGTGTTGCGCTGGAATAGCTGTGGAAATTTTCCCATGGGGGTCTACGCTTTTTAAAGGTGTGTTGGCATACAAGCCGCCAAAACCTTGTAAGAACCACCAAGGCACGCCATTCATTGCGGTCATCACGATGGTGTTGGGGCCTATCAAAGGTTGTATTTGCTTTGACACATCCAACAGCGAGGGCGCCTTGACTGCGATGATGACCAAGTCTTGCACACCTAAGGAAGCGGGTTGGGCGCTGGCTTGCACCTTGGCATATTGCGTCTGATCGCCACTGTGCAATTGCAAGCCATGGGTTTGCAATTGCTGCAAAGTTTCTCCGCGCGCCACGACAGACAAAGTCACACTTGGCCGTTGCGCTAAACGTGCGCCTATCCATCCGCCGATAGCGCCAGCGCCGTAAATACAAATCTTAGAAAGTGTCATTGGCTATAACTCGCATCCAACTTATCGACTTGGCGCACTAGCGCGTCGAACACGTCTTTGCCTGCGCCGCCATGGTTGACGTCAAACTGCAAAGAGTCGCGGGTACACCGTGCAGCAATATCTTCTGGCACATTGATCGCAGGACCCATGCTGAAAGTGGCGAGTTGTATTTCGCAAGCGCGTTGCAGCGTCCACAAAATAGCAAAGGTCTCGGGCACTGCACCGCCCCAGGCTAGTAGCCCATGGTTGCGCAAAATTACCGCTTGTTTTTTGCCAATGCTTTTTAAAACACGCGGGCCTTCGTCTGCGTGGATGGTGATGCCCTCAAAGTCGTGGTACGCGACCATGTTGTGCAATTGCGCCGAATAAAAATTGGTTTGCATCAAACCGCTTTGCAAACACGCCACCGCCACACCTGCTGTGGTGTGGGTATGCATCACACAATGCGCGCCTTCTATCCCGTCGTGCAATGTGGCATGCACCACAAATCCAGCGGGGTTGATGCGGTGTTTCGATCTATCCAACACTTCGCCTTTTAAATTGATCTTCACCAAATTACTGGCGGTCACTTCGTTGTAATGCAAACCAAATGGGTTGATTAAGAATTGCTTCTCATCTCCGCTTGCAGTGGTTGGCACGCGCACGGTGATGTGGTTGTAAATCATTTCGGTCCAACCGAGCATGGCAAAAATGCGATAGCAGGCGGCGAGTTGCACGCGTGTGGTCCATTCGTCAGGATGGCAGTGTGTAGTCATAAAAATTAAACAAATCTAAATTGCAAACAACCTAAGGGCCCGTAGTCTGCCTCAAACGTATCGTCGACTTTGGCTGCGACGGGGCGTGTGAAAGATCCGGCCAACACAATTTCGCCCGTTTGCAATGACTCACTCCAAGGTGCGAGCTTATTGGCCAGCCAAGCAATACCAATCGCAGGATGGCCTTGCACACCAGCGGCCAAGCCGGTTTCTTCCACCACGCCGTTTTGTTTGAGCACCGCGCCGCACCAAGGTAAATCAGTCTCGTAGGGGTCTACCTGCTCGCCTCCTAAAACAATGCCAGCATTGGCTGCGTTGTCGCTGATGGTGTCAAAGACTTTGCGCATCACTTTGGTATGGCGGTCAAACTGTTCGATCCGTGCGTCGATGATTTCAATCGCAGGCGTGACATAGGCGGTAGCTTCTAACACTTGCTCGACAGAAACATTCAGGCCTTGGATTGGATGCTTCAACACAAACGCCAGCTCCACTTCAACGCGCGGCGCAATGAAATTTTTGATGGGTATGTCCAGCGTTTTTCCAGGCACACAGGTGTAGCGCATACGCTCGAGCAAAGTGCCGAAATCAGGCTCGTCGATTTGGCTGGCTTGTTGCATAGCGCGGCTGGTCAGGCCAATTTTGTGGCCTATCACTTGATGGCCTTCTGCGAGTTTGAGCGCCACCCATGCGCGGTTGATGCGGTAACCATCTTCAATCGTCATTTCAGGAAAACGTTTAGAGAAATGCTCGACCTGTACGCGTGATTTTTCTGCATGATTCAACTCTGTAGCGAGTTGTGCGATGACCTCAGTGCTCAGCATATTCAGGCTTTGGTAAATAAAGTATGGAGATTGCTGTGCTTGCCGTCATAAACAGGCAAGCCTTCGTCAATTTGTAAAGTGATGCCGATATGGCGTTTCTCAAAGATATCGGCAAAGTGGGTTCGTGTTGTTTTTAAAAGCGCATCACCAACGCTTGCGTGCGTGGCAGACGATCGCCCATTCGCCATACGCAATTGCAAATACACAAAAGCGTAGTCGCCATTCCCTCCGGCTGCACGGCCAGCGCTGCCGTCATCTGCCACTGCGTAATGCGTAGCGGGAAAGGCCAGCACGCGCGTACCACCGGGCGGGAAAACGGCTTCATCTTTTTCATCGCGTGCTGCCAGCATGGTGTTGGCCAGTGAGCGACACAGCACATCTATATTGGTTTCTTTGTCGAGTTGCGGGGTGTAGAGAATAACAAGATGGGGCATACAAATTCAAAGCCTTGAGAACGATTGGTAAGCACCTGCCGCACTGGCTTGTGCGGGAGGGATGTGCAGTCCGTTTTGTGGCGTCACCGGAAACACCGCATTGATTTGGCCCGTGCCCGACGCGCCAAAGTAAGGCGTGATGATTTCAGCTGGCGCGTCGTACCCCGACCAACCCAATGCGCCCATCAACATGGCGGTGTCGTGCATAAACCCTTCGCCATGGCCTTTGCTGGCGTATTCGGGCAGCATGGCGCAAAAACTCTCCCACTCGGCGTTTTGCCACATCTGTACCACTTGGGCGTCTAGCTTTTCTAAAAACGGACTCCAAATTTTGAAAGCAAACTCAGGCGCCAATCCGTTTTGTGCAAACCGATGGCTCAACGAGCCGCTTGCAAAAAACGCCACCTTGCCGTCATAGTGTTGTTCCACGGCTTGGCGCATAGCCCAACCCAATCGCGCGCTGTCATTCAAATAGTGTGCTTGGCACAAAGCGGAAACAGACACCACTTTGAAATGCTGGTCTTCATTCATGTAGCGCAGTGGCACCAAGGTGCCATATTCGGGCGCGAGTGTGGTCTTGTCATGCGCCAAGGTCTCTACACCGAAGTCGTTGCAAACTTTGGCGAGCAATTGCCCTAGCGCAGGGTTGCCAGGTGCCTCGTAGCCCATATTGCTGATGAAGTGCGGTAATTCATTGCTGGTGTAAGTGCCTTTGAAATGTGGCGCGCAGTTGATGTGGTAATTCGCGTTTACCAACCAATGCGTGTCAAACACCACCAAGGTGTCTACACCTAGATTACGACAACGACGGCTGATTTCGCGGTGCCCCTCGATGGCGTCTTGTCGTGTGCCAAAACGCGGCCCAGGCAATTCGCTCAAATACATAGAAGGCACGTGCGTAATTTTGGCGGCCAGCGCAAGTTGTCCCATGGTTAAACCCCCCAGTGCGGAATGTGGTGGCTTCCCAAACTGACTGCGACGTTTTTAGGTTCACAAAATACTTCGTAACTCCAAGTGCCGCCTTCTCGTCCTGTGCCGCTGGCTTTGGTTCCCCCAAACGGCTGGCGCAAGTCGCGTACGTTTTGGCTGTTCACAAAACACATACCCGCTTCAATGGCGGCTGCTACGCGATGGGCTTTGCCAATGTTTTCGGTCCACACATAGCTGCTCAAGCCATAGGCGATGTCATTCGCAAGGGAGATGGCGTGCGCTTCGTCTTTGAACGGAATCAAACATGCCACGGGGCCAAAAATTTCGTCTTGCGCGATACGCATGCTGTTATCAACATCGGCAAACACCGTGGGCCAGACAAAGTTCCCTTTGGCGACGCGTGCGCATAAGTCGGGTGCATACGATGGGCGATCTAAACCGCCGCACAACAAGGTGGCACCTTCTTTGGGGCCGAGCTCGATATAGCTTTTCACTTTGGCCAAATGCGCTTGGCTGATCATCGGGCCGACAATGGTTTTGTCGTCTAAAGGGTCGCCCACCGTGATGCGCTTGGCACGTTCGGTAAATTTGGTAGCAAAGTCTGCATAGATATTTTGTTGCACCAAGATGCGACTGCCAGCCGTACAACGTTCACCGTTGTTGCTGAAAATCATGAAGACGGCGGCATCGAGGGCGCGGTCCAAATCAGCGTCGTCAAAGATGACGAACGGTGACTTGCCGCCTAGCTCCATGCTGAATTTTTTCAAGCCCGCAGTTTTGACAATTCGATTACCCGTTGCGGTAGAGCCTGTGAAAGAAATCGCCCGCACATCCGGATGCGCCACCAAGGGCTCGCCAGTTTCATGGCCGTAACCGTGGACAACGTTGAGCACCCCTGCTGGAATGCCCGCTTCAAGCGCTAAGTCTCCCAAACGCGCGGCCGTGAGTGGCGAGAGCTCGCTCATTTTCAGCACGGCGGTATTGCCAAAAGCGAGGCATGGCGCGACCTTCCATGTGGCCGTCATGAAGGGCACATTCCACGGACTGATCAGGGCGCAGACACCTACGGGGTGAAACAAGGTGTAGTTCAAGTGCGTTGGCGTGGGATAGGTGTGTCCGTCTACCCGTGTGCACATTTCGGCAAAGTAGGAAAAGTTGTCTGCCGCGCGCGGGATCAGTTGTTTGCCAGTTTGTGAAATCGTTTGCCCGCAGTCGTTGGTCTCTGTTTCTGCAATTTCAGGGATGTGTTTTGTGATCAGGTCGCCAAGTTTGCGTAGTAATTTGGCGCGCTCGATGGCAGCTGTATTTGCCCATTTAGGAAAAGCATCTTTCGCTGCAGCCACAGCCGCATGGACCTCGGCATCACCGCCAGCAGCCACTTCGGCCAACACGTCTTGGGTAGCGGGGTTGAAGGAGGTAAAGGTTTTGGCGCTTTGGACGTGCTTGCCCTTGATCAGGTGATGTATGTGTTGCATGGGGAGGAGTTACCGTCGGAACATCAAAAGATAACAGACCGAAAAGCACAAAACACTGTTCGTTTATCCAGTATCATTTGCGCCATGGCCAAAGACAAAACCCAATACACCTGCACCGAATGCGGTGGCACCAGCCCCAAATGGCTGGGCAAGTGCCCAAGTTGCAATGCTTGGAACACCCTCACAGAAGGCGCAGTCGAATCCGGCGGCCCCGTCAAAAATCGCTACGCTGGAATGGCGGCGTTGGTGCCTTCGGCTGAAGTTGCGACCTTGTCAGATATTGAAGCGTCTGAAGTACCGCGCACCCCCACAGGCCAAGAAGAACTCGACCGCGTTTTGGGTGGCGGCATGGTCCAAGGTGGCGTGGTGCTGATCGGTGGCGACCCTGGCATAGGTAAATCGACCTTGCTGTTGCAAGCGATGGATGGTTTGCAGCGCTGCGGTTGGAACACCTTGTATGTGACCGGCGAAGAATCTGGCGCGCAAGTGGCCTTGCGCTCGCGCCGTTTGGGACTAGACAAATCGCAAGTGCAAGTGCTGGCAGAAACGCAACTCGAAAAAGTGCTGGCCACCGTCGACAAACTGCAACCCGCGGTGGTAGTGATGGACTCCATTCAAACCGTGTATTCGGACCAACTGACAAGCGCACCAGGCTCCGTTGCGCAAGTGCGCGAATGTGCAGCGCATCTCACCCGCATGGCCAAAGCCACGGGCACGGCTGTTGTGCTGGTCGGGCATGTCACCAAAGAAGGTGCATTGGCTGGCCCACGGGTGTTGGAGCATATGGTTGACACTGTTCTCTACTTCGAAGGCGACACCCACTCCACTTACCGCTTGGTGCGCGCGATCAAAAACCGCTTTGGCGCTGTGAACGAAATCGGTGTCTTCGCGATGACCGAAAAAGGCCTCAAAGGCGTCAGCAATCCAAGCGCGATTTTTCTCAGCCAACACGCGGAGCCTGTGCCAGGCAGTTGTGTCTTGGTGACGCTCGAAGGCACGCGCCCAATGCTGGTTGAAATTCAGGCGTTGGTAGACAGTGGCGGGCCATCGCCTCGGCGCTTGAGTGTTGGCCTAGACCGTGACCGTTTGGCGATGTTGTTGGCTGTGTTGCACCGGCACGCAGGCGTGGCTTGTATGGACCAAGACGTTTTTGTAAACGCAGTGGGTGGTGTGCGAATTAGCGAGCCTGCAGCGGACTTGGCGGTCATGCTATCTATCCAAAGTAGTTTGCGCGGCAAGCCACTGCCTGCTGGGTTTATTGCTTTTGGTGAAGTTGGCTTGGCCGGTGAAGTTCGTCCTGCTCCGAGGGGGCAAGAACGTTTGAAAGAGGCTGCCAAACTGGGCTTCAGCGTCGCAGTGATTCCCAAGGCGAATGCACCTAAAAAGCCCATTGAGGGGTTAACGGTTCATGCTGTTGAGCGAGTAGACGAAGCGATTTCCCTAGTTCGCTCATTAAGCTGACACCCCTCTCACAAAATAGTTGCTGTAAGAAGCTAAGGCGATATGCCAGTAGTCCATATGGCGACATCAAGAGCGAAGCGAGGAGCCATATGGGCTACTGGCGTAGCGCCTTCGCCGCAGGGAAGTTCAAGAGACAATAGCCGGATGAACTTTCAAAGATATCTCGTACCACTTGCCGCCGTGGTTTTAACGGCTTGGGCTTGGCAATCATGGGGCTGGCTCGGCGTGGCGATGGTGGTCTCAGCCGGCGTGATGTGGACCTTACTGCACTTCACTAGGCTCGTGCAAACTATGAAACGTGCCAGCGAACGCCCTATTGGCTTTGTCGACAGCGCAGTGATGTTGAATGCCAAACTCAAACCCGGCATGAACCTGATGCACGTGATTGCGATGACCCGCGCTTTAGGACAACTAGAAAGCGAAAAAGATGCGCAACCCGAAATCTTCAGTTGGCGCGATGGCAGCCAATCTGTGGTGCGCACGGTGTTTGTGGCGGGTAAGTTGCAGAGTTGGACTTTGGACAGGCCTTTTCTGGCGACTGACATTACGCCCGGCGAGGCTGCAAATAGCTGATCGCTAAAATCTCATTTCTCACTTAATTGGCTACAGCCTAAATATCCCAAAGGAATTCCCATGAGCGTCGTTATCCCCTCCATGTCAGACCGTGACGGCAAAATCTGGATGGACGGAAAAATGGTCGAGTGGCGCGACGCCAAGATCCACGTTCTCACACACACCTTGCACTATGGCTGTGGCGCTTTTGAAGGCGTGCGTGCTTACAACACGGTTAACGGCACGGCGGTGTTCCGTTTGCAAGAGCACACCGAGCGCCTGTTCAACAGCGCCAAAATTTTGCGTATGCACATTCCTTTCAGCCAACAAGAGGCGATGGACGTGCAACGCGAAGTGGTGCGCGCGAATAAATTAGAGAGTTGCTACATCCGTCCATTGGTGTGGATTGGCGACAAGAAGCTCGGCGTCAGCCCCAAAGGCAACACGATCCATTTGATGGTGGCGGCTTGGGCATGGGGCGCTTATTTGGGCGAAGAAGGTTTGAAGAAAGGCATCCGCGTCAAGACTTCTAGCTACACCCGCCACCATGTGAATATCACGATGACGCAAGCCAAGGCGGTGAGCAATTACACCAATTCGATTCTGGCCAATATGGAGGTGACCGACGAAGGTTACGACGAGGCCTTGTTGTTGGATACCTCTGGTTTTGTTTCAGAAGGCGCGGGAGAGAACATCTTCGTTGTTAAAAACGGTGTGATTTACACGCCAGACCTTTCGGCTGGCGCATTGAGCGGCATCACCCGCAATACCGTGTTCCATATTGCACAAGATCTTGGCATTGAAGTCGTGCAAAAGCGCATCACCCGTGATGAGGTGTATATCTCCGACGAGGCTTTCTTTACCGGTACCGCCGCAGAAGTCACGCCAATTCGCGAACTCGACCGTATTCCTATGGGCAAAGACGATTACGTGGGCAGCCGCGGACCGATCACTGAAAAAATTCAAAGCGCTTTCTTTGACATCGTCAATGGTCGCAATACCAAGTACGCACATTGGTTGGCCAAGGTTTAAGCCATGAGTAACACCGTCGAGCTTTTAGCCAAAGATCTCAATGGCCATGGCGGCGTGTTTTGCCCCAGCGCCAAGGCTGACATGGCTTTGTGGAACAGCCATCCCAAGGTCTATTTAGACGTGGCCAAATCTGGCGAAGCCAAGTGCCCGTATTGCGGCACTACTTTTAAACTTGCAGCCGGCGAACACGTTGGCAACCACCACTAAACAAGCCTTAGTCATTGCCCCCCAGTGGATTGGGGACGCGGTAATGACAGAACCCCTGATGCGACGCCTAGCTGCGCGCGGTGAACGCTTAACCGTCGCGGCGATGTCGTCTGTTGCGCCCGTTTATCGCGCCATGCCCAGTGTGTTCGAAGTGTTGGAGCTGCCTTTTCAACACGGCGGATTGCAGTTGTTCGAGCGGTGGATACTTGCGCGCTCTTTGCGTGGGCGTTTTGAGAAAGCCTATGTGTGCCCCAACTCATTCAAGAGCGCGCTGATACCTTGGATGGCAAATATCCCACAGCGGATTGGCTATACCGGCGAAGCGCGTTACGGCGTGTTGACTGATCGGCTTGAAAACCCTTCCTCAGAAGCGCGCCCTCCGATGGTGGAGTGGTATGCGGCATTGAGCTTGGTCGGACAAAACAACCAGCCTATGAAGCGCACTGGTGATTTACGCCCCGTGCTGCAAGTGCCACCGCAAGCGATAGACGAAGCACTAGAGCGATTGGCTAAGCGCCCCGACTTGCCTACCTTGGCGCGCAACAGCTATGTGGTGTTTGCGCCAGGCGCTGAATATGGCCCTGCCAAACGTTGGCCTGCCAGACATTTTGCTGAATTGGCTGGCATGGTCGACAGCCCGATCATCTTGTTAGGCGGTCCACAAGACCGTGCGTTTTGTGCAGAGATCGCAACTGCGGCCAATGCCAAACAAAGTGGTCGCTGCCATAACTTGGCAGGTGAAACGGATTTGATGCAAGCCTTTGCATTAATCAGCTCTGCGTATCGTGTGGTGAGCAACGACTCTGGTTTGATGCACGTTGCCGCTGCGATGGGTGTGCCCCAAGTGGCGGTGTTTGGTTCATCCAGTCCAGACCACACGCCGCCCTTGAACGACAAAGCCCGCGTGGTGTGGTTGCGCGTGGATCCCAAATACCAACCGCCATTGGCCTGTGCACCTTGTTACGAACGCACTTGCCCATTAGGACACACGCGGTGTTTAGAAGACGTGCAAGCCGAGCGGGTTCACGCTTTGCTTTGACGCGCGGCGAGCCAGACCAGTAATAAAACAGGTACTCCGAGCAAAGCGGTGCTATTAAAAAATTCCGCGTAGCCGTGTGTATCTACATACACACCAGAGAATCCAGCCAACCATTTAGGTGCGAGCAACATCATCGAACTAAACAAGGCGTATTGCGTGGCTGAGTAGTTCACATTGGTGAGCCCCGCTAAATACGCGATAAACGCCGCAGAGGCGATGCCACTGGCTAGGTTGTCGGCAGAGACCACCCAAATCAAGGCGGTTAAATCGTGGCCGACACCTGCAAGCCATGCAAACAGCAAATTGGTCGCTGCACTTAAAACAGCGCCCAACATCAAAATGCGCATCACGCCCAAACGCATCGACAAAACACCACCAATGAATGCGCCGACCAAAGTCATGATGACCCCAAACACTTTACTGACCGCTGCCACTTCGTCTTTGGTGTATCCCATATCCACATAAAACGGATTGGCCATGATGCCCATCACTACATCGCTGATGCGGTAAATGGCGATCAATAGCAAGATGATTACCGCCTGCCATTGGTAGCGGCGAATGAAGTCGGCAAATGGCTCTACCAAGGCAGACTGCAACCATTCTTTGGCGTTACGCGCAGGAGGTAATTCAATGGCTACAGGCTCTGCAGAAAACAACACAGTGAGCAAGCCAACGCTCATGGAAGCAGCCATCACCCAGTAAGCGGTTTGCCAAGCCAGATGCTGATAAACACTTGCTGCAGCATCGATAGGAGCGACCGGCACAACAGAAGCACGCGCCGCGACCCACAACACGCCTGCACCGGCCCAAATCATGGCTAAGCGATACCCTGTTTGGTAAGTGGCCGCTAAAGCGGCTTGGTGTTGCGTGTCAGCAGACTCAATGCGAAATGCATCTAGTGCAATGTCTTGGGTTGCTGATCCAAATGCCACCAACAGCGCGCACCACACAACAGGCTCTAAATTACTTTGTGGATCAGACCATCCCATGCCTAACAAGCCGACTATGACCAAGCATTGCGCAAACATCAACCAACTGCGTCTGCGTCCTAGTTGTTTGGTGAGTAATGGCAGCGAGAGTCGGTCTACTAAAGGTGCCCATACCCATTTAAAGCCGTAAACCAACCCTACCCAACTTAAAAAACCAATTGTGCTGCGGTCAATCCCCGCTTCGCGTAGGCGAAAACTCAAAGTGCCCAATACCAGCAACAATGGCAGGCCTGCAGAAAATCCTAAAAACAGCATCCGCCAAGAGGCAGGCTCTAAATAGACAAGCCATGCGTCGCGCCAACTAGGTTTGGTGGGGGTTGACGAGGCAGGACTTGTTGTATCGTTCATAGCCCCTATTTTGAGGGAATTGGTCAGAGGAATTGATATGTACTTCAAACGCGCGTTGCTTTATTTAGTTTTGATATCTGCCTGCGTCATGGCAGGCGCCCCTTTGCTCGCGCGCGAAGGCGTTGAAGTTGGCAAAGAATCTGCATTTGCCAACTTGGTTCCTGCAGCTGAGGTGGAGCAGTCAGCGCGTCAGCAGTATGCACAAATGCTCAAGGAGGCCGCTAGTAAAAACGCATTAGGGCCTGATGATCATCCACAAGTACAGCGTTTGCGTCGGATAGCCAAAGAACTTATTCCTTTCGCATTGCAGTGGAACCCGCGCGCCAAAGACTGGGCGTGGGAAGTTAACTTGATTGGATCCAACCAAATCAATGCGTTTTGTATGCCTGGGGGCAAGATCGTTTTTTACACCGGCATCTTGAACCAACTCAAGCTCACTGACGATGAAGTGGCAATGGTCATGGGGCATGAAATAGCCCACGCATTGCGCGAGCATGCGCGTGAGCGTATGGGTAAATCAGTAGCAACGGATGGACTTGCAAGAATCGGCAGCACCATCGCAGCAGCGGCATTTGGCATCAACCCCAATCTGACAGATTTTGTAGCACGCCAAGGCGCCAACTTGCTCACACTTAAATTCAGCCGAGATGACGAAACCGAAGCAGACTTGGTCGGCATGGAGCTCGCCGCTCGCGCTGGCTACAACCCCGAGTCTGGAGTGTCGTTGTGGCAAAAAATGAGCGAAGCTAACAAAGGTGCGCCGCCACAATGGTTGAGCACACATCCATCAGGCAATTCGCGAATTCATGAAATTCAGGCCAATTTGCCCAAGGTGATGCCCCTCTACGAACGCGCTAAAGCGGTTCGATAAATCTTTAGGTGCCACCCACATACGGGTTGCTCATGCGCTCACGACCAAACGTACTTTCAGGCCCGTGCCCTGGAATAAACACTGTGTCGTTCCCCATCGGCCACAAGCGTTGGGTAATGCTGTCGATCAAGTCTTGGTGGTTACCGCGTGGGAAATCAGTGCGGCCAATGCTGCCAGCAAACAGAACATCGCCAACAAAAGCGCGCTTGATTTCGGGTGAATAAAAAACTACATGGCCTGGTGTGTGGCCAGGGCAGTGGCGCACTTGTAAAGTGTGTTTGCCTAAGGTGACGGTATCGCCATCATACAACCACCGCGTAGGCGTGAATGCGCGAGATGGAGGAAAACCATAGCTCGCTGCCGCTTGCGCCAAACCATCAATCCAGAATTGGTCGCCTTCATGTGGTCCGATGATCGGAAGTTTCAAACGTTGGGCCAATTCTGCTGTGCCACCTGCATGGTCGATGTGCGCATGCGTGATCCAGATTTGTTCTAAGGTGACACCGAGTTGCTTGCACCCATCAAGCAGTATGTCTAAGTCACCACCCGGGTCGATGATGGCGCCGCGCATAGTTTCATCGCACCAAACGACGGAGCAGTTTTGTTGGAAAGGGGTGACGGGAATGGTTTCGTATTGGAGCATGTGGAAGCTATTACAGAATGAAAGTGGTAACAGCGTGTGCATTATCCTAGAGCAAAGATATTTAAATTAAAGGCACCCTATGCAACACCCAGAACTCCACCAGCGTATCCACGACAGTTTTATGCGGCAAGGCATGATGCAGCACCTTGGTGCACGTCTGGTCTCGGTCAAGCCGGGGATGGTGGAGTTGTCTTTGCCTTTTTCTGAGCGCGTGACGCAACAACAAGGCGGCTACCACGGTGGTGCGATGGGTGCTCTGGCAGATATTGCTGGCGGTTACGCAGCACTGACGCAAGCGCCAGATGGGCACGAGGTCACAACAGTTGAATACAAAATTAATTTTTTGGCTTCATTTCAAGACGGCGAGTTGCGTGCGCGTGGTTTGGTGATTCGCGCCGGTAAAAAACTTATCGTCACGACTGCAGAGGTCGTCCATTTAGATGCAGACGGGAAAGAATCACCTTGTGCTCTGATGCAGCAGACAATTGCCGTGGTGCAGAAACGCTACTAAAAATGCATGTTTAGGCATGAAGAGCCCGAGGCTGATAATCAGCTGTCAGTGCAACCCCATCAAGTTTTCATGCAGTCTTTTAAAAATGTCCTATTCGTGCCACATGGCTCACCCACATTTGCGCTCAACCCTGGCGCAGCAGGCGCTGCCATGTCGGGCATCACGCAAAAATTGACAACCCCACGCGCCATCATCGTAGTCAGCCCTCACTGGGATACGCGTATTCCAACTGTCAGCGTGGCGACGCAACTGGAAACTATCCATGACTTTTTTGGATTTCCTCAAGAGTTGTACGAACTTCAATATCCGGCGACGGGTTGTCCTGAAGTTGCCAATGAAGTGGTGATAGCTTTGCAGGCAGCAGGCTTTGAGGTTGCCCAAGACAAAGAACACGGCTTGGACCATGGCGCATGGCAACCCTTGCGACACATGTTTCCCGATGCAGATGTGCCGATCGTGCCGCTCTCTATGCAAATGCATGAAGGTCCTGCACATGCGTATCGCATCGGACAGGCGTTATCGGCGTTGACCAATAAAAATATTTGGGTGATTGCCTCGGGCAACATCACGCACAACTTAACAGACTGGCATGTGGCGGCATCGACTGGCGGAAAAACACCTGCGTATGTCAAAGGCTTTGCAGACTGGGTCGAAGAAAAACTCAAAGACCACGATGTACAGGCTTTGATAGATTACCGCAACCATAGCGCTGAGGGACGTCAGGCGCATCCCAGTGAAGACCATTTGTTGCCGCTTTTTGTAGCGCTTGGTGCTGCAGGAAATGAAGCGCAAGCCCAAGCGTTTTACCGAGGAGTCAGCGACTACGTTATCTCCATGGATGGTTATGCTTTTCTCCATTGACGAAGTGACCGGTTCATGAAAACAGTACGTGGCATTCACAGCAAACCGCCCATACATTGGGTGGGCGATGGATTTCCCGTGCGTTCACTGTTTGACTACCAAGGCTTGGGCAAACAACTCAGCCCATTTCTATTGCTAGACCACGCAGGCCCTGCGCAATTTGCACCTGCAACAAAACCTCGCGGTGTTGGCCAACACCCGCACCGTGGTTTCGAAACGGTCAGCATCGTGTATGAAGGCGAAGTTGCCCACCGAGACTCCACAGGACAAGGCGGCGTCATCGGACCTGGCGATGTGCAATGGATGACGGCCGGCGCTGGCATCTTGCATGAGGAGTTTCATTCAGAAGCATTCACACAGAGCGGTGGGCAACTGCATATGGTGCAGTTATGGGTTAACTTGCCAGCCAAAGACAAGATGACAGCACCGGGCTATCAGGCCATATTGAGTGCTGAGATACCTAAGGTAGAGATAGACAATGGCGCAGCAAACGCGCGTGTGATTGCCGGTGAATTTCTAGGTGCGCGTGGTGCCGCACATACCTTCACAGCTATGCAAGTGGTAGACCTCGCAGTAAAAGCGGGGCACTCAGTCACATTGCCCGCCTATGTTGGGTGGAATACTGTATTGGTGATTTTGAGTGGCAAGGCGCAGATCAATCACGCACATCCTGCGGACGAAGCGCAATTAGTGTATAATCCTTTTTTTCATCCAGCTGATTGGGATTCATTCGCT